>Ga0335078_10005405_pt1 | contig 18890 bp, 21 predicted proteins | sample Lox_Sample_32_FD_206711 | JGI IMG/M metagenome (GOLD analysis project Ga0335078, IMG submission 206711) | Soil microbial communities from Loxahatchee National Wildlife Refuge, Florida, United States - Lox_Sample_3.2 | ecosystem: Environmental > Terrestrial > Soil > Wetlands | place: USA... | reverse complement strand
AGTGCGATGGCCCGGCAAGGAAAAGCCGGGCAGCATCGTCGTCAACGTGCCGGAGCGTCATCTCTATCTGGTCGAGGCCGGCGGCAAGGCGATCCGCTACGGCATCGGCGTCGGCCGCACCGAGGGCACCAATTTCCGCGGGCAAGCCATCATCGGCCGCAAGGAGAAGTGGCCGCACTGGACGCCGACAGCGAACATGATGGCGGCGATGCCGATCTACCGGCACTACGCCAGCGGCATGGACGGCGGCCCCGACAATCCGCTCGGCGCCCGCGCGCTCTATCTTTACCGCGACGGCCACGACACATTCTTCCGCTTGCACGGCACCAGCGAGCCGGAGTCGATCGGGCAGGCGGTGTCGTCGGGCTGTATCCGCCTGTTCAACCAGGACATCATCGATCTGTACAATCGCGTGCCGGTCGGCACGCATGTTACGGTAATTCAGGGGTGACGTTGCGAAGCCTGTCATCGCTTGCGCTGGCCGTCGCATTGAGCGGCGCGTCGGTCACTTATGCTGCCGAGACTTTCTACGTCGGCACGTGGACATTTGCCGGCGCGGCGGTCGCGCCCTGGGCCAATCCGGCCGAGCGAAAACCAGACGAGAAAGATCGCGCTCGTCTCATCGGCAAGACCATCACCATCGGCGTCAAAGCGATCTCGGGGCCGCTGCCATTCGCCTGCAAGGGCGCAAAATATGCGATGAAAGATAATCCCGCCGACATGTTGTTTCAGGGCGCCTTCGACGAGATGCGCGCGAAGGACAAGTCGGTCGATCCGGGTAAGCTCGCCGCTTCGCTCGGCTTTAAGGGCGTGAGCTTCAAGACGCTGGAGACCGGCTGCGAATTCGATTTCCATTTCGTCGACGAGCGCACCGCCGAAGTCGGCCTCAACGACTACGTCTATACGCTGACGAAGCAATAGCGGCAGCGGCTGCGCAATCGGACCATCGTCGATTTTGTCACCGCGCCGCGGGCGTCGCAGCGGAAATTTATGAAATATAGTGCATCGGCGCCGGCCAAAAGGCAGCATTCATCATGCGGGTTTGCGGCCGCGTGTGCAACTCGCCTGCGGGTAAGAAATTGTCAACACTATCGGCGTTCACTTGCAAGCGAAGGAATATCCACGATGACTGCGCCTGTGTCACGTTCCGCTGTGGAGGAATTCTATCGTGCCTATATTTCGCGCGATCCGCAACGGATCGCCGCGTTTCTCGATGACGATGTCGAGTGGCAGGTTGCGGGTCCCGCCGAGGTCATGCAGGTCTGCGGCCACTGGCACGGCAAGGCGGCGGTCATCGACCGCTTCGCGCGGGTCGTGCCGGAGGTCATTGACTTCAAGAGCCTACACATCGAGCATCTTCTGGTCGACGGCGATCACAGCGCCATGTTCGGCCGGGTCACCTGCGTGCACCGGCGGACCGGCCGCTTGATCTCGCACCGCGTCGCCCATATCGCGCGCTACTATGACGACAAGGTCGTGTATTTCCGCGTCGTCAACGACAGCCTCGACGCCGCCGAGCAGTTCATCGGCCATCAGATCGACCTGACGGTCGACGCCGCGCGCGGCGATCGCGTCGCCGGTTGAGCCGGTTCATTCCGGCTAGTTGCCGACCTTGATCCCGGCGTCCTGAATGACCTTGGCCCATTGCGGCCGTTCCGCCGCAATGGCGGCGGCGAATTCCGCAGGCGAAGAGCCGATCACCTCCATGCCGATATTGGCGAGCTTCTTGCGCACCTCCGGCACGGCCAGCGCTTTCACACAGTCCTGGTGAATCTTCTCGATGACCGCGGGCGGCGTGCCGGCCGGCGCCATCAGGCCCATGGAGAGCACCGACACGAAACCGGGAAAGCCAGCTTCGATCATGGTCGGCAGCGCGGGCGTTGCCGGGAAGCGCGTCGCCGAGGTGACGGCGAGCGCGCGCACCTTGCCTTCGCGCACCAGCGGGATGAGCGGCGAAATGGCGCCGAAGAACAAAGTGATGCGCCCAGCCAGGAGGTCGGTGATCACCGGCGCAGCGCCGCGATAGGGCACGTGCTGGATGTCGACATGCGCCATCGACTTGAACAGCTCGCCGGCGAGGTGCTGCGTGGTGCCGACGCCGGCCGAGGCAAAGGTCTTGCCCGGATTGGCGCGCAAATATGCGACCAGTTCCGACACGGTCTTGGCCGGCACGTCGTTGGGCACCACCAGGATATTCGGCGAATAGACCGCGAGCGAAATTGGCGTCAGGTCCTTGGCCGGATCGAACGTCATCTTGTAGAGGCTGGGATTGACGACGAGCTGGGCGTTGGTCGACATCAGCAGCGTGTAGCCGTCGGGCGCGGCATGCACGGCGCGATCGGCCGCGATATTGCCGCCGGCGCCTGCGATGTTTTCGACCACCACCGCCTGGCCCCACAAGCCGGCCAGCCGGTCGGCCACGATGCGGCCGATGATGTCCACCGGCCCGCCCGGCGGATAGCCGACGAGCATGTGCACCGCATGGTCCGGGTAGCCGCTTTGCGCGCGGGCGCCGGGCGCCGTTGCCAAGAGCGCCAGCGCGGCACAGAACGCCGCCGCGATCCTTGTTCTGATGGTCATCCCCACCTCCCAGAATTTTACCAGGTCGCATCGCCCTTAGCGTGACGGCCGGAGGGCAGACTAACCGAGTTTACCGGTGGTTTGGCAGTCCCGTTATCCGGCCGGAGCCGACCGCGCCGGGCCGTGCTTTGTCGCTCGGACTCTGCTATAGACCGCCGCCGTCAGGGACTTGGGACCAGCAACAGGGCCGACATGTCGAAGCAGGCGATGCGCGAGGAAACCGAACGTCTCATTCGCGAGGCGATGGAGCGGAAATCGGTCACCGTGACGCAGGGCGACACGCGGATCGAGACGAAATGCGGCAAGTGCGGCGCGGTCAACCGGGTCAAGGCGAAGAAGGGCGAGACCCGCGTCGAGTTCACCTGCAAGGACTGCGGGGCGAAGCAGAAGACGCTGTGAACGATTATTTCTGGTCGCCGTAGCGCTCCTTCACCGCCGCCGCGACGAAGGCCTTGCGGCCCGCCCGGCCCTTCGCGACGCCGTGCGCGGCGCACCAGATCGGGAATGTCTTCGGGTCGATGCGCACGCGCAGCACCGGGTGACCGTAGGCCTTCAACCCCTTCTCCATCTCCTCGGCCATCTTGCGCCATTGCGCGTAGGCCGGCGGAAAGGTCTCGGGATCGGCGAATGCTTTCAGCACCGCGTCATAGTCGGCCTCGTCGATCCAGAACACGCCGACGGCGGGCAGCGGGGTGTCGGGGGTAGGCGGCATGGGAGCAGACTAGCACACTGCGGCGCGCGCTCATCGCCGCCGATCACGCCATCCACGCCGCCACGGCGGCAATGCCGGCATAGGCCGCGGCTTCGTCAAAATGCGTGAGCCCCGGGGCCAATGGCTGCTCGCGCCGGATCGCCGCGACGGCGATGCAGTAGATGAAGGCCAGGATCAGCATGTTCGAAAGCGCCTTGCCGAAGCCTTGCTGGCCGAGCGCCGCGAACACGCTAAAAATCGCCAGCCGCATGAGAAAGCGGGTCAGCGCATAGGCTGACCCGAGGCGGGGCATGTCGGGAGTGTTCGCCATTCCAATTCGACGTTCGCTCTCAGGCGAAATCGTCGCAACAGAACGCGGTGTTTGGCAGCCGCGCCTGCGCGACGGTCGGCGGATCGGTGTCGCGCGCAATGTCGCCGCGGCGGCGCGCCTCGATGAGCGCACCGAGAATGGCCAGCGGCAGCACGCCGTGCCTCGCATCCGCAGTATCGTCGTACTCGATGGGCAGATTGGGCTGCTTGGACAGGGAGCAGAACCATTCGCCGTCGTCATAGACGAGGCGGCGCAGCGTCCATGCCGGCAGTTCGATCTCGATCAAGGCGAGCGCCGCGTCGCTCCAGGCGGCGGCCGCGATCAGCTTTTCGAGCCGGGCGGTCTTTCCGAGCCTGCGACATACCTGAAACCGGACGCAGGCGCCTGCGACAATATCGGACATGAGCTCGGGCGTGACCGCCGCCGCCAGCCGAAGCCGCGCCATCAGGCGGTCGAAGCGATCCTGCTGATTGAGAACGGACAACATGGCATCATCTCGTATCGGCCGCGCGTCAGGCGGCGGCCCATTCAGCGCGACGAAACGACCCGGTCCATGCCGTCGATCCGCATCGGAGGCTCGCCCTCACCGGCGTGCTTCTCCCGCCACTTCGGACCCGGGCCGCGCATGTAGTGCCGCTCGGGATTGTACGCGGTCCACAGTTTCCAGAGCTGCGTCAGCTCCGACCTGAGAAATGAAATCACGCGGACCATTTCGCATCCCCTGCATTCATCTGTTCGCATCCATATTTGCGGGTGGGTCCATAGGGATTCGATGGGGAAAGCGCGGCGGTTTTATAAAGGCGGTATAAAGACCGGCAGGGCGCGCCGGCGCCGTTTGCCGCAGCCGCCAGGCGTCCGACGGCAGGAATGGGCGCCAGCTGCCGGTCTTTCGCAAAACTGACCGGCGGCCTACGCTATCGCCGGTCCAGCGTGCGGTGCTCGATCGCCGCCTTTGGCGCGGGTGCCGAGGCGGGCCCAGTTGCGGAGACGAAAGCGATGGCGAACATGGGGCCGACCCTGGTGGAGCTCGACCAGCGCATCGCGGCGATCAGGGAGAATATCCGCGAACTGGTCGAGCAGGCGGCGGCTTTTTCCGGCGCCGGCGACGACGAATTAGTGTCGCAGCGCATCGCCGACCAGCAGGCGCGGCTCGACCGCCTGACCAAGGAACGCGACGAGATCCTGAAGCATAAGAAGTGAACGGTCTCTCGACTCGTCATCCTGAGCTGGCATCGCGAAGCGAAGCCCTCGAAGGATGAACGGCCCGGGCCCGCGCAAAAATGCGGCTGGAAGGCCGCGCTCATGCGCACGGCGGGCTTGTGCCGACGATAGCCATCTGTGCAAGCTCGTGACGCAAGGCGTTTTCTGATTTTTTGCTCGTGATCACCTGCAGTGTGCGGCTGTGGGGCGTGTGCCGCCGCATCGTTTCATTGAAAGGTTCTCAACATGACGAAAGCCGTTGCCCCACCCACCGCCATGAGCATGTCCGACAAGGTGACTTACGGTGTCGTCGTCGGCGTCGTTGTCTTGGGCGTGCTCGCGTTTATCTTTTTGCAGTAGCGGCGGGTTAGGCGCTCACCGGCCGCGCGGCAATCCGCGGGCGAAAAATCTCTTCGCCGTCATCGCCTGTCTGCAAAAGAAGACCGGGCTGCATTTGCGCGTGGCGGCTTAGCGCCACACTCGTCATGGCCGGGCTTGACCCGGCCATCCACGCCTTACTTATCTGTCCAAGCGAAAGACATGGATGCCCGGAATAAAGCCGGGCATGACGGCGGATTACGCTGCACTAATCCGTCTTAAGGGCTCACTTCAATCTGTGGTTACAGTCGTATAAGCTACCCGAAGTTAGACTTCGGGCCAATATCCAAAACTAGATGTCTTTTGTTTAAGCGTAGTAAGTGATGAAGAGACTATTCATAAGATTCAATCATTCGGTGTTAAATTCCTTCGCAAGGGCGAAACACCACTTCGTACGGTCTTAAATATGATGCGCTCTCGGCTTACCGGAATCGCCTTTTCGACCGATCGCGATACCGGAAGGCACTGAATGCTTCCCATCACTCGGCCAGCGGGTCGAGCTTTGTAATCGGGCCTTACGCCCCCTATATCTCCTCCTCACGGAGCCCCTATCCCCAATGACCGACGCGTCGCAGTCCCCCGCCAAAATCCCCGTCACCGTGCTCACCGGCTATCTCGGCGCCGGCAAGACCACGCTGCTCAATCGCATTTTGTCCGAGCCGCACGGCAAGAAATTCGCCGTCATCGTCAACGAATTCGGCGAGATCGGCATCGACAACGAGCTGGTGGTCAACGCCGACGAGGAAGTGTTCGAGATGAACAACGGCTGCATCTGCTGCACCGTGCGCGGCGACCTCGTGCGCATCATCGACGGGCTCATGAGACGAAAAGGAAAGTTCGACGCCATCATCGTCGAGACCACGGGGCTCGCCGACCCGGCGCCGGTGGCGCAGACCTTCTTCATGGACGAGGCTGTAGGCGCCAAGACCAAATTGGACGCGGTGGTTACCGTCGCCGACGCCAAATGGCTGAAGGACCGGCTCAACGACGCGCCGGAAGCGAAGAACCAGATCGCCTTTGCCGACGTCATCCTCATCAACAAGACCGACCTGGTCGAGCCGCCCGAGCTCGCCGAAATCGAGGCGCGCATCCGCGGCATCAATCCTTATGCGCGGCTGCACCGCACCGAGCGGGCGCAGATCGCCATCGGCGAAGTGCTCGGCCGCAACGCCTTCGACCTCGACCGCATCCTCGACATCGAGCCGGCCTTCCTCGAGGCCGCGGAAGACCACGAGCATGGCCACGATCACGATCATCACCATCATCATGGCGGGCTCAAGCACTACCACGACGAAGATATGCAGTCAGTGGCGCTGAAGACCGACAAGCCGCTCAACCCGGACAAGTTTTTCCCCTGGGTGCAGGATCTGGTGGCGACCGAGGGCAAGGACATTTTGCGCTGCAAGGGCATCCTGTCGTTCAAGGACGATCCCGACCGCTTCGTCTTCCAGGGCGTGCACATGATTCTCGACGGCGACCACCAGCGCGCCTGGAAGAAGGGCGAGAAGCGCGAAAGCCGCGCCGTTTTCATCGGCCGCAATTTGCCGGAAGAGAAAATCCGCCAGGGTTTCGAGAGCTGCATCGCCTGAGTTCTGTTGCGAGCGCGCCGCACACTCTCTTCACCTCCCCTCCAGGGGAGGGTGAAAAGCCGGATGGGAATTGACTTTGTGCGATCTTGCGAAATTCCCAGCGCATCAACATAACCGTTCGTCCCCGCGGAAGCGGGGACCCAGTTCTTGGCCCTGGATTCCCGCTTTCGCGGGAATGAACGGACAGATTGGTTCGCGTCTCATCATTGATTGCCGGCCCGGCATAGACAGCGCAGAAAATGTCTGACACCTCCTCCGCCATCCCCTCGCTCGCCGACCGCGTCCGCCCGATCGACGCCGGCGGGACCATTGTCGGCGTGCACTTCTTCGGCACCACGCCGGTGTTCGTGCTCGGCGAGGAGGTGCTGCTGTTTGCCGGCGATGAGGAGAAACGCGTCGCCGTTCACGGCGGCGGCATTCTCGCCAGCGCGGCGGACGGCGCCCGCATCGTCAGCGGCGGCGATGACGGCCGGCTGGTCGCCACCGACGCCAAAGGTGAGCACAAACAGCTCGCCGCCGACGACAAGAAGCGCTGGATCGATCAGGTGGCGCTCAGCCCGGACGGCGCCGTCGCCTGGTCGGCCGGCAAGACCGCGCATGTGCTCACCGGCAAGGGCGAAACCCGCAGCCTGGAGGCGCCCTCGACCGTCGCCGGTCTGGCCTTTGCGCCGAAGGGCTTTCGTCTCGCGCTGGCGCACTACAACGGCGTCACGCTGTGGTTTCCCAACGCCGCCGGCGCGCCGCCGGAAAAGCTCGAGTGGAAAGGCTCGCATCTGAGCGTCGCCTTCAGTCCGGACGGCAAATTCCTCGTCACCGCCATGCAGGAGCCGACGCTGCACGGCTGGCGGCTGGCCGACGCCAAGCACATGCGCATGTCGGGCTATTCGGCGCGGGTGCGCTCGCTGGGCTGGACGGCGGACGGCGACTTCCTCGCCACCTCGGGCTCCGAGCAGCTCATCCTCTGGCCGTTCGACGGCAAGGACGGGCCCATGGGCCGCCAGCCGAAGCTGCAGGCGCCATCGCCGGCGCGGGTTGCCGTCGTCGCCTGCCATCCGCGCCAGCCGGTGGTCGCGGCCGGCTACGCCGACGGCGCGGTCGTGCTGGTGCGTATCGACGATGGCGCCTTGATTGAAGTGAAGGCCAAAGGTGCCGGGCCGGTGACCGCGCTCGGCTGGGACGAGAACGGGCAGACGCTCGCCTTCGGCACCGAGGCGGGGGAAGCGGGCGCCTTGTCGTTCTAATTGCGGCGCCATTCTGACCGAGCAATTCGGCTGGCGTTCAGCTAACTTGTCTTAGATTTGGAACCCTGACGCCAATCGCTCGTTTGTTTCTTTTCATCGTTTGCCCAAGGGGACTTCACCATGACCACTCGATCCGCTGCCCGCCGGCTCCTGCTCGGCATTGCCACCGGCTGTGCGCTGGCCGTGTCCGGGATTTCGCTGCCGGTCGTGGCGGGCGCGCTGACGCCGGCCATCGCGCAGACCGCCGACGACATGGCCGCCGCGCTCGACGCCTACGGCCATTGGGTCCAGCTTGCGCCTTACGGCGAGGTGTGGACGCCGGACGGCGTGCCGCCGGATTGGCGGCCGTACGAATACGGCCATTGGGTCTATACCGACGACTGGGGCTGGTACTGGGTCTCCGACGACAGCGAGGACGACTGGGGCTGGGTGGTCTATCACTACGGCCGCTGGATTCATGACCGAGGGTCATGGTTCTGGGTGCCCGGCGACGACTGGGCCCCCGCCTGGGTCGACTGGCGCTATGGCGGCGACGACATTGGCTGGGCGCCGCTGCCGCCCGACGATCTGGTCGACGCCTACGACGATGACGCGGAGTATTGGAGCTTCGTGCCGATGCGTTACATCGGCGAGCCGGAGCTACGCCGCTATTACGTGCCGCCGGATCGTCGCATTGCTATCTTGCGCGAGACCCGCATCATCAACCGCCCGGTGCACATCGAAGGCCGCAAGGTCTGGGTCAACCCCGGCCTCTCGCCCGGATTCATCTCGGGCCGCACCCACGTGGCGCTGCATGCCTATAACGTGCGCCCGCGCGTGTTCGACTCAACCGCCGGCGTGCAGGGTGCGGTGACCATTCGCCGCGACGAGCTGCGCAGCAAAGGTGCTATCCGCCGCATCGCGCCCGTGACCATCCAGCGCACAACGACGGCGATCGCGCCGACGGTCGGCGCGCCGCCGCCGAAACCGCTCGGCAAAGGCGAGCACGGCCAGCTCGGCAGTCATCCGCCGCGCGCCGTGCAGGGCATCGTGACGCCGCCACCGCCGGGACGCGCCGGCACGCCGCCGCCGAAGGGTCCGGCGGTGATCCAGCACCATGGCCCGGCGCCGGTGGTGACGCCGACCACACCGCCGAAAGTGATAACACCGGAACGCCACGAGGAACGCCGCGTGGTGACACCGCCGCCACCGCCGCCGCCGGCTGTGCATACTCCACCGCCTGTCGTGCACACACCGCCGCCCGTTGTGAATAAACCACCGCCACCAGCGGCCGTTCACACCCCGCCACCCGCGGCTGTTCATGCCCCGCCTCCGCCGCCGGCACCTAAGGGCCCGCCGCCGAAGCAGCCGCCAAAAACGGGCGAAAAACCGCCGGAGCCGCCGAAGTAACGTGGGCCGGTCGATGAAAACGAAACGGGCGGCCGTAAGGCCGCCCGTTGCTTATTGGTGTCGTTGCGTTCAGCGCACCAGCACGTTCTTGAACTGCCAGGGATCGCGCTTGTCGATCTCTTCCGGAAACAGACCCGGCCGGCCGGTGAGGGGCGTCCAGTCGGTGTAAGTACCGATCACCGGGCCGAGATAAGGCATCTGCACCTCGAGGCAGCGCTTGTAATCCATCTCGTCGGCTTCGACGATGCCGGCGTTCGGGTTCTCCAACGCCCACACCATGCCGGCGAGCACCGCAGAGGTCACCTGCAGACCCGTCGCGTTCTGGTAGGGCGCGATATCGCGCGTCTCGTCGATCGAGAGCTGCGAGCCGTACCAATAGGCGTTCTTCTTGTGGCCGTAGAGCAGCACGCCGAGCTCGTCGATACCGTCGGCGATTTCGTGCTCGTCCAGAATGTGGATGCCGTCCTGGCGTTTGCCCGCCTGGCCGAACGTCTCGTGCAGCGACAGCACCGCGTCGTTGCACGGGTGATAGGCGTAGTGGCAAGTCGGCCGGTAGATGGTTTTGCGGCCCTGGCGCAGCGTGAAGTAGTCGGCGATCGAGATCGACTCGTTGTGCGTGACCAGGAAGCCGTATTGCGCCTGCGCGGTCGGAGTCCAGGAGCGCACGCGCGTGTTGGCGCCGGGCTGGGTCAGATAGATCGCCGCCTGGCAGCCGGTCTTGTGCTTGTGGCCGTTCGCTGGGACCCACTTCTCGTGCGTGCCCCAGCCGAGCTCGGCCGGCTGCATGCCTTCGGACAGGAAGCCCTCAACCGACCAGGTATTGACGAACACGTTCTGCGGCTTCGGCTGCTTGGCGCGCTGGGTATCGCGCTCGGCGATATGGATGCCCTTGACCCCGGCCTTCTTGGCGAGCCGCCCCCATTCTTCGCGCGTCTTCGGTTCCTTGAACTTGAGGCCGAGGTCGCCGGCGACGTCGAGCAGCGCCTGCTTGACGAACCAGGACACCATTCCGGGATTGGCGCCGCAGCACGACACCGCGGTTGGCCCGCCTGGCGTCTTGCGGCGGGCGGCGAGGACGGTCTCGCGCAGCGCATAGTTAGAACGCGCCTCCGGCCCGAGCTTCGAGCTAAAGTAGAAGCCCGGCCACGGCTCGACCACGGTGTCGATATAGAGCGCGCCGATCTCGCGGCAGTGCTCCATGATGTCGAGCGAGGAGGTGTCGACCGACAGGTTCACACAGAAGCCTTGCCCGCCGCCGTCGGTGAGCAGCGGCTTGAGCAGGTGCTTGTAATTATCGCGGGTGATGGCCTGGTGGATGAAGCGGATGCCGCGCTCGTCCAAGAGACGGCGGTCCTTGTCCTCGGGGTCGATGACCACGAAGCGGGATTTGTCATATGCGAAATGACGCTCGATCAGCGGCAGCGTGCCTTTGCCGATCGAGCCGAAGCCGATCATCACAATAGGGCCGTTGATGCGAGCGTGAACAGGCCAATTGGTCATATTTGCAAGCTCCGATTTTCGCTGTGGTCATATCCGCCGCAGGGCGCGAACGGAAGGGCAGGCGGCGGCGAATCTGGTGTGGCCCACGATATTTTGCCTTGGCACGTTGCGCGATTGTGTCAGGCCGGAAAGCGGCGGCCGAGCTCGGCGCGCATGCGCGCGACCAGCTCGGGCCAGTCCCCGCGTCGCCTCTGCCGGAATATGCGCATGCTCGGATACCAGGGCGTGCTCTCGGTCTCGCGCAGCCAGCGCCATTCCGAGGCGAAGGGCAGCATCAGCCAGACCGGCTTGTTGAGTGTGCCTGCCAAATGGGCAACCCCGGTATCGACCGAGATGACGAGATCGAGCTCGGCGATCGCCGCGGCGGTGTCGGCCATGTCCGCGAGCTCAGGCGCAAGGTCGAGCACCGCGCGCGCCGGCGGCGTCCGGTCAAGCTCGGCTTCGCCTGCACCTTTTTGCAGGCTGACGAAACCATAGCGCGTCTCATTGATCAGGGGATGCAGGAAGCCGAAGGCCATCGAGCGGTTCGCATCGTTGAGGTGCTCCGGGTTGCCGGCCCAGACGAGACCGATCCGCGGCTTCGGCCATTCGCGCAAGGCGTCTGCGGCGGAGGACCGCTCGGGAACGAACAAATCGTTGAAGACCGGCGGCACGGTGTCGGGGCGCGTGCCAAAGATGCGCGGCAACGAGCACAGCGGTAGCTCGTAATCGATCTTCACGACCGGGTCGCCGGCCTGGACCAACTGCACGCGAGGCAGCCGCGAAAACAATCGACGCAGTGGCTCCGGGCAGGCGAGCAGGATCCGCGTAGCGTCGCTGACGCGCTGCAAGACCGGCGGCAGGTAACGCAACATCTGGATGTTGTCGCCGAGCCCGAGCTCCGAGAACAGCAGGAGGGTGTGCTCGCCGAGCGGCGAGCCATCCCACGGCGGCGCGAGCGGAGTGCGCGCCCGCCGCTTCAGCTTCCAGCGCCACTCGTACTCTTTCCAACCCTCATCCCAGCGGCCAAGCAGCAAGAGCAACATCGCCCGGTTGAGACCGACGAGGACCGAGTCCGGGGCGAAGGCTTGCGCCGCATCGAATTCACGTAACGCTTCTTCCGGATGGTCGAGGCCCATCAAGGCGAGCCCGAGGTTGTGGTGCGCTTGCGCATGATTGGGCGCACTGTCTAGCGCTTGCCGGTTCAGCCGCACGGCGCCGTCGAGGTCGTCCCATTGGTGATGCAGCGCGGCGAGATCGACCGCGGCCGCGGCGAGGTCGGGACTCTGGGCAAGCGCCGCGCGATAAAATTCGGCGGCATCGAGCCTTCGCCCGCGCCTTTCGAGTTCGCGCCCGAGGCGATAGCTCACCTTCGGCGGCGGCGGACGTGTCTCGACACGCGGCGAGGCGGCCAGTTGAACGCGCGCGAGCGCTATGCGTACGTCGCTTCGCGCGGGGTCAAGCTCGAGCACGCGCAACAGCTCCGGCGCGACCTCGCCGATGCGTCCCGTTGCATTCAGGACATGGGCCAATGCGAGGTGGGCGGCGGTCGATTGCGGGCTGAGCCCGACGGCAAGACGCGCGAAAACCTCGGCCGTCTCGTGATCGTTCTTGGCGTCGGCGCACTGCGCGAGGCTAATCAGAATTTCGATGCTGTCCGGCGCCTGCTCCAAGGCGCTTTTCTGCAAACCCTCGGCCGCATCGAATTGGCCGGCGACCAGCGCAAGTTCGCCCAGCCCGCGCGGCGCGCCCGCGTGTTACGGGCGCTGTTTCAGGATGGCGCGGAAGGCGTGTTCGGCGTCGGCATAGCGCCTGGCAGCCAAATGCGCCCGCGCCCCCGCGACTTGCTGCTCAATCTCGTCGGTCATGCTGCGCCCGCCGGACGCAGCATCCACGATAACTTGCCGGAAAACTAGGCCGCGGCCGCGATGGCCGGTTGCCGCACCGCCTCGCCGGTGGAGCGGATCATGCCTTTGGCGCCGTCGAGAGCGCCGGGGGCCAGCTCGAGCGCGAGCAGCCGGTGCCACTCGAACGGCCCCGGCAGCCGCAGCGCGCCGGTCTTTTCCGCCGAAAAGCCGAAGCGGCTATAATAGGGTGCGTCGCCGACCAGAACGACGGCGGCGTGGCCGCGCTTGCGCGCCTCCCCGAGCGCCCGCCGCACCACGGCCGCGCCGATACCCTGGCTGTGCCGGTCCGCGGCGACCGCGACCGGTCCGAGCAGCAGCGCCGGCTTGCCAGCGCCGCAGGCGACATTCCACAGCCGCGCGGTGCCGATGACGCGCCTGCCCTCGGCGGCGATAAAGGCGAGGCCGTCCGCCGGCAAGCGGTCTTCGCGCAGCCGTTCGGACGCCTTGCGGTAGCGGGCCTCGCCGAAGGCTTCGTCGAGCAGCGCCTCGCGCGCTTCCACATCGGCCGGCCGTTCTTGACGCAACGTGATCATGGTCTTGTCCTTCCCTGTCCGGTCGCGCGCGAGCGCGCGCCGACCGAACGCATTCAGTGGAGGTGAGGGGGGAAGGGGAGGCAGGCTTTTGCCCGCCTCCCGGGTTGCTCAGATGTGGTAGGTCTTCAGCGGCGAAAAGCCGTTGAAGGCCACCGACGAGTAGGTCGCCGTGTAGGCGCCGGTCCCTTCGATCAGCACCTTGTCGCCGATCTCCAGGCTCACCGGCAGCGGGTACGGCTGCTTCTCGTACATGACGTCGGCCGAATCGCAGGTCGGGCCGGCCAGCACGCAGGGTCCCATCGCGTCGCCGTCGCGCGGCGTACGGATCGGGTAGCGGATCGACTCGTCCATCGTCTCGGCGAGGCCGCCGAACTTGCCGATGTCGAGGTAGACCCAACGCACGTCGTCCTCCTCGCTCTTCTTGGAGACGAGGACGACCTCGGCTTCGATGGTGCCGGCATTGCCAACCATGCCGCGGCCCGGCTCAATGATGGTCTCCGGGATGCGGTTGCCGAAGTGCTTGCGCAGCGCCTTGAAGATGGCGTTGCCGTAGGTTTTCACCGTCGGCACGTTCTTCAGGTACTTGGTCGGAAAGCCGCCGCCGAGGTTGACCATCGACAGGTTCATGCCGCGCTCGCCGCATTCCTTGAACACCGCCGCCGCCGAGGCGAGCGCACGGTCCCAGGCGTGCTGATTGCGCTGCTGGGAACCGACATGGAACGACACGCCATGCGGCTCCAGGCCAAGCTTGAGGGCGTGCTCGAGGACGTCCGCCGCCATGGCCGGCTCGCAGCCGAACTTGCGCGACAGCGGCCATTCCGCCCCGACGCAGTCGGAGAGGATGCGGCAGAAGACGCGGGAGCCGGGCGCCGCGCGGGCGACCTTCTCCACCTCGGCCTTGCTGTCGACCGCGTAGAGGCGAACGCCGAGCTTGAAGGCACGCGCGATGTCGCGCTCCTTCTTGATCGTGTTGCCGTAGGAAATGCGGTCGGGCGTGCAGCCGGCGGCGAGCACCATCTCGATCTCGGCGACCGAGGCGGTGTCGAAGCAGGAGCCGAGCCTGGCGAGCAGCGACAACACTTCCGCCGCCGGGTTGGCCTTCACCGCGTAGAAAACGCGGGTGTCGGGCAGCGCCTTGGCGAAGGCGTTGTAGTTGTCTTTGACGACCTCGAGGTCGACGACGAGGCACGGTCCGTCCTCGTTTCGCTTGCGTAGAAACTCGCGGATGCGCTCAGTCATTGGCGCTATTCCCCACAGCTGTCGGGGCGGATAGCCCCGGTTGTCGCGGCTCTTTGCGCTTCGGGCATGCGCGCGATGGGGACGCGCATACGCTCACGCTGGAGCCACTGTGCTGCCTTGGATTGGATGGGGAGACCCCGTCCGCACGGCCGGCAAGGATGAACAAGCCTCTTCGGTGACCCGAGCCGGCGGTGGAGACCGGCAGAGACCAAGGAAGCCCGATCGTCGTTGCTTTAAGCCGCGTCGCCTGCTGAGAGCAGGCTGTGCTGGTTTCGCCTCCAGCTGCCGGTCAGATTTCTTGGAGAGGTTTTGGCTTCTCTCTCCAGGCGGCTGGCGGGCCTCTTGTCCCGCTACCTACCGACCGACACACGGCCACAGGCACGTGCGAAATTGGGCAATGTTTGAAATAACAAATTTTGCGCGCGATGCAAGAGTTTTAGTTCCTCGCGCGCAAAAACTTTCTTAACGGTTCGTTTCGCCGGCGCCAGCGTGACGCGGTCAGCCGCGCGCGGTGAACGGTTCGATGCGGTGCGCGTTGCGAATGAATTGCACCATCACCGCGACGCCGCAGAGCACGAACACGCCGTCGAGGATCCGTTGCCCGATGGTGCCGAGATCGAACAGCGTGGCGAACGCCCACGAGCCGGCAAAGGCGGCGCCGAACACCTCGGCGCCGATCAGGATGGCGGCGCTGATCACGGTGACGACGTTGAGCCAGACGATGCGGCGCTGAGCAGCCATGACACTCTCCCTTTGGCGGCTGCAATGTCCACGAATCCGCGTGTGAGATCAAGTCCATAGGGCGTTTGATCTCGGTCATGGCTGCGGGCCGCGCGAGCGCCGATGGTCGGCCGATGTCGGTCGCAAGCGCACTCAAGAACGCCCGTCCGCTGCTCGCCGCGCTGGTGGCGCTCGGCCTCGCCGCCGGCTTGGCCGCCAAAGTCGCCGGGCTCGGCGCCTGGTCGCCGGTCGTCTGGGCAGCTGTCACCGTGCCGGTGCTGCTCGCGCTCGTCACCGAGATCGTCACCAGCCTGCGCCGCGGCGACCTCGGGCTCGACATCGTCGCCGCGCTGTCGATGAGCGGCGCGCTGGCTGTCGGCGAGACGCTCGCCGCCACGATCGTCGCCCTGATGTATGCCGGCGGGCAGTATCTGGAGAGTTACGCCGAGCGGGCGGCCCGGCGCGAGATGACGACCCTCTTGTCGCGGGTGCCGCGCACCGCGGTACGGCACCGGGACGGGCAGCTCGAGGAGGTCGCGCTCGACCTCATCGCAGCCGGCGACCGGCTGCTGGTGCGGCGCGGCGACGTGGTGCCGGTCGACGGCACCGTGGCCGAGGGCGTCGCGGTGCTCGACCAGTCGGCGCTTACCGGCGAATCGGTGCCGGTGCAGCTCAGGACCGGCGACGTGGTCCTCAGCGGCTCGACCAATGCCGGCGACGTCTTCAATCTTGCGGCCACGCGCCCCGCCGCCCAGAGCACCTACGCCGGCGTGATTCGCATGGTCGAGGCCGCCCAGCGCTCACGCGCGCCGATGTCGCGGCTGGCCGACCGCTACGCCATCGTCTTCCTGGCGGTGACGGTGGTGCTGGCCGGCGCCGCCTGGCTCATGGCCGGCGATCCGGTGCGGGCGGTGGCGGTGCTGGTGGTGGCGACGCCCTGTCCGCTGATCCTGGCGGTGCCGGTGGCGATCGTCGCCGGCCTGTCGCGCGCGGCCAAGCTCGGCATCCTGATCAAGGGCGGCAAGGCGATTGAAACGCTTGCCGCAGTGCGCTCGCTGGTCATCGACAAGACCGGCACGCTGACCCACGGCCAAGCCCGGATCGTCGCCATCCGGACCGCCGATGGCGTCACGCCCGACGAGCTCCTGCGCACCGCCGCTTCGCTCGATCAGGCTTCCAAACACATCATAGCGCAGACCATCGTGGCCGAGGCGCGCGGCAAAGGACTGGCGCTGGCGGTGCCGACCGACGTGGTGGAAACGCCGGGCGAGGGTGTCGCCGGCCGGGTCGACGGCCGCGTCGTGATGGTCGGCGGGCTGCATTACATCGCCGCCGCGGTTGGCGACGCCGTCTCCGCGCTGCTGCCGCGCGAACGGGCGCCCGGTGCGCTCGCCACAGCGGTGGCGATCGACGGCAGACTCGCCGGCGTGCTGATCCTGTCCGACCGGCTGCGCGCCGGCACCGAGCAGCTGCTGCAAGCGCTGCGCGCGCTCGGCATCGAGCGGATCGTGCTGGCGACCGGCGACCGCCGCGAAGTCGCGAAAGCGGTCGCCAGTGGCCTCGCGATCGACCTGGTGCGCTCGGAGCTGACGCCTGACGCAAAGGTTATAACGGTGCTGTCGGAGCGCAAGAACGGTCCGGTGATGATGATCGGCGACGGCGTCAACGACGCACCGGCGCTGGCCGCGGCCGATATCGGCCTGGCGATGGGCGCCAAGGGAGCGGCGGCCTCGGCCGAGGCGGCCGACGTGGTGCTCTTGGTCGATCAGCTCGACCGTGTGCTGCCGGCGATCAGGATCGCGCGGCGCTCGCGCTTCATCGCCCTGCAAAGCGTCATCGCCGGCATGGGCCTGTCGTTTCTCGCCATGATCGCGGCGGCATTCGGCCATCTGCCGCCCATCGAAGGCGCCCTGCTGCAGGAGGCGATCGACGTGGCGGTCATCTTCAATGCGTTGCGGGCGCTGCGTGGGTGACAGCGCAGGATGGGACGGCTTAAATCCCGCCGCGATGACCGAAGCCGCCCCCGCCGACCATGCCGTCCTCGATGCCGCGCTCGCCCGCATGGGCCTGATCGCGCCCGGCGAGACGGCGTCTTACACAGCGCTGACCGGCGGCGTCGCTTCTGACATCTGGAAGGTCGATACGCGAGCGAAGACCTTCGCGATCAAACGCGCGCTGCCCAAGCTCAAGGTCGCCGACGACTGGTATGTCTCGGTCGCGCGCAACGCCTACGAGGTAAAATGGATGGAGGTGGTGCGCGGCATCCTGCCGGACGCCGTACCGCAACTGCTCGGCCACGATCCCCAGGCCGGCCTGTTCGCCATGGCCTATCTCGACCCGGCCGTTTACCGCAATTGGAAGAGCGAATTGCGCGACGGCCACACCGACGCCGCCTTTGCCGCCGAGATTGGCCGTTCTCTCGCGGATATCCATGGGACAACCGCGCGAAGCGATGCCTTGGCCGCCGCCTTTGCCACCGACGAGACGTTCCATGCCATCCGGCTTGCCGCTTACCTTGAGGCGACGGCGTCCAAGCACCCGCAGGCCGCCGACGGCTTGATGGCGCTGTCGCGCCAGACGCTCGCCACCAAGCTGACGCTGGTGCACGGCGACGTCAGCCCCAAGAACATCCTGGTCGGCCCGCGCGGCCCGGTCTTTCTTGACGCCGAATGCGCCTGGTACGGCGACCCGGCCTTCGATCTCGCCTTCTGCCTCAACCACATGCTGCTCAAGTGCCTGTGGACGCCGCGGGCGGCGGCGCGTTTCCTCGACCTCTACGATGTGTTGGCTCGGACTTATCTCGCCGGCGTCACCTGGGAGCCGCCGGCGGCAATGGAGCGGCGCACCGCGCATCTGCTGCCCGGGCTGTTCTTGGCGCGGGTGGACGGCAAGTCGCCTGTCGAATATGTCACCGCGGAGGATGACAAGGCGAAAATCCGCCGCGTGGCCCTCGAATGCCTCGCGCTCCCGCCTGACCAGCTCTCCGAAATCCGCGACGCCTGGGCGCGCGAGATCGGCATCAAGGAACCCGCGGCATGAGCGCGACGACAATTGCTTCCGTGCTTGGCCGGCGGGTGTGGGATTCGCGCGGGCGGCCGACGGTCGAAGCGGAGATCGTGCTCGAAGGCGGCGCGCGCGGCCGCGCTATCGCGCCGGCGGGCGCCTCGACCGGCTCGGGCGAGGCCCTCGATCTGCGCGATGGCGGCGCGGCCTTCGGCGGCCTCGACGTGCGGCGCGCGCAGGCGAATATTTCCGGCGAGATCGCCAAGGCTTTGCGCGGCACGGACGCCGCCGACCAGGCGGCGGTCGACAAAATCCTGCTCGCGCTTGACGGCACGCGGAACAAATACCGCCTCGGCGGCAATGCCATGATCGCCGCCTCGATGGCGGCCGCCCATGCCGCCGCCGCGGCGCATGGTGTGCCGCTTTGGCATTATCTGTCGCACGGTAAGGCGGGGCGGCTGCCGCTGCCGGAAATCCAGATCTTCGGCGGCGGCGCCCATGCCGCACGCCGGGTCGACGTGCAGGACTTCATGATCCTCTGTCCGCGCGCCAAAAATTTCGCCGAGGCGCTCGACCTCACCGCGCAGGTCTATGCCGCCGCCGGCAGACT
>Ga0335078_10005403_pt1 | contig 18893 bp, 12 predicted proteins | sample Lox_Sample_32_FD_206711 | JGI IMG/M metagenome (GOLD analysis project Ga0335078, IMG submission 206711) | Soil microbial communities from Loxahatchee National Wildlife Refuge, Florida, United States - Lox_Sample_3.2 | ecosystem: Environmental > Terrestrial > Soil > Wetlands | place: USA... | reverse complement strand
AATTGGCGGGATAGTCGCTGAATGGGATGTCCTCCTCACCCTCTGCCAGGGCGGGCGTTGCCCATTCGGCAAACGCGAAGACGCCGGCAGCCGCCAGCCCCAGAGTCTCGCGTCGGGTCAATTCCGATGCCATAATTCGCCTCCTCTGAAATTCGATCAGCGCAGCGCCGCGCCCCTGCCGACGGTCGGCCAGATGCGGTTGGTTTGCAGTCGCCTATTCTATACCAGTTCCCCATGCGTAAGAGCCTGCCGGCGCAAAGGAATCCGCGAAGTTCGTGCCTCCTGACCAGGAGTACTGATTCTAAGCCGCCAGAAAAATCCGCTAGAACACTTGCCAAACGGGATGTTCTCAGAAGATAATCGCCCCGAAGCCCCAAACCACTGGGAGTGAGGACGCTCGTGGTTTCGTTGTTCCTACTGGTGTGGCCGTTGCCACTGCACGGAACGCGGACGAATGGAGAGCAAATACGAATGGACCTGAGCGAGATGATTCGAGGGTTGTACGAGGAGAAGGAGAAGCTAGAGAGAGTGATCGCCGACCTGGAGGATTTGCAGAGAAGTGTTCACGGCAGCCAATGGTCCCGGCCGGCCCAGCGCCGAGGGAGAAAGTCCATGAGCCCCAATGAGAGATTGGAGGTCTCCCAGCGGATGAAACGGTACTGGGCAAAGCGGCGAAGGTCCATACAGTCCTGACCGTAAAGCCTCGGGAAACTCGCCTTTTGCATCTCCGCGACAACGCCCCCATTTTCCGAATGATATAGAATCGTTCGATAGCAAACCGCGTTCCAAACGCGAAGCAAAGGGAGGGGCCATGGGCAGGATCAAAGGCAAGGGCCGAACGTCCCGGCGAGAGTTCCTGGAAGGGACCGGGAGAGCGCTTGTCGCGGCTACGGCCGTCCCCGCCATTACGTCAGAAGCTCTCGAAGCCGCGCCGGCGAAGGGCGATGCGCCACACACGACCATCCGTATCACCGTGAACGGCGCGGCGCGCAAGCTGGAAGTCGAGGACCGCTGGACGCTGGTCGAAATGCTGCGCGATCACCTCATGCTGACCGGCACGAAGATCGGCTGCGACCGCGGCGAGTGCGGCGCCTGCACGGTTCTGATGGATGGCAAGCCGGTATACTCCTGCAGCCTGTTGGCGGTGTGGGCAGACGGCCGGTCGATCCAAACGGTCGAGGGACTGGCGCACGGCGACAAACTCGACCCGGTGCAGAAGGCGTTCATCGAGCACGATGCGCCGCAGTGCGGCTACTGTACGTCCGGGCAGTTGATGAGCGCCAAGGCGCTGCTCACGCGCAATCCGCACCCGACGACCGAAGAGGTGCAAGCCGGGCTCACCGGCAATATCTGCCGCTGCTCGGCGTACAACCGCTACGTGGAAGCTACTATGGCTGCGGGCACTGCCACGATACCCGTGGGCGGCACCGCGCAGTTTGCGGCGGTCCCGGGCGCGCCAGTAGCCGCGTTGACGACCGTGGGCCATCCCACGCCGCGCATCGACGCGCTCGAACGCGTCACCGGGAAAGCTACCTACACCGGCGATTTCCACTTGCCCGAGATGCTGTATGCCCGCGTCCTTCGCAGCCCGCACCCGCACGCGCGGATTCGCCGCATCGACATCTCGAAGGCTGCGGCTATGCCGGGCGTCAAGACGATTCTTACGCACGAGAACTGCACGGTGGTCTTCGGCGCGGGCGGCGTGGCCGGCGGCGTCCAGTACAACGACCAGATCAAGAAGATCACCAAGCAGCGTCGATACGCGTTCAATAATCCGGTGCGCTTTGTGGGTGAGCCGGTCGCGGCCGTGGCCGCCACCAACCGTCACCTGGCCGAAGAAGCGCTGCGCCACATCACCGTGGATTACGAAGTGCTGGGCCACGTTCTCGATCCGGAAGAAGCGCTGAAACCGGACGCGCCGCAACTCTGGCCCGAAGGCAATCTCTCGCTCAACAACCAGAACGAAGCGAAGCCGCTCTCACAAAAGCGCGGCAACATCGAAGAGGGGTGGAAGGCTTCCGATCGCGTTTTCGAAAATCGCTTCACCACAACGCTGGTGCACAACGCGCAGATGGAGCCGCGCGCGTCGATCGCCCTGTGGGAAGGCGAAAAGCTCACGGTCTACACGCCCACCGGCGGCATCGCCAATTGCCGCACCGATATGGCGCGCGATCTCGGGATTCCGCTCGAGAAAGTGCGCGTGGTGTGCCAGTACATGGGAGGTAACTTCGGCAACAAGAACCAGAACCAGGACGCCGATTTGATCGCCGCCATGCTCGCTAAGCAGGCCGGCGTACCGGTGAAGCTCGAGATGTCGCGGCGCGAAGATTTCATCGGCATGCACGGGCGCTGGCCAACCATCCAATACTTCAAAGTCGGCGTCGATCGCGAAGGGCTGCTCCAAGCCATTCAACTGCGCGGCTACAGCGGGATGGGCGGCTACCGCAAGAACTCCGGCGCCATCGGCGGCCTGGATGCGTTCCAGTGCCCACATGTTGAGACCGCGGTTTACCCCGTCTACACGAATCGTACGGTTTCCGGCAATTTCCGCGGCCCGGAGTTTCCGCAGGGCTACTTCGGGTTCCAGTCGATGATGGACGACGTTGCGTACAAGGTCGGTATGGACCCGGTCGAGTTCGCGCTCAAGAACATGACGCGGAAAGCCAACGACCGGTTCGAGTACACCAACTACACGCTCGAGGAATGCATCCGTCGCGGCACCCAGGCCTTCGAGTGGAAAAAGCGCTGGCGCCCGCAGCCCGGCTCGGACAAAGGCCCGGTCAAGCGCGGCGCGGGCATGGCGTTCATGGCGTTTCGATCGGGAGTGGGCCGCAGCAATGCGGTGCTCCGCGTCGATTCCAAAGGCCAGTATTACGCCCACGTAGGCGTCACCGACGTAGGCGCCGGCGCCAAGACGACCATGGGAATGATCGCGGCCGAAGCGCTGGGCGTGCCGCTCTCGCAGGTGAACGTGATCTGGGGCGACACCGATCGCTGCCCATATTCGGTAGGCGAATCGGGAAGCCGCACCACCATCCAAACCGGATGGGCCGTGATCGAAGCGGCGCGCGATCTGAAAAAGCAGATCGCCGAGAAAGGCCTGCCCGCCGCCGGCGAATTTCTCACGGCGTCGTCGAACCCGAGTCCCACCATCCCGGAGGGCAAAGTGCGCAACACGTTCGGCGCTCACTTTGTGGAAGTCGAGGTTGATACCGAACTAGGCCGCGTCCGGGTGCTCAAGTACCTGGCCGTGCAGGACTGTGGCCGTATCATCAACCGGCTTACTGGAGAGGGGCAGATCAAAGGCGGCGCGATCATGGGAATCGGCATGGCGCTGCACGAAGACCTGCTATACGACAAGGAAAGCGGGCAACCGCTGACGCCAGGCTATTACGGCGCGCGCATCATGACGCATCGTGACGCTCCCAATATCGAAGTCTTGTTCATCGAAAGCGACGACGGTTACGGGCCGTATGGCGCCAAGAGCATTGGCGAATCGGGCAAGGTCCCGGCCGTGGGCGCGGTGGCCAACGCGATCTTCAACGCGCTGGGCCGCCGCATGAAAGACTTACCCATCACGCGCGACAAGATCCTGGGGGTGCTGGTATGAAGGCCTTCACAAACGCCAATCCGCGGAACCTCCCGCAAGCGGTAAAACTGTTGGACCAGGCCCAGGCTGCGAGGCACGAAGCCGCCATCGCGGGCGGCGGAAGCGATCTGCTCGGCATGGTGAAGGAGCGCCTCGTCAACCCGGACGTGATCGTCCACCTGAGGTCGATCAAAGGTCTCGACCAGGTGGCGCAGGAAAGCGGCGGCGCGCGCATCGGCGGGCAGATCACGCTCGATTCGCTGGCCAGCCATCCGCTGGTTCGCCGGCAATACGCGGTGCTGGCGGAAGCCGCGGAGACCGTGGCTACGCCGCAGATCCGCAACGTGGGCACGTTGGCCGGCAATGTGTGCCAGCGGCCGTGGTGCTGGTATTTCCGCAACGGATTCCCCTGCTTCAAGGCCGGCGGCAACCAATGTTTCTCGATTACCGGTGAGAACCAGTTTCACGCGATCTTCGGCGGCGGGCCAAGTTTCATCGTTCACCCATCGGATACCGCGCCCGCGTTGCTGGCGCTGGACGCCAGGTTCCGCATTACCGGCCCCAAGGGCGAACGCACCGTGCCGGCGGCCGACTTCTTCGTGTTGCCGAAGCAGAATGCCGCGCGCGAGAACTCGCTGGCGAACGACGAAGTGCTGGCCTCCATTGTTGTGCCGGCTCCGCGGCCCGGCACCCGCAGCACCTATCATAAGGTGATGGATCGCGAGGCTTGGACGCACGCCGTGGTGAGCGCCGCCATCGTCCTCGAAATGGAGAACGAAGTTTGCCGTTCGGCGCGGATCGTCCTGGGCGGTGTGGCGCCCATTCCATGGCGCGTGGAAGGCGCCGAACGCCTGCTGGCAGGACAGCGCATTACGCCGGAGTTGGCGGCGAAGGCCGGTGAGGCCGCGGTGGCAGGAGCCCAGCCACTCGGCAAGAACGCCTACAAGGTGCCGTTGACGAGGAACGTGGTCGCGCGGACGGTGCTGGAATTGGCACAGAAGGCGTAATGCGGAACCTCCGCTCCATTGAAAACGCGTTCGTGGGGTCGGCCCTTCCGGGCCGCCGCCGAGCTTCCGCTCGGCGCGCCGGCTGGAAAGCCGGCGGCAGGCCGGAAGGCCTGCCCCCACGAACGCTTTCATCGGTATTGGTGGCCCGCAGGGCCATGAGGACGCTTCGCCCCGCGAATCGACACGCCGTTATCGAGCCGCGACCGTGAGGGCGCGGAGGTTCTGGCACAACATTGAAGAGACACATACATGACACAGATACGCTACTCAATGATTGTGTTGGCCACGGCCGCTTTACTGGCCCAATCGCAGCAAGGTCCGAGCCTCCCCGCGCCGCCGCCGGGACCCGGAGGCGGGCTCTCCCCCTACGCCACGCTTCCCGCTCCGCCCATCCGTGCCAACCCGCTCGACCAGCTCACGCCCGTCACCGAAGCCAAGCTGACGAATCCGCCCCCGTCGGATTGGCTTACCTGGCGGCGAACGTATGATGACGTCGGCTTCAGCCCGCTGAAGCAGATCGACCGCGGAAATGTAAGCAACCTGCAAATCGCGTGGACCTGGTCGTTGGCCGCCGGCGCCAATGAGACCACGCCTCTGGTTCACGATGGCGTCCTCTTCGCGTTCGGCTACGGCGACCGCGCGCAGGCGATCGACGCCGCCACCGGCGATCTTCTGTGGCAATACGCGCGTCAACTCCCCAAGGACGCCATGCCATCCACCAAGCGGAACCTGTCGATTTACGGCGATAAGCTGTTGGTGCCCACCTCCGACGTCCACATGGTGGCCCTGGACATCAAAACCGGCCGGCCGATCTGGGATCACGCCTTGGCCGATTACAAAGGTGGCTTCCACCTGAGCGGCGGGCCACTGGTGGCCAAGGGTAAGGTGATGATCGGTGTCGCGGGCCAGGCGGCCGGCGGCAATTACATCATCGCGCTGGACGCGAATACCGGCGAAGAAGCCTGGCGCTTCTACACGATCGCCAGGCCGGGCGAGCCGGGCGGCAACAGTTGGAATGGCCTGCCGCTGGAAAAACGCAACGGCGGCTCGGTCTGGACCGCAGGCAGCTACGATCCGGCATTGAACCTGGCGTATTTCGGCGTGGGGCAGACCTACGACACGGGGCCGCTGCTGCACCCGTCGAAGGAGCCGGGCATCACCAATGACGGGCTCTATACCGACTGCACTCTGGCGTTCAATCCCGATACCGGAAAACTGGTTTGGTATTACCAACACGTTCCCAACGATCAGTGGGATCTCGACTGGGCGTTCGAGCAGCAATTGATCCCGCTGCCGGTGAACGGCGCCACGAAGAAAGTCGCATTGACTTCGGGCAAGATGGCGATCTATGACGCCATGGACGCTGCCACCGGCCAGTATGCCTTTTCCATCGATCTGGGTTTGACCAACGTGGTGACCGCCATCGATCCCAAGACCGGCGCGAAAACCATCAATCCGAAGACCATCCCGGGAGACGGCGAAACCAAGACGGTGTGCCCCCACGCCGGAGGCGCTAAGAACTGGCTGCCGGCCTCGTACAATCCCGATACGAAGATGCTGTACGTGCCGCTCGTGGAATCGTGCATGGACCTGATTCCGGTGCCGGCCGGCGGGCGCGGCAGCCTGACATCGGGAGTGCGTTGGACGGTGCGTCCGCGGCTCGACTCGGATGGACAATATGGCCGCGTGATGGCCATCAATCTGGCCACTCGAAAGGTGGCTTGGACCCAGCGGCAGCGTGCGCCCGTCACCACCGGAGCGCTAGCCACGGCGGGCGGACTCCTATTTGAAGGCTCGATGGACCGCTGGTTCCGCGCGCGCGACGATTCCAACGGAAAAATACTGTGGCGCGTCCGCCTGAACGACGTGCCGAACTCCGCGCCCATCAGCTACAGCGTGAACGGAAAGCAATACGTCGCGATAGTGGTGGGCAATGGCGGTCCACATCCGGCCACCTGGGCGCCGCTTGTGCCGGAGATTCAAAATCCGCCGGACCGCGGCGGGGCGGCCATCTGGGCCTTCGAACTGCCGCAGCGCTAAACCGAAGCACTGGTTCGCACAAGGGTCTTCGAGTTGCATCGCCTTCGCAGGCGGATTGCGCCGCCAGAGGAGGATGTATGGCCGAGGCCCAAAAGAAATGCGCCCATCCGGCGTGTAATTGCATGGTATCGAGCAGCAGCGCTTACTGCAGCCCCTATTGCCACGATGCCGCAGGCACCGAGGAGATTGCCTGTAACTGTGGTCACGGCGGCTGTGCCGTCGAAGCGGGCGAGTCCAGCATGACGGGCAGACCTCTGTATTGAAAATTGCTCGATCCAGCGCATGGCGCTGCTTCACACTCAATTTGTCTCGCTTGGAAAACCGAAAGCGGCTGCGGGATTCGGATTCGCAGCCGCTTCGAACACCCACTTCAAGAAAGAGGAAAATCTTGCATCCCGCTGGGGACCCAAATATTCACGGACCTGTTCCGCGGCGGCGTCTTTTTCGCCGCGCCGCTGATTGCACACGGCCAAAGCCAGGTGCGCGAGGGGAATGCTGTCTTGCGCCGCTTGTAAATTGTACTGCGCCTCCTGGTCCCGCGATCTCTGATTGAGAAGCATGATACCCAGCATCAGGCGCGTACGCGCGGAGGTCCCGTCCAGCCGCAAGGCCTCCTCGAGTTCCCACTGGCACCGGTTCGTCTGACCGGTGGCACATAATGCATACCCGAGATTAGAGTGCACATCGGCTATCGGCAAAACCTCCGCCGCGCCTTCCAGTTCGGGCAGCGCAGCCTGGGTCTGGCCTTCTTTTAAATACTCCGTCCCCAGAATGGCATGCGCATAAGGAGCCGCGGACGGATCCTCGATGGCTTTGGCGATCTGTTCCTTGGCCTTAGCTCGTTGGCCGATCCGCAGCGAAGTTTGTATCTTCTCGATCAGCTCCGACCCTTTGCGTGTCAGGGGATGGCGCAACTGCGCGACCGAGACCACCGGATATCGTGTTGTTGCCGACGATGTGGGGGCCATTCGTGGAATAAACGAGGGGCTTCGATCCGATCCCAATTGATAAATCTGCTCGACAACGCTCCTCGATCCGGTTATGGATTGAGACTCCGGATCGCCGCTATCGCTTGGTGAACTGATGAGCACGCTCGGACTAGAAGGCAAGGAGCTGATTGGTTGCTGAGCTTGGATCGGGAAATCTAAGGCAATGAGACCTGACAACAGTGTGACGAGGACCCCTGCGGCCCGCGGACTTTCCATGAAAACCTCCGACTGGCGGACCGTTGGCCCGCGCTGTCCGGCCGCTGTACAGGCATGTCACCGCCCAGCGTGTGCTACGGCAGAGTTCTTACTCACTCGAAACGACAGTTGCCGCGGATGAGCGGCCAGGCCGATGGCGCGAGCTAGAGCCTGAACCTCCGCCCCCTCACGGTCGCGGCTCGTTAAGGGAGCGGAGTTTCGCATTGTGAACGGTGTGAAACCCTACCCCGCCGCCGCGCATCTATGCGCTCGGGAGAGGCGTCATGTTGCTGCACGCGATCTGGAGCTTCCTTGCCCGGTTCATCCAGGTTGACCCCATTTTCGGCGCGCATGGCCGTTGCGCCATCTGATACGAATCCTTAACCGTGCTTCGCCGCCTTGGGGACCGGTGGCTGGACAACATCGACTTTGCCCTTGATATAGGCACCATCTTTGACTACCAGGCGGGGAGTTTTGATGTCGCCGATCAGGCGTGACTGGCCGCAGAGTTCCACCCGCTCGTGGGCTTCGATACTTCCTTCGGCGTTGCCCACAATGCTGACATTTTGTGCTTTGATCGAAGCCTTTACACTGGCCTGGGGCCCGATCGTCAGCTTGCTGCCCGGTAAATCGATGGTGCCCTCCACCTGCCCCTCCACGTGCAAATCCTGATGGCTGATGATCTTTCCCTCTACGCGCACGGTGCGCCCCAGCGTGGACGTTCTTTCGGTTAAGGGCACCAACGGGACTTCGATTTCCGAGGGAATGGTGGACATGACAGGAGCCTCCGAAACGATAGTCACTGCGGGACCGGAAAATCTCGAAAGGTTATGGAGCCGCGTCCACGCCCGAGAGGCTGGCGAGCGCGAGCGTCACGAAACCGGAGGAACGCAGGTCGTCCCAGAACCGGTTGAGTTCGGCGATGGCGAAGGATTTCCCTGCTCCGCTACAAAGGCCTGTCCGGCCCCAGGAAATCGTCCTGAAGCACGCGCGGATGTGGTGCTCGCGCCGCCGTTTCGACCAGGCTCTGCCGGGGTTGGTACCGAAGGCGTCGATCTCGCCGCTGGCGAGGAGTGTCGAACACCGTCACCTCCGCGTTCTTCAGACTGCTGCTTAGGAAGATCTGCTGGCTTTCACCTTGGACGGCGCCGCGCGCAGTATTGATGTTGGAATCGCCACGAACCAGGTAGTTGCTGTGCATCAAGGTATACGGGCTGCGATTTATCGCGGCGCTCTATATGGACTACCGCGTCGCCACCAGCAGTTCCAGCATCGCCGAAGACACCGCCTCCGGTTTCTCATGGGGCATGAAGTGCCCCGCCCCCGCGATCAAGCGGCGCGCTTTCAGATTCGGGAATAATGCGCGTTCCGCGGGTGATTCCGCCGGAGGAGTACGGGCGATGCCGTCATCGGTTCCGTGCAGTGTGATGGTGGGGACCTCGATCTTGGGCCGCGCCGCCAATCGCCTTTCCACGGCCTCGAAGCGCGGCTCGCCCGGCGCGTTCAGGTGCCGGTGCCGATAAGAGTGGATCACCACATCGACGAAATCGGGGTTGTCAAACGAAGCTGCCGTGCGGTCATAGGTTTCGTCACTGAAGTGCCAGGTGGGCGACCACTCCTTCCACAACAGTTTGCAGAGCGCATGGCGATTGGCCTTCAGCCCGGCACGACCGCGCTCGGTATTGAAATACCACTGATACCAAACGGCCCGCTCGGCTTCGGGCGGCCCGGGCGTAGATACCACCAGCGTATTTTGGATGCTATAGCCGCCAATACAAACGAATGCGCGCACCCGATCCGGATGAAGCGCCGCCGCGATCGCGGCCGCGCGTCCGCCCCAGTCGTAACCGGAAACTGCGAAGCGCGGCAAGTTTAGCGCGTCCGCGAAATCGATCACATCCTGACCGATGGCTGCCTGCTCGGCCATGCGCGGCGCCGCGGCGTCGCGGAACCGTGTCGATCCGTAACCCCGTAAATAGGGCACGAGCACGCGATGCCCGGCCTTGGCAAGCGGTGGCGCGACATCGTCGTAGGCGCGAACATCGTCCGGAAATCCGTGGAGCAGAATGACCGGAAACCCGCGCGGATCCCCACTGTCTTCGTACCCGATGCTGAGTGTCGGCGTATCGATGGATCGGACGGACACGGCGCCTCCATTTTGTGCTGGAGCACGGCGGCTACCAACAAAGAGCCCGGCTGCCGCCACGCCGCCAACTCCGAGTAAGGTTCGGCGTGTAAAGGACATCGTAGACACAATAGGGCAAACCCTTATCGGTATGCAACTTTGCCAATGGCGACCAGCGGAAAAACCCACCTGCAGGGTACGCATGCGCGGTCGAACGTGCAGGCCCTCGCCCGGCGAGGCTACGGACGGAGGGATCCGCTGACTAAGGGGAGTCGGCGTTGCTTTTCTTCAACAACGCGTGCCCGCTTGCGTGAGTGCCCCTGGGGATTTTCGGCAACGTGCCGAACGCTGACGGAGATTTGCTCCCAGCCATACTTCCAAACATTCAGAGTGCACATCTTCAGTGGCCGGCCGGCTCTTTGCTCAGGGTTCTTGGGCCAGAGCTCTCCCCGATTCTGAGCAGTGCAAACGGGTCGCTCCGCAGCACCCATACAACCCGCCATGAGTAGCGGAATAAGTAGACACGTTAGACGCACTAAGTGGTCCCCTTTTGAGAATCCCGCAAGTTACTAAGTTGCACAACAGGCGTTTGTACCAGTACGAGCAATACCCGCTCTCGGTGCATTTCCGCGGGCCGATAAGGCCTTCGGGAACGCACTGTGACTACTTCAAGAGCTCTATTACTAACGGGGTATCTTACCGGGGCGATGCTATTCGCCCAGGATGCGAAAACATCGGCACCGACACCGGTATCGAACGAAATCAACGGCGAATTACCTTCCTGGCTGCGCTTCGGCGGGGAAGAGCGCGCGCGCATGGAATACATCGTGGGCGAGAACTTCAAGGTCGTAGACGATCTGTACCTGCTTAACCGTCTGCGCTTGAACATGGACGTCTTACCATTGCCGTGGCTCAAGTTCAGCTTCCAGGCTGAGGACGCGAGAGTTTTCGGCCAGAACGCCATTCCCGCGCCCGCATCCCAAAAGGATGCGATGGACCTGCGAATCGGATATTTGCAACTGGGCGGAGAAGAAAACGCGGTGACCTTGCGGGCGGGAAGGCAAAGCCTGGACTTCGGTGAGGGACGCCTGGTCGCCGACCCGAACTGGTCGAACGTAGGCAAGTCGTTTGACGCCGCGCGTCTTACCTTGCGCCATGGCCAGGCGAAAGTCGATTTATTTACGGCCGCATTAGTGAAGATCGATCCGGTGAACTTCGATGAACCCACGCCTGGGGAGCATTTCGATGGCGCGTATGGGTCTTTGGGCGGGCTGGTGCCCGGCGCCACGCTGGAACCCTACATGTTTTGGCGCCTGGAACATGGCTATAAGAACGAGGAAGGCAAACTGGGCAATCTGGATGAGAAGACCATCGGTTTGCGTTGGGTTGGCAAGTTGCCGCTCGGGTTCGATTACAACGCCGAGGTCGCCGGGCAGACCGGTTCGTGGGCGGGCGACAGCATCGGTGCGTGGACGGGCCATTGGGTGGTCGGACACACACTTGCGGATACGCGCCATCGGCCACGCTTCTTCGCCGAGTTTAACCGCGCTTCCGGCGATGCCAATTCCAAAGACGGGACCCACGGCACCTTTGACTCGCTCTTCCCAAGTTCACACGACAAATACGGCTTAACCGACCTGTTCTGCTCGAGCAACATTATTCACGTCCGGCCAGGATTCCAGTACACCGTTCGCCGGGGAGTGACCGTCGGGGCGGCTTATGACAACTTCTGGCTGGCCAACGGCCGCGATGGGTTGTATGTCAGCGGCAAGATCGTAGCCCGGAGCGCTAACGGCGCGGCGGGTACGCATGTCGGGCAAGAAGGCGATCTACAGGCCCAGTGGATGGTGTCTGGCGCAACCCAGTTCACCGTCGGTTACGGGCGCCTTTTCCCCGGAGAATTTCTCGACCACACCACTTCGGGCGTGCCCTACAACATTCTGTTCCTGAATCTGGCGCAGAAGTTCTGACAGGCAAGCCCTGGTCGGACCAATCAGAAAGCTGGCGAGGGAATTCGTGATGACAACTGAGTTAGGAGTCAAACTGTCGATTCTTGGTTTGTTAGTCGCTCCCTTTGTGCCGCTGGTTGCGGCTTGGTTGGTGAACAGCGCCTTGCGTCCACGGCGCCTCCACGCAACTTGGCCGCATCCGCCGGCGAACGCTCTACGGCGCCTGATGAATTTCGTCGATAAATAGGCGTGGTGCGCCTGTCGCGCGCAAGTACTGTCCTCAAGATCGAGGCGGCGCTCGATCTCGGCGACGCCATACAACTTCAACGGACACTCGACGACTTCCTCGATGCGACACCGGAAGCGACGGACGAGTTCCGGCACGGGGATCGTCACTCCAAGCCCTAGGACGGTATCCAAACTAAATGGAGCGGGGACGATAAGGAGAGAGGGACAGAGATTTACACGGAAGGTGAGGAGCTAGGGAAATGAAGGATTGGAAGGTCAAGACTCGGTTGATAACCGGCTTCGGCGGGGTGATCGCGGTCGCCATCCTACTCGGTCTGTTTGCTTACACCCGGGTGGACCTGATCAATGAGAGTTCGGTTCAAATCACGCATAAGGCCATGCCCGGCCTTTACACGCTCAGTACGATTCAGGACAACGCGCAGAAAAACTTCGCCACCTTATTGACATTGGTGATCTCCAAAGACCGCCAGGAAGCCGATCGATTAATGGAAGAAGTACGGAACGCTCGCGCCCGGAACAGCAACACGATTGCCGATTATGAAAAGACCATTGCCACGCAAAAAGGTCGGGATCTCTATGAGAACCTCAAAAACACGCGCAGCGCATACTCCGACGCTTTCAACGAAGTACTACGTCTGAAACGGGAAGGCAGGGACGGAGAGGCTTTGGCCGCAATTCAGAGCCGGGTGCGCCCGGTGCACCTGAAATACGTACAAGCAACCGGCCAACTGATGGCGTACCGGAAACAATATGCTGATGACAAAGCCGAGACGATCGAAGGCGCAGTGACGTCCGCGCGAATAGGCATTCTGACCGGCATGGTAGCGGCCGTAATCATTGCCCTCGTGGTTACGCTAGTCGTAGTAAGGAGCATCATCGGGCCGCTCTCCGTAGCCGTCTCTCTGATCGGTTCCGTGGCCGAAGGAGATCTCAGACAAAAGGCCACGACCACCTCCCATGACGAGTTGGGAGAGATGCTCCAGGCCGTCAATATGATGGTAGACAACCTGCGAAGAACCGTGGATGAGGTTACGATTGCCTCGGCCAACGTCTCCAGCGGAAGCGATCAGTTGAGCTCCACCGCGCAGGTGCTTTCTCAAGGTTCCTCGGAACAGGCCGCGGCGGCGCAGCAGACCACTTCCTCGATGGAAGAGATGGCCTCTAGTGTGCAACAGAATGCCGACAATGCCAGACAAACCGATAAGATCGCCTCCAAGGCCGCCGAGGATGCGCGCTCGGGAGGCAATGCCGTGGTGCGAACGGTCTCCGCAATGAAGCAAGTGGCGGAAAAGATTGGCATCATCGAAGAAATCGCGAGGAAAACGGACCTGCTGGCGTTGAACGCGGCGGTGGAGGCGGCGCGCGCCGGCGAGCACGGTAAAGGCTTTGCCGTCGTAGCCTCCGAAGTCCGCAAGCTGGCGGAACGCAGCCAGACCGCGGCGGCCGAAATCAGCCGGCTCACCGTGGAAGGTGTACAGACGGCTGAGAGCGCCGGCGAATTGTTGGCCAAACTGGTGCCGGACATTCAGAAAACGGCCGAATTGGTCCGCGAGATCGCGGCTGCCAGTGCCGAACAAAGCACCGGAGCCGAGCAGGTGAACAAAGCCGTCCAACAACTCGACCAGGTGATTCAGCAAAACGCGTCAGCCTCGGAAGAAATGGCCTCTACTGCGGAGGAACTCTCCAGCCAGGCCGAAGGATTGCACAGTACGATCTCGTTCTTCCGCACCAGCGACAACAACCAACCCGGCCAGGTAGCGGCCCGCAGGGGGGTCCCCGCATTCCGGACTCGCACTCAGGACTCGAAGGCCGGCGCCCCACACGCGATGCACTCTCTGAACAATCTGCAGCATGCCGTCAGGCCGGCTGGAACCGCCATCGAGCTGGATACCAACAACGGCAGCACCGATGCCCGCGATCGCGACTTCGAGACTTATTAGGACCAGCGCCGGAACACTTATGATTACCGAAACTCGGCAATACCTGACCTTCCAGCTAGGTGATGAGCTATTCGCGATCGACGTAGCTCAGGTCCGCGAAGTATTGGAGATTTCGCAGATAACGAAGGTACCCACAGCCCCTGAATACGTGCGTGGGGTTGTCAACGTGCGCGGCCAGGCGACGCCGGTGGCTGATCTCCGCAGCCGGTTTGGGCTGCCGCAAACGACCGATACCGTACACACGCGGATCATCGTAATGGAGCTCGAGTTGGACGGCGAAACGACGGTATTAGGCGGTATCGCCGACAGTGTACAGGAAGTGATCGAACTCGAGCCGGGCAACATCGATCCTCCGCCGCGGATTGCGATGCGTTGGCGGACAGAGTTCATACAGGGTATGGGAAAACGAGGCGATGACTTCATCATTATCCTGGACGTCAACGCCGTATTTTCCTCCGAGGAACTTGTTTTGGTGCGGGATGTTGCCGCTGAGGAGAGGGAGCCCGTTCCGGCGCAATAGACGGGCTTGTCGTCGAATGGTTGGCGCCGACCGTGTGACATTGCCTCACGAGCCAGGGGTGGATGCAATCCGGCTTTCGCCCGCCAGCTTCGACCGCCTCGCACAACTCATCACCGACGAGCTCGGGATCAAGATGTCCGGCACGAAACTTACCATGGTGCAGGGCCGCCTGCTGCATCGCGTTCGGGAACTGCAACTGCCGTCCATCGAGCGATACGCCGAGTACCTGCTGGCATCCCCCTTCGGGGAGGAGCGGGAGCATTTTATCAACGCGATCACAACCAATAAGACTGATTTTTTTCGCGAGGCGCAGCACTTTACGTTTCTCCAGACAGTCGCGCTGCCCGCGTTTTCGCAAACCAGAGGGAACCGCGTTCGTTTTCAAGCTTGGTCCGCCGGATGCTCGTCCGGCGAGGAGCCCTATACCTTGGCGATGATCTTAGCGGAATATGCGAGCCGCGTTCCGGGTTTCGATTTCGCGATCCTGGCGACCGATGTTTCGACCAAAGTTCTCGAACAGGCGCGCGCCGGCATGTATCCTGGGTCTTTGATTGCACCGATCCCCCCGGAGTACCAGGCAAAATACCTGCTGCGAAGCCGCAGACCCGGCGCGAACCTGTGCCGTGTTAGCTCCTACTTACGGAAAAGAGTCAGTTTCCACCACTTGAATTTCATGGATGACTCCTATCCGATCAAAGACGAGTTCGCAGTCATTCTATTTCGCAACGTCATGATTTACTTTGACCGTGCCACGCAGGAGACCGTAATCAACAAGATGGTCCGGCACCTGGCGCCCGGAGGCTATTTGCTCGCGGGCCACTCGGAATCATTGGCCGGATTGAACGTTCCGCTCCAGCCCGTCAAAGCGGCGATATACCGCAAGGTGGCCTAATGAGAAAAAACAGAGGGATCTCATGAAAGCCGCAATCCGGGTATTGGTAGTCGATGATTCCGCATCGGTCCGCCAAGCTCTGAAACAGATTCTGGAATTCGACCCTCAAATTACAGTCATGGCCACGGCATCGGATCCCTATGCCGCCGTGGAACAGATCAAGCGCGAGGTGCCCGACGTCATCACTCTGGATATTGAAATGCCGCGCATGGATGGACTGACGTTTCTCGAAAAAATCATGAGCCAGCACCCCATTCCGGTGGTCATTTGTTCGACACTGACGGGCAACGGTTCGGAAACCGCGCTAGCTGCGCTCGAGAAGGGCGCGGTCGAGATCATCACCAAGCCTAAATTGGGAGCACGCGAGTTTTTCGAAGAATCTCGCGTCCGGATTTGCGAAGCCGTAAAAGCGGCCGCACGAGCGCGTGTCGGCAGTATCCGCAAACAGTTCGCGCCAGTGAGCCCGAAGCTCACGGCGGATGCGATTTTACCGAAGCCACCCTCGCATGCGCTCATACAGACAACCGAGAAAGTGGTGGTGGTCGGAGCTTCCACCGGAGGTACGGAGGCGCTGCGCGAAATCCTCGAGGCCATGCCCTTGGACGCCCCGGGAATCGTGATTGTGCAGCACATGCCCGAAGAGTTCACTGCCCGATTTGCAGAAAGGTTGGACCAGATTTGTCGCGTGACGGTAAAAGAGGCCGCCGACGGCGATTCCGTGATCCGCGGCCAGGCACTGATCGCGCCGGGAAACCGCCATCTTCTGCTGAAACGCAGTGGAGCCCGATATTTTGTGGAAGTCCGGGATGGTCCTTTGGTGAGCCGTCATCGGCCTTCGGTGGACGTATTGTTTCGCTCGGCGGCCCGCTATGGCGGCCGAAATGTCGTCGGGGTGATCATGACGGGCATGGGGGATGATGGCGCCAAAGGCATGCTGGAGATGAAGCAAGCCGGCGGTTTTACCGTCGCTCAGGACGAGGCCAGTTGCATCGTTTTTGGAATGCCGGCCGAAGCCATCAAAATGGGTGGAGTAGAACGAGTCCTGCCGCTCGGCGCCATCGCCAACGAAGTAGTGCGTCTTTGCCGCTAGCAGGGAGAGAACAGCGGCTGGGGTGGGTGGAGGGATTTGAACCCTCGGCCACTGGAACCACAATCCAGCGCTCTACCAGCTGAGCTACACCCACCGCACTTGACGTTTCAAGTTTAACAAGGCCGTTCGAATGGCGGCAATCGAGATCATCCCACCGCGCCGCTTCAATTGATGCAAATATTGAAGGTGCCTTTGTGGCGAAAAGGAGAATCCGGCAGTCTTTGTCCTTATGGACTCCCCGCTGACGCACAACACCATACTGCGCTCTGCCTCGCTGAGTCTGTTCTCGATCCTCCTCCTGCTGTTGCAGCCGGTCCTGTTCTTCGACCGGGTTCTGATTAATCCGACCGCGCACATTCCCTTCGATATCGCGGGATATCACCTGCCATTGATTTCGTACCTGGCGCAAAACGTGCGGCACGGCGTAGCGCCGCTCTGGGACCCGTACCCGTATTGCGGGGTGCCCATTCATGCCGATCTCACCGCGGCGCTCTTCTATCCCTTTACCTGGCTGGCGATTGTAGCGGGCAACCACACCGATGGGCAGAAGCTCTTTTATTGGGTCGAATTTCTGGTCCCCCTGCACATGGCCCTGGCGGGCGTATTCACGTTTCTGCTGCTGCGCCGGCTGGGGCTCGGCCGGCCGGCTTCTGTATTGGGGGCGAGCGTGTATCAATTGGGCGGTTATTTCGCTTCGCAGGCGCAGCACCTGGGCGCCATATGCGCCGGCGCCTGGCTGCCGGTCGCGATCCTGGCGGTCTGGGAATTGCGGATGCGCGCGCGTGTGCGTTGGGTGGCGATCCTGGCAGTCGCGGTGGCGATGGGCTTCCTCTCCGGATTTGCTGCCAGCACCCTGGTGATCGCCGGCACGATCGTTCTCATGACCGCCGTGCTGCTGGCGTTCCGTGTAGCCTCCTGGCGGATCCTGCCCGGTGTGGCGGCGGGATGCCTGGGAGGCGCCGTCATCTCAGCTGTCGAACTGGTGCCGCTCTGGCAGTTGACGCACTTGAGCATTGCCGCGAGCCGGGCGATTGGCGAGGGGCTAGGCGGCGGATTGACATGGCAGGCCCTGGTTTCCCTTGTGGTCCCCAACTACTACCACATCTTCGACCTGAGCAGCTACCATTTGCCCTTCAACTACACCTTCTTGTATGTGTACTGCGGTCTGGCGACCGTCGTTCTGCTGGTATTGGCGCCGTTTGTCCGCGAGTCTCTGGCGCGAATCTTCCTGCTACTGACACTCCTGAGCGCCCTGTGGATGCTGGGAGAGCATACGCCGGTTTATCGTCTATTGTTCACGCATCTGCCGCGCCTGCTGCGCGACGCCCTGTACGCGGAGTTCGCGCTGATGGCCTTTTGCTTTTTCGCCGGCCTCACAGCAGCGGTAGCGCTCGATCGCCTCGGCAAGCGTGCGCCCGAAGTGCTGTTATGGGCGCTGGCACTCTTTACCAGCTTTGACCTCATCCACACCGGCCGGCATCGTCCCATGAATTCGTTTGCGGGCGGATACCAGGAGGAAAACTCGGAATACCGGATCACCGGCTATCCGAATCTGCTCGAGGAGTTGCAGGGCATGGCGGGCCGGGGGTTCCCTCCGTCGCGCATCGACTACACCGATAATCGTTTCGAAGCGGGGTTCCACGGTTCGGAACTGTTCCGCCTGCCGACGCCAAACGGCGACAATCCATTCCTGCTGGAGCGCGTTTGGCGCTTACGATTTCTCTATGCGACGGCCCGGCCGTGGGAGCGGCAGCTCTCGGTGAACCACATCGATTCTCCGCTGCTGAGCATGCTCAACGTAAGCTGGCTGGTCAGTTATACGGAACTCCCGCGCGACCGGGTGGAGCGCGCCGGACTCGGGCTCCACGGCGTCCTGAATGGCGGCCTTTGGGTGTATGAGAATCCTCGCGCCTTGCCGCGTTTTTTTCTGGTGCCGCACGTGCGGCACTCTTCAGGCGAGCACGAATCGCTTCGCCTGCTGGCGCGTCCGGACTTCGATCCCGCGCGCGAGGCCATCGTCGAAGGGATAACAGGGGATCGCGATTTCTCCGCTGCGGGCAGTGTCAGCGTCAAGGAATACCGCGCCAATCGCGTACACCTGGTCGTCAATGCGAACGGTCCCGCATTCTTGGCGACGTCCGAAACGATGTATCCGGGCTGGCAAGCGATTGTGAACGGCCGGCCGCAGAGTTTTCTGATGACCAATGGCGCATTCCGGGGACTCAATGTTTCCGCGGGAATCAGCGACGTGATCATGGAATACCATCCTCCTCACCTTGCTCTCCTGCTAAGCGTGAGCCTGATCACC
>Ga0335078_10005402_pt1 | contig 18893 bp, 18 predicted proteins | sample Lox_Sample_32_FD_206711 | JGI IMG/M metagenome (GOLD analysis project Ga0335078, IMG submission 206711) | Soil microbial communities from Loxahatchee National Wildlife Refuge, Florida, United States - Lox_Sample_3.2 | ecosystem: Environmental > Terrestrial > Soil > Wetlands | place: USA... | reverse complement strand
GGACGACCTCCTCGACGTATGTGCTGGTGAACGTGGGGTGGCAGATGAGGCCGTCGGATACGCGGCCGGCGGTTTCGATCATGCGGCGGTTGACGCCTGCTGTCATCACGGGGATGCGTTCACGGACAGGCGGCGGGACCTCGGCGGTGGCGGTGAGGTTGATCGAGTAGAAGCGACCCTCGTGCTTGACCGGTCCTTCATGAAGCTTCCAGATCCTGCGGAGCAGCGGGACGAGCTCTTCCAGGCGGGTCGCGGGCGCCTCGGGATCCCGTTCGCCGTGCCACCCCTTCTGCATGCCCTTGGTGCCCGTGCCGAGGCCGAGCACAAGACGGCCGCCGGAGAGCTCGTCGAGGCTGCGTGCTTCGTTGGCGAGGATCAGCGGTGAGCGGCCGACCGCGTACGCGATCGAGCTCCCGATCCGACAGGAGCTGGTGTGGTCGGCCATCTCGGCGAGGGCGACGATCGCCGAGCGGTCGTTGAACTCGCCGGTCCATGCGGTGTGGAGCCCGGCGCGATCGGCGGCCTCCGCGACCTCGACCGTCGTGGCCAATGAAGGGACGAAGGTGGAGATGCCGATCGTCGGCCAGGTGCCCCCGCGGTGCGGGTCGCTCATGTCGTGGGCTCCTTGGGGTTGTCGGTGGTGGTGAAGATCCGCATCACCGCGCGCACGGTCGCCTCGGTCAGCGCGGCCCGCGCGGCGGGGTCCTCGGTCCGGGCGATCCAGACCGAGACGCTGTTCATCACTGCGTGATGGCATTGCAGCGCGACGTCGACCTCGTCGCAGTCGAGCTCGCCCGCTGCGACACCGGCCTCGACGACCTCGCGGAAGATCGCATCGTGGCGGCGGCGCATCGACTTGCGCGCCTCGTCGTGCACAGCGGGCCAGCTGCTCTGCCAGGAGAAGATCGAGCCGACCTCCGGGAACTCGACGGTCAAGACGCGTAGCTGCTCGCGCACGAGCGCCCGCAGCCGCTCGTGACTCGGTCTCGCGGTCTGCGCGTCGCGCGCGGCGATCAGCCGGTCGAGCACGGCGACGGCGAGCGTCTCGAGCGCTTCGGCCACCAGCCCGTCCTTGCTGGAGAAGTAGTGATACAGCGTGGCCTTGGCGATGTCCGTGCGCTCGGCAACGCCCTCGAGGCTCATGCCCTGGTAGCCGCTCGTGGCGAGCATCTCGATCGCGACGCGCACGATCTCGGTCTTGCGCCGGTCGCGACGGCGCGAGAGCCGGCTGGCCGGCCCCTCGCTCGCATGCGATTGCACAGGCCCCACGCCGAGAACGATAGCACTCGGCCCAACCGCAGGATCGACTATTCGTCTTCAGAATTGATTTTTCGACCAGATGGTCGGGCAAGCTGCTAACTTCTCGGCATGATCGATACGTACGAGGACATCCGCTACGACCTCGACGGTCCGGTCGCGGTCATCACGATCGACCGGCCCGAGCGGTACAACGCCTTCCGTGGGCACACCATCGAGGAGCTGATCGCGGCCTTTCGCGCCGCGTGGTCGGACAGGACGGTGCGGTGCATCATCCTCACCGGCGAGGGCGACAAGGCGTTCTGCAGCGGCGGCGATGTCAAGCAGCGCGCCGAATCCGGCGACTACGGTCCGACCAAGAGCGGACTGTGGGAGATCAACTACCTACACAAGCTGATCCGCGACATCCCGAAGCCCGTGATCGCGGCCGTCAACGGCGTCGCGATCGGCGGCGGCCACGTCCTCCACGTCATCTGCGACCTCTCAATCGCGAGCGAGACCGCCCGCTTCGGCCAGGCCGGTCCGCGCGTCGGCTCCTTCGATGCCGGCTTCGGCACCGCGTACCTGGCGCGCGTCGTCGGCGAGAAGCGCGCCCGCGAGATCTGGTACCTGTGCCGCCAGTACGACGCAGCGACCGCCGAGCGGTGGGGGCTCGTCAACGCAGTGGTCCCGCAGCAGCAAGTGTTGGCCGAGGCGAAGCGGTGGGCGGCGGAGATCGCGAACATGAGCCCGACGGCGATCAAATTCCTCAAGCACTCATTCAACGCCGACACCGATCACCAGGGCGGGATCAGCAACATGGCCGACGCCGGCCTGGACCTGTTCGTCGAGTCGCCCGAAGGGCTCGAGGGCGCGATCGCGTTCGCCGAGAAGCGCCAGCCCGACTTCGCCCAGTTCGCCGGATGAGCGTCGCCATCGACCTGGCCGGGCACGTCGCCGTCGTCACCGGTGCGGCGTCCGGTATCGGCCGTGCCAGTGCCCTGTCGCTCGCCGAGGCGGGCGCGACCGTCGCCGCCGTCGACCGCGACGCCGCCGGCGTGCGCGTGACCGCCGAACGGATCGCCGAACCGAGCACGGCACACGTCGCCGATCTGACCGACCCGGCCGCCGTGCTCGCGATGCGGGACGAGGTCATCGCGGCACACGGGATTCCCAACGTGCTGGTCAACGCCGCCGGCTGGGACCGTATCGAGCCGTTCATGAACAACGACGACGAGCTGTGGCAGACTCTGACCGCCATCAACCTCCTCGGCCCCGTCCGCGTCAGCCACGCGTTCCTGCGGGCGATCCTCGATGCCGACGCTGAGGTTCGGATCGTCAACATCGCCAGCGACGCCGGACGTGTCGGCAGCAGCGGCGAGACGGTGTACGCGGCCAGCAAGGGCGGCGTCATCGCCTTTACGAAGTCGCTGGCCCGGGAGATGGCGCCCCGCCGCATCAACGTCAACTGCGTCTGCCCCGGCCCGACAAACACACCGCTGCTCGACTCGGTCCCCGAGAAACTCCGCGCCAGCCTGGAGAAGACGATCCCGTTCCGGCGCCTCGCCGAGCCCGAGGAAATCGCCGACGCCGTCCTGTTCTTCGCTTCGGACCAGGCCAGGTACATCACCGGCCAGGTACTGAGCGTCAGCGGCGGCTTGACCATGGCGGGCTGAACGCGACTGCCTCAGACCTGGCGCCCGGCGAGCATCACGCGGGACCGCGAGATCACACTGTCAGAAAAGTCGGCGGGCGTTCGCCGCGCCCACATCGTGCTCGGGTGACTTGATGAGTTTCATCGTCATGTGGGAGTCGAGCTTGTCGACGCCAGGCACATCTCCAAGCCGCGTGGTCTCCACGACCTCGTCAAGCGCGGCGACGGCAGCCTCGACCGCTTCGAACGTGGTGCGGTCCTTGCGAGTCAGATCGACCAACACGAGCACCTCAAACCCGCCGCCGACCGCCCGAGGATTGATCCGCGCGGTGTACCCCAGGATCACGCCGTCGCTCTCCATCCGCTTGACGCGCGCCTCAAGCACGGGGCCGGCGTCAGCCCAACCCGGTCCACGAGCTCGACACGACCACCGTACCGAGGCTACGCTCCACTGCGGTCGGCTCGTGACCGTACGGTGAGCGAACGGGTCGTGCGCAGTCGCCGCTGCGGGCCACCCCTCGTGTCGCCAAACAGCCACGTGAGCCTGCCGATCCGCGGGTTTCGGCGTGACTGCTTCGGGCGCTCAGCGTCGGCGCGGTCGAGGCAGCGGCGCGGCTCAGGTGGCGAAGGATCGGCTCAAGACCTGTGGTAGGTCGACGAATGCGCTCTGGTCGGTGCTGATCACGACGCGATCGGTTGCGCTGGCGATCGCGGCGATCTGAAGATCGTGTGCTCCTCGCGGCCGGCCGACCCGGCGAACGTGGGCCAGGAGGTGGGCGTAGCGGCGAGCCACGGCCGAGTCAAACGCGAGCACCTCCACGTGCTCGAGCACGCCTTCGACAAACTCGCGGCGGCGATCGCGATGAACGATTCGCCGCGGTGCTCGACGGCGTCGAGCATGTCGGCGAAGCGCCTGGAGGCTTCGGTCGCGGTGATCTCCGCCATTAGCCAATCAGATTTTCGGATAAATCGAGCAGGCAGGCGCGGCCGTCCGGGCACGGAAGGCAGTTGTCGGGGTGCGGGTCGCCGCAGACGATGCCCTCGCGCCAGAAGAGACCGAAGTAGAAACCTGATCTCGTCGAATCCCAGGCCGGCGACGCACTCGGTGACGAGCATGCGTCGAGTCCGAAAGAGCGGTGGGCACGGCGGCAGTGGCGCGGCTTCAGGCCACCACCGATGAGCCGCGCAGCGCGCGGACGTCGCGGCGCGCAGCCGGACAGTCCCGCGAATCGGCGACCTGCGCGACATGCTGGGCGGCTGTGCCTGAGAATCTACGCGCCGAGCCGTTGCGCACCCGGCTTGTCACCGAGACCGGCTCTGACGCGGTCACGAGCGTGATGCCGGGAGCGCTCGAGCAGTTTGGGGGGCTCCCGAGCGACGCGCGGGGCCAGGAGGAGACGCGGAGGACGGTAGTCCGCGAGTTGGTCGTCGAGCCGGCTTGGGTTTCGCGTGTTCGAGGAGCTCTTGGAGCGTGTGTTCGATTCCGTGGGCGAGGATCCGAACCTCGCTGTCGAGGTCGCCGTCGCCGGTGATCCCGAACCTGATGCCCCCGTCGTAGGAGCAGATCGCGACCCCGAGCGGCACATCGAAGGCGAGCGGCACGTAAGGGAAGATCTCGAGCATGCGCCGCTGGCAGAGATAGAGCGGGAACTGCGGACCGGGAATATTGGTGGTGACGGTCTGTACCCGTCGCTGGGGAACGCGAGCGAGCCCGCGCGTACCCAGGGAGAGCAGCGGCGCTGGGCAGACCCCCGCGACCTGGGTGAGCTCGACACCAGCCCGCGCTTGGCCCGCGCGCTTGCGATCGTCGAGCTGGGTGGTGATCGCGTGCAGGCGCTCGATGGGATCTTCGAGGCCCACGGGAAGTTCCGCGAATAGGGCTGAGACCCGGTTATCGAAAACGCCCCGGGCATCGGGCGTGCGGACCGAGACGGGCACCAGCGTACGGACCGTTAGCGTCACCGGCAGCGGCTGTCCGTGTCGGCTGAGCAGATCGCGAAACGCGCCGCACACACACGCGAGCACGACGTCGTTGACGGTGCCGCCCGCGGCGTTCTTGATTGTCTTGACGTCTTTGAGCGAGGCGCGCGCCACGGCCCATTGTCGCTGCCGTGACAGTTGGCGGTTCAACGATCCGGCGGCAGGCGTGTCCGGTCTGCTGAGCGAGACCGCTCCGTTCGCGAGTGCGGCTGCGCCGCGCGCAACGCGGCGTGGGTGGCGCGCGAGCGTCACCGCCGAGCGACCGTGCTGTAACGGGTTGAGCGCCCGGTCGCGCAAGCCGTGGGCGATCGGGCTCGCGGTCGACGGCGCCGGCGTGGGCAGCCACTCGTCATCGAGCGGGTCCGGCTCGCTGGGCTCGAGCTCCAGCAGCACCGCGAGCAGGTCGCCGGCGGCCACACCGTCGACCATGCAGTGATGCAGCTTGCACAACAGGCCCCAGCGACCGTGGGCAAGCCCGTCGATCAGCCACATCTCCCACAGCGGCCGGGAGCGGTCGAGCGGGATGCTCATCACCCGTCCAACCAGGCGGCACAGCTGAGCGTCCCCGCCGGGGCGCGGCAGCGCCGTGTGGCGCAGGTGATAACCCAGGTCAAAGGCCGGGTCTGTGATCCACAGCGGGCGGCCGAGATCGAATGGCGCGAACCGCACCCGCTGGCGATAGCGCGTAAGCGCCGGCAGCTTCGCGGCCACCACGCCGGCGAGCTCGCGGTAGCTCGGCGCCGGACCTTCGAACACGGCTACCGCGCCGAGGTGCATGTGGCTGACTTCGTTCTCCACCCCCAAGAACAGCCAGTCCAGATCGCGCATCCGCTGCATCGCCGTCGTCCTGTCGCTCATCCGAAGATCGGGAAGCGACGACGCGCCGCGAGACGGTCCATCCCCGCCTGGATCGCGGCCTCAACCTCCGTGTAGACACGGTCCACGTACTGGTGATCGTGAGCGCGGTCGGGATCATCGTCGACGCGGATCGGCTCCAGCAACTCGGTGCGGATCTTCGCCGGCAGCGGGATATGGGTCGGGAGGATCTCGAGCGCGATCCCGAACGGCACGCCCAGCGTGATCGGGAGCGCCGCGCCGCGCAGTCGTCTGCCCAGCCCGCCTGACCAGCGGGCTAAGAAGCGTCCCTCGGAGAGCACGACCACGGTGTCGTGCCCGCCCACGGTGGCGACCGGAACGATCGGCACCCCGGAGCGGATCGCCTGCCAGTCAAACCCTGTGCGTCCCGCGAGCACCGCACGATCGCGCTCGCGCCAGTTGCGCATCGCGTCCTGCTCGCCCCCCGGCCACGCGATCACGTCATGACCGGCCGCCAGCGCCCTCGTGACACCCTCCCGCGACGCCGGCAGCACCGCGTTGGCGCGAAAGTAATGACCTAGCCCGGGAGCGGCCATCAAGACATCGTGCGCCGTGCCGTGCAGGATCCGCCGATCACCGAACCGCCGATACCACGCCGCGACCAGCGTCCACGCGTCCATCGTCAACGCGCCTCCCGAATGCACCCCCACCAGCAGCGATGGCTCCTCCGGCAGATGCTGCCAACCGGCGATCTCGAGCCGAAAATAGTGATCGCACAGCAAGTCCCACACGGGCCGCTGGAGCGCCATCACGCGCCGATCTGGGCCGCGCAAGGCAGCATCCGCCCGCCCGTCCAACTCGCCAGCCTTCACGGCCGCGGGGCGCACCGCACGCGCGCTCCCGCTCCCCCCGCCCGCCGCCACGCCGGAACCCCCCGCGCCGCCGTCTTTACTCCCGCGGCCACTCCGACCCGCGGTACCGAGGAGGCGCCGGGCGCCCCGGCGGGCAACCGGCCACGAGCATTGGTGCTCACAGCCATCTGATCGTCTCCTGCTTGGTGAACGAAACCCGCCTCCACCAACCAGGCGAGCCGCCAGCAAGCGCGTTCGCAGCCACGAACGCCGGACCTCGGCAGCGTGCCATCGAGATGAACCGCACCTACGGAAGCGGCTTTGTCTACACCGTCAATGACCCGCCGCGAGGTATTCAGAACGTAGCAGCCCCCGCCGCACATATCGCCACCCCGTCACAACGAAGTTGGTTTCAAACCCCGGCCGTGCTACCGCGACCACAGACCGAAAGTGACTCTCGACCGCGGATCGAGCTGATCATGCCGGCCAGACAACCACTCATCACCTGCTCACTGATCGAGTAGCGGCGCTCGGCGGCGTGATGGCACGAGCGCGATCGGATTACGACACGTGACACTCCACGTGATCGACGAGCCCCTGACCTGACGAACGGGCACACGGGACTCTGAACAGGCGAGCAGTTGCGACCATCGCCGCCGCCGCGGTGTTCACGGCGGTCTCTCCGGGCCGCGCGGCCTCCACGATGTGAGCAAGCTTCAGCAACTCGTCAAGCCGGGATCGTCCAGGCCAGGTTCGTCGAATCGATCCAAGTCGCCGCGCTCTTCCGGGCCCATACGCACAACTTATGCCGACCACGTCGTCATGCCGATGTCCGAATTGAAGTGCCCCACGGTTCGTTATGAGCCCGGTGGCGAGGCCGGCATAAGAACCCGGACGGATCCACGCAGTCGGACTTCGGCAGCCAACGTGGCTGAAGTGGTTCCTGCCGCTCGACTCCGAAAGCGAGCGCGCCCTCGGCAGCCAGCGACACGCTCGCGTTTCGTCCCAAGCAGGGGTCTCGGGCGACCGAGCCGATACGCTCGCTCGTCGGGGGAGGCGAGCGCTTTGGCGCAGCCGTGGGCCGCCTCCGATGCCTGTCGCTTGCGTGTCGATCCGACGGCCGCCCGCCGAGCGGACTAACTGCGGGCGCCCTTAGAGCGTCCCGCAGGCCAATCGAAGGCTGATCGTCTGAGTGCCTTCACGAGGTCATCTCCCGCCGCGTGATCCGCCAGGCGCCGATCAGGAGCGGGAGCACCATCCAGATGGCGAGCGAGGTGCCGGCGTGCGCCCATTGGGTGGCGCTCATGACCTTCTCGGTCATCTGGCCGAGGGCGCGCGCGTAGTCCGTCCACCGGGCGACGCCGGAGAACACGGGCAGCGAGACGACCGCCATCCACGACACTGGCAGCGCGAAGAGGAGGACGATGGCGGGCGCGGAGGCGAGCAGGATCGCGCCGAGCGCGACGCCAACGACCATCCCGGCCGTTAGGTTGACGGCCGACTGGCCGATGAGCGGCGCGGCGGCGGACCAGGTCCCTTCGACGCCGGGCGACGAGACGAGCACCCCAGCGGCGACGACGGCGACGGAGATCGCCAGCATCGCGACGGCGAGCAGGAGGCTGGCGATGAGCTTGGCGCCGAGGACACGCGAGCGCACCGGGACGAGCGCGAATGTGATCAGCCCGGTGCGCTGGGACCACTCGGAGGTGACGAGCAGGATGCCGAGGACCGGTAGCAGGACGGCCGCCGGCTGCAGCCCGACGTCGAGGACGGACTGGAACGTGTGGTCCGCCGCATCGCCGACGAGCAAGCGGACGACCACGACGACCACGGTGAGCACCACCATCGAGACCTGCAGCCAGAAGCCGGCCCGGGTGTCGACCATCTTGCGCAGCTCGACGGCGACGAGGCGGCCGAGGCCGGGGCGCGCGTGGACGCCGGCGGTGTTCACGCGGATCGGTGCGGTGAGGGTGGTGGTGCTCATGCGGTTGCTCCTGCCAGCTCGGGATGGATCGAATCGGTCTGCGGTGACTGCGGGCTTGCGCCGCCGGTGGTCAGCTCGAAGAAGAGGCGTTCGAGGCCGGCGTCCTCGGCTGGGGCGAGCCGGCGCAGTACGACGCCGTCGGCCATCGCCGCGCGGGCGACGACCTCGGGCTCGGCCTCGACCAGCCGCCGATCGCCGTCGGCCGGGTGGGTCGCCAGGCCAGCGCGGTGCATCGCGGCATCGAGGCCGGCCAGGTCGTCTGCCTCGACGATGGTCCTGGACTCGGTCAGCAGCTCGGAGCGGGTGCCTTGGGCCTGGATCCGTCCGCCGTCGATGATCATCATCCGGTCGGCGACGGCCTCGACCTCGGCCAGCAGGTGCGAGGAGAGCAGCACGGTGCCTCCGCGGTCGGCGAAGTTGCGCAGCAGGCCCCGCATCCAGCGCATGCCTTGCGGATCGAGGCCGTTGGCGGGCTCGTCGAGGATCAGGACCTCGGGGTCGCCGAGCAGTGCGTGGGCGAAGCCCAGGCGCTGGCGCATGCCGAGCGAGTATTTGCCGACACGCCGCCGGGCCGCCGTCTCGTCGAGGCCGACCAGCTCCAGTAGCGCGTCGACGCGCTGCGCCGGCACGCCGATGGTGTGGGCGGATACGGCGAGCGCCTCGCGGCCGCGGCGCCCGGCGTGCTGGGCGGACGCGTCGAGCAGGATGCCGACGCGCCGGCCCGGGTTCGGCAGGTCGCGGTAGCGCCCGCCGAGGATCCGTGCCGTGCCGCTGTCGGGCTCGGAGAGGCCGACGAGCATCCGCATGGTGGTGGTTTTGCCGGCGCCGTTGGGGCCGAGAAAGCCCGTGACGGTGCCCGGCTCGCAGCGGAATGTGACGTCCGAGACGACGGTGCGCCCGCCGAGTTGCTTGGTGAGTCCGTTGGTTTGGATCATGCCGGCAGACTCGCGGCCCGCCGGGTTTGCAGCTACGGTCCGCGGGCTACGCTCGCCGAGCCCTGCGACGGTGGCGGCCAACGACTTTGGTAGGGGGTGGATACCGCGTAGCTCGCCTACCCTTGACCTTCAAGCGATGGCACGCCAGGCGACAGCACGCTTTACCGATGGCCTGTCCGGCTGGTTGCGTTCCGCGCTGCCCGGCGTCGTGACCGACGCCCCCGACGAGGAGCGTGGCCGCCGCGACCGCGTCGTCGACGCGACGATCTACCTGGTTGCGTTCGCGATCAGCGCCGCGACCCTCGCGGACGCTTGGCCGACGCAACCGCCCTGGCTGCGCGTCGCGGACATCGTCGTCGGGATCGCGGCGCTCGTCTCGCTGTGCTGGCGGCGCACCCATCCAGCCGCCGTCGGGATCGGCGTCGGGGCGGTGTCGCTCGTGATCCTCACGGGCTCGGGGGCGAACCTCGCCGCCACCTTCAACGCCGCGATCCGGGCTCGCGGCCGTGATCTGGCCGTCATCACCGGACTCCTGATCGCCTGGGTGTTCGCGAGCCCGCTCCTGTACCCGCCGACCGGCGGCTACTGGGTGAACGCGGGGGCCTGCCTGCTGCTGACGGGCGTAGTCCTCGGATGGGGGCTCTTCGTACGCGCGCGGCGAGAGCTCGTGCGATCGCTGCGCGCGCAGGGCGATCGCGCCGCGGACGAGGCCCGAGCGGCCGAGCGGCGGCGGATCGCCCGCGAGATGCACGACGTGCTCGCCCACCGCCTCTCGCTGCTCTCCGTCCACGCCGGCGCGCTCGAATTCCACCCCGACGCCCCGGCCGAGGAGGTCGCCGAGGCGGCCGGCGTGATCCGCGAAAGCGCGAAGACGGCGCTCGAGGAGCTGCGCGGCGTGATCGGCGTCCTGCGCGAGGACGGCGGGGAGAGCCCGACGCAACCGCCCCAGCCGACGCTCGCCGACCTCGCTGCCCTCGTCGAGGAGTCGCGGGCGGCCGGGATGCGGGTCACCGCCCGGATCGAGCTGGGCGACGCGGCGCCGCCCGCCGCCGTCGGGCGCACCGCGTATCGGATCGCGCAGGAGGGCCTGACGAACGCGCGCAAGCATGCGCCGGGAGCAGCGGTGACGCTCACCGTCCGCGCGCTCGACGGCGAACTGCAGGTCGAGGTCCGCAGCCTCGCGCCGGTGGCCGTCGCCGCGGCCGCGTCGCTGACCGGGGCGGGGACCGGCCTCATCGGGCTCGCCGAGCGCGTCTCGCTCGCCGGCGGCACGCTCGAGCACGGCGTCGACGCCGACGGCGCGTTCGTTCTGCGTGCGAGCCTGCGGCGATGATCCGCGTCCTGGTCGTCGACGACGACGCGCTCGTGCGCTCCGGCCTGCGGATCATGCTCGCCGGCGCCGGGAGTCTCGAGGTGGTCGCCGAGGCCGCGGATGGCCGCGAGGTCCTGGCGGCTGTCGACCTGCACCGGCCCGACGTGGTCCTGATGGACATCCGCATGCCCCAGCTCGACGGCATCGCGGCCACGCGCCTGCTGGCCGCGCAGCCCGACCCGCCAGCCGTCGTCGTCCTCACGACGTTCGACGCCGACGAGCTCGTCCTGCGCGCGCTGCAAGCCGGAGCAGCCGGCTTCCTCCTCAAGGACACCCCGCCGGCGGAGATCGTCCGCGCGATCGAGCTCGTCCACGCCGGCGACGGGATGCTGTCCCCCGCGGTCACGCGACGGCTCATCTCCCTTGTGGCCGGCGACTCCGACGCGGCCGCCCGCACCGACCATGCCCGCGACCGCATGGCGGCGCTCAGCCCGCGCGAGCGCGATGTCGCCCTCGCCGTCGCCCGCGGCCAGGCCAACGCCGAGATCGCCGCAGCTCTGCACCTCTCCGTCCCTACGGTCAAGGCCCACGTCTCCCGCCTGCTCGACAAGCTCGACGTCGACAACCGCGTCCAGATCGCCCTGCTCGTGAAAGACGCGGGCGAGCACTAGCCAGATGAACCGCCGACGCTTGGCGAGGGGATCGTGTCGAGGAGTGCGAAGCCGCACTATCGCAATCGTGCGTGGATGCGAGCGTGTTCGGGGCGAGCGGGAAACGCCCGCTGCGGACGAACCGCGAGCGTGTCGCTGGCTGCCGATTGCGCGATCGCTTTCTGGGCGCGGAGCGGTAGCGCGGGCGGGCTATAGGCCCTCGAGGAAGGCGAGCAGCGTGTCGGGTGCTCGGTAGCGGCGTGGGCGGCCCTCAGGAGGCGTGATCCGGTCCAGGGTGCGCTGCTTGAGCTCGAGGTCGGCGTGCAGGTAGATGTGCGTGGTGCGTTCCTGCTCGTGTCCGAGCCAGAGCGCGATCGTCGAGGTGTCGACGCCGGCGGCGAGCAGGTTCATCGCCGCGGTGTGACGCATCGTGTGCATCGTGACCCGCTTGGACCGCAGCGACCCGCAGGCATGCTGCGCGGTCTGGACGTGTTGGGCGAGGCGCCGCTCGATAGCGTCGCGGGTCAGCGTGCCGCCATCGCGCGAGGGAAACAGCGGACTTCCCGGTTGGTCGATGGTTTCGCGCAGCCAGGCACGGAGCACCGCGACGGTTTGCTTGCTCAGCGGCGCGACCCTATCCTTCCCGCCTTTGCCGACCGTGCGGACGTGCGCGCCGGTATCGAGCTGCGTGTCGGCGCGCGTGAGGCCGAGCAGCTCGGAGTTTCGCAGCCCGGTCTGGACGGCAGTGAACAACAGCGCGTGGTCGCGCCGGCCGGCCCATGTTGATCGGTTCGGCGCGTCGAGCAGCGCTTGCGTCTCGACCGGGGTGAGAAACGTGACGGTGCGTTTCTTGGCGCGTTTGGGCGGGATCGCAAGCACCCGTTGAATCAGGGCGGCCTGCTCCGGGTGCCGCAACGCGCAGTAGTGAAAGAAGGAGTGGATCGCGGCGAGTCGGATGTTGCGGGTGCGGGCGGTGTTCCCGCGCTCCTGCTCGAGGTGCTGAAGAAACGCGCCGATCGTCGCCGCGTCGAGGTCGGTGATCGCCAGCCGGGATGGCGGCGTCCCGGCTGTCCGGTGGATGTAGCCCAGGAGCAGTCGGAACGTGTCACGGTAGCTGGCGATCGTGTGCGGGCTGACACGTCGTTGACGGATCAGCCGTTCGGTGAAGTACGCCTCAAGCGTTGGCGCCAAGCTGGTCATCGGGAGTCCTTTCCGGCGTGGGTTCCAGTCGTCTGGCCGCGAGCGCGAGCAGGTCCGGGGCGGCCGTGAGGTAGTAGTAGGTGCTGGCCGGCGTGACGTGGCCCATGTGGGTCGTCAGCAGCGGCAGCCGGGCCTGCACGTCGACATCGTTGGCGTACCAGTCGCGCAGCGTGTTGACCGCGAAGCTGTGGCGCAGGCTGTGCGGCCGCGGAGGGCTCCTGGGCGAGCGGTCCTCAAGCCCGCAGGCAGCGACGAGGCGTTTGAACACGCGGTGGACGCACTGGTAGAGCAGGCGCGTGCCGTTGCGCGAGACGAAGAACGCCTCACACCGCGGGTGGGGACAGACCCGGTCGCGTAGCTCGGCGTAGCTGTCCAGCGCGGCGATCGTCGCCTCGCCGACGCGGATTCCGGTCACGGCCATCAGACCGATCAACGTGCGCGTCGTCGCCGCATGCAGCTCGCCGCGCAACTGTCGCGTCGCGCGCATCACCCGCTCGATCTCCGCCGAGGTGAATAGGAACGGGATCGGCCGCTCACGGCGGTACGGCAACAGCCCCTTGGCCGGCACCTCGGACGCTGGATCGATCGTCTGCAGATGGCGGGCGAACTGCCGCACGATCGAGAGCCGGTCGCACCAATAGCCGCCGGTCGCGCCGGCCGGCAGGGTCGACCAGTCGATCGCGTGCTCGGTCGTGACGGTGGTCGCGCCGATCGCGTCGAGGTAGGCGATGAACTGCAGCAGCTGGCGACCCTGACGATCGAGCTTGTAGCCGAGCGCACGCCGGACTCGCAGGTAATCGTCGGCTGCCGCGGCGAGCGTCACGTCCCGGCTCCCGCCAGCGGCCACGGACGCGCGAGCGCTCGCAGCGCCGTGCGGTCGACCTTCGCATAGATCGCGGTGCTCGACAGGTTCGTGTGCCGCAGGACCGGAGCGATCTCGGTCAACGGCGCGCCGGCCGCGAGCAGCTCGGTCGCGACGGTGTGACGCAACCGATGCGTCCCAACCCGAGGCACCGCCGCGCGGTCGCACGCGTCACGCAGCACCGCCCCGATCGCCTTCACCGACAACGCTCCATCCGGGGCGAACGTGCGCACGAACACCGCACGACACTCGCCGTCTCGACGGGGATCACGCAAGGACGCGACGAGCGCCTGTCCGACGTCACGGGGCAGCGGGAGCCGATCGGTCTGACCACCCTTGCCATGGATCGTCAGCTCCCCGGCACGCCAATCGATGTCATCGAGCGTCAGCGCGGCGATCTCGCACGCCCGCAGCCCGAGGCGCGAGAGCACCATCACGATCGCGTAGTCACGCCGACCGACCGCGGACGCTCGGTCGCAGCTGGTGAGGATCCGCTCGACGTGATCGCGGTCCAGGCCACGCGGGAGCGAGCTCAGCCGCCAGCTCGCGACGCTCGGGACCGCGGCCGCCAGCGCGACCGGGACCCGCCCGGTCACGTGCAGGAACACCAGCAACGACCGCAGCCCGCTCACCAGCGTCGACGCCCACGCCGTCCCGCGACGACCATCGCCGCACTGCGTCACCACAAACCGCGTCACATCGCCGGGACGAAGCTGCGCCAGCGCAGCCTCGATCGGATCGGACAGCTCGCCGAGGAACAGCCGCGCGACCCGCGCACGCAGGACGACCGATCCCTCGACCAGACCGCGCTCACCGAGCAGATACTCGCGGTAGGCGGTGATGACCGCCTCGCCCGGCGACCCCGATGCGAGCGGCTCGGGCACGAGCCCCAGACCACGTAGGTAGCCCAACAGCGGACGCACGGCGCGAGACCCGGTCAGATGCGAGTAGTGCTCCCGCCGTGCACGTTGGAAGCGCTTCGCCGCCTCATCCGTGAACGCGGCCGGCTCGATCCCCTGCTCGTCGAGCCACCTGCTCAGGTGCGCCATCAGCCAGACGTGGTCCTCCACCGTCGGCGGCCGGTAGCCGCGCTCGGTCAGCCACAACCGAAAGCCAGACGCGTGGGGCGCCAGAATGCCTTCCACCCGAGAGATCGACAGTCGCCGCATACGCTCAAAGCTCGACAGCCCGCGGCGATCATGAAGACCACGCCACGCCTGGATGCCGCACGATGCGCGGACTTTCACCCCGAGGTCGGCATAACCACGCGGTCGGCATAAGTCGCCTCATGCCGACGTCGGCATGAGGCTACGTTCTCGTGTGCCCGGTCGAGACCGGATCGTACCCGTACCTGCGTGGAGCCCACGGACAAGGCTTCTCGCTACCCGAGCGAGCATCCGCCCGCAGTCGGTTGCCCGGGCGCTCACAATCAGCCCTGCTTTCACTCGGCAGGAAGGCTGATGAAGCGACGGCGAGCACGAGCCCGAGGAACATCCGCCATCTACCTCGCCCGAAGATCCATTGGGTCCCACCGTAGGCCCCCGACCAGCAACCGCCATGGCCCCAAACCTGGTCGCAGGCAAGTCGCCGCTGCGGAGCGCGGGTAGGCAGCCGTCTGCTGGGGCGCTAGACTCGTGCCCAAGGGTCGAGCGTTCGTCTCGACCGAAGCAGTGCCCCGCGTCTTCGCAGTTGTTGCGCTTCAGCATCCTCCGCGTTTCGCAGTGCACATATCCGGAGGTGAGAAGATGGCAACGGGAACCGTGAAGTGGTTCAGCGATGAGAAGGGCTTTGGATTCATCACACCCGATGACTCCGGCAAGGACCTGTTCGTACACCACAGCGCGATCGAGGGCAACGGCTTCAGGTCGCTGGCCGAGGGCGCGAAAGTGAGTTACGACGCCGAGCGGGGCCCCAAGGGCCCGGCCGCCACGCACGTCCGAGCGCTCTAGGAGTCGACTGACCTCACCACCACGGGAGGGCCGCGTGCGGCGCTTGCGTGCTCTGAACCACACGCGACCGAGGCGATGAACTCGATTCCCGAAAGTCGGCCGGCGGAGCCCGCCATTACAGGCCGGGAACGGCCTATCGGGGTGGTGCCGACGATCGAGCGCGTCGACGTTTCGCTGCACGGCCATCGCGTGTACTTCAATATCGCCGGCCGGGGGCCGGCCGTGGTCTTGATCCACGGCGTCGCTGGGCGGGCTTCGCAGTGGGACCGGGTAGTCGAGCTGTTGGCTGAGAGCCACACGGTCGTCGCGCCCGACCTGCTTGGCCATGGCGACTCAGCCAAGCCGCGGGGCGACTACTCACTCGGGGCGCACGCTTCGGGTATTCGCGACCTGCTGGTCGGCGTGGGCATCGAGCGAGCAAGCGTCGTCGGCCATTCGCTTGGTGGCGGAATCGCGATGCAGTTCGCCTACCAGTTCCCTGAGCGCTGTGAGCGGCTCGTGCTCGTGGCAAGCGGCGGACTTGGCGAGGAGGTGCACGGCCTGCTCCGCGCGGCGACGCTGCCTGGCTCGGAGTTCGTATTGCCGCTGCTCGCCCACCCTCGTGTGCTGGAGGTCGCCTCGGTGATTCCGCGGGCGCTCGGGCGGATCGGTTTGCGGACGGGACCTGATCTGACCGAGATGGCCCGGGGCTATCAATCGCTCTCCAACGCGGAGGCGCGGAGCGCCTTCATTCATACGCTGCGGGCTGTGATCGACCAGAGGGGCCAGCGGATAAACGCGTCTGACCGTCTCTACCTGGCATCGATGGTGCCAACGTTGATCATCTGGGGCTGCCGTGATCGGATCATCCCAGTCGAGCACGCGCGACCGACGCACGAGGCCATGCCGGGCAGCACCCTCGAGCTGATCGACGACGGCGGGCACTTTCCGCACCTCGATGACCCGCTGCGCTTCGCGCGGACGCTCGAGGCGTTCTTTCAGGCAACCACCCCGCCGCAACTCGATGGGGACGCCATGCGCGAGCTCGTGCTCGCGCGGGATTCTGACTCGGCCACCGTGCTCGAGCGGCTGCACCGCGAGCACCCGGCGGCCTGATCGGGCGACCGGCAGCCCGCCGTCGCGGTCCTCGAGTGGCTCACCGCACCGCGATCTCAGCGCCCAGCACGAACGGCGGGACGAGGGAGATGTGGTCGCCGGTCCAGAAGCGCCCAGGGTCATAGGAGCCGGCCGGCCGGTCGGCGGCCAGCAGGCCCATGTGTTGATAGGTCGTGGCGACGAGCTCCGCGCAGAAGACCTCCTCCAGCGAGAAGGTGCGGCGTACCCGGCGGCTGAGCCATCGCCGCAGAAGCCCGAGCGTGGTCGGAAATGGCCGGCCGTCGAAGCGGTCGATGACCTCCATCAACCGGTCCTCGTGATGACGCTCGATCGGACCGTCGAGCTGGCGGACCCAGGCCCGCTGCTGGTAGCGCATATTCCAAGTCCTGACCGCCTCGGCGAGCAGGTGAAGCTGCACCCCCCGGTGACGCTCACCGGTCCACACATCAGGCAGCGAGCGGCCGAGCTCGGCGTGCCAGAGCAGCGGCGGGAGATCATCGATCGCGATGGCCATGCCGACGTGGTTGACCGGGCTGTTGGTGAGGGCCCGAATCGTCACGTCGGCCATCGACCTGCCTCGGAACAGCCAGATGTCGCCGGTCGCCGCCGTCGCGACGGCGTCCTCGAGAGCCAGTGCCGTGTCGTTCACGCCGCCAATAACCTAGAGCGACGGATGCGAATGCGCTGGAAGCTAATCGGTCTCGCCGGTCTCGCCGGAGTGGCCGCCACGGGCGCGGTGCTCGCCCGCAGGCGTCGCGCGCAGCGTCATTACGAACCTGACGAGCTGCGCGAGCGGCTGCAGCGCAGGCTCGCCGAGGTCTCCGCTCCCCAATCCGCGGCCCCTGCGGCGGCGCCCGCCAATGCCGAGCGATCTCGCAGGCGGCGACGGCCGACATGGAGATCTCGAAGTTAGGAGCTTTCCAGTCGAAGCCTTCGGCCGAGACGACGCTCGGAAAGTCTCGCCGGAGGTGTGGCGACGCAAGAAAGACATGTTCCGCGACCAACCGCGCCGAGACGAGCGGTTCCGTTCGCGCTCGCCAGGGCGGGCCGCGGTGTTCTCGCTCCCGCGAGCCGGGTGGCGCCTGCGTTTGGTGTGAACGGATATCCGCATTCGCTTGCGGTCGTCTCGTCGCGGAGCTCCATGCCTCCGCGCGGCCCATGGAGGGTCGGCCGGGCGGCGGCTGGCGGGAGCCTGCTGATGCGCGCGGATTGGTTCGAGCAACTTTTGAGATCCGCGCACGCAAACGGCGCGAATGGGAGTACAGTCGGGGTGAGCTGGCCCCTGCGGCGGGATTCTCACCCCAAGCCCGAATGCCACCGACGGCGCGTTCCGCGCCACGAGGCGCGAGGTCTGGGTTACTGGTTTTGACTGCGGGGCCGGCGTATTGCTCTACGGGCGTTACGCCACCCGACCCGGGTGGTGTCGTTCCCGTGAGATGCTCCGCTGCCGCCGGGCTGACGCCGGGCGATGCGAAACAGCAACGACGTCGAGGGCCCGAGCGGGCTGCCGCAGGCCCCGGCGACCCCCGCGGGCAAACCCCGACGAGACGTCGGGGCCAAGCAGAGTGGGCTCCCGGGACGTCAGACTGTTGCTCCGCCAACGCCGCGCGATTGCCGCTTGAGCGGGCTGTCCGGGCTGAGATGAGCGCCCGCTCAGCCGATCAGTGGCAGCGCGCGCGCCTCGGCGAGCTCGCTCAGCGCGTGCTGCATCCGCCCGGTGACGAGCTCGTAGCCCTTGTCGGGATCGCCGCGTGCGCCGCCGAGTTCCTCGCGCAGGTCGATCGGCGGGAGTACCTCGATCGAGATCTTCGCGGGCAGGGGAAGGCGTCCGGGTAGGTCGAGCACGGTGACGCCCCACGGCGGCGCGATCTGAATCGGTGCGACGTCGATCCGCAGCAGCCGGTGGAGGTGCAGCAGGCGCGCGATGTGCTCGCCCTGGCCGAGGAACAGTGCTGTCTCCTGGCCGCCGATCGAAACGACCGGGACGATCGGCACGCCGTGCTTGAACGCGAGCCGCACGAAGCCGGTCCGGTGGCCGAAGTCGATCTCGGCGGAGTGCCAGCTGGCCCGGTAGGTCTCGTGGTCGCCGCCCGGATAGACCAGCAGGGCGGCGCCGCGCGCGAGTGCGCGCCGCATGTTGTCCGGCGAGGCCGGCACCGTCCCGTACGGCGTGAGCATGGCGCGGATGCCAGGCACCTTGAAGACGAGATCGTGCGCGAGCTGGAAGAACTCGCGCTCGGGGCCGAATTGGTCGTAGAACGCCTGCGCGAAGATGAACGTGTCGGCGATGAGGATGCCGCCCGAGTGGTTGCCGACAAGCAGCACCGGCCCGCGCGGCGGGATGTTCTCCAGCCCCCGGACATCGGCGC
>Ga0335078_10005401_pt1 | contig 18895 bp, 18 predicted proteins | sample Lox_Sample_32_FD_206711 | JGI IMG/M metagenome (GOLD analysis project Ga0335078, IMG submission 206711) | Soil microbial communities from Loxahatchee National Wildlife Refuge, Florida, United States - Lox_Sample_3.2 | ecosystem: Environmental > Terrestrial > Soil > Wetlands | place: USA... | reverse complement strand
CAATCAGCACAGATTCATGCGTGGCGTGTGCGCCGTCGCCCACCGCCCCCAAGCCGTCCAGAGTCGGAATCCCGAGCCCGGCGGTGAAGTTGCCGTCCGATCCGCCACCCACCGCCGCTTCTTCGAGCTTCCATCCCAGCTGCCGGGCAATGGCCGACGCCTTCCCGTAAAGCGCCGCAACTCCGGGGCTGCGCTCCATGGGCGGACGATTGACACCGCCTTGGATCTCCAGCCTGCATTTGCGGTTAAAGGGCTTCAGCGAGCGAAGTTTGCGGTCGATGACGGCACCGTCTTTGGCCCGAACCACGCGTACATCCAACACAGCGCTGGCTTCCGCAGGGATAACATTCGACCGTGTCCCTCCTTGCACCGTGCCCACATTGAGCGTCAGACCCTTTTTCAGATCGACCAGCTTCATGATCGCAAGTATCTGTCGTGACAGCTCAATGATGGCGCTCTGGCCTTTTTCAAAGTCGAGCCCGGAGTGCGCTGCCTTCCCTGTAACTTTGAGAACGTATTCTCCGACTCCTTTGCGTGCCGTCTTGAGCGCACCCTTGGGACCGGCCGAGGGCTCAAGCACCAGCACGGCAGCGGACTTCTGTGCCAGGCTTTCGGTGATGCGGCGCGAAGTGTCGCTGCCGATTTCTTCGTCCGAGACCAGCAGTATGGTGACCGGGCGCGGCAGTTGGTCTTCGTGCCAGGTGCGCAGCGCCTCGATGGCGTGCAGCATGAAGGCGATCCCCGCTTTCATGTCGAAGCTGCCGGGCCCCCAAAGGCGGCCATCGGCCTGACGAAAGGGCATGGTGGTGAGAGTGCCGACCGGATACACAGTGTCGAGATGCCCCAGCAGCAGGATGGGCTTGCCACTCTTCTTGCCGGCAAAATCCACCTGCAGGTGATCCCCGAAGCCCTGGGTACGGTGAAACTTGGCATGGCCACCCAGTCCCTCAAACCGGCCGGCCAGCAACGATCCCAGCCGGTCAACCGCTTCCTTGTTATCCGAGGGAGATTCGATCTCCACCAGCTGGCGGATGGTTTGAATCATCGGGTCGCGTCGTTCTTCGAAGTAGCGCAGACGCGTTTTCAGGTCCGGGTTCGCAGGGGAGGGGGTTGAAGTTGCTTGCACAGATTTCTTGGCCATGATGGAGAACTTCGCTCGTAAATCAGGTTCGAGATGGTACAGCAAACCATAAACCACACAGGACGCAAAGTTCTACGAAGGTTCTTGCTTTCAGGGTTTTCCTTTGTATCCTTTGTGCTTATCGCTTCTGACCTAACTCCCTTAATAACGGATTTCCGAGTGCGGCGTACAGTATAATCTTCGCTCTTGACGAGACTAGCATGAGTGATTCCGCACAACCCACCAGCGAGGCGCCGGCGCCGGAGAAAACCCTCCTGGACATTAACGGCATTCTTCAGATTCTGCCGCATCGCTTCCCGTTTCTCTTGATCGACCGCGTGATCGATCTGGAGCGGACCAAGCGCATTGTCGCCCTCAAGAACGTCACGATCAACGAACCTTTTTTCGCCGGACATTTTCCCGGCGCGCCGGTCATGCCCGGAGTGCTGGTGGTGGAAGCCATGGCGCAGGCCGGCGGCGTGCTTCTGCTCACCGAAGTGGAAGACCGGGACAGCAAGCTGATCCTGTTCACGGGAATCGATGGCGCGCGATTTCGCCGTCCCGTGGTTCCCGGCGATCAGTTGCGCATCGTAGTCGAGGTGAAGGCCTGGCGGGGCAACGCCGGACGCATGCTGGGAACGGCGCACGTGGGCGACAAGCTGGCGGCGGAAGCTTACGTGACCTGCATGCTCGTAGACCGCGCCCGTGCTTTCCCTGCTCTGTCCGGGAACAGCTCGAAACCCGCGCCATGACCGGCGCCACGGCCACTCCTTTGATGAAAGTTCACCCCACAGCCGTGATTGATTCCCGGGCCAGGGTTCACCCCAGCTGCACCATCGGGCCTTATTGCGTCATCGGGCCGGAGGTCGAACTGGACGAAGGCTGTCACCTCGATTCGCATGTAAACCTGGAGGGTCCGACAAAGATTGGACTCGGAAACAAGTTCTTTCCGTTTTCCTCCGTCGGCACAGCACCGCAGGATTTGAGCTACGCCGGGGAGCCGACGCGGCTTGAGATCGGCGATCACAACGTCATCCGCGAATTTGTAACCATCAATCGCGGAACAGTAAAGGGCGGCGGCGTCACCCGCGTGGGCAGTCACGCATTGATCATGGCCTACACGCACGTAGCGCATGACTGCCGCATCGGCGATCACGTAATTCTGGCCAACGCCGCCACGTTAGGCGGCCACGTGATCGTGGAAGATTGGGCAACGGTGGGCGCGCTCTGTCCGGTGCATCACTTTGTCCGCATTGGCGCTTATTCGTTCATTGGCGGCGGAACCACCATTACCCGGGATGTGCTGCCTTTCTCGAAAACCGCCGCGGCTCGCGACACCCACGCCTACGGACTCAACGCGGTTGGCCTGGAGCGCCACGGCTTCAGCAAAGAACGCATCCGGAAGATTCACCACGCGTACAAAGTTCTGCTGGCGTCCAAGCTGAACACGTCCCAGGCCCTGGAACAGCTCAAGTCGGAACCGGAGCGCGGCGAGGATGTGGATCAGCTGATCAGCTTTGTCGAGCAGTCCGAGCGCGGAGTGATCAAGTAGGCGGAAGCCGTGTAGAGCGGACATTCCTGTCCGCTGCCTTTAGGCTTCACTGTGCTGCTAGTTCCTTCCGCCGACGCTTCTGGCGGACAGGAATGTCCGCCTCGCACTCATGACGTCCAAAGGCAAACTCGGGCTCATCGCGGGCAACGGGCGTTTTCCCTTTCTCGTTCTCGAGGCCGCGCGGGCGCAAGGGTTCGAAGTCGTCGTCGCCGCCATCAAAGAAGAAGCTTTTCCTGAGATCGGAGATCGGGACGCCGCCGTTCACTGGCTTTCGCTGGGGGAGCTGTCCAGACTGATCGAAACCTTCAAACGGGAAGGCATCTCTCGTGCGGTGATGGCGGGGCAGGTCAAGCATAAGCAGATTTTTTCCAGCATCCGTCCCGACTGGCGTCTGGCCAAGCTGCTGCTGTCGCTGGGCACGCGAAATACGGATTCGCTGCTGGGAGCGGTGGCCAAAGTCTTGGCCGATGAGGGCATCACTCTGGAAAACTCCACGGCATTGCTGGAGCCGCTTTTAGCAAAGGCCGGCGTACTCAGCCAACGCGAACCCTCCGAACAGGAAAGAAAGAACATCGACTACGGACGCGCCGTCGCCTGCCATTTGGCCCGGTATGATATCGGCCAGACGGTCGTGGTCGCCGAAGCGGCCTGTGTCGCGGTCGAAGCCATGGAGGGCACTGACGCCGCCATCGCGCGCGCAGGCCAGATCATGGCATCACTCGATTCGGAAGCTTCCACGCTGAGCCGGGCGCTGACGGTGGTGAAGATCGCCAAGCCGAATCAAGACATGCGATTTGATGTGCCCGTGATCGGAGTGAAGACGATCGAAGTGATGCGCCAGGCAGGCGCGAGCTGCCTGGCCGTGGACGCGGGCAAATGTTTGTTGCTCGATGGGGACGCGGTGATTGTCGTGGCGAACCAGGCGGATGTCGCGCTGGTTGCCAGCTGACGTGAGCTGCATCTTAGAGCTAAGCTTACGAATCTAGATTAGCCGCTGGTTCTGCAGCCGAGAAGGGGGCAACCATGCGCTGGTACCACGATGTGGCGTACTTCTTCGGAGGCTTATTCCTCGCGAACGCTCTGCCCCATCTCGGCGAAGGGATGACGGGCCATGCCTTCCAGAGCCCGTTTGCATCGCCACCTGGGGTTGGCTTGTCCTCTGCCATCGTCAATGTTCTATGGGGCTTCTTTAATCTTGTCGTCGGCTACCTGCTCGTCAGTCGAGTGGGCAGCTTTAATCTGCGCCAGACGCGGCACGTACTAGTCCTGGGGGCGGGCATACTGATCCAGTCGCTGAGCCTTGCCTACGCCTTCGGCCGGTTCCACGGTGGCCGGTGATCCTGTCTTCTCATGGAAACCGTGGACCTGAAGCGCAAAGGAGTTTTTCATGTCTGAACCTGCTCGCCTCGCTGACCAACTCCGCCGTGCCTTCGAAGGAACAGCCTGGCATGGCGACTCTCTGCTGAAGATTCTCGCCGACGTTAATGCCGAGATGGCAGCAGCTCATCCCATCAAGAACGCGCACAGCATCTGGGAGTTGGTTCTGCACATCACCGCCTGGGATGGAGCCGTTCTGCGTCGAGCCGAGGGCAAGCGCGACAGAGTGAGCAGCAAGCAGAATTTTCCTGCGGTGACCGATACGAGCGCAGCCGCGTGGCGCAAGGCGGTCGAGCAACTAAAGATAACTCACGACCAGCTCGTTAAGGCGGTAGAGGCTTTCCCCGACTTTCGCCTGCACGAACAGGTTCCAGGCAAGACGGCGAAGTACCACGACTTCTACTACAACTTCAGCGGGGTGGTGCAACACGAGCTCTATCATGCGGGCCAGATCGCGCTGCTCAAGAAGGCGCAGAGAGCCTAAGGCTCTAACCAATCGCGACGACCGCAGCCGATCGTGCCTAACAGCCTATTCGGTGATCACCTCAACAAAGACGGGTGAAGTACTGGGAGTGAAACTTTCGCTCCCCGAATAAACGGCGGTGATGGAAAGATTGCCGACCGGCAGCGACGATGTGCTGAATGCCGCCGTCCCGCCGCTCAGCTTTACCGTCCCCAGCGCGCTCGATCCGTTCATGAAGGTCACGGTTCCGGTGGGCGTGCCGGAAGATACCGGCGTTACCGTCGCCGTGAAGGTCACCTTGCTTCCCGCCGGCGCCGGATTCAGGGAAGAGACCAGCGAAGTCGAGGTTAACTGCCGCATTGAGACCGGACCGTTTGCGACCGCGCTGGCATACATCATGTTGCCCTGCCAGATGGCGCGCACGCCGGAAGGGATAAATCCGAGGGTCACCGACTCCGAAAAAGTTCCATCCGCGCCCACGGTCAATTGCAGCGAAGCGGTGGTGCTGGAGTCGAACAAATCCACCGTCACAATTGCTCCATTTACCGTCGGGTCTAGCTTTCCATGCACCAGCGTAGGAATAGCGGTGATTCCTTGCGGGGGAATGTCGGCTGCCACCGAGATTTCGCTGGGCAGCACGGTGTGCGCGTTCAGATCGAGGCCGCCGACTAGAAACCAGGAGGGATGGGCCGAGCCATGATTCGTCAGCTCGAGCATGGTGAGAGCATCCGCCTTGAGATCGTAAATCTTGCCGACGGCCGATGGCGGAGGGGTAATCACGACCGGGATGCTCGTGGTCTGCCCAGAAAAGAGTGGGACGGTTAGGTTCCCTCCATTCACCATCGAGGTCCATCCTGCCGGAAGTCGTGAAACCGCTCGCAGAGAATACTGCTGGGAGTTCCCCGCAATCGAGTTGGTCAGATTGAAAGCCCCGCTTACGATCGGCAGTGGGTACTTGCCGCCGGTCGCTGGTCCGGTTGCGACCGCCTCGAAGTACTGGATATTCTCCTGAGCGCTGTTGTTGGTCTTGACGAGCTCTCCCGGCACGGGGGCGATCGCCACCTGAACGCAGGAGTGGAATTGAAAATGTGCGGCCATGATTTCTTTTGCCGTGAGACTGGGAACAGGTGTCCAGTTCACAAAAACGCTGGCCGACTGCCCTGCCGGGATCGCAGGTACGGATGCCGTTCCCAGCGAAGTCCAGGAACCGGTGACTCCAACTCCCAATGGATTGCTCACTTGAAACGAAGCCGTAGTGGCGGGAGCATCCGCGTCCCCGATATTGTGAATGGTGGCGTAGACGCGGTTCTCATGATTGACACAGGGATCATCGCCGCTGCCAATCACGGTTCCATCGGCTCGGCGTCCGTAACGCAGCACACCGTAGCCGTTGCATATGCTATCGACCCAGATGTCGACCGTTTCATAAGTATTTTCCGGCGGAGTGAGCCACGGCGTAATGTACAGGTCGGGATGATGAGGCGGAACGTCGCGCGTAATGCTTACCTCATAGCCGCCGGACACGGCCGAGACAACTTCAATGTTGATGCCGTTGCCGGCGTCGGAAAAGGTGCTGCCCACCGGCCAGAGCAAATAAGGCCAGTTGGGATGATCCGTGTCAGCGTTGGTGCAAGTCGGACTCTCAAATGGCCGGCATACGGTCACCGGGAACTGCGCGCTGGTGTCGCTGTACTGGATTTGAACGCCCTCGCTGTGGATGCCGGCTCCGCCTTTTTGCAGGCTGTCGTCAGCCACGCGTTGTCGCGCGTTCACCCAGTAAGATCGCTCTCCATCAATCGGGATTTGCACGACCTGGATCACCGGCGTGGAGATGGTCTGGGAGATTGGCGGCAAAACGAAGGTTTGACCGGTGGGGCCGCTGGGGATTGGAACCACCGCCACGTGTGAGGAATCAAGCCAGCCAGGGAAGACGGTGCGCGGATCGGTGACGTAGGGAGCACCCAGAAGCCCGAAGCCACTCTCGTCGCAGGGATAGCAGCTATCCATCTGGTCGTAGCCGCTGGCATACCCCGAAGGATGTCCGTACCACGGCCCGGTGACAAAGCCTCCACCGGTAATTTCCAACTGGTGGCCGAATTCGTGCGCCCAGCCTCCCCAGATTGGATTGGGCTGCGCTTCGGAGAGCAACGATTGCGCCACGGCATGGGTCAGCGCCGAATAGCTCTCAAACGCGAACCAGGTGTAGTTGCTTTCGCCGTACTTGGGAAGAATCAATACAGAGACACCCTTGGCTCCGTCAAAGAAGGTTGAGTCGAGAGCCACCGCGGCGTTGATCGCGTCGTTCATCAGCGTATTGAAATTGCAGCGGAAACAAATGCTGTAACTCGAAAAGGTTGTGGACAGGTGAACGCGAATATAGCGGATCTTGAAATCCAGCTTGCCGTAGGAGAGATCGGAGAAGTAGGTGTCGATGGTCGAGCTGGTGGCGTCCAGGTCGGCAACCGTAAACGGATGTTGGCTATCGGTCTCGTCGGAGAACACAATCTGGACTACAGCTTCGGTGTAGGAACCCGTGGGAGCAGTCGCAGAAGGTGAAATCTCGGAAGGTGCACTGCCTAAATCGGTTTGAGCATTAGCGCCGCTGACCAATGCTAAAGCAGCGATGCCGGAAAGAACCATGGCCACGAGCTTCATAGGGAGGGCCCTCCTTACACGTGCCTTACGGGATATCCCTCTTCGGCCAGAAAAACGGCACCGAGTATACACCACTTTGTCTACGGTCAGCGGGCAAAAAAATTGGTCATGATCCCCGTGTCCATGGGTTTCCGGCGGTTCGCCCGCAACGATGTGATTAAATTGATGGTTCTGTAATTTCGCCCGCGAGAGCTAACGACCTGACTACTGGCAGCGTCATTCACGTAGCCGTCATCGGCGTAGGCGCCTTCGGACGCAATCACGCCCGCGTCTATCATCAGCTGGCCAAAGAAGGCGTTCCGGTGCGGCTGCTCGGTGTGGTCGATGCCGACACCGCACGAGCCGATGCCGTGGCCAAGGAATTCGGCTGCCGCGGCTTCGGCTCGGTGGAGCAACTGATAACGACGCACAGCGAAGTACAGGCCGCTTCCGTCGCGGTGCCGACCTTGCATCATCTCGCTGTGGCCCGTCAGTTGATCAATGCCGGCATCGACGTCCTGATCGAAAAGCCGGTCGCGTCTTCGCTCGCCGAAGCCGACGAACTGCGGCGGGTGGCTCGTAATTCCACCCAGATCGTCCAGGTGGGCCATCTGGAGCGCTTCAACCCGGCGGTCCGCGCCACGCTTTCCGTGATCACCCGGCCCATGTTTTTCGAGGTGCATCGTCTGAGCGTCTTCACGCCGCGTTCACTGGACGTCGACGTAGTGCTCGACCTCATGATTCACGACCTCGATATCGTGCTTACTTTCGTAAAGTCGCCTGTGAAGGAAATCCGCGCCGTCGGCCTGCCGATTCTCTCCGGCAAAGTCGACATCGCCAACGTGCGCATTGAATTTGAGTCGGGATGCGTGGCCAACTTCACCGCCAGCCGCGTCTCCACCGAACGCGTGCGCAAGCTGCGTTTTTTCCAGCCGAAGCAATATGTCTCGCTCGATTACGGCCGGCAGGACGTAACGGTATTCAGTATCGGCGACAGCGGAGCGGGCCGGCCTTCGGTCAATCCGCAGATCCAGGTTGCGAAGCTGCCCACCGCGCAAGAAGAGCCGTTGCACGCGGAGCTGAAAGCGTTTGTAGAGTCGGTGGAGAAGCGATCTGACCCGCTGGTGAGTCTGGAGGATGGACGCCGTGCTCTGGCTGTCGCCCTCGATATCGTTGCCGCCATTCGCCAACATGGCGAGAAAGTTAATCTCGACCAGTTGCGGGAGTAGCGCTGAATGGGCTGCTTCCTTCGCGTCTGATCTTTGTCAAGTTTTGTAAAATCGCCCTCCGGTGCGACCATCCTGATGCAACCAAAGGTAACCCAACATCTGCAAGTTATCGCGGATTCCCGCAAAAGATGCGAGAATAAAGCACCGGGCCGCCGACGCCAGCGAATGCAAGACTTCACCTGCATGATGCCGAGATCAGCCAGATTTCCCCTGGCTACAACGAATGTGTGGCGATTCGTGTCTAAACCTTAGGTAATTTGGCATGTCGATAACGCAAATCCCACCGACCACTCCCGCTGCTCCCAAGCCGCGGCCACCCGAGGGTGGGGATTTGTATGACCCGCGTTACTGGGAGTCGGCATACCGCGAAATCGACCAGACGCCAACCCTGGTCCTGCAGCTGCAGGATGATCTGTCGCGCGCACACCGCCGTGAAGCCTTCTGGCTTTCGGTGGCGACGCACCTGGTGCTGGTGCTGATGCTGGTGAACTTTAATCAGTTGAAAAGACTCCTGCCACAAGGCGCGGTGGTGGTCACCCCCCAACCACGAGACGACAAAGATCTCACCTATCTGGAATTGCCGCCCGATGTGCAGAAGTTGACCCAGCGTCCTAAGACCAACATCCTCTCCGACCAGGACCGCATCGCCACATCGAAAACCCCGCAGCTCGACCGGAAGGCGCTCAAGAAGATTCTGGAAAGCAGTCGCCCGGGAAGTCCCAGCGTGCCCGTCCCGACGCCCCAACCATCCGGACCGCCTCCCGCGCAAAGTGCGGCTCCGCCGCAAGCGCAGCCACCGGCGCCACCGGCTCCGGCGAATCAAAATCTCGATGCGAGGCTGCACACTCCTCCTCCGCCCACGCGCAATCCTTTTGCGAACAGCGGGTCGGGCTATGTAGGGAACCAGATTGCGCAGGCAGCGCAGGGAGCAGCTGCCAGCCGCGGCGGCTACGGCGACGGCGGTGGTTACGGTTTGGATCAAGGCGGCCAGGGCGCGGCGCAGGGTGGTCTCGACGTGCTCAGCGACACCATGGGCGTGGATTTCGGCCCCTATCTTCAGCGCGTGCTGTTCGAGGTGAAAAGGCACTGGTATGAACTGATTCCGGAATCGGCGCGTGCTCCACTGATGAAGAAGGGAAAAGTCGGGATCGAGTTTGCCATTCTGAAAGACGGCACGGTTTCAGGCATGAAATTGGTTTCCACTTCCGGGGATGTAGCGCTCGACCGCGGAGCCTGGGGCGGCATCACGGCTTCCAACCCATTTCCGCCGCTGCCGCAGGAGTTTGCCGGTCAGTATCTCGCGCTGCGTTTCCGCTTCTACTACAACCCCGACAAATCAGACTTACAGTAAACCTGTCGACATTCTTGTCCGTTCGTGAGTTCTCCTTCAAATCTTTGTTTCTTCGCGAACTTCGCGGATACTTGGCGCGCTTTGCGGTTAGAAGTTTTGCCGTAGCCGCAACCCGGTAGAGCGCTAACCGCTAAGAAGAGCCGCAAAAAAATTCAGAACTCTTGACTCTTGCTGGCGGACAAGAGTGTCCGCTCCACACGGGTTTGGCGCTACAATGGTGGGGATGTCGGCCGTCGTCCCAAAACGTCAGCCGGAAAAGGCGCAAGCGGAACATCATTCTCATCTGCAGATCTACACGCTGGAAACCACTGGCCTGCTGGTCATCGCGCTTCTGATCCTCATCCTCACCCTGGCTCGCTACTGGCATAACATTCCGTGGAACGCGCGCTGAGCGGGGCTGCGCAAGCGCTCCTGGTCGCAGTGCTCGGACCGACCGGCAGCGGCAAGACGGCGCTCTCCGTGTACCTGGCAAGACAGTTTCGCGGCGAAATCGTGAATTGCGACTCGGTCGCGGTATACCGCGAATTCGAGATTGGGACCGCGAAACCCAGCGCCGCTGAGCGCGCTCTTGTTCCCCATCACGTGCTGGATTTCGTGGAACCGAACGGTTATACGACCGCCGGCGAATATGCGCGCCATGCGCGACAAGCGCTGAAGGAAATCGCCGCCAGAGGAAATGTGCCACTGATCGTCGGGGGCACAGGGCTCTACCTGCGGGCTCTGCTCGATGGATTATTCCCCGGGCCGCAGCGATCCGAAGAACTCCGCGAGAAGCTTCGCCAGCGGGCCGGTCATAAAGGGTCAAACTACCTGCACCGTCTGCTGCGTCGTCTGGACTCTCAGGCCGCAGACAGGATTCATGCCAAGGATGCGCCCAAGCTGATTCGCGCCATCGAAGTTTGCCTGAGCGCGCGGCAGCAGATGAGCGAACTGTGGAAACAAGGCCGCGACCCTTTGCAGGGATTTCACATTCTGCGGATCGGCTTAAACCCCGAGCGCGACGCGCTCTACACTCGCATCAATCAACGTGCGGAGCGGATGTTCCAGTCAGGACTGGTAGAAGAGACGCGACTTTTGCTGGCGAAATACGGCGATACCGCCTGGCCGCTAAGCTCGCTCGGTTACAAACAAGCAGTGCAATTTCTGCACGGCGAACTGGACAATGCCGCTGCGTTGCAAGCGGCACAACAGGCGCATCGCAATTATGCCAAGCGGCAGATGACCTGGTTCCGGCGCGAACCCGATGTCCATTGGCTGACGGGCTTTGGCGACGATCCGACAATCCAGCAAGCAGCGTCCGGCCTGGTTCGGTCTTTCCAACCATGAGTCCGCCTATGTGGTTAAATCGTATGGGATGTTCGCCCGCAAGATCCGCGTCGAGTACGAAGCCGAAGGCAAGATGCTGCCTTGCCCTTTGAAGTGGCTGGATAACTTCTCCATGCGCAACTTCACCAACGCCACCGTCTTTGACGACACCCTGCCGATTGCCGACGGGCTGATGGAGGTCGGCACCAAAGTCCCGTTAGCCCAGCTCAAGGACGCTATGGAAGACTGGTTTCGGCGAAAGAGCTATCTTCCCAAAGACGCGCAGCTGGTGATTACCGACAAGATCGCTTAACCCCTTTGTCATCTGAGCGAAACCGCATCCGCGCCGGATCATCGACAGACGTCTCCGTCCTTAGTCGTCGCTTGTCACTATTCGCGGGGTTCTTTTCCCCAACCGCAGAGCAAAAACACCCATAGCCCAGACCTCTCCTCACTACGGAGAGATCGATGAGTCAAACCGACTGGCTCCTCCCTGCCGCGAAAACTGTAGGAGAGTTTGCCAAGTCGTGGTATGAAATAAGGAAGTTTTTCCCAGCCAAAGTTTCTCAGCCAGCCGAAGGTAGATTTCCACATCGTATTGAGTGCGGGTCGCATGGTAACGGCACGTGGTTTGCAACAGGCATTATTATGACCAACCATGAACTGATCGAATCCTGGGCGATCTCTTCCCCAGCCGTACGCGTGAACTTCCCCGCTGATTGGTCTGCGTTGGAGGATGAGGGCGTTGACCAGAGTTGGAGCTGGAAGCTGCTAGGGCTGGTCACCTCGGTGGGAACGAGCGCGGCAGCCTGGGCAGGAATAATTCTGGCGGTTCGCTACTTCGTTCGCTAGGCTGATGCCTGGTCCTAGCTGACGGCGAGCCCAAATCGGGCTTCCTCGAGTCCCATTTTGGAACAAAACCGCCGATTCATTACTTCTCATAGTGCAGCAGGGAAAAGACATCATAGGGCTTGAGCTTCTCCCGCCCATTCAGAAAATCCAGTTCCACCACGAAACCTAGCCCCACAATCTCGCCCCCTAGTGAAGCGGCCAACTTCGTCGTTGCTTCGGCCGTGCCGCCGGTGGCCAGCAAGTCATCGGCAATAATCAGGCGCTGGCCCGGCCGGATGGCGTCCTTGTGTATCTCCAGCGTGTTGCTGCCATATTCCAACGCGTAATCGTGTCGCACGGTCGCGGCCGGGAGTTTGCCCGGCTTCCGCACCGGGACGAATCCCGCATTCAGGCGATAGGCCAGCGCCGGACCAAAGATAAAGCCGCGTGCCTCCATGCCGAGAACCAGATCGACTTGCTGGCTGATGTAATGTTCGGCGAGGGCATCGATCAGGGTGGCGAATCCGACTTTGTCTTTCAGCAGCGTGGTGATGTCATAGAAAAGAATTCCCGGTTTGGGAAAATCGGGGACTTCGCGGATCAGCTTTTTCAGAGGCTCACAATTAATCGCCTTCTGCGAGGCGGTGTTGGCCGGCATCTACCAGGCTCCTTCGATGCGAAATGTGGTCAGACCAGAAACAGGTTTTGCCACGAACTCCTCGACGTCATCGACGCGCGCCGCTCGTGGCCCCTGCCGCAGGCGGAACCGCAAACCGGAGAGCTGATCGCGCGTGCCCATGGCCAGCACTTCCACACTGCTGTCGGGATTGTTACGCACCCATCCGGCGATGCCCAGGAGGTGCGCCTCGCGCTCCACAAACCAGCGGAAGCCTACGCCCTGGACACGTCCGCGCACCAGAAAACGGCGGGCTTCGACGGCGGTTTCTTGGGATGGTGGCACGTCAATTCCCCGTCTTGTCATTCTGCGCAGAGCGCGTCGATTACCGAGAAGCCGTACAGAATAGAGATCCCTCGACTACACGGCTGCTTCGCGCTGCGAAGCAACCGCTCCGCTCAGGATGACAAATCAAGATAGATTACGCTCGTGACAAATACACGCCTTCGGCGGTGTCGACTTTGATCTTCTCGCCTTCGTTGATAAAAGGCGGCACCTGCACCACTAGGCCGGTTTCCGTCTTGGCTGGCTTAGTCACGCTGGAGGCGGTCGCGCTCTTGAGCCCGGGCTCGGTTTCGACGACCGTCAGCTCCACGGTTTGCGGCAGCTCGATGCCAACGGCCTTTCCGTCAAAAAACTCCACCTTGATTTGCAGGTTGGAGATCAGGTAATCGACGGCGTCGCCGAGGATGTCTCGGGTCAGGTGGGTCTGCTCGAAGTTCGAAGTGTCCATGAAGTAGTAGCTGTCGCCGTCGTTGTAGAGATATTCCATCTCGACTTCGTCGACGTTCACCTTTTCGATGGGGTCGGGCGAGCGGAAACGATGCTCGAACATGGCGCCAGTACGCAGGTTGCGCAGCTTGGCCTGGATGAAGGCGCGCAGGTTGCCGGGCGTGCGGTGCTCGACGCTGAAGACGGAATGCAGATCGTTGTTGTGCTTGATGATCATGCCCGGGCGAAGCTGGGTCGCAGGAATAGCCATTGCTGAGAGAACTCCTTTATCGATTGCGGCTGGCCGGCGGAAGCGGGCGGCCACATTTTCCGCCGAACTCTGGGCTCAAAACCTTTATTTTACACGGGCTTGGGGCAAGAGGGAAATTCGGGCGGAAATCCGGCGGTCGAGCCGGAACCGGACTAGAATGGCTGAGGCTGGATATTCATCACGAGGTGTTCTTATGCTTGAAGGCAAATATGAAGCTTCCGAACAAGGCGGCGCCGGAACTGCGGTTACATTCCTGCTGATCGGTCTCGGCGCCGGCGCGTTAATCGGTTTGCTGTTTGCGCCAAAAACGGGCAAGCAGACGCGCAAGGATCTGCGGCGCCGCTACGAAGGTGCGCGAGAGACCATCGACGAATGGAAAGAAGACGCCCGCGAAGTCGCCGAGGAAACTCTGGAACGCGGAGCGGAGCTGGCGGACGAAATTCGCGACCGGGTAACTCCGTTGGCCAAAACCTTCAAGCGTCGATGAGCCGATAGCGACCGGTTCTCCGGTCACTACCGCGTGCGCTTTGGCCCTGCTATCCTGAACCTTCCGACATGAAGGTGATCTATCAGGACCTTCCGCCGGTGGAGCACGTGGCGGGACGGAAGATCGTTGGCCGTGTTTTATTTGGCCTGCTGGTGTTGCTGTCCGCGCTCGCCGGCGCCAGTGCCGGGCTTTTGCTCGTTTACACGACCGACCTGCCCCAGGTCGAACAACTGGAGCACTACCGGCCCAGTTCCATCACCGAGCTTTACGACGACCACGAGCGCACCATCGGCTCGTTTGCTTTGCAGCGCCGAGTGGTGGCGAGCTACAACGACTTTCCCCAGGTGCTGCGCGACGCCCTGGTCTCGATCGAAGACAAGGATTTCTACCGCCATTGGGGAATCAATGTCTGGCGCATCGCCGGCGCGGCTTATCGTGACATCGAATCCGGCGGGCGGGTGCAGGGCGCTTCCACGCTCACCATGCAGCTGGCGCGCAACCTGTTTCTCTCTCCCGATCGGTCGTTCCATCGCAAAATCGAAGAAGCGCTGCTGGCCATCCAGATCGAGCGCCGTTTCACCAAGGAACAGATTTTCACGCTGTATGCCAACCAGATATTTCTCGGACACGGCGTCTATGGATTCGAGTCAGCATCCGAGTATTACTTCAGCAAGCCGGCCAAGCAACTGACTCTGGATGAAGCCGCGTTGCTCGCTGGATTGCCCAAGGCTCCCAACCTTTATTCGCCGATCAATCATCCCGATCGCGCCATCAAACGGCGCAATTTGGTCATCAACGGCATGCTGGAAGACGGCAAAATTACCGCCAAGCAGGCCAATGACGCGCGCAATCAGCCGATCCAACTCAAGTTGCAGCATGATCCCAATTCGCTCGCGCCCTACTTCGTCGAGGAAATTCGTCGCTACCTGGAAAACAAGTACGGCACCGACCAGGTGCACCAGGGCGGACTGCGTGTATACACCACCCTCGACATGGATTTGCAGCAGGCCGCCAACAACGCCGTGCTCAACGGCCTGGCGGTGTACGAACGGCGCCATGGCTGGAAAGGGCATCTGGACAACGTTGTGGCGCAAGGGGCATCGCTCACCGAGTATCAGAACCCCGACTGGGAGGTTGAGCCCGAGCTCAACGCTTACCTGCATGCGCTGGTTACGGCGGTGGTGCCCGGCGCGGCGACGGTGAAATTCGGACGCTACATCGGCACAATTGCGCAAACCGATGCGACGTGGACGCAGCACAAACTTCCAGACATTGTGAAGACGGGCGACATCGTTTATGTGAAAGTTCTTTCGCTGAGCGCCGACGGCAAGGCTCGTGTGAGCCTGGAGCAGGATTCGGGAGCGCAGGGCGCATTGATGGCCATCGACAATGCGACCGGCGGGATTAAAGCCATGGTGGGCGGGCGCGACTTTGAAGAATCAAAGTTCAACCGCGCGACGCAGGCGCTTCGGCAGGTAGGATCGTCGTTCAAACCCTATGTCTATACAGCCGCGATCGATCAGGGGGCGAAACCGGAAGACACCATTGTGGATGCGCCGGTAACTTTCTCGACCGCATCCGGCCCTTACACTCCTCACAATTACGACGAAAAATTCGAAGGCACCATCACGCTGCGCCGGGCGCTTGCGCAGTCGCGTAATATTCCCGCGCTGAAGCTGGCCGACAGCGTCGGCATCCGCACGGTGATCGATTATGCGCGGCGTTTCGGCATTACGTCGAGCCTTCCGCCCTATCTTCCGGTAGCGCTGGGCGCGGCGGAGGTCACATTGTTTGAGCAGACTTCGGCCTTCAGTGTCTTTCCCAATGACGGCGTTCGCGTGATGCCGCGTTACATTACCCGCGTGACCGATTACGAAGGCCGGGTGATGGAAGAGGATTTCCCCGAGGTAAAGGACGTGATCAGCGCCCGCACCGCGCGCACGATGACTTCCATGCTGCGTGAGGTGGTGTTGCACGGTACGGGAATCGCGGCCGCGAGCATGAAATATCCGCTGGCGGGAAAGACGGGGACGACGAACGACTTCACCGATGCGTGGTTCATCGGATTCTCACCGGCGATGACGACAGGCGTGTGGATCGGCTACGACGAGAAAAAATCGTTGGGTGCAAAAGAAACCGGAGCCCATGCGGCGCTGCCCATCTGGATGGATTTCATGAAAGTCGCGCTGGCCGGGAAAGACCCGGGAGATTTCCAGCCGCCGCAATCGCCGCCACCTCCGGTCGCACAAAAAGTGGACACACCAGACAACGCGCCCGCAGAAGAAGAAACACACTGACCGCTGGTGTAGGGCGGACATTCCTGTCCGCCGCCTTTGCGGTTGATTTGGGCTGTGAGAGCTTCCACTAAAACCAAAGCCAAAAGCGGCGGACAAGAGTGTCCGCCGCATACGGGCTTAGGCGGATTTTCGACGTAGACTTGCCACTACCAATCGTATTTCTTCGAACGTGATCTCCGGCGGCAACGATTCCTTGATCGGCTTGAGCCGTTCGATTCCCAGTTGCGCGCAGGCCGCTTCGATGCTGGTCTTCTTCTCTGGATCTACCCAGGAGTCCTGAAACTCGAGCGTGCCTTTCTCCACCAGGCTGGATACGAGATCGATCACCGACTTGAGTTGACGTCCACGAGTGCGGGCGATCTCGGCAAAATTCTGGCCGGCCCCTAGAAGCTGTATCGTTTCTTCTGCGGGTTTTGTTTTCGGCTGGAGCGGAGGAGCGGCGCGAACACCGCGATCAAAGCGCGCGAGAGCTTCGAGGATCGACTCGCCATATAACTCAGCTTTGCGCTCGCCGATACCGGAGACGTGGCGAAGCTCAGCCAGAGATCGGGGACGCAGCCGGCAGACTTCTTCGAGCGACGAATCGTGCAGGACGACGAAGGCGGCTATCTTCGCCTCTTTGGCAGTCTCACGGCGCCACTCGCGAAGATACTCCCACAGCTCCGGATTCAAGGCAGCGACCGCCGGAGCACCTTCCGCTCTGCGGCCGGCAGCTGCGAATTCGCGCGTTCGCTTTCGCTCCACCACCGCCGACTCCGTCAACCAATCCGGCATGCCGGTGCATACATCGCACGCCGAGCAGCTTTGCCATTTGGGGATTTCGCCGAAGTGCACGCAAATCTGCCTATGCCGGCACTCTCGGGAATCGACAAAGCGGCGGATGGCATGGTAACGCTGCCAGGAGCGCTCTTTCTCCGCACTGTCGCTGACCTGGCCAATAAAATGGGCGAGCAGGCCGGCATCGCGCTTTTGCCACAGCAAAACGCAATCTGCGGGAAGCCCATCGCGGCCGGCTCGTCCCGCCTCCTGGTAGTACTGCTCGATGGACTTGGGCAGTGAGAGATGAATCACCGCCCGCACCGCAGCCTTGTTGATGCCCAGGCCGAAGGCAATCGTTCCTACCAGCACGCGCACCTCGTCGGACATCCAGCGCTCCTGGTTCGTCTTTCGCAGCGCGGCGTCCATCTGTCCGTGATACGCGACGGCTGGAATTCCTTTTTCCTGAAGAAAATCCACAGTGGCCTCGACCTTGGCGATGGTCGGCGCGTAGACGATCACGTTGCTCTCCGCGTGTTCGCGCAACGCCGCCAGCAACAGCTCCGGCTGCGAGCGGGCATCGCACTCCCGGACAACATAGCGCAGGTTAGAACGATGAAAGCTGGCAATGTACTTGTCCGGATTTCTTAACTGCAGCTGATGAAGAATGTCGTGCCGCACTTGCCGAGTGGCGCTGGCGGTGAAAGCCGCGATGGGGCAATCGGGAAAGCTCGCGCGCAGGCGGCTCAACTGCCGGTATTCGGGCCGGAACTCGTGTCCCCACTCGGAAATGCAGTGGGCTTCGTCGATGGCAAAGAACGCAATCGGCACCTGTTTCACCCAGCCAACGCTATCTTGCCGCGCGAGCCGTTCCGGCGACAGGTACAACAGGCGATACTCTCCCCCGCGCGCCTTGCGCACGACCACGGATTGCTCATCTGCGGACATCGAACTGTTGAGAAACGCCGCCGGGATTCCCATCTGCGCCAGCTGCGCCGCCTGATCGTGCATCAATGCAATCAGCGGCGAGATGACGATAGCAGTGCGTCCCATGATCAGCGCCGGGAACTGGTAACACAGCGATTTGCCGCCCCCGGTCGGCATGACCACGCAGGCGTCATGGCCTGCCATGAGGCTGCGCACGATATTTTCCTGCATGGGACGGAACGAACTGTATCCCCAATACTGCTTCAGATGAGGCATGAGATCGGGATCAGGGGACATCCCAGCAGTATAGAGCCTGACTTCTTTCGACGGATTGCATCGCTCATCGAGGCAATCAGATTCCGGCAAACGGCCCTATAATCGAGCTCTGGAATGAAGAGCTTCTTCCGTTTCGTGTTGCTGGCGCTGACCTTGATCGTAGTGGCATTGGTCTCGGCGCTGACGGCAATGCGCTTTGCCATTCATGGGCGCGAAGTCGCTGTGCCTGACCTGGTGGGCAAGACGCCGCAAGAGGCACGAAGAATCTCCGAACTGAACGGCTTTCAGTTTGAAGTGGAACGCCAGTATTACAGCGCGAATATTCCGGAGGGAAGAATTCTTCTGCAGGTTCCGCCGGCAGGCACGCAAATTCGCAGAGGCTGGCAGATTCGCGTGGCCGAGAGTCTGGGACCGCAGCGCGTCGAAATCCCCAATCTATTGGGTCAGAGCGAGCGCGCCGCCGAGTTCAACATTCTGCGCCGCGGACTGGATGTGGGAGCGGTGGCACAGATTGAAATGCCCGACGCTCCTCCCGATCAGGTGATTGGGCAGAGCCCGTCGCCCAGCGCCGCCAGCATCGCCGCTCCGACAATCAGCCTGCTCTCCGCGCAACCGCCGCCCGCGCCGGCATT
>Ga0335078_10005400_pt1 | contig 18897 bp, 13 predicted proteins | sample Lox_Sample_32_FD_206711 | JGI IMG/M metagenome (GOLD analysis project Ga0335078, IMG submission 206711) | Soil microbial communities from Loxahatchee National Wildlife Refuge, Florida, United States - Lox_Sample_3.2 | ecosystem: Environmental > Terrestrial > Soil > Wetlands | place: USA... | reverse complement strand
GTCGCCGTGCTCGCGCCGAGCCGCACGCTTCGCAACTTGCTCAAGGACGTGCTGGGCGAATCGATCGCCGTGCACCCCGCGGAGGACGACGCCGATCTCGCGCGCATCGCCGAGGCGATCGATCCGCCGTCCCCGTCGAAGGAGGCGCAAGCGAGCTGACGACGAAGACACGGGCTCGAGCCCGGGGCGAGCGAGCGGCGGTGCAGTTGCACCTGCAGAGCCGAGGGGGTGTGTAACCTTTGGATGGCTCGCATCGACTCCTCGGTGGCCCCGGACTCGAGCCCGTGTCTTGTCGTTGGTTGCGCGCGAGCGCGCGGGAAGATATGTGCCCGAGGGCGTGCGCTTCTCGCTCATGACTTGGAACAGCTTCGGGGCAGCGCGAGGGCCCATCTCGTTCTTGCGCTGGCGCGGCGCGGCGGAGGCGGAGCGGTTCGCGCACCCGATCCTGCGGAAAACAGCGCGCGAAATCGATGTATTCTGCATGCAAGAGATCTACTTGTCCGAGTCGGAGGAGTTCTTCGACGATCTCGTGCATCGACACAAAATCCGCGACGACAACGCGCTGCGCGCGCGTCCGCTGAGCTTTGGCGGGTCGGGGCTCGGCGTCGCGTCGCATCATCCGATCCTCGCGCATCACGCGCGCGCGTTCGCGCATCCGCAGGTCGCCACCGAGCGCTTCGCGCGCAAGGGGATGCTCCACGCGCGCGTCGACGTCGGCGGTGCGGCGGTCGACGTGATCACGACGCACATGCAATCGGGGCTCGGCGCGTCGGCGCGCGCGGTGCGCACGCGGCAGCTCGCGGAGCTCCGCCGCTTCGTGCTCGACGTGTGCGACTCGGACGTGCCCGCGATCGTCTGCGGCGACTTCAACATCGACGGGCTCGGTCCTGCGCGCACGTCGGGCTACGCCGAGATCGCGCGCGCGCTCGAAGGGTTCGAAGATCTCGGCGCGCGCGCCGATCACGTGACGTTCGACACGGCGCACAACGCGCTCGCGCGCAGGTACACGCCGAGCGAGCCGCAGCAGAGGCTCGACTACGTATTCGTGCGCGACCCGAAGGACGTGCTCGAGTTGGTCGAGATCGATCGCGCGCTCCACGACGCGCCCGGCGAGTCCGCCTTCTCCGATCATTACGCGCTGCGCGTCGTGTTCGAGGTGCGTTCGTGAGGCGCGGCGCGCTCCTCGCGATCTTCGTCGCGTGCGCTGCGCCGCGCGCGGAGGGCCCGCCGAATGCGAACGTCACGCTCACGTTCGCGGAGTCCGTTCCGCTCGAGACGTCGCTCGATCACGCGAACATCGCGAACGCGCCCGACGTGTGGATCGACATGATCGATCACGCGACGCGCTCGATCGATCTCAATGAGTTCTACGTGAGCGACGATCCGAGCTCGACGCGCTCGAAGCTGCGCACGGTGCTCGACGCGGTGGAGCGCGCGGCGGCGCGCGGCGTGCACGTGCGCTTGCTTTGCGACGCGACGTTCTACGCGAAATATCCGGAGATCCCCGACGCGTGGTCGCGACGCGCAAACATGGAAGTGCGAAAATACGATTTACGGCCCGGCGTGCTCCACGCGAAATATTTCGTCGTCGACGCGCGAGAGGCGTACGTCGGGAGCCAGAACTTCGATTGGCGATCGCTCGAGCACATCGTCGAGATGGGCGCGCGCGTGAACACGCCGAACGTCGTCGCGGCGCTCGGCGCTATTTTTCGCGCGGACTGGGACGCGGCGGGCGGAGCGCCGTTCCGACTCGAGCCGCGCAACACGAAAGACGAGATCGACGGCGGCGATCTGCGCCTGCTCGCGAGCCCGAAGAAGCTCGTCCCCGAATTCATGTGGGACCTGCCGCTTCTCGTGAAGTGGATCGGCGAGACGACGACCACGCTGCGCGTGCAGCTCCTCACGTACAAGACGAAGAACCGCGACGGCTCCGAGTTCCACGATCTCGACGACGCGGTGCGCGCCGCCGCCGCGCGCAACGTCCGCGTGAAGCTCCTCGTGTCGACTTGGAACGAGAAGGATCCCGCCGTCGTCGCGCTCGCGCACGTCGCGAACGTCGAGGCGCGCGCGCTCGCGATCCCGCCGTTCTCCGGCGGGGACATTCCGTTCGCGCGCGTGACGCACGCGAAGTTCGCGCTCTTCGACGAGACGCGCGCGTGGCTCGGCACGTCGAATTGGGAAGGCGATTATTTCTTCGCGAGCCGCAACGTCTCCATCTTCTTCGAGCACGCGGGCGACCTCGGCGCGCTCGAGAGCGCGTTCGAAGACGAATGGAACGGCGCGTACGCGCGCAAGATCGAGTGACGCGCGCTCAGTTCGGTTGTCCGTTGGGCATCGTGGGGAAGAACGCGCGCGACGCGTCGCGCAGCATCGCGCACGACGGGTCGCTCTCGGTCGCGCCCGTCGCGAGATCGACGCAGTGCCACGCGCCGTCCCACGCCTGCGCGACGAGCTCGTGGCGTCCCGACATCACGCCCCACGTCTTCACGGGACACGGGAACATCTCGGTGCAGTTCGTGAGCGGCACGATCTCGGGCGCGCGCTCGGCGCGCAGGAGCGATCGGCCCGCGAGCTTCTGCGACCACTCGCGCATGCCGAACGAATCGAGCACGCCATACGCGTCGAGGAGGGTCGGGAGCACGTCGAGGTGCGTGACGAAGTCGTCTTCGTGCGACGCGAGCGCGCCGAGCTTCTCCGCGTCGAGCGCGCCGTTCTTCGCGAGGATCCACATCGGCACGTGGATCTGCTCGTCGTAGAGGCTCTGTCCGTGATGAATCGCGGAGTGCTCGCCGAACGCTTCGCCGTGATCGCTCGTGAACACGACGAGCGCGGGCGCGTCCCCGCTCGCCGCGAAGAACGCGCGGACGATGCGCGCGACCGACGCGTCCTGCGCGAAGATCGAGTCGCGGTACGCGGCGTGGAGCTCCTGCAACCCGGACCACGTGACGGAGTGCCGGTACGGTTTGAACGGCGCGCGCGCGTCGTCGACGAAATATGGCGCGTGCGTCCCCGAGAGGTGGACCATCGCGAAGAACGGCTTCTCGAGACGCGGCAGGTCCCGCTCGATGCGCGACGCGAGCATGCGATCGACGCCGAGATCGATCACGTCGTCGAGATCTCCGACGCGATGCCCGACGAGGTCGTCGACGGTGACGAAGACATCGGTCGCCGTGCGCACGTCGCGGCGCTCGAAGAGCGAGTCCGTCTGCGCGGAGAAATACGCGACGTGCACGCGCTGGTTCATGCGATGAACCGCGCGCGCGAAATCGAAGACGTACGGCGCGCGATCGAGCGCCGCGTCGGTCTCGGTCGGCGGTCGGCTCGTGAGGAGCGACGAGACGCAAATCGACGTGTAGCTCGCGACGCTGCGCGCCTCGCGCAAATCGACGCGGTCTTTCGTGAGCGCGGCGGTCTCGGGCGCGGTGCCGTCGTCGTAGTCGCTCGCGCGCACCGACTCGTCGAGCACGAAGAGCACGTTCGGGAGCTCGGCTCGCTGCGTCGCGAGCGGATCGATCGCGACGCTCGACGCAGCGCGCGCCTCGTGGGTCCGCGCGAAGACGCGCAGCGCGCCGATCGCCGCGAGGTCGGGCGACGCTTCGCGAATCGTCGGAAGCAGGAGCAACGCCGCGATCGCGATCGCTCCACACGCGACGCGCCCGCGACGCTTCACGCGCTGCGCAAACGACAGCAGTGCGAACTCGAGCGCGGCGACCGCGATCGCCATCGCGCTCGCCGCGGGGAGCATGCGGAGCACGACGGGCCGCACGTCGCTCCACATGTGACGCGCCGCGTGCAGCGCGTCGTCGTCGAGGAACACGTGGTAGTAGCGGAAGAACAAAACCTGGAGCACGACGAGCCAACCCGCGACGAACGCGATCCCAGCGCGCGCCGCGCGCCTCTCCGCGAGGGACGCGGCGAGGACCCAGAGTCCGACGCTGAGCGCCGCCGACGCGACGAACGCGCGCGGCGCGCCGAGCGCGACCCGCGCGCGCAGACAGAGGTCGAGAAGCGCAAACTGCGCGGCGAAGAGCGCGAGCGCGAGCCAGCGCTTCACGGCCGCAACGTTCACGACGGAGGGGCGCCCTCACGGAGCGCGCGCGACAGCACCGACCACACGGCGCCCGCGTCGGTGTTCACGTCGTCCCAGCGCCCGCCGAAGCGACCGCAGAACGACGACTTCAAGACCTCGGGCAACATGCGCCTCTGATCGCCTTCGAAGAGGGGGTGCTTCAAGAAGACGCACGCTTCGTCCGTCGCGCGCACCGAGAGCGTCGCGCGGAGCTCGGGCGCAGAGCGCACCGCCTTCGCGAGCCCGACGATTTCTTCGATGAGCGTGTGCGAGAGCTCCGGGTGGCGCTTCACGAGGAGCTTCATCTCCTCTTCGGGCGGCGGGTAATCCATTTGGAGCGGCGCGAAGCGATCGAGCTGCGCCGCGTCGATGCCGAACGTGCCCGAGAACTCCGCGCCGCGGTTGATCGCCGCGATGAACTGCACGTTGTCCGCGATGTCGATGAACGTGTTGCGAATCGGGTGGAACAATCGCCGCGTCGAGTCGAGCGCGGGCATCAGCGCGTTGCGCGCGCTCTCTTGGCAGCGGTTGAACTCGTCGAAGAAGACGAGGTAACGGCGGTTCTTGTGCTCGTGCGCTTCCTCGAGCGCAGTGAGCACGTCGGTCTTCACGAAGTCCGTGACGGGCGATCCGCTCGCGCTCGCGCGCACGTGGATCGTCGCGAGGAAATCGCTCGCGTCGATCACCGCTCCACAATTGAAGAACACGAACTCCATCCCGAGCTGTTTCGCGATCGTGCGCGCGAGCACCGTCTTGCCGCATCCTTGTGGACCGTCGAGCAAGATGTTGAGCCCGCTCTCGAGCGCGACTTGGAGCTTCTTCCCGATGATGGGATCGACATAGACGCCTTCGAGCTTGAAGTCCTGCGCGCGCACGAACTCGACCTCGATCGTGCCGCGGTCGTCTCGCTCGGGCTTCGTGATCGACGTGATGCGCACCATGCACGGGCTGCCCGGGCGAATGCGCGCGTCGTCGCACAAGATCACCTTCGGCGCGCGCCGGCCGTCGAGATGCGTCGCGCGAAAACGAAACTGAGACTCTTCGACGGGATTTTGCCAGAAGGTCGCCTCCATCACGGCGCCGACCTTCAGCTCCTCAATCGACCATTTTCCCGGCATTCCGACGCGACTCTATCACTCGTCGTCGTCGTCGTCGTCGCCGTCTTCTTCGTCGCTGTCCTCGTCGTCGCCGTCCTCGTCGTCGTCGCTCGGGTCGACCCAAGTGAACTTCTTGTACGCGTGGCCCGCGCGATCGTGATTGAGCTTGCCGGCCTTCGCGACGCCATCGACGAAATCGTCGAGCGACTTCGCGAGCGGGTAAATCATCCAACCGTCGTAGTCCCACACGAGCACCGGACACGCTGCGTCCTTCACCGACACGATGAGGAAGCTCTTCACCGGCTCGTCTTCTTCGTCTTGATGAATGTCCGTGAGCCGCGCGAAGGGAACGTAGTCCGCGTACTCGCCCTTCCAATCGACGTCGTCGATGTCGTCGATGAATTGTTCCTCGCCGAGCGCGCTGAGATCCGCGAGCACTTCGTCCGTGAACTCGCAGTCGAACGTGCCACGCAAATACCCGTCGACGAGCTTCAAGTTGCCGAGCGTCGCGTACTCCTTTTTGTCGAGGAACTTCCGATATCGCGCAGGGAGCTCAACGCCGTAGGCCTTTTGCATCTTCGCGATGAACGATTTTGGGTCAGTCATCGTGACCTAAGCTCCGCGCGTCGCGCTGATCTGTCAAGGCACGATGTTCAGTCGTCGGGGTGCCAGAGGTGGATGAGCTCGCGTGTTGCGGTGTCGCCCAAAGCGCGACGCACTCGAAGGTGTCCGTCGATGTCATCGTGCATCTTCAGCAAGCGATAACCCGGCTCGAAGATCTTCGTGAGCGTGCGATCAACGAGCCCTTTGATCATGCGTCGCGCGTGATCAAACACGGCAAGGCCGCGGTCGGTGAGGGTGACATCGTACGTTCGAGTGTCGGCCGCGCTTGCGCGTGCCACGAACCCGAGCCGTTCGAGCGAGCGGAGTGCTTCGCTCATCGTCGCGCGTGCCACGCCGAAAGCCGCGCGAAGGTCTCGCTGCGTGAGCGGAGGGTAAGCGTCATTGTGACGATGGAGGTAAAGCAGGATCTCGAAGCGATTTGACGTCACGCCCAACCGCGTGAGCGCGTCGCGGAAGAAATTCACCGTCGCCCAATGTGTCCGCTTCCACCCGAAAAACACCGAATGCACACCACACCTCCTGGCTACCCCCATCGCACACCCCGTGCCATTCATCCGATGAACCGAGATCGCAAGGATCCTTGCGATCTCGAATCATCGAGTGGGGCGATGGAGGCGGCCGGGTCGGCCTTGGTGGTGGCCGAGGGCCAGCTTCGTGTTTCAGTGGGTGATCGCGCGGCGCACGAGGTTCATCACGATGCGTCCGAAGCGCATCACGGTCTGATCGATCGTTGGATCGTTGCACACCACGTAGTGCGGGAAGCACACCTCCGCGAGTGGTTGCACGGCGACTTGGGCGCAGACCATCCCGTGGCGCCTTCCGAGCGTATTCACCAGCTCGCGTAGGGCGTCGACGCTGCACTCGGTGGGCAAGCCGTCGCTGATCATGATGAGTAGCTTTGCCCGACGGCGCGATCGCTTCGCGACGTTTGCCGCGAAGAAGAGCGCGGCGGCGTCGTTGTTGCCGCCGTTCGCGCGTAGCCCGTATGCCGCGCACCGCTTCGCCTCTCCGCAATCGTAGATGACTTTGTCGGTGAAGCCGAAGACGCGCAGATCGACGCTGGTGAGTCCCGCGCAAGCCTCCGCGAGGAGCATTCCGAATTGGCGCGCTCGCTCCATGTTGTCGCGCGTCGCCATCGAGCCCGAGCAGTCGATGACGATGCCGATGAACAAATCGGTCATCGTTTGAAGCTCGCGTTGCAAGAGCACGCGCGGCTCGTTGCGCACGACGAGGGGCACGGTGCGCGAGCGATCGAAGCGCGATCCGCGGAGCCTACCCGGTTGCGGCACGTGATGAAGCCCGAGCTCCTCGAGGTAACGCCGCATCATCGTCGCGGGACGCGCGACTTTGCGCGCGTAGTCGCGGTGCTGTGTCGCGTCGAACGGCATCCGCTCCACCGTCGTGATGCGATCGAAGTCGTTCTTCGGCGCGATGTTGATCACGGGTCGCCCGGCAGACCCTTCGCGCGGCGGAGGACCCTCACGCGATTTCGGATCGAGCACGCGCTCCACCATGCGATCGACTTCTTCCTGCGTGATCCCCTCTCCCCAAATGATCTCCTCCGACTTCGGCGATTCTTCGAGCGTCTCGTGCGGACCGATAGATTTCACGAGCTCCACCTGCCAGCCGAAGATGTCGCGGAGCTTGTGCGTGATGTCCATGAGCTCGCGCATCGTTTTGTGTCGGAAGCTTCCGTCGAAGAGCTCGAGCGCGCGCGCGACGAGCGGATCGTCGTGCCGGTTGCCGAGTCCCATGCGCAGCGAGCGCATGAAGCGTGAGAACGCCATCTCTTGTCGCTCCATCGCGAAGAGGAGCGCGCCGCTCTCGATGACGACGCGATTCGGATCGCGCGCGACGCCGAGGTGCGTCGACGTGAGCACTCCGAACGCTTGCGCGCCCAAGTGACCGAGCAACATGCGCACGTTGATCTCGCGCTCGGTGTGCTGGAAGGCGTACGCGGCGAGCCGCTTGAGTCGATCGCCGAAGCTCGGATCGAGCGCGCGCAGGTTTCGTTCGAGGTGCTCGTCGGCGACGAGGTTCAAGAGCCCTTGAAGACCCTCGCGCTCGGCTTGCTGCCACACTGCGAGACCGTCTTTTCCGCGATGGTAGAGGTGATGGCCGAACTCGTGGAGGATCAGCGCCTCGACGATCTCGCGCCCGTGGCGATCGCCGCGCAGGATCGGGAGCGGCGTCACCCAGATCTTCCGCTCTTGAAGGAACGTGTGGCCGAGGCTCTGTCCGCCCGTCATCTGCACGCGATAGAGCTTGCCGAGGAGCTCCTGCCCCATGCGCGCGCCCCACGCGAACGTCTCCGCCACGCGAATCAACTTGTGGAGGTGCCGCAAGCCGCTGCGGATCGCGAGCGCCGCGGTTTGGCGGATCGGATCGGACGCGCAGTGCATGAGGATCGTCTCGTAAGCCTCGTCCTTGGCGACGAGCGATTCGTTTCGCGCGAGATGGAAGAGGAGGGTGCCCTCCTTCGCGATGTTGTTGCCCGCCGCGAGAAACGAGAGCGTCGTCGTGGAGACGAGCTTCGCGCCTGCGCCCGCGAGGAGCGTCGCGTTGGGCGGCGTCGCTTCGAGCTGATGCTCGAAGACGATCGGGAAGCCGTGAAAATCGCCGCCTGCGTGGAGGTGCTCGGCGACGGCTCTTCGAAGCGAGCCCATGCGGAGCGTTCCTTCATCGAGGAACTGCCGCATCGCGGCGTGGGTCGCGTCGTCGTGGCCGTACGTGAGGAGGTTTCCGATCGCGCGGACGTAGGCGTGCGGCTGCGGCGACGCGGCGACCTCGATCGAGAGCTCGCGTTGGTCGAATCCGAGTCGCGTCGTGAGGCGCGTCCAGTCCTCCGGACGAAACCACGGACGCTCCGCCGGCGCGAGCATGCACTCGACGACGACGTAGCGCATCATCTTCTCGCCGCGCTCGAGGAGCGCGACGGCGATCGCGTAACGCACGTGCGGCGCGCGCGATGGATCGTTCGCGACGCGCCGCGCGCGCGCGACGGCGGCGCCCTCGTCCCACAGCGCGATGCTCTCCGCGATCGCGCCCGCGTGCGCGATGTCGTCCGACGCTTCCAGAAGCGCGGCGAGCGCGTCGCGACCTGGCTCACCGAGATCGATCAAACGCAGCGCCGCTTCTTGCACGATGGGCGCGCGCGGATCGGTGCACGCGCGCGCCAGCTCGGCGACGTCGGTCGTCGCGCGCACGCGCGCGATCGCCGCGCTCTCTTCCTCCGCCTCTGGACGCACGACCGGCGCGCTCGGTCCCTTCGGCAAGCCCACCGTGTCGATCCATCCGCCGAGCTTGTCGCGCGTCGCGTCGTCGAGATCGATGAGCAGCGAGCGGACGCGCGTTTGCACGGGCGCGAGGAGCGCAGGCGAGTAGCGCCACGCGGCGAGGAGCGCGTCGCAAACCCAGGGCGCGACGTCCGTCTCGAGCGCGTCGACGAGCGCGAGCACGAGCGCGCCGTTCACGAGGCGCGCCGCGCGCGGTTTGTCACGCGCGCACATCACGGCGATCGAATCCGCGAGCGCTTGCACCGCGATGCGACGCGACGTCCGCCACTCGAACACGAGCACGTTCTTGAGCACGTTCGGCAGATCGCCCCACGCGTCGAGCGCGCGCTCGAGGAACGCCTTGCCGTGCTTTTCCCATCGCCACATCGCCGCGTGACCGAGCAGCGAGAGCTCACCGCTGATCGGCGACGACGCGAGCTCGCGTTCGATCCGTTTCAAGAAATCGTCGTCGTCGTCGCGCGAGCCGTAACGAACGAGGAGCGCGTCGATCGCGAACGCGGAGTCGACCGACGCGAGCAACGCGGCGCACACGCGCGCGTCGGGCGCGGGGTTGTCCGTGCGGCGCGCGAGCGCGCCGGCCAGCCCGCGGCGCCCACCGCGCAGATACGGCTCGACGAGCTTCGCGAGATCGGCGCGCTTGCACGTGACGAGCGCGCGCGCGAGCGCTTCGTCCGTCGGAGGCGCCGCGGCTTCCGTCGGCTTCTCCTCCGGCAAACGCGACAGCGCCCATCGCCGCACGAACGGATCGGGGCTCGCGCGGAGCGCGTTGGCGAGCGCGATCTCCTTGCCGTAAGGAAACGACGGATTCTCGTCGATCACGCCGAGCACGACGGGCAGCGTCCGCGCGGTGTGCGACATCGTCGCGACGAAGCGCTCCGCGTCGAGCCCGCGGCCCGCAGCGAAGAGCAGCGCGAACCCGAGCTGCACCGACGGATCCTCTTCGCTCGCGGGGAGGCGGGGCCTCCAGCGGAAAAAGAGATCGTTGAGCAGCAAAGTATCGAGCCGTTCGACCGCGATCTGCGCGAGAGCGCGCGCGCGCGTGGAGGGGACTTCCTGGTTCACGAGCTCGCCGAGCGCGGCGTTGAGGCGCGACGAGTCGACGTGCGCGAGGAACGGGAGCGCCTCGAGCGGCGCGTGCCGGACGAGCGCAGAGACCAGCGGGTCGCGCGCGATCGAAGGCAGGTTGAAGTAGACCTCCTTCTTGAACATGTCGTCCTTGTCGAGCAGCGTGAAGTACGCGGCGGACTCGGCGGGACGCCGCTGGATCGCGTCGAGCACGGTGGGCTCGCCGATCCACCGCGCGAGCTCGCGCGCCGCTTCGCCCGAGTTCGTCACGCGCATGATCGCCGAGCACACGCGGAGATCCGCGCCGCGATCCGGATGAATGCACATCGCGTGGTAGAGGAGCGGCTGCGTGACGCTCGGGGCGCGCTTGCGGTGTTGCGCGATGAGGGGCCGCGCGAGCACGAGCTCGACCGCGCGACGACGCACGTCCTCAGGCAAGAACGTCCAGCCGATCATGCCCGGAAAAATCTCGAACAGCGCGACGAGCGCTGCGCTCGACCACGCGCGCCTCCGCGCGACGAGGAGCATCGCGACGACCGCGCGCGACAGGACCGATGCGTCGTTCGTGAGCGCCTCGAGGAGCGCCTTCTCGTTCGGCGCGTCCCAGAAGAGATCGACCATGACGTCGACGTCGTCGACTTCTTTCTCGAGCGCGTCGTAATCGAACAGCGACGGCGTGTGCGCGCCGCGCCAGAACGCGTTGAGCATCGACTGCGATCGACACCGTGCGCCCTTCAGCCACTCGACGATCGCGCCGACGTCGTCGAGAAGCGCGCGCGCGCGATCCGCGTCGATGATCTTCGACTCGAGAAATCCGAGCACCGCGCCGATGCCCTCGCGCGCGCACTTCGGGCCGCGCGCGAGGACGACGTCGCGCGACTTCGGGTCGGCGAGCGCGAAGATTTCGAAGTCGCGCGCGTCGCCGGGCGCGGGGCTCGCGAGCGCGAGGGCGCGCACCGCTTCGTCCGAATGAAACATCGCGTGGACGAAGCGCGCGGGTTTGTGCGACGCGATTTGGCGGAGCGCGCTCATCGCGGCGTCGCGCGTGTCGGGCCGAGCGAGCGCAGCGACGACGACCTCGACGAGCAGGTGCCCGTCGCCGTCCGCGATGCACCCGAGCGCGCGAGCGTGAAGAGCCTTCGCGGCGGGCTCGTCGCTCCACAAGAGCTCGAGCAGCGGACCGAAAAACGCCGCGCGCTGCCGCGACGTGCGCTTCGCGAGCGCGTCGAGCATCGAGGCGAGCTCCGCGTCGTCGTAGCGACGATCGAGCAGCAGCTGAAAGCACCGCAAGTCGCGCACGGGACGACCATCCTACGAGTGAATTCGGCAGGTCGCGAGAAGCACACCACCCGCGCGCGAAGAAAAATGCGCGCGAGCGAAACGGCCTCTCACGACCTGCCGCGAATCAACGAACGCAGGATCATCGCAGACGAAGGCGGGCTCGATCGACGGCGTGGAAAGAGATCTGCCCAAAGACGCCCGAAGGTGGTTCGAAAAAATGGGCGTCAGGCACCGTGCGCGACTGCTCCCACCGGAGACTTCGCCACGCGAGCACGGAAAAGGCCGGTGAGCGTCACCGGTCTCCGCGGCTCGCGTTCGGCGACTCGCGGAGAAACGTCAGGTTGAGCACGTCACGAATGCCATCCGCAGCGCGCAACCGCCGCGGAGGATCGATGCGTCCGTTTTGGACATGCTTCTTGGACGGCGGCCCTTACGGCTTCTGACAAGCGATTTGAGCGATCCAGAGCTCCGCAGGGGGCGGCGGGAATTGCTGGGTGATCGCCGCTTGCGCGTTCGTGTAGACGACGTAGAGCTGCGCGATGCTCCCGACGAGCGTCGCGAAGGTCACGTCGGAAGAAATCACGAACGGCGCCTGCGTGCGGAGCAAGTTGTTGTTGCCTCCGTTGTAGCCGCGCAGCGTCCCCGTCGGCGCGTCCCACCAACCGAAGTTGATGCCGCCCGGCGTGTCGTTCGAGAGCGGATCGTTCGTCGTCGAGGTCACGAGGAACTGCTCGCCGCCGCCCGCGTTCTCCCAATGCTGCGTGTCCGCGCTGATGAACAAGTTCTCGAGCGAGAACGACGCGTCCGTCTTCGGCACGCTCGACGGCAGCGTTTGCGGATTGAGCGTCGCGAGCGCGGAGACCGGCGATTGACCGATGTTGTAGCTGCCCGTGAGGTTCGTGAGGTCGGCGACCAGGAACGCGAGGTTCGAGTTCTGCGGATTGAGCGCGCTCTCGAACGCGAGCGGCAGGATGTTGAGGTTGCTCGCTTGCAACGCGATCGGGTTGCCCGGCGGAACGAGGATGTACGCGGGGGCGCCGAGCGGCGGCGGTCCGTTGTTGCCCGTCGGTTGCAACATGACGAACGGTTGCGTGCCGCCCATCGCGATGCCGGGTTTGACGAGCTGGAAGACGCCGCGGTTGTTCGCGGTCGTGTTGTACGACTGAAGCGAGGCGAGCGCGCCGTTCGTCGGGCCGCCGGTGACGGACCCGCCGTAAATCGTCTGCGTCATCCCGGTCGTTTGCGAGAAGACGACGTAGTACTTCTCGTTCGGCCCATCGATCACGATGAACGTCGCGTCTTCTTGATCGTTGGTGAACGTGTTCTGTTGCGCGACCAAGACCGGCGTCGTCCACGCCGTCGCGTTGTCGGGCAATCGCGTCACGTAGAGCGAAACCAAACCTCCCGTCGACGTCGCGAAGACGACCGCCCATCCCGGCTGCACGCCCGCGTAGCGCGTGACGTCCCAGACGTTGTAGGCGCCCGTCTGGAGCTGAATGTCTTGGAAGCCTTGACCCAAGTTGTGCGAGTCGGCGGTGAAGCAGTGGAGCAGCGCGCTCGGGTTGCCGCCGCCGTCGGACTGCGGATAATCGACGACGACGATGCGCAGCGAGTCGTCGGCGAGCAGCGCGATGCGGGCGTTCGTGGGGTTGAGCGTGTAGCCGTTCGTGACTTGCGTCTCCGAGCCGTTCGTGAGGCCGCACGAGAGCGTGAAGAGCGTCGACCCATCCCCGCCGTCGCCCGAGTCGGTCGCCGAATCGCTCAGCACGTCCGCCGGCGATGAGTCGTTCGGCGCGTCCCCCACGCCCGCGTCGCCGACGGTGTAGTCGCCGAGCAGCGCGGTGCACGCGATGGCTCCGGCGGGAACGAACAGGAAAGCAAGACGGTGAAGACCCCGCATGGTCCGCGATGGTACTACGGCCCGAAGAGGAATCGGAGCGCTTTGGGGAGGCGCCGCGCCCACGATTTTTCGTCGTGTGTCCCGCGCGGGTCGATGCGCGCGATCGCGCGCAAATCCCCGCTCGATTCGCTCCATCCGCGCGCGCGCAAGGAGTCGACGACGGACGCGACGAGCGGCGCGAGCCGACCGCGCCCTTCGCGCGCGCCCGCGTCGAGGTACACGCGCGAACGATACGGATTCGGCTCGTGCGCGACGAACTCGACGACGCCGCGCTGATGAAACCAGAGCGACGGCGACATCGCGATCGCGCCGCCGAAGACGTCCGGCCTTTTGAAATGGATGTAGAGCGCAAAGAGCCCGCCCATCGACGATCCGCACGCGAAGTGCGCGCCGGGTCCGTAGCCGAGCGACAGGCGCGCGTGCGCGGCGGGCAGCACGCGGTCGACGACGAAGTCGACGAACGCGTCGGCGCGCGCGGAGGGTGCGCCGAGCTCCGCGATGCGATCGTGTCCGGCGTGATCGATCGCGACGATCACGGGCGCGCGACTGTGCGCGATGCGCTCGACCGCGGCGTCCGCGTGCCAGCCGCCCGCGTAGGATCCTTCGTCGCCGAACGCGTTCTGTCCGTCGAACATCACGAGCACGGAACGCTTCTCCTCCTTCGCGCCATGGTTGGCGCCATGGTTGGCGCCATGGTTGGCGAACGACGGGACGTACGCGCGCACGCGGCGCTCCGTCACGCCCAGGTCCATGTGTTTGCCCTTGAGCGCCATGGCGCGCACTGTAACGTATGCGCGTGCGTCGCTTCGTCTTCACCGCTGCACTCTTGGCTTCCGTCGTTCCGACCGTCGCGTTCGCGCAAGACGCGCAACCAAGCGCCACGGTCACCGCCGTTGCGCCGCCGCCGCCACCGCCCCCCACGACGCAACCGAACCCCGGAGCGCAGCGCAGTGGAGCGACCGACGTCGGCGGAGCGCAGCGCAGCGTCCGAGACGATACCGACGAGCAGGAACCGCTTCGGCTCGGGCGATTTCTCGAGCTCGAGTCGCAGCGCGCGGCGCGTCAGCGTTACGGGAGCGCGGTCATCTCGATGGTGGGCGGCGCGCTCGACGCGGGCATCGGCATCGGCACGTTCGCGTATTTGAGCTCGAACGGCGCGCTCAATGATCCGACGAACGGCGCGCTCTACACCGTCATCGCCGTCATCCCGATCGTCATCGGCGGTCTGCAGTTCGTCGGCGGCGTCGTCGATTTGTTCGCGACGACGCCGATGGAGCGACTCTTCGAGACGTACGCGCCGATCGCCATTCGATCCGATCTCACGCCGACGCAGCGGCTCGCGCGCGGCGAAGCGCTCCTCATGACGGCGGCGGAGTCCGATCGCGCGCGGCGCGTCATGAGCGCGGCGACGTCGTTCTTGCTCGGCGCGGTGCTCACGGGTTTCGCGATCGGGTTCGGCGTCGACAATCAGATTCCGCAGCCGGACAACGCGGTGCTCGCCGTCGGACTCGCGGGTGCGGCGCTCGTCTCGGTGATTGGCGGCGCGGGCGCGCTGTGGTGGGAGCGCGGGCCTGCGGAGGTCGCGTGGGAGCAGTGGCACGCGATGCACGAGCACGTCGTCGTGCACACCGAAGCGAAGGTGCGGTTCGCGCCGAGCTTCGCGGTGATTCGCGGCGGCGCGACCGGCGGCCTGTCACTTCTGTTCTGATTCGAAGAACTTCGCGACGATCGACTCGACGCGCGCCTTCGCGGCAGGTCCCAGGAAAATCGCGCGCGCGACGGGCCACGCGGCGCGCGCGATCGCGTTCGCGTCGGGCTTCGCGCCGAGCCCGTATTTCTCGAGCACGCGCGCGAGCGGCTGCTTTCCGTGATCGCGCAGGAGCGATTCGAGGATTTCTTTTCGGCGCTTCACGCTCGCGTCGAGCACGAGCGCGTGCTCCGCGACGTCGACGCCGATCGCGTTCCACAGCTCGGCGCTCTCGTCGTCGACGTTGGCGACGATCTCGCGCAGCTCTTGGTCGTAGAGGAACGCGACCATGCTCTTGCGCAGCGCCATGAACTTCGGATCGTCGCCGTTCTGCACGACGAGATCCGCCATGCGTCGCACCGCGCGCCGCGAGAAGCCCTGAAGGAATTTTCGCATCTCGGGCTCGAGGCGTTTGTCGAACTCGACGCGCACGTTGTCGATCGATTTCGTGAGCGGACCGAGACCGAATCGACCGAGCCCCTTCAGCAAGCCCGGGAGGCCCCAGTCCGCGACGAACGGGTTGAACTTCTCGTTGAACTCCTTGAGCGCGTCGAAGATGACGTCGCGCAGCGTCGCTTCCATCGCTTCTTGCTCGATGAGCTGGCGCACGAGCTTCTCGTTGGTGGTGCGCTTCTTCTCGAGGAGCTTGTCGATGCGCGCGCGCGCCTTCGCCGGAACGAGCTCGCCGAGCTTCGTCTTGTCGTGTCGCATCGCGGTGACGACGCCCATGTGGATCGATTTCGAGATCGGTCGGATCGCGCCTTCGACTTGATCCTTCGCGAGCGCGGCGCGCACCGCGTCCTCGACGCGCGCGGGATCGACGAGCATCTCGAGCGGCGTCGCCATGAGCCCGTCGATCGCGCGCGCCACGTCCGCGCGAAACGCGTCCTCGTCGCGCGAGAGCTCCTCGATCACGAACTTCACGAGTCGCGCCTCCATCGCGGCGTCGCGCTTCTTTTCGTCCGTCATGCGCTCCTCTGTATCATCGACGCGGTGCGCGCGCTCCTCGAAGACACGTGGTCGACGTTCTCGCGTCGCGGCGGCTCGTTGCTCAGCGGCGCGCTCGCGTTCTACGCGATGCTCTCGGTCGCGCCGCTGCTCGTCATGGCGCTCTTCGTCGCGCGCGTGTTCACGAGCGAGCGCCTCGCGCGCGCCGCGCTCCTCGAGAACGTCACGCGTTACGTCGGCGCGACCGGCGCGTCCACGCTCGGCGATCTCATGGAGCGCGTCTCGCGACCCGGCGCGGGATGGCGCGGCGCGCTCGCCGGTGCGGTCCTCGTCTACGCGTCGACGCGCCTCTTCAACGAGCTCGAGACCGCGCTCGATCATTTGTGGAGCTTGCCCGAGCCCGAGTCGACGTCGTTCTTGAAAAACCTCCGGCGCGAGCTCCTTCGCCGGCTCTTCAACTTCTCGCTCGTGCTCGCGACCGGATTCGTCCTGATCGCGCTCGTCGTGCTGAAGCTCGTCGAAGGCGCGGTCACCTCGAAGCTCGGCATCGACGCGCCGCTCACGTGGACGCTCTTCGAAGCGGGCGGCTCGCTCGTCGTGTGCAGCGTGCTCTTCGCCGCGGTGTTCCGCTTGCTCCCGAACGCGCGGTTTCCGTGGCGACACGCGCTGCTGGGCGGCGCGGTCACCGCGGTGATGTTCTCGGTGGGCGCGTCCGCCATCAGCGCGTACCTCTCGCACGCGTCCATCGCGAAGACGTACGGCGACGCCGCGTCGATCGTCGTGCTCCTCTTGTGGGTCCACTACTCGTCGCAGATCTTCTTGCTCGGCGCCGCGTTCACGGGCGAGTGGGTGAAGCGCCACGGCGGCTTCGTCAGTGGACGAGCCCCTTCCGAAACGCGTCGATGATGCCGGTGATCGCTGGGCGATATCCGTAGAGCGGATCGTTCGGCGTCTCCTCGGTGATGTGAATCGGACAGAGCGACGACACGGTGGCGCGCGTGCCGAGCTCGCGCGCGACGACGAGCTCGCGGATCGTCGGATACGCCTTCGCGTCGATCTGCAGCGTCGGATCGTTCGGATCGCAGACCGGCGGAGGGTTCGCGAGATCCGGCTGACAATCGCAGAACTCCGCGTACTCGGGATCCGTGCAATCGTGAGGGGTTTTCAGGGCGAAAATGCATGCATATTCCAAGAAATTTCCCTGGGTGAGAAACTCGCGCCCGTTGATCGGGTCGGCGTTGTTCGGCGCCGTCGGCGGCGGAAGGCCCGGGCGCGGATCGGTCGACTCGAGCATGTGCGGATCCTCGCCGGTGAAGTCGTACGAGAGCGGATCGGTGCCGAGGATCTTCTGCCAGTCGCTCGTGGTGAGCACGTCCTTCTGCGGCGAGTCGGGGTTCGTGGGATCGACTTGGAGGAGTTGGTGCGGCACGCCGCCGATGAGCGCGAAGTAGACGAGGTCGGGACTGCGCGGGCCGCGCGGCAAGTTGCAAAGCTCGTCGCTCGACTTCGCGGGCAAGCTCGCCGCGAAGAGCGGGTTCGTGCAGTTGCGCGTCCCGACGTACACGGGCGATCCGTTCGGGTGCTCGCCCTCTTGATTCGGCACCGTCGCCGACGTGAGCCCGTCGATGTAACGCTGCACCGGGTACTGCGGGTCGACGCCGAAGCGCTGACGCATGTGGAACATGCGGACGTTGAGCGCGCTCTGATCGCTCCCGTAAAATCCTCCGTTCGGCGCGCACGCGGGATCGCTTGGCGCCTGCGTGCACGGGACGCACGCGGGATCGAGCGGCGTCTGCGCGCACGCGCTCGACGGGAGCGGCGGCGCGCCCGTCGGCGATCCGGGGAAGGTGGAGTTGAGATATTCCCACGCGGTCGATCCGAGCTCGTGCGGATCGATGTGCGAGTCGTTCTCGTCGGTGACGACGATCACCGCGACGAGCGAATCGGGTCGCAAGAAATCGTGGCGCTGCTGGAGGATGGTCTCATCGATGCCGCTCGTCGCGGTGAGCCCGTCGTCGAGCCCGATCGTCGCGTACGGATCGGGTTGGATCAAAAAGCGATACCAGCTCTCCATCTGCGCTTCGAAGCCGCACCCGTACTCGCCGACGCCCGCGACGAGATCCTGAAACGACGTGACGAGCGTGTTCGGATCGGTGATCGGCGGCACGGTGGGCGGAGGATTTCCGCGGTTGGCGTCGACGTTCGGGAACCACGCGAGAAAATTCGAAGGCTCCGCTTGCGGAAGCGGTTGATCCTCGTTGCTCGTGCGGTTGATGAGGTGACCCTGATCGTTGTTGTGCCGCAAGAGGTTCGGGTCGATCGGGCTCTGCGCGTTGTCGGGGCACACGTCGGAGCCCGCGCCGCCGAGGGACGACGTGACGATCGCGATGTGAATGTCCGGGACGGGTTTGAACTCGAGCGATCCCGTGCTGCAGGCCCCCGCGTCGGAGTCGCCGAGGATGTTTCCCGATCCGTCCACGCACTTCGGCGAGACGAGGCGATCGATCAAATCGGGGATCGCTTCGCGGAGGAGCTCCTGCTTGTCGCCCATCGATCCGGAGTTGTCGATCATGAAGAGGAGATCGACCTTGCCGCTGACGGACAAGATCGCCGCGTCGGGCGGCGGAACGAGCAGCGGCGTGCGCGAGCCGCAGGCGACGAGCAACGACAAGAAAAGAAGACGCCGAACCATCGAGGACAAGCGTTGCCCAACGGGCGCGCTCAGTCCAGGTCTTCGTCGCTTTCGACGTCGGCTTCGCCCGGCCCCGTCGACGGCGCGTCCGGCGTGCGCCACTTGTCGACGATCGACTGGTGTTGCTGCGCCATGTCGGTGCCCGACCGCTGGAGCGCGTCAGCCGCGGCGCGCTTCG
>Ga0335078_10005399_pt1 | contig 18898 bp, 19 predicted proteins | sample Lox_Sample_32_FD_206711 | JGI IMG/M metagenome (GOLD analysis project Ga0335078, IMG submission 206711) | Soil microbial communities from Loxahatchee National Wildlife Refuge, Florida, United States - Lox_Sample_3.2 | ecosystem: Environmental > Terrestrial > Soil > Wetlands | place: USA... | reverse complement strand
GAATACCACAGCTTCAAGACACCTTCACATATCAAGGACCGACTTGAGCGGAATTTGAGTTGGTACGCGCACTATGTGAAGGCCGACGGTAGCCCGGCGAGGCCAGCGGTGAAAGCGAACTAGGCGCGCTTTGCGAAGCGAACAACTCGGCTTCCTCCGCATGACAATTGGGTTACTTTTTCTTGAGGCGGGCAGCAACGGCGCGGAGGGTGGTTTGGGTGGAGGGATTCCACCAGGCGGCGATGACGTCGTCCAGTTCGGCTTCGAGATTGCGATCGAAGATTGCAACCAGATCCGCGCGGGCTTCGCGCCGGGTTTCAGTCATAGCGTCTGAAGGCAGCGCGAGCAGACTCTCGCACCATTTCTGCGCCCGCTCGATAACTTGATCGGGCGGAGCGATTTCGTCGATCCAACCGATTTCCAGAGCCTGTACGGGTGAAAGCAAAGCCCCCGAGACTGCCAAGTGTTCGGCGCGGCGGGGGCCGACAATACGCCGCAGTGCAGCCACGATGACGGTCGGCAGCGGGATCCCCACTTGCACTTCATTTAAGCCCATCTTGAAATCTCCTGCAGCCATGACTCGCCAGTCACAAAACATAGGCAGCACGGTGCCGCCGGCGGGTGCGTGACCGGTGATGGCAGCCGCAACCGGGATGCTGGAAGCAGCCAGCGCCCGGAGGAGTGCATACAGCCCGCGCCAGAGCTCGGCGATGGCGGAGCGATCGCACTCGAGCAGGAGGGGAATATCGAGCCCGCCGGAGAATCTGCCCGGCGAGCCAGAGAGAATGAGGGCTCGCACGCCCTGCCGTGGTGCAGCTTCGACGGCCTGGCGCAAGGCCAGAATGAGTTCGCCAGTGAGCGCGTTAACCGGGGGCCGGTCCAGCCGGAGTTCGCGGATGGGGCCGTGGTCGAAGGTAAGGATCATGGAGTGTGATTAGTACGAGAAGATTATAGGGGATGAGCTGTGTCCGCGCGGCCGAACTATGCGAGCACCGACCCGCGTCTGCATCATTCTTACGGATTCAGGACTTGCAGGATGCGAGCGATCCCCTCACGGAATTTTTCGGGCGGTGGAATGAGGCTTAGCACAAGGTAGCCGTCGCTCGGGAAATCGTAGAAGTGGCCGGGATGCACCAGCACCCCAACCTTGCGCAGAATGTCGATAACCAGGTCTTCGTCGGATTGGGTCACCGGAACTCGCAACACCGCATACCAGCCGCCTTCCACCTGGAGACGCTGGCAGGCTTTCTGCTTGGCCAAACCGCGATCCAGTTCCTCCAGGTTTGTGCGTACGCGATCGAGCAGCAGGGGCTGGATATTCCTGCGCTGCTCCAGAAGCGCCGATGCAGCCAACTGGATGGGCGCGTTCAGGGAGAGGTAGGTGTCGGCGATTACTTCGAGCCGGGCCAGGGCCGTGCTCATTTGCTCCGCTGGACCGCTGGTGATGACCCAGGCCAGCTTCATCTGGGGTAAGGCGGAGATCTTGGAGAGCCCGCTCAGCGTGAAAGTGAGCACATCGCGGTTCGAGGCAAAGGTTTGCCGCTGAGCTCCGTCGTGCGCGTAATCAAGAAAGACTTCGTCTACGATGAGCGGCAATCCGTATTCGCGGCAGAAGTGGTTGAGTTCGTCTTGTTCGAGAGTGGATATATAGGATCCGGTGGGGTTGTTGGGATGAACGACGGCGACGGCGCGCGTGCGATGGTTCACCGCCTTATATAGCGAGGCGAAGTCGATCTGCCAGCCGTGGTCATAGAGCAGTGGGTATGGGACAAGCTTTACGTCCTGCAAATCGGCGAGAAATTCGAACAAAGGGTAGCTGGGCCTGGCTACGAGAATTTCATCATCCGGATTGCACAACAGGCGAAAGACAAAAGAATAGCCTTCGCTGGTACTGGTGGTGAGCACCACCGTTTCGGCGTCGATAGCAAATTCCTCGTGCTGTTTGCGGTAGTAATCGCTCACCGCCCGGCGCGCGCTCTGCAGTCCCTTGGGCTGGGGGTCATAGTCCATGGCCTGCGGGTTGATCAAGCTCTGCAGAACAGCCTCGGCGTCGTAGTGCAGCTCGGCGCGGGTGGGATTTGATACGGTGAGATCGAGCACGTCCGCACCCGCCGCTTGCAGCTCTTTCTGCGCCTGCGTGAAGCGGTTCGGCGTAAGTTTCCAGTCAGTGCGGTGGGAAAACATCATCATCATCATACCCGGCTGCGACCATGCAATGCCGGCGGAGGAATCCTTCGTGCATCGGCAAGGGTGGCACACGCATTGGGCTCAATTTCAGCGTGCCCCTGGCAGCGATGGTAATGAGCATTCGAGAGAGGCACGGCGCGGCTGAAGACGGGTCCTTCGAATCACCAAATCAGCTTACCCAATCCAGGAATTTGTAATATGCCCCAGCCAAGGGCAGTGCCCAAGTGTGGCCGCTGCGCAGGCCCAGCGGCGGCGTAGGGAAAGGAATGCTCTCGTAAGGAAGATCCTTGGGCTCGCCGCAGAGCACGCTGGCGATTTTAGTCCCCAGATAGGTTCCGATCGCGACCCCGTGACCGGCGTAACCGACGGAGTAATGCATCCCGTCCAGGCGGCCGGTATGCGGCATCACGTCGAAAGCGAAGTCCAAGGTACCTCCCCAAACGTATTCCACCTTCGCATCGCGCAGCTGGGGGTAGACGCTGATCATCCCTTGCCGCAGGATTTCCGCGCTCTGCCGAACCGTGTTTTCAGTCTCGGGGAAAAACGCCGCTCGTCCGCCGAACAGCATGCGCCGGTCTGGAGTCAATCGGTAGTAATAGAGAAAATGTTTGGAGTCAAAAATCATCCGGTTCCTGGGGCTCAACTCGCGGGCCAGCTCTTCCCGCAAAACTTCGGTCGCGATGATGTAGGAGCCGATTGGAATGATTTTCTTGCGAAGCGCGGGGGTCACCGTGCTGGTGTAGGCCCCTGTTGCCAGAATCACCTCGCGAGCCGCCAAGGTGCCGTTGGCAGTGCGGACGCGGAACTTGCCGGCACTCTGGGGTTGTACCTCCTCCGCCCGCGTACGGGCAAACAGCAGCGCACCCGCACGCTGCGCCGCGACGGCAAGTCCAGCAATGTAGCGAGCGGGATTCAGGCCGGCGCTAACGTCATCGACCAAGCCGCCGTAATAAATTTCGGAGCCGATTTCATCGCGCAGTTGCGACCTGGGAACAATCCGCAAGGAGTGTTTGAACTCCCGGTCAATCAGGGCTGCGGAGGCTTCGTAGCCGTCAAAGTGAGCTTGCTTGCAAGCCACTTCCAAATGACCGCTGCGCGAGAAATTACACTCGATCTCCTCCTCGGTGACAATTTTTTCCACGCAATCGATGGAAGCCAGCGAGGCAGCGTACATCCGCTGCACGGCTTCGCGCCCGTAGCGGCGGATGAGAGTGGGGACGGGGAGCTTCATGCCGGTCAGCACCATTCCGCCATTGCGCGAACTGGCGCCCCATCCCAAGGTTTCGGCTTCGAGAACGGCCACGCGGAGCTTGCGTTTGGCCAGCGCAAGCGCGGCCGCGAGGCCGGTGACACCGCTGCCGATTACGGCTACGTCGACGGTCTCAGGTAAAGGCGGGGAATCGCCAGGTGGAACCGAAACCGTTTCCAGCCAGTAGTTTTTTTCGCGGGTCGCCATGATGGTCGCGAGAACCGAAACATGTTAACACCACGGGAATGCATCGCTCCGCCAGGGCGGACATTTGTTGCGCGTCCTAGCGCTTGCTGTTTTATTTCTTCTGCGAGTCCTGGATCAGCACCAGGTCGGAGGGGGTGTCGCCGCGGACCAGCGCGAGGGACTTGCCATCCGGCGACCATTGGTAGGAGTAGATCTTGAGCGAAGTGAAGTTAGTAATCTGATGGCCAGCGGCGCCGTCGAGCGGCTGCAGCCATAAATTGTCCACACCCTTGTCGCGGATCGGGTAAACGACACCTTTACCGTCGGGGCTGAAGCGCAGCCGTCCAACGTGCCGCGAATCGTAATCGAGGGTTTTCAGGACCTGACCTGACTCGGCAGCAACCAGGGAGATGTTCGGCCGTTGCAGCTTGAAGTCGTAGGTCCCGAGCGCCAAGGTCCTGCCGTCCCTGGCAACATCGAACCCACCTTGCTGTTCCGCCGATACCTTGGTCAGCTGTTCCGGCTTGCCTCCGTCAATGGGCACCTTCATGTACTGCTGGGCCGTGCTCTTTATGTAGTAAACGGTCTTCGAATCGGGCGAGCACGCGGGCTGCTGGTCGCTTTTATCCTCCGTCAGTTGCCGCAGACTGCTGCCATCTGCCTCACTCCGCCAGATGTTCAAGGTAAGAGTTCTTGTCACTCCGCGGGTGAAGACGACGTGGCCATCATTGCACCCGTCAGGATTAAACGCGCCGGACTCTTTATCGGAAACGATGCTAACCTTCGCGCCATTTTCGAGCGTGAGCTCGCGGAGGGTCGCATCCTGAACCATCAGCAGTTTGTGGTCGGATGTCCACCCGACCTCCGTAACCAGATCGCCAGAGGTGATCTGCCTGGCATCGGAGTAGTCCGGTTTGTCTCCGGAGGCTGCGAACACGTCGCGCTGCGATTGCCGCATAATCGTTGCGATTGTTCCGCCGTCCGAGGAGACGCTTAAGGTCCCGTAGTCATTCGTGTCGGCGGTGATCGGACGAAAGTCGCCCTTGGCGACATCGATGAGCCCAAGTTGCTGGCGGCTGAAGTTCGAGTCGGGCGCAGAGAAGGTCAAAACCAAATTCCTTCCATCGGGAAGCCATGCGAGTGCGAACGGAGAGATTTCGGTTGCTTTGTAGATGATCCTCTTGCTTCCGTTGCTCGGATCAAGAGAAACCACGGCACCCAGGGAATCGCTGTTGGCGAGGAATTCAAGTGCGGCGATGCTTTTTCCGTCGGGCGACCAAACAGGCTCGCTCATCGGAGCAGCCATCGAGGCGGTCAGGATACTGTTTTCCTCGCCACCTTCGGCGTTGGCGATAATGACGTGATACTTGCCGGGGTCGGGATCGTTGGCCCGCATGAATACAAAATGCTTGCCGTCTGGGGAGAAACTGGGCGTGCTGTCAATGTCCTTGACCAGCAATTGTGGGGTCCCGCCCAGCACGGGCGTGCGATAGAGGTCGTACTCCTGGGATGCGGTTCCGCTCGCCAATTCAGTGTGAGTGTAATAGATGTAACTGCCGTCAGGAGCGAAACGCAGGGCGTTGTATTGCACCCGCTGCGGACTCACAATCTGCACATTACTGTCGCTGGCCAAATGGCGAAGCCACAACGATTCGCTGCCTTCGTTATTGAGGACATAAGCCACGTAGTTGCCGTCAGGAGACATGGCGGCACGGCGCGCGTTGTGGGTTCCGCTGACCTTGGTGATCCGGATGCTTTGAAAGGGCAGCCGGCGAGTTGCGAAGAAGAAACTATAAATGCCGAACCCGGCAGCCACCAGCACCAGTAGCGCGACCGCAGTCACGACGCCGAGCCCCACTTTGTGCTGCTTTGCGGCCACCGCCAGTGTCGAACTGCTGGAGAGCGGTCCGGTTTGGGCGACGGGTACTCCCACGGCCGAGACAGCAGTAGGCCCCGACTCATGGGCCCGATCCTGCCCAGACTCGCTATCGCGGCGAAGCCGTTTAAGATCGCTGCGCAGCTCGGCCGCTGACTGGTACCGGAGGTCGCGATCTTTTTCCAGCAGCTTGCTGATCACGTCTTCGAGCTTGGGAGGAAGATGCGGATTGAGGCGCAGCGGCGGCAGGGGTGTGCGATTGAGGATGGCATCGAAGATGGTCGCCGAGGTCTCACCCTGGAACGGGAGAATGCCGGTGGCCATCTCATAGAGGACTGTGCCAAAGGAAAACAGATCGGTCCGGGGATCAAGGTCCTTGCCTTTGGCCTGCTCGGGAGACATGTAAGCGACGGTTCCAACCGCTGTGCCCGGGCTGGTCAGGTATTCCGGGCCGACAGCGCTGGCCACTGTGGGAGCAGCTTCGCTATCTTGCGAGAGCGAGACTTTGGCCAGCCCGAAGTCAAGGATTTTGGCATGACCCCGTTTGGTGACGAAGACGTTGGCGGGCTTGATATCGCGGTGGACGATTCCGCCCGAGTGGGCGGCGTCAAGGGCATCGGCTATCTCAATGGCAAGCGAGAAAATGGTCTCGGTATCCAGCGGGCGGCCTGCAATGCGGTGCCGAAGGGTCACGCCGTCGAGAAACTCCATGACGATGAAAGTCTGACCATCCTGCTCGTCAATCTCGTGAATGGTGCAGATATTGGGATGGTTCAGAGCGGAAGCCGCTTTGGCTTCGCGGCGAAAACGGCTCAAAGCCTGGGGATCCTTGGCCACTTCGTCGGGCAAAAACTTCAGAGCCACAAAGCGGCCAAGCTTGAGATCCTCGGCTTTGTAGACTATGCCCATACCGCCGCCGCCAAGTTTCTCAACGATGCGGTAGTGCGAGATGGTCTGGCCGATCATTCTGACAAAGCGATTCGCGTTGCCCTATGGTAGGCGGGCGGGAAGATGAAGTCAAAAGAGGTCGGGGTTCGCAGAGCAGCAAGAAACGATGCCGAGCTTGGGGTCTAGAGGGTGGCAGCGTTGGCGGCTTCGCCGCGAGAGCCACGCTGTTTCTTCAACTCGCGGTGGAAATCTTCTGCCCTCAGTTCGGCGCCGCGACGGAAGAGCTCGAGCAAAGAATCATCGTCATCCCCACCGGCAGTCGGGGCCGGTTCAGAGGATTCCTCCATGCCCTCGGGCTCTACCTCAAGCTCAGGTTGCGCACTGGCGACGTTCTTCAGACTGTGAATGAATTTCTCCACCTGTTGCCTTTGTTGGCCGGTGCTCTGGAGGAATTCCACCCCCATGCCAGTCTCGGGATGCATCACGCGCACAACCCCCTCGACATGCAGGCTGAGATCGGAGTTACGCATCTGGATGAGAACCCGGCTGCGCACCGGAAAGGGTGACGGCATCTCCAGATAGCACCCTCCCGGACTAAGATCGGTGAGCTTGCAGGGAACGGGCGGGTCTTCCTTTTCGATTTCCGGACAATGGCGGGTTACCCAGGACTTGAGATACGTACGTTGTTCCCGCGTGAGATCGACAAACCTGATTCCGGTGTGTAAGCCGGGATTCTCCCAAGCCACCTCAGCAGCGCAATCGACCACATGATCCGTTCCGGGCAAGCTGAACTTAACCCGCAAGGAACCTTTCTTCCTGGCGCGGGTTGGAAGTTGGACCGCTAGACCACCTTCGCTCAGATCGGAGGTTACGATACGCTGAGCTGTCTTTCCGAGTCCGGTCAGGTTTACGGTGATTTCCACGGCAACCCGCGTATTGCGGCGGCGCTCGCATTTCATAAGCGCCCGGGCGGCGCGGAAGCTGCCTTTGGCGCGCTCTGCAGAAAAGGGCTTGTAGAGGACAAAATGGGCGCCCAAGCCAAAGGCGCTGCGTATATCCTGCTGTTCGCCGATGAGGGCAACGGCAATAGCCTGCTTGTTGCACGGTGCAGAGCGCACACTGGCAAAGACCTTGCCCGCCACAAAGTGATCGTCACAATCTACGATGACAGCTTCGAAGCGGCGACGGGTGAGGTGGCGAATGGCGGCGTCGGGATCATTGCAATGTTCGACATCGATCTCCAGATCGCCCAGCGCACGCCGTACCAGGCGGACAACTTTATCATCGGCGCACAAAAGCAGAGAATGCAAACCCATGGTGATCAGTACCTTAGCGGCTTAGCTTTCGATCTCCGAAGCCTCCCGTGCCCCTTCTTCCTCGCTTAACAAGTGGGCGACACCGCGAAGCTGTTCAGCAGCGGCCTGCAGGGCTTCGATCTGCTTACCCAGTTGAGCTTGCTCGGCTTGCTTTCTGCGCAGTACCTCATGGATATCCTTCACGATACAAGCCTCCTGATGGAACTTTAGGTTCGGGGCAAGACGGGGTCAATGAGTCTCGTTCTGGGCCGATTACGGCGGTAATTGGCAACCACAGGTGCCTGCATAGGGGGCCGCATCACGGGCGTTACGCATCCACGGGCAGAAGGCGCATTATCAGGGGTTTGTGAGGGTCAGATTCAGATCCGGGCCAATATTTCCATTGACTTATCGGAGAAAAGCCTATAGAATCACTTACTTCCAGTGATTCTAACGAATGTCCTAGCTTATGGGGCTTTTTTCGAGTCCGCAAAGGTAAGGGTGTGAATCCCCCTGGAAGCAAAAGGAATCGAAGCTTATATAAGGTTAGGTTTTATCCCGAGAGAAGGGGTCCTTATTTCTTATGGCAAAGCGACGCGGAAATCCGAACTGGGGAAAACCGGAGCCGATTGGTCCGATTACCCCCACCATAACCGAATTTGAACAAGTGGTCCGGGAGTACAAGCTCTCGCCAGACCAATACTTACGCTCCACCCGTCTGCGCGAGTGGGCACGGCGCAATAAAAACTCCAAGTACATTCCCGAGCCGCTACTTGAGGCGTGGGGATTTGAGATCGAGTCCTCCCTGTAAGAGCTAATGGCAAACGAATGGCAAGAGGTCGCCCAGGGGCGACCTCTTATGTTTTTTGGCAGGGTGGGTACGCTACCCATCGGGAACTGGGGTTAGCCCTACCGGCACCGCAAGGACTGGACTCAGCACCACTTGACCCGGTGCTTGATCGGTCTTGCTACAATTTCCTTATGACCATGCCAATCTTTACCGATGTTCCCAGTGCGATTGCCGACATTCGGGCTGGTCAGATGATTGTGGTCGTGGATGATGAAGACCGGGAGAACGAAGGCGATTTGACCCTGGCGGCGGAGAAGGTCACGCCTGAGGCCATTAACTTCATGGCGAAATACGGCCGCGGGTTGGTATGTCTGGCGATGACGGACGAACGGCTGGACCATCTGCGCATCGGCCCGATGACGGCGGAGAATACCTCGAACTATGGCACGGCATTTTGCGAGGCCATCGACGCCCGGAATGGGGTCACGACCGGGATCTCGGCTTATGACCGCGCCCGTACCATCGCTGTAGCGATTGATCCCAAGACGCGACCCGCCGACCTGGCTCGTCCCGGCCACGTATTCCCACTGCGGGCGCGCAAAGGTGGCGTTCTGGTGCGCGCCGGGCAGACTGAGGCCTCAGTCGACTTAGCCCGTATGGCCGGGCTCATACCAGCGGGAGTGATTTGCGAAATTATGCGGGACGACGGAACCATGGCGCGCATTCCCGACCTGATTGAGTTCTGTGCCACCCACCAGATGAAGATGCTGACGGTCGCAGAGCTGATCCGCTACCGCATGCAGCACGAGCGCTACGTACATCGAGTAGGAGAGGCGATGATTGGGACTTCCTTCGGGGAGTTTCGGCTGATTGCCTACGAGAGCGAGATCGATGGCGGAGAATCGCACGTGGCCCTGGTGCGCGGCGACATTTCGGGCGAGGAGCCGGTACTGGTGCGCATGCACTCGCACTGCGTCATGGGGGACGTTTTTGGATCGACCGCCTGCGATTGCCATGCCACGATCGAAGGTTCGATGCAAGCCATCGCGCGCGAGGGACGCGGGGCGCTGATTTATCTGCACCAGACATCAAAGGGCTTTTCGGTGGAACGCATGGGCGAGCGGGGAATGCTCACCTTTCACCGCGACAAGCGGCTTCCGGCATTGCCGGAGAGTGAACGCAAGACGCAGCGCGAAATTGGCATTGGGGCTCAAATCCTGTCGGAGCTGAATCTGCGGCGAATTCGGCTGCTGACCAACCATCCGCGAAAAGTGCCGGCGCTGGAAGGCTTCGATATTGAGATTGTCGAGCAGGTACCGGTGGTGCTGGAGCGGGCGAAGGCGGGATCGTAATTCCCGGCGTTGTCTCAGAATGGTTTGCGGATCACGACCTCGCTGTCGTGGATAAAGAATTGGGCGGAACAGTGCTGTGAGCCGCAGATGACCGGCAGCAGACCAGCCAGTTGTTTGCGCGTGATCAGGCCGAGCGTTCCGCACTCGGGGCAGGAGAGTACCGCCCAGTAGGGATCTTCCTTCTCGCCGACTTTGCCAGCATTTTCCAGCACAAAAATCGTGCCGGGAGCCATCTGCTCGGGGATCCATTCGCTCAGGACGTCCAGTTCTGCCACCATCTTGCCTCCTGTGGGGCCGCTCCTCGTGGAACCAAACTTCCCTGCTATGAAGCCTGTTTCAAGCTGCGTTTCACGGATGCCGTTAGCCTGCCACTATTTTTTTTTGCGCGAATTACAGCCTGCACCTGCCGGACGGTATCGCTGAGGCAGACGTCCAGGATGGGCTGGCGTGAATTCTTCAGGATGTCGATAATCTGCCGAGGTGACGTTTCCAGGTAAAGTGTCTTGCCATCGGTGAGCAGGTGATATTCCGAGGCACCGCTGACGGTCTCGGCCAGCCGCTTACTAAATTCTCGCTGCAGGAAGCGCATGACCTTACGCACTCTTTGCAGCGAAAAGCCTTTGCGGCGCAGCTCGCAGATGACCGCTACTTCGGCGAGGTCTTCCATGGAATAAAGCCGTCGATGGCCCTGCCGAGTTGGAACCACGATGCCGCGCTCATCCCACCATTGCAGCCGTCGCGGCGTGATGCCGGTGAGGTGAATCACATCGCGGGATGTAAATTGATCTTGCACTTTACTTTCAGAATGTTTCAAACAATCCCACAGGTAAATGTTTCAAACATTTTAGGCTGGGGGAGGCACGTGTCAAGCCAACATTCAGCGGGTAGGGGTGACTAGGAGAGTTCCGGGGACGGCTGTTGACGGTGTGGCTAAGATGCGATGCACAGCCCCAGAAAATGATGAAATCGAGTTCTAGAAGAAAATGCTTCCACCGCCGACGAAGTGGACGATCTCCAACTGGTCGCCCTCTTGAAGGCTGGTGGCGGCCCAGCGGTCGCGGGGCACGATGTTGCGGTTCAGTTCCACGGCAACGCGGTCAGCCTTCAGCCCCATTTCCTGCAGTAAAGAAACGAGCGACAGGGGCGAGGAGAACTCTCGGACATCGCCGTTGATTTGCAGTTTCATAGGTCTGAGCTCAAGGCATCAGGAAGCCAGGAGGCGTTAAACCACCGCCACCTCGCGGGGAGAAGGGATCAAGGGCGGATTGGTAATCCTGATCTGCACGGTTTCTCCCTTTGCAATGGCGGCCTGGATCTTGGCGAAAAGGGCGTTGAAAGCTGCCCGCGAAGCCAACACCGCAGTTGCCGTGCGCCGCTTCCCCACCAGAATACAACCTTCGGTATCGGCTGCGACATTGCCGGAATGAATGCGCACGCCCTCGAATCCCGGCACCTTAAGGAGCAATGGAAGCAGCTTTTGAAAGTGCACTGACTGATCAACAATTACTTCATAGGTGCCCGAAGGAATGGCAGTTTCATCCTGCACCTTCCATTCTTCGACGGCTAACTGGGGAACCTCGCGCACCACATCTTCCAGCGTGAAACACTCGAATTTCCCGTCGACGAAGAGAGAGCCGAGGGTGCAGTTGTTGGCGCTGAGCTCGCGCTTGACTTCGAGCAACATCTTCTCAAATCCGATTGGAGTTAAGCCCTGGTCCGGGATTTATGTTACCGCCGCTTCGCTGGCTGTGGAGATGCCTTCCACCCGGCGCGAAACGCGGCAACTCTCAGTTCCCTCAGGCTTCGACTTTGCGAAGCTGGAACTTGCGCGTAGCGGTGCGGCCGTTGTAACTGGCCTGCACCAGGATGGCCGAGTCGGGCAGCGAAGCTTCCTCGGCGTCGATTTTCATCTCCGCGTCTCCGCTGGCATCGGTCTGCACCTGAGTATAGAAGGGGAGAGCATCGGGACGGGCGAAGCGCACGGTGAGCTTGGCGCCCTGAACGCCAGCACCGCCATCCGTTACCCGGAAAGACATCGTTATCTGGCGTTCTGCGTAAACCGAGTTTGAATTCAGCCACTGAATATCCAGTTCCTTGATGGCTGAGAGGGTTTCAGGCGTATCCCGCTTGTCGAAGACATCGGCCAGCCGGCCATCGCGAATGGAGTCGAGCACCAGGCGATGCTGGTCGCGCAGGATGTGCTCCTTCTGCTGATCGGTGAAGCCCCGCTCGGCAGCTTTATCGGCGTAGGAGGTCGCACGCTTGCCAATGCAGCGCCCGCGCACGAAGACCTGGGTTTGCAGCAGGAGCTCGTTTTCTCGGGCTTCGCTCTGCACGTGGTAAATCGTGTCCTCGTGCTTGATATCGGTATTAAAACCAAAAATCATGCGCTTTCACTCACCGGTTTCATGAGTCTCAATAACACCTGCGACAAGCACGAAAGGAAAGCCTTGATCACAGCCTTTGTATCCTCTGTCACCGACTGACCTTGCCAAGCTCGCTTGACACCTTGTCAGTGCGAAATCTAGTCTAGAATGTTTAACAAGTTCTTGGCTGCGAATTATATATAGCTGCTCTTATGCCGGACAATTATTTCGCGCGTTACCTGCCATTATTGATTCACCTCATCGTAGCAGGCGGTCTGGCTACCGTCATCGTGTTGCTCTCGTGGCTGGTGGGTTATCGCAAGCCGACTCGCGCCAAGATGTCCCCTTACGAGTGCGGCATGACCCCGGTAGGAGATGCCCGCGAGCGCTTCTCGGTCAAGTTTTACCTGGTGGCGATGCTGTTTATCCTGTTCGATGTGGAAGCCGTATTCCTCTATCCGTGGGCGGTGATTCTGCGCCAGCTCAAGATGTTCGGTTTCTGGGAGATGCTGGTGTACATCGGCATCGTGCTGGTGGGCTTCTTCTACGTGTGGAAAAAGGGCGTCCTGGATTGGGGTGCGGTGTCCTCCGGAAGAGGCGAGGTATAGGTGCCGCTCGCCCCCGCCATTACTGATCTCGAACAACTAAAGGAGCACCCCGCAGTCGCGCGTTTGCGGGGTTGGAACCCAGCCGCGGTTGAAGGAGCCAAGTTCGACCGCGACGAGATGAGCATCTACGTCGAGCGCTCGTCCATTCGTGAGGCCTGCGCTCTGTTGCGGGATGACCCAGGGTGTCCGTTCAACTACCTTTCCGACGTCACCTGCGTGGACTGGTATCCTTCCGAGCCTCGCTTTGAAGTCATCTACCATCTGCTGTCGATCCCCAAGAAGGAGCGGGTGAGGCTTAAAGTCCGGCTGGATAACGATAGTCCGGCCCTGGAGTCGGTAACGGCGGTTTGGCCGTCGGCGAACTACTTCGAGCGCGAAGTGTTTGATCTGTTCGGCATTCGCTTCGCCGGCCATCCCTACCTGCGACGGATTCAGATGCCGGAGAACTGGGAAGGACATCCCCTGCGCAAAGACTATCCGGTGGAGGGCTATCGCTAGGCACTTATGGCGCACCTGTCGTCCACACCCGTGCTCGAACCGCTGCAGGATCGCACCATGATTCTGAACATGGGACCGCAGCATCCGTCTACCCACGGCGTGCTGCGGGTGCTTTTGGAAATTGACGGCGAGACCGTGGTGCGCATCATGCCGGACATTGGGTATCTGCACACCGGCATCGAGAAGACCTGTGAGGCCAAGTTTTATCAGCAGGTGGTGCCGCTGACGGATCGCATCGATTACCTGTGCCCGATGACCAACAATCTCTGCTATGCGTTGGCGGTGGAGAAGCTGCTTGGTCTGGAGATTCCGCCGAAAGCGCAGTGGTTGCGGGTTCTGTTGAATGAACTGACGCGCATCAATTCGCATCTGGTCTGGCTGGGCACGCACGCCATGGATATTGGCGCGCTGACCGTATTTCTCTACTGCTTCCGGGAGCGCGAAGACATTCTGCGGCTGTTCGAGGCTGTGAGCGGACAGCGCATGATGACGTCGTATTTTCGGATCGGCGGAGTGGCGCTGGAGCCGCCTCTCGGCTTCTTCGACCGGGTGCGCGAGTTCGCCAATCGCTTCCCTTCCAAGGTAGATGAATACGAGAACCTGCTGACCGGCAACCCGATTTGGACAATGCGGACCAAGGGCGTGGCGCGAATCACCGCCGAGGATGCGATAGCTTTGGGCGCGAGCGGGCCGACCCTGCGAGGAAGCGGCGTGGATTTCGATCTGCGCCGGGATATGCCGTACTCCGGCTACGAGAATTTTAAATTCAAGGTACCGGTTGCCCAAGAGGGCGACGTTTTCGCGCGGTATGTGTGCCGGGTGCAGGAGTTGCGGGAATCGGTCAGCATCGTTCAACAAGCGTTGGACGGGATGCCGGAGGGGCCCATCAAAGCCGATGCTCCCAAGGTGGTGCTGCCCGACCGTGAAAAAATGAAGACGCAGATGGAAGCCCTCATCTATCACTTCAAAATCATCACCGAGGGTTTCGCAGTTCCGGCGGGTGAGGTTTACCAGGCTGTGGAGTCGCCGCGTGGCGAAATGGGGTATTACGTAGTAAGCGACGGAACTGCAAAACCGTATCGGGTGCATATGCGGGCCGCGTGTTTGGCGAATCTGCAGCTGCTGCCAAAAATGTGCGAGGGCAGATTGATTGCGGACGTGGTCGCCGCAATTGGATCAATCGACATCGTTTTAGGGGAAATCGACAGGTAGCTCCGTGGACCTTTGTGCCCTGTGTGGTTGCGCTTTTGATCTTTTCCCCACGGGGAACGATGAGTCCACAGGGGAATAAAACGTAGATGAAATTTTCGCACGAATTCGAGTCACGCTTCGCGGAGATGCTGACGCATTATCCGACCAAGCGGTCTGTGCTGGTCCCGACTTTGCTCTATGTGCAGGATGAAGTTGGCTACCTCAGTGATGAGGTCATCGCCGAACTCGCTACCCGCGTGGAACTGACCGAACTCGAGGTTCGCAACGTGATCAGCTACTACTCCATGCTGACCACCAGGCCCCGCGGCAAATACAACGTGCAGGTGTGCACGAATATCGCCTGTCTGTTGCGGGGTGGCGAAGAAATTCTTGGTCACTGCAAGGGAAGGCTGAGCATCGGACACAAGGGGACCACTGCCGACGGCATGTTCTCGCTGGAAGAGGTGGAATGCATTGGCGCCTGCAGCTGGGCGCCGGCGGCACAGGTGAACTATGCCTTTCATGAAAATTTGACGCCGGAGAAGATGGACCAAGTCCTGGACGAATACAAAAAGAAGGGAACACAGTAGTAATTTTGTAGCCGGCAAGCACGAAAAGTTACTGAATTACAAATCAGCAAATTGCAAAATGGCTTCTCTGGTCTCCCATCCCGACGAAGTAAAGGTTGTTTCCAAGCGCTTCGGTCTGGGTGCGACCGATATCGATCGCTATCTCCAGCTTGACGGTTACAAGGCCGTCCAGAAGGCACTGGGGACGAAGCCGGATGACATCATCACGCAGGTGAAGGATTCCGGCCTGCGCGGACGCGGCGGGGCAGGGTTCAATACCGGAATGAAATGGTCCTTCGTTCCCAAGCAGTCGGCGAAACCGAAGTACATCTTGTGTAATGGCGACGAGAGCGAACCTGGCACCTGCAAAGACCGGCTAATTTTTGAGCACGATCCGCATTCCATCATAGAAGGAGTGGTAATCGCCGGAATCGCAGTGGGGGCGCATGCGGGATATATTTACGTTCGCGGGGAGTACAGATATCTGCTGGAAATCGTACAGAAGGCGATCCGGGATGCCTACGCCAAGGGATTTCTCGGCAAGAATATCTTCGGCAGCGGCTACGATTTCGAGGTGTACTGGCATGGCGGCGCCGGGGCGTATGAAGTTGGCGAAGAGTCAGCACTGATGGAGTCGCTGGAGGGCAAGCGCGGCATTCCCCGCATCCGACCTCCCTTTCCGGCTGTGGTCGGGCTGTGGGGTGGCCCTACGGTCATTAATAATGCTGAGACGCTGGCTAGTGTGCCGCACATTCTGCTTGGCGGTGCGGACTGGTTTGCCAAGCTGGGAACGCCCAAGAATGGCGGGACCCGCTTGTTCTGTTTGAGTGGGCACTTGAATCGTCCCGGGGTGTATGAACTTCCCATGGGATACAACCTCAAGAAGATGATTTATGACGTCGGTGGCGGCATTCCCAATGGCCGCGCACTGAAGGCTGTGGTTCCGGGTGGTTCCAGTTGCCCGCTTCTGACCGCCGGTGAGATCGATGTGCCGATGGATTTCGATTCCCTAGCCAAAGCCGGGTCGATGCTCGGCTCCGGCGGCCTGGTAGCGGTGGACGACTCCACCTGCATGGTGAGGTTCGCCTTGCGCATCATGAAGTTCTACCAGCACGAGAGCTGCGGATGGTGCATTCCGTGCCGCGAGGGGACCGACTGGTTGAAGAAGACACTGATTCGGTTTCACTCCGGCGGTGGGGTGAAAAAGGATATCGACAATATCCAGTACCTCGCTGAAAACATGCTGGGGCGCACCTTTTGTCCGCTGGGCGATGCCGCCGCCTTGCCGACGATCTCGATCATCAAGAAGTTCAGAAAAGAGTTTGAAGATCATCTGGATGGTAAGCCGTGCCCGTTTGAAAAAGCGGGAGCGGAGATGGCAATGGCTTAGGGCTTTCGCGGTCGTCCATCGTCTGGTTACTGGTCGTTCGCCAGGGAACACCAGATAACGACTAACGACTGCGGACGAACAACGATTTTTATGGCTGATGTAAACATCACGGTCGATGGCAGGAAGGTGACGGCTCCGGCGGGGACGCTGCTGATTGAGGCCTGCAAAAGCGTGGGCATTGAAGTGCCTTCGTTCTGTTACTACCCGAATCTGTCGCTGCAGGGCGCATGCCGTATGTGCCTCGTGAAGATCGAGAAGATGCCCAAGTTACAAACCGCCTGCACCACCGTGATCACGGAAGGTATGGCGGTTACGACTGAGAGCGACGAGATTCGGCAGGCGCGCAAGGGCATGGTGGAGTTACTGCTGGGCAATCATCCGCTCGACTGTCCGGTCTGCGATGCCGGCGGCGAATGCGAACTGCAGGACATGACTTTCTCCTACGGCGCGGCCGAGTCCAAGTACATCGACATCAAGAATCATCGCGAAGAACAGCAGTGGTCACCGGTGGTTTACTTTGACCGGCCGCGCTGCATCTTGTGCTATCGCTGCGTGCGGGTGTGCGGCGAAGGCATGGATGTGTGGGCTCTGGGGGTGCAGAACCGCGGCGTGAGTTCGATCATTGCGCCCAACAAAGAAGACCATCTGGAATGCGAAGAGTGCGGCATGTGCATCGATATTTGCCCGGTGGGGGCGCTGACCTCGGGTGCCTATCGCTACAAGACGCGACCATGGGAGATGAAGCATGTGGGCACAACTTGTACGCACTGCGCTGATGGCTGCAAGACCACTTTGGGGGTGCGCCGTTCCGACACTGGAATGGAGATTGTGCGCGGGGATAACCGCGACAAAAGTGGTATCAATGGCGATTTCCTATGCATGAAAGGCCGCTACGCCTTCGACTTCGCGAACCACGAGGATCGCATTACGGAACCCTTGATTCGCAAGAATGGCAGGCTAACCCCCTCGACATGGGAAGAGGCTCTGGAGTTGGTGGGCAAACGGTTCCGCGAGATTTGCGACCAGAGAGGTGGACCCGCGATCGGAGTCGTCGGTTCGACCCGCACCACCAACGAAGAGAATTATCTGCTCCAGAAATTTGCGCGCACAGTGCTGGGAACCAATAATATCGATCATCACCGTACCGCTGACTTCCCTGCTTTCGCGGTGGCTCTCGCGGGGAAACCCGAAGCCACCGCCAGCATGCGCGACGTTTTCAATGCACCGGCGATTTTGCTGATTGGCAATAACCCGACGGAGCAGCATCCTCTTCTGGCCTGGCAGATTCGCAATAATGTTCGGCTGCACCGGGCACGGCTGTACGTCATCAATTCGCAGGCCATCAAGCTGAGCCGGCAAGCGATCAGCTTTTTGCAAGTTCAATCGGAGATGGCCTTTGCCGGGTTTCTGGGCGGCAACGATGGGCTGGCCGATTCCTTCGGAGCCCGCGACAGCTGGGGTACGCTTCGCGAGAAGCTCCGCGGAGAGAGAGACCTGGTCATCATTTTTGGATCTTCGGTCTCCGGCAATGGAGTCGCTGCGCTGGCGAAATTTGCTTCTGGAATTCCGGGCGCAAGACTTATCTGCCTGGCCGACTACGCCAACTCGCGCGGAGCGGCTGACATGGGACTCTATCCTGACCGGCTTCCCGGCTACCAGCCACTTTCTGAGAAGAGCCGCTTTCACGAAGAATGGGGTGGCGTCCCGCAAGCTCCGGGACTGACTATGCCGCAGATGGTGGAAAGAGCCAAAGCGGGTGAACTCGGGGCATGGTACGTGGTTGGGGCGAACCCGGTGGAGCAATTCGGCATCGATCCGTTCGCGTTTTCACAAAGCTTTGTGGTGGTGCAGGATATGTTCCTCACGGAGACGGCCGCCATCGCAGATGTAGTGCTTCCCGCCGCCAACGCCTACGAAAAGTCGGGCACTTACACCAACACATGTGGCGACTTGCAGTTGAACAAGAAAGCTGGCGAAGTGACGGGGACGAAGTCGGACTATGAAATGATTGTGCGCATCGCCGACGCCATGGGAGCCGACGTACGCAAACTGGTGCCGTTTGGTCATGGGGAGCGGGCCGATATGGGACAGTCCCGTGGTGCGCAATCGGGAGAGGTGGACCGGCACGGAGTTTGGCTGGAGGCGCATGGGCTGGAGCCCAAGATGAGCCCGTTTGACCCTATGGCCATTCTGGATGAGATTCAGCGGCTGGTGCCGGGTTACGATGTGTCACGAATGAACCTGCTTGCCGGCAACGATCAGCACACGACTCTAGCCGGCAGCGGGGCGGGAACCCCGCAAGATCCGGCGCTGATTGCGCCAGCCAAGGACGACCTTTTCAGTTCGGGGACTTTGGGACGTTATTCGCGAGCACTAAACGCAGTCATAGAAAACCATCACCAACAACCTGCAGGGACAGAAGTCGCAGCCGACTAAGCACCAGAAACAGTGCA
>Ga0335078_10005398_pt1 | contig 18898 bp, 20 predicted proteins | sample Lox_Sample_32_FD_206711 | JGI IMG/M metagenome (GOLD analysis project Ga0335078, IMG submission 206711) | Soil microbial communities from Loxahatchee National Wildlife Refuge, Florida, United States - Lox_Sample_3.2 | ecosystem: Environmental > Terrestrial > Soil > Wetlands | place: USA... | reverse complement strand
CACCGTCGTGGGCAACGTCGTCTATTACTCGGATCTCGGCTCGAACACGAGCGCCGGCCTGGACGTCCGGTCCGGCCGCCAGGTATTCGGATACCCCGACGGCGAGTTCACGCCCGTGATCACCGACGGCAAGGTCGTCTTCCTGATCGGTTACTCGACGATCTACCAGATGGTGCCCAAGCGCTGAGACTTGGGCGTTCGCGGCCTCACGGTCGCGACTGGACGTCGGCGCCGTACGGCTGTGTGATCAGCTCGAAGTGGTGGCCGGACGGATCGTCGAAGTACACCCCACGGCCACGGTGATTGTGGTTTATCTCGTTGACCGGTTGACCTGGACCTGCCGAGAACGGCACACCATCGGTCTTGAGACGATCGAGCGCGCGATCGAACACCGCGTCGGTGACTAGCAGCGCGTAGTGCTGGCCGGGGAAGTCGATGCCGGGCTCGGCGTAGTCGAGTCGAACGCCGTCATCGAGAGTCAGGCTGAGGAACGGTCCCCAGCCGGTGGGCTCAGGAAGGCCGAGGAGGTCTTTGAGGAACGTCGCCGACTCACGCTTGTCCCTGGCGGCGACGGCGAGGTGGTTGATCTGAACGGGCCGACGCCCGTTCAGATCGGCACGGCCGTGTCCGGCGGCTCGGTCGAACACCTCCGCTGCCGCCTCGTGAAAGCCAGAGGGAAGTCCCGCGGCCGCGTATGTCGCCGCAATCTCGTTCATCTCCCCGGCCCACCGCCATCCCTTGGTGGCGGCCGCGTCGGACGCAGCATGCCAGCGAGCCTCGAGCCTGGGCTGCGAGCGGCTCCACTCGGCTCGGAGCGCGTCCTCGACTCCGGTGGCCCGTGCGCTGGCAAGGGCGGACAGGAGCAGAGCAGCTGAGCCCTTGGTCCACGCCGCGTACGCCATCTTCAGCGCGGACGCCGCAACCGGCGAACCGCCGAGCACGACCGGCTCCAGACGTGTGTCCTCGAACAGACGGGCCGCCTCGCTCGCGTGCTCGCCGGAGAGGTACAGACGCGTCGTCCCCATCTGAGTTGGCGGCGGGCCCACGATTCCGCCGTCGGCCCAACGGCCGCCGAGCAGCTGCCCGATACGAGTGGCCGTCATCGGCGAGACGGCGTTGGCATCGATCACGAGCGCCGGCGTGCCCTGCACCGAGCGCGCGACATCGAGCGCCGCGTGCGGAGGGACCACCGAGAGGATCACCTCGGCTTCCTCGAGGTTCTCGGCACTCGTCAGGCCCGCAGCGGCCGCGCGCCGCGCCGTCTGCTCGCTCCGTCCTCGCCGGAGCCAGAGCACCTCGTGACCGCGTTCGACGAGCAGCGCGCCGATCGCCGCCCCCATCTCACCCGGGTGGAGCAGGCCGACGCGCACGGGTCAATCATCCCAAAGCGCCCCCGAGTCCCACTTCGTTGCCGTCGGGATCCCGGTAGACAATCTTGCGAACGCCGCCCGAGTACGTCTCCTGATCGTCGGGCTCGAGGCCGCGGGCGGCGATTGCAGCGACCCGCGCGTCCAGATCGTCGACGAACAACGTCACGACAGAGTTGCCGGCGCCGTCTGCGGCCTCCACGACGTACACGGAGCGGTCTTCGGCAAGCGTCCACACCGCCTCGGTCGCGTGCGGGAAGAATGTCGGTTCTCCGAGCAATCGCTCGTACCACGGACGGGCGGCTTGGAAGTCGCGCACGCGGAGGCCGGCGAACAGGTGCAGCGCCATCGGCGCGAGTCTAGGTCACGCCGTCGCGAGCCCGCGGTCCAAATCCTTGGCAACGGCGCGTGGCACCCCCATCAAAGTGAGAGTCCCGACGGGCGTTGCGTGGGTCGGGGGGTAACCCTCGCTGCCTTCCCACAGGACGTACCACTGCCTGCCGATCCTGTGCTCGATGGTGACGCCATTCGCGATGCGGCAGTGCTGCTCATGGGTCAGCGCGTACTTGCTGAATGTCCACGCTCCCCACCGTGAGCCCTTCTCGACCGTCGAGATGTCGGCGCTGAAGCACCGGAGCGGTGCCGAGCGAGGCTCGGCCACCTTTGCGTTCCCGTAATAGCGACCGCTGGCGGAGTAGATCATCGCGCCCGCTTCGGCCTTGGTCGCAAGCCGATGCGCGGATGCCGCCGCTGGAATGGCCAGCGCCACAGCAAGCGCGATAGCGAAGATGGCTCCGCGCCTGCTGCTCGGAGGTAGTTGTAGCTCCCTCACGTCGATCTCCCAGTCACTCGTAGTTGGTGAACGGCTCGGTCTCGAACTGGCCGCCTTTCGCGCGATCGTCGAAGACATGGGTGATCCGAACCGCGGGAGGGACCCGCTCGACCCGACTCTCCGCCAATTCCAGGTCCGGATTGTCACCCAAGCCGAGGTCGTTCAACCGCTCGGCCTCGGCCCTGCAGACGTCTCCCGGTGTGGGATTGCTCTCTGGGTAAACGTCTGTGTGATGCCGAACGAGAGCGTCCCAGTGCTCATCGCCGGCGCGCTCGATCGACCCTCGAATGTCTTCCCGATTGAATGCCATTCTCACTGCCTCCAGTCACGGCTGGGGATGCGGCCGGTCATGACAGCGACCAAGCTGGAAGAGCACGATGCTCTCGCCTTGTTCAAACGTGCCCTGAGCGACGGGCTGATGGGGTCCAACCCAGAGCGCCGTCCCGGTTCCGCGAGCACGGGCAAGTTGCTCGCCGCAGACGCCCCCGCACCGATACCAACGACGACTGCAGCCGTCATCGCCACGACCGCAGTCTTGTATTTCACGCCAGTTCGCATTTCTCCGCCTCCGTCGCGGTCCAGGCAGGCTCGCTCCGACCGACAACGCTACCGCCGACGGGAAATGTCGTGGCTTACGGCACTACTTGGATCGTGTCGCCCACCGGGCGCAGCGGAGAGCTTGACGCGTCGTTGAGCAACTGGCCTTCGGATGCGAACTGGGTCGAGCCACCGCCATCGAGGTTCAACGCGTCGACTGCCCCGAGGGAGCGCATCACGTCGGCCTCCTCGGTGAGCGTCAAGCCGGCGCTGACACCGGGGATTCCGTCGGCAGTGGCGAGAATCAGCCGGCCGCGGGGATCGATGCCCGCGAACGTCCGAGCGTGTCGGTAAGCCGAGAACGTGTAGTCGTTCAGATCGCGCGGGTCGAGCACGCCTTCGTCGACCGCATCGATCGCGACCCGGCCGCGGCGCAACAAGACCGGGCCGGCACTCGCGATGCTCATCTGCGGCTTCAGCGGGAACGGAGCACCTGACGCCGTCCGGAGTTGCTCGAACACGGTCAGTTGCCGACCCACCTGCGCGTGAGCGCTGAGCCACGCTGCCTCGGCTCCGATCGCCTGTACGGCGGAGTCGCCGGCCGGAAGCGTCCCGCCTGGCGCCCCGAGCGACACGACCTGGTCCCGGAAGTTGAGCACCGCCTGCAGAGCCGGACCAGAGTTCGGCGCCGGCGGCAGCGGAGCCCCGAACATCGGGGTGAACAGCACGATGTCATTCGCGCCCGTGCAGAGCGTGTTCTGCCGCGGCTGGGCCGTTGGCGTAAAGCCCACGACGCCGCAGTCCTCGGCACTGCCGGGCAGCCGGTTGATGCCGAGGATCCGGGCCGAGCTGCCCCCCGACCGCAAGACCACGAGCGAGGTCAGGTTCTGGACCTCGGCGGGGCGACGGCCGTCGAGCACCAGGGCGGCGCGGTCGCCATTGGCCAGTGACTCGATCTGGCCGTTGTAGACGCTCAGGCCGGTGTTGACACCGCTCACAGCGGCGAGCGGCGCGTCGATCGTGAAGAACCCGCCGTTCGTCGCCGCCACCGAGTTCAGCGCGGCCGACGCCGCCGGCACCGTCTCGCGGCTCGCGATCGCGGCGCCGTGATCGGCGGTCACCTGGCCGGCGAACCGCCGCGGGTCGACGATCGCGACATGGAGCAGCTCGTCATCTAGGGCGGGCTGTGGATCAAAACCGGTCCACTCCACCAGCGGCGCAAACCCATCGGCAGTGAGCGTTCCAGCCTCGGCGGTGGCGTCTGCCTGGGTCGCGAACTGGCCGACGCGCACGCGCACTCCCATCACCCCGCGAGGATCGTCGGCGTAGCTCGGCCATGGAAGTCCTGTCGCGATCGGATCGAAGCCGTCAGCCTCGAGCGACGCCTCCGTCTGCTGGGCCCACGCGGAGCTTCCGGCCTCGGCTTCCTCGGTGCCAGCGCCGAATGGGCTCTGCACCGGCGCCTGGATCGTCACGGTCCAGTAGGGGTTTGCGCTCGGGTCCGAGTAGACGCCGCTCAAGAGCGTCACGCCCGGCGCCGGAGAACTGGAGCTCCACTCGATCTTGTCCACGAACCCGGTCGAGTCACCAGGCTGGGCGGGTCCAGTGGAGTGCCGGTGCGACCGGGCCTCCGCCGTCCCAGCGCCACCAAGCACGATGCCGGCCATCACGCCGGCCGTTCCCACGCACGCCGCCACCCGACGCGCCGTTGCAAGACCAATCTCCGACACCGATCGTCTCCGCACGTTGTCTCCCCTACTCGCCGACAGAAGTCCGCGCCCGATGCTAGGCGGCGCGGGCGGGAGGGTGTGAACGCGCCGTGACCCTGCGGTTGAATTTCGAGATGCGACTCCGCTCCTCGAGAACGCGCTTCCTCTCAGCGATCGCCAGGCCTGGTGACCGCTCCACTCGGCTGGTACTTTACGCTCCCCCTGTAGAGAAATGCCCGCTGGAGCCAATCGACGAAATGCGCTGGATACTGAGATGAGCCGGCTGATCAAAGCCGTTTGCTTCGACTTTGGTGACACCATCGCGGACGAGACAACCGAAGTCAAGAATCCCAACGGTGTGACGCTTCGCGCCGACCTCTGGCCGGGGACAGTCACAATCCTGCGCCAACTGAATGCGGAGGGCTACCGCCTGGCGCTAGTTGCCGACGGTTTTATCGACACCTACCGGAATGTTCTGCGTCAGCACGGCATCGAAGACTGCTTCGCGGTGATTTCCGCGTCGGAACTCGCCGGAGCCGAGAAACCGAGCGCTCCGGTCTTTCTGTCTGCGCTCCGAGACCTCGGAGTAGATAGGAACGAGTTCGGACGTACAGTGATGGTCGGCAATCGTGTCGATCGCGATGTGAAGGGGAGCAACGCCCTCGGGATGATCAGTGTCTTGCTCACTTCGTCGAAGCGGTATCGGCTCCAGCCTCACGACGCCACAGAGACGCCGGACTACGTAATCTCAAGCCTCGCGGACCTTCCTGCACTTCTCGATCAGATCGAGGTCCAGCTGCAGGGCTGACTGCAGGCCGAAGCGCTATCGCGCAGAGGCATTCGTCTCCGTTGCCCCGGTCGTATCAATTTGCCCGGGGCGCCGGGGGCGCATCTGCTCCGCCAGAAACCTCGGTCTTCGCGATCCGTCCAACCACATTGAGGAAGAAGGGCTCGGAGAACCCGGCCAGAAAAGCCATTGCGCCCCAAGCCGCCCATTCCACTGAGGCCTTGATCTGTACCAGGCCGCTCTCGAGAACGAGCAGCATGACGAGCCCGGCGATCGCACCCACGATCGGCTGCATCAGGGCAATCGGGCCGACCGAGCGTGCCTGCAGCGAGCTTCGCACCGTATCGCGCATCTTGAATGCGGCGCTCAGGCTTGCGCCGACCGCGCCGGCCGAGGCCGCGAGGGCCACGTTCACCCAGATGTTGCCGGAGCCGGAGAATCCGATCGCGGCAGCAAATCCGAGGAGTATCAGCGTCATCACTGCGGTCAGCTGCGCCAGAAACTTGCTCTTCAACTCGGCGCGGGCGCGCTTCTGGTTGTAGACGTCCCACTGCGCTTTGTGAAGTGCAAGAAGGTGACGTCGCATGGCTCGGTTCTGCTCCGGCGATACTGTTCGACCATCGAAGAACGCTTGCAGGTCCGTGAGGGGTTCATCCGGAAACGCATCGACCCAAGTGATGGCTGGGGCCGTCTCCGACCCGCTGCGGAGACACTCCTCCTTGACGAGGGTGAAGAGGTGGGTGTCGTCTCCATATTCGATGAGCATTTCGTCGAGGTCTCTGACGAGTTGACGCACCGCAGCCACGCCCAGTGTTTGAAGGCGGCCCTCCCCGGTCAAAAGCTCGCTGCGGATGAGGTCGGTTGTATGCGTCCGCATCACCTGCCGACCGGCGTACTCTGATTGCTGCAATGTCGGCGAGGGGCGATCTACTACGATCCGGTGGATCTCGGCGATGGCGGTCCCGAGCACACCCAGGTTCGCGCGGACCTCGGGGTCATGGGGTGTCATCCACCAAGGCCTTGAGAGGGCGGCGGAGATTGCTGCCGAGGCGTCCGTACACGCACAGTCGAAGTCGGCTGCTGGTCGGTGCTCGCGTAGTTCGAGCATTCTCGAGACGTCCCGAGCCGGTAGCGATACCGCAAACACTGCATCAGTCTTGAGGAAGCGCCCGCGGAGCGCGGGACCAGACGCTGGAACGTGACGCCGGTCGGGGTCTGAAATCTCACCTGACATGGGCACAATCCATCCGCGGGTAATGCGAAAAGACTCAACATCTATCTAGCGCCCCGCGTTGACCGCCGGCATCCGTGGCGGTCCGAAGAGGACGTGCGGGAAAACCCGCTACCGCACGGGGAGAACCACGGCCTCAGCCTTCTGGTGGGGTTGACGACGACACTCGCCGGGCGTGTGAGCTCGGGAGGGGCCTATCGGCCCGGAACGACGCCCGAGCATTGCGGGTGCGGACTTACCCGGGGTTCGAGGGCGGCGGAAAGTGGTCGGTGCCCTTCGGGGTGTCGGTGAAGATTTGACCTGCCAGGCTTCGCAGCTTCTCGAAGGCGTTGGGTGAGAAGAGGCCGGACAGGATGGCGATGGCGGCGAATCCGAATGGACTTGCCTGGCTGACCGAGGTGGAGGGCGAGAACAGTCCGGCTCTGAGGACGAGGTAGAAGACTGTCCCAGCCAGCGCGCCGACGACCGGCAACAGGAAGTTGTACGGGATCCAGCTCCACTTGAGATCGCGGTTTCCCACGTACCAGGTGAACGAACGGACGGTGTGGATCAAGCCGCCCAAACCGCCGGAGAGGGCGACGATAAGGAAGAACAGGAGTTCCCGGTTCGCTTTGATGTGCCAGCCAAACCAGGACACCGTCTGAGTGCTTGTCGAACTCACCTGACCAGTCGTCGGCCAGAACACCCAAAGGCTGTATAGGCCAGCCGCCGTCAGCACGATGGCCAGCACGGCGAAGACGACGATTACGAACCACGGGACCAGCCCGGACCCGGGGCCGTCTTCTCCATCCCCCTTTGTAGCGCCCACTGTGGCGATCATAAGCCGACGGAGGGATCGAAACAAGCAGTCCGGTGCGCCTGATGCCGCACTCTCGCGCGAATGCGGAAAGGGACGGGCTATCCGTGCGGTCGCCGCTCGACGGAGATCGGGGCCCGCCATGCCTGGGAGCGGCGAGCCGCGTGATCGACGCCGGTGGCGGAAATGGATCGGCGAACACGCTGTAAGTGCCCGATTTCCAGGCACTTCGAAAGCGGGAGCGACGGGACTCGAACCCGCGACCTCCGGCGTGACAGGCCGGCGCTCTAACCAACTGAGCTACGCCCCCGGAGGGGGATGCCTAAGTATCGCAGGAGGCAATGGCTCGAGGTTGGTCGGTGGCAGCGCAACTTTCGGGTCGCCCGCGAGTTTCATCGTCGGAATCGATCTCCGGAGGACGCGCCCAACCCGGCCGTGGGTGCGTTAGTTGGGATCAGCGACGGGGACCCGTAAGGGTCCCCGTCGTACTTTAAGGACCGTTTCGGGGCGCAGAGGGCCCGACCGGACGGGCCCAACGGCCCCACGGAGGCCGAGCGGAGCGAGGCCCGACCTAACCAGCTTGGACGGTGCGATTGCAGCCGGTCAGCGTGACCGTGATCGGGCCGTCGGTGGTGATGTTCAGCTTGGCGTTGCAGTCGACTCGTGCCCGGGAGACGTCGATCGACGCGGTTGCGATGTTGGTGGCGGATATGTCGAGTGTGTCGCTCGCCGGGGCGGCCGGGGTGGGGCCCCAGGTCTGGCTGAGACTCGCGTAGGCGAGCGGCCCCATGTTCCCGCCGAGGAGCGTCCCGGTTCCGGGCTGCGAGCCCGAGGCGATCGGGTCGCCGGTGCCGAACCCGTGGGAGAAGACGTCGATCTGCCCCTCTGGATCGCCGTTCGTGCTCGTATGGCCGGCACTCCGGATCGTGAGCCCCGATATCCAGTAGGCGTGGTCGCCGACGATCCCGTAGCTCGGGCGGTCGCGGGCGGTGTCGACCACGTAAGTGACGCGGCCGGGATTGGGGTCGACCGTCGCTGAGCCGAGGAACGCGGCCGCCGGCGCGAACTGGTCATTGATCGCGAGCATCAGATGATTCGGGAGCACCGGGCTGCACAGCGAGTTCGCGCACGGCTGGAACACGTCGGCCTCGTACCGATACCCGAGGCTCGAAAGCTTCTCCGCGGTCTGTCCGTAGTCTCCGGCGTTGACGAGCTCGTCGGCCGAGGCGTTCCACATCAGCACCGGGAGATTGCGCATCGATGCGAGCACGTCATTGTTGGTTTCGAAGCCGACCGTCGGCTGGGCGCGCGCGAACAGATCGGGGAACTGGGACCCCAGCTTGAACGTGCCGATGCCGCCCATCGAGTAGCCGGTGATGTCGGTGTACGCCGGGTTCACCGAGTACAGGCTGGCGATCTCCGCCCAAGCCTCGAACACGTCGGCGGCGCCCAGGCCCTCGTATTCCTGGTCCGGGCCACGTGCCTCGGGCGTGAGCACGATCGAGGGGTTCGGGCGATCGCCGAACTCGGACTGGTTGCGGCTGCCGATGTACTGGTTGTAGTTGGCCGACAGCGAGTGCAGTAGGAGCGTCAGCCCGTAGCCGCCAGCGGGCTGCTTGCCCGGCGGTATGTAGACCGCGAACGGTTGCAGGTTTCCCTGGTATTCAGGGACGCATGTCGACGGCTCCTCGGCTCCCTGCAGTCCGCACTCGCTCGAGAAATTGGCGCCCTGCGCGGGCTCGAAGTGGCTCGCGAGGATGCGGTCCATTGGGCCCGTCGTCGGCACGCCGGAGTTGTCCGTGACGCCCGTGGCGAGCTTGGCGAAGTCGACGTTGGCGTACAGCGGGGAGATGTCGCCGTCGGCGAGCGCCGTGCCCTGCTCCTGGTCGCGCCACCAGGCCGCGTCTGTGATCGCTCCGGTCTCGGCAGTGACCGACGGGAGCGGCTCGGCCGTCCGGAACCCGACGTTGAAGAACGCCGCCGGATGGGCTGCGAGCCCCGCTCCACCGGGCTCGGTGGCGGTGGCCGCGGGCTGCGGCAGCAGGTAGCTGTTCGTTGCGGCGTTCCACAGCCCGACGCCCATCGCCATCCTGACCGTGCTCCCACCAGGATTCCAGTCCTCGTGTGGAACGTCCACCTCGATCTGCCGGCGTTGGAGGTCGACCCGGACGCTCGGCGCCGGACCGGTCACCTGCGCGTCGCTGCCGGCGTGGACGAGGTCGGCGACGAGCTGGGAGCCCGACGGGTGGACGGTCAGGAACAGGCTCGCGGGCGCGACGACGTTGGCGCCGTCGGGGAACGGGTAGGTCTGACCGGGCTGCCCGCCGATCGCGATCGAGAAGGCGATCAGAGACGGGTTCTCGAGCGTGTTCAGCGTGATGCGGAAGGCGGTGTAGCTCGCCGTCGCCTTGACCCGGAACTCGACGAGGTCGGCGTCGTCGTCGTTGTAGCCAGGCCCGGTCGGATACGTGTACGTGCCGTTGGGCTTAGAGAACGTGTCGCCCGAGGCCCGCGGATCGGTCGGGTCGGGCACCTCGTGGGCGCCATGGTCGTCGTACAGGTAGTCCTGGTAGAGGAACTCGCCGTCGCGGTAGGCGGTCGTCCCCGAGACCAGGATCGGCGGGGCGTGCCAGATCCCGGTGTTGGTCAGCTGCGGCGCGACCGCCGGGGTCTCGTACAGGATCGAAGGGCCAGGGCGCGGACCTGGGCCGGAGTAGAGCGACGAGCCGCTAGCCGGCCCGGCCAATCCCGCGAGCGCGCCGCTCGCGATGGCGGTCGCGAGCGCGGCGCGCGCCGCGCTGCTGACCCCTGCCAAGAGTCGCATGCGGCACAGATACCACAGGCGACGCTACGCGCGCGTCAGTTGCTTCAGGTAATTCCTGACGTAGCGCTCGTAGCGCTCCGGCGGGTAGCGCTCCGGGTCGGTGAGGACCATACGCCCGGCTTGCTCGGCCCAGTCGCGGATCGCGCGGGCGGTCAGCTCGACGTCGAGATCGTGCGGGAGCTTGCTCCGCTCGACGCCCCAGCGCACGAGCGCCTCGATTCGGGCAAGCACCTGCGCACGGTTGACCTCGACGTGGTCGCGGACGATCGACGGGGTGCCCTCGAGCGGGAGCAGGATGATCCGCCAGGTCGCGGGTCGCGTAGTCACCGCCTCGAGGAACCGCGCGACGCCGGCGGTCAGCAGCTCGCCGGGTTCCTCATCGCCCGGGTCCTCGGGCACGACCAGCGCGAGCTGCTCCACCGAGATCCGCTCCTCGCGCTCGATGACGGCGCTCAGGAGGCGGTTCAGGTTCGGGAAGTGGTCGTAGACAACGGGCCGGGTGATACCGGCCTCGCGGGCGATCGCCTCGATCGATACCCCGGCGTATCCGCGTTCGAGGATCACCTCGAGCGCGGCGTCGATCAGATGCTCGCGGCGCTGCTCCGGGGCCATCCGCGGCGCGTATCGCCGACGGCGCCGGGCGGGAGGGTTTGGGGAGCGCGGGCCCGAGGTCATCGCGCGGGCCAGGCTAGCGGACGGGTCAGCTACGTCGGGCCCACCGTCGGCCACCGCGCCCATCCACCACCTGCCGGAGGACCTCCTCGCTCCAGTCTCGAGAGCGCAGCAGGCGGTAGCGGTCGGCTGCGATGCTCATGTAGGCCTCGGTGGCGCTGGCGTCCCCGACGAGGTCGAGCTCGCGGAGCAGGGCGACCGCCGGGCGGTACTCGGTCTCGAGCCACAGCCGGGCCGTCTCCTTACGGTCGAGGGCGTCGCCGCGGCTCTGCATCGCGCGGAATCCCCACGCCTCGACCGCCTCGGCGAGCACGGCGAAGTCCCATGGATCGCTCAGCTCGATCTCGGCGCGCGCATCATCGGGGAGCGGCACGCGCTCGAAGAACACCCGCTCGTGGCTCTTGAACGGCAGGTCCGACAGCTTCATCGCCCTTTCGGCGTCGACGCGAGTCAGCACCGCGGTGACGTAGGCGTCGATGTCAGCCCGTCCTAGGGCCCGAGCGACCGACACGCGGTGGTGGCCGTCCCGGACGAAGTAGAGCTCGCCGACCTTCAGGAGGTCGATCGGCGGGAACGACTCACCGCGACGCGCGGCGGCGGCGATCTGCTCCCAGCGGCTACGCGACCGGCTCGACGTCGGCCTAAAGCGCCGGTCGTAGTCGCGGCTGCGATCGACCGAGCCGACGATCGCGTCGAGCTGAACGACACGCAGCCCCGCGCGGTGCTCGCTGACGAACCCGAGTGCCGAGATCACTTCCTCGTAGGGAAGGACGACGCCGACGTCGTCGGGCTCCCCGCGCAGCCGCGAGATCAGGCGGCCGATCGTCGCTCGCCGGCGGGCGCGCTGAAAATCGTGCTGGGCGTCCATGCCCGGAAGGCCTGTGGAACGCGGCGGCGGCATGCGCCGCTTGAGCTTAGACCTCGACGGGCGCGGCGCCCACGCTTGTCCGGCTATGCCGGCTGCGTGTCGCTCGGCGAGATGGCCGCGGCTGCCGGCTGCGTCGAGGTCTGGGCTCCATTGGCCGCGAGCAGGCTCCGTCCCGACTCCTGGTCGAATAGCTGCAGGTGCCTGGCGTCAAACCAGAGCTCGGCTTCCTGTCCCTGGTGCACCCGGCTCTCGGCCGACAGCCGCGCAGTGACCTGGACGCCTCCCGTCGCGCGCGGTAGATCGGCGCCGCCGATGTCCTCCGCCAGCTCCGCGAGCTCTGTCGACGACACCTCCTCGGAGGCGACGACGAAATAGGCATAGAACTCGGACCCCATCGACTCGAGCACGTCGATCTTGGTCTTGAAGGTGGTCCCGTTCGAGCGATCCGGTACGAGTGCGGCGTCCTCGAAGTGCTCCGGCCTGAGGCCGGCGACGATACCCCGCCGTCCGCCCCCCAGTCCTGATTCGAGCCGGTGGCGCAGCTCGTCCGGAATGCGGACGTCCCCGATCGGAAGATGGACGTTGTCGCCGCTGATCTCGCCGGCAAGGAAGTTCATCGACGGCGACCCGATGAAACCCGCTACGAACAGGTTGGTCGGATGGCCGTACAACTCGGATGGGGGCCCTACCTGCTGGAGCACCCCGGCGCGCATCACCGCGATGCGGTCGCCCAAGGTCATCGCCTCAGTCTGGTCGTGGGTGACGTAGATCGTTGTCGTCTCGAGCTGCTGCTGGATCCGCGAGATCTCCGTGCGCATCTGCACGCGCAGCTTCGCGTCGAGGTTCGAGAGCGGCTCGTCCATCAGGAAGACCTTCGGGCTGCGGACGATTGCTCGGCCCATCGCCACGCGCTGGCGCTGGCCGCCCGACAGGTTGGCGGGCTTGCGATCGAGATGCTGCTCGAGATCGAGGATCTTCGCGGCCTCGTTGACCTTCTGGTCGATCTCCTGTTGTGGGGTCTTGGCCAGCTTGAGAGCGAAGCCCATGTTCTCTCGGACCGTCATGTGCGGATACAGCGCGTAGTTCTGGAACACCATCGCGATATCGCGATCCTTTGGCGCCTTCTCGTTGACGACCTGACCGCCGATCTTGAGCTCGCCGGCAGAGATGTCCTCGAGCCCGGCGACCATCCGCAGTGCCGTCGACTTCCCGCAACCGGACGGGCCCACGAGGATCATCAGATCGCCGTCGGGGACGTCGAGGTTCAGCTGCTTGACAGCCTCGAAGCCGTCGGGATAACGCTTGGTCACGTCTTGGAACTGGATTTCGGCCATATCGGTCAGGCTCTCCTTTTTCTGGCTATCCCTTGACTGCGCCCGCGGTCAGGCCGGAGACGATTCGCCGTTGGAAGATGAGAACGAGCAACATCACCGGGATCGTCACGATTACGGCTGCGGCGGCGATGTCCCCGTACGGAACGCTGAACTGTGAGACGCCGGGGAACGAGGAGATTGCCGCGGGGACGGTCTGTGCGGCGGACGTCGAGGTCAGCGAAATCGCGAACACGAAGTCGTTCCAGCAGATGATGAAGACGATGATGAAGGTGGTCACGATCCCCGGCGTCGCGAGCGGCACGATCACCTTGCGGAATGCCTGGAACGGGGTGGCTCCGTCGACCTGGGCCGCCTCCTCGAGCTCCCACGGTATCTCTCTGAAGAACGCCGAAAGCACGTAGATCGACAACGGCAGCGCGAACGTCATGTAGGGGATGATCAACCCCGGCCAGGTGTCGTATAGGCCGATCTGGCGCCACAGGTTGTAGAGCGGGCCCACGAGCGAGATCTGCGGGAACATCGCGACGCCGAGCGCGACCAGCAGGATCAACTGCTTGCCGGGGAAGTCGAGTCGCGCGATCGCGTAGGCCGCCGAGGAAGCGATCACGACCGCCAGCAAAGTCGAGATCAGGCCGATCCCGATCGAGTTGCGAAGGGCGTCGGTGAAGATGCCCGTGCTGAAGATGTCGTTGTAGTTCGACAGCGTCCATTGGTGGGGGATGAAGCTCCCGTCGGTGGCGGTCGCCGGCGTCTTCAGCGACAGGAACACGATCCACAGGACCGGGACGAGCGAGGCGACGCAGATGACGATGATCGCCAACGACCAGCCGCCGACTTGTTTCTTGTGGCGATTCATCACGTGGCCTCCGTCCCCGGCGCCGCGCCGGCGCCGAAGACCTTGATGAACACGAACGCGATCAACGCGACGAGCAGGAACAGCAGCACCGACACCGCCGAGCCGAGCCCGAGATTGAGCCGGTCGAGCAGCGTGTTGTAGTTGAGCATCGAGATCGATTCGGTGCCCTGAGCGCCCTGGTTGAAGATGTAGATCGTGTCGAAGATCCGGAAGGCGTCGAGCGTCCGGAACAGCAGCGCGACGAGAATCGCCGGCTTCATCAGCGGCAGCGTGATCTTCGTGAAGCGCTCCCACGCGGTTGCGCCGTCAACCTTGGCTGCCTCCTGTAGCTCGTCGGGGACGAGCGCGAGTCCCGCCAATAGCAGCAGCGCCATGAACGGCGTGTTCTTCCACACTTCCGTGACGATGATCGCGACGTAGGTGCCGAACGTGTGGCTGAGCGGATCACCGCTCAGTCCGAGCAGCTTCGGAATCCAGCCGCTCTGGAGCGACCAGGCCAGCTGCCACGACTCGGCCGCGACTACGGCGACGATGCCGTAGGGGACGAGCGCGATGCCGCGCACGAAGCCCCGCGCGAAGATGACCCGGTGCATCACCAGCGCCAGCGCCATTCCGAGTACGAACTGGATCGAGACGCTGATGACGGTGATGATCACGGTGTGGAACACGTCCTGCCACCACACCGGTGCCGTCAAGACGTGGCCGTAGTTGGAGAGACCGATGAACTTCGTCGCGTTCGGGAAACGCAGATCGGCGCGCTGTAGTGACAACACGATCGCGTCGATGATCGGATACGCCGTTACCGCGAGCATCACGATCACGGCCGGCGCCACCAGCCAGCGCGCCAGGCGGCGTTCGGCGCGTGCGCGGTCGCTCAGATGCTGCTTGCGCGTGATTGCGCGTGCCCTGCTGGGTGGGGCGGTGACGGTGCTCATAGCAGGGCCGATGAGGACAGGGACAGCTTGATCTTGTTAGTCAAGGAACTGACCACCGTGCTTGGGTTGATGTTCGAGGTGGGCGACAGCGCCTTCTGGATCGCGAGCGTGACGTCCGCGTAAGCCGGCGTCTGCGGGCGGATGCCGTAGTTCTGGAGTTGCTGCTTGATCAGCTGGTGGAACGGATAGGCCTTCCCGAACGCCGGCTGGTCGTAGATACTCGCGGCGACCGGCGCGAGGCCGCCCTTGATCGCGTTCCGGGATTGATTGCTCGGCTGGATCAGACACTGAACCGCCTGGAAGGCGAGGTCTGGGTGCTTCGAGAAGGCCGAGATGCCGAGGTTGTAGCCGCCGATCGAGACGCGGGGGGTGACGCCGGGGACGACCCCTGGGAAGGGGGCGTACCCCATGTCCTTGAAGACCTTGGGATTGCCTGCCTGGGTCGCCGACCAGACGAATGGATAATTGATCATGAAGGCGGCGGTGCCGTTCTGGAACGCCACCTGTCCCGGGCCCTCCTGCGAGACGTTCAGCGACGGGTCGGCGCCCTTCGAGGTAGCGAGTTGGCGCATGATCGACGCCGCTATGACGGCCGGCCGACCGAGGACGACCTGGTTGCTGGGCGAGAGGATCTGGCCGCCGGCCGAGTCGACCAACGAGTTGAACCAGACCGTCAGGCCCTCGTACTGGGCGCCCTGCTCCTCGATGTAGCTCGGCTTGCCCTCCGCTGCGAGGTGGTTGGCGTCGGCGATCATCTGCGCCCAGGTAGTGGGCGGATTCGGCACGAGGTCCTTGCGGTACCACAGCAACTCGGTGTTCGAGTTGATCGGGACCGCCCAGAGCCTGTTGTGCCATGTGGCCGTCTGAACGGGCCCGGCGAGGTCCGTTGATTTGATCTGGGCTGCGAGATTCGCCGGCACGGGCTTCAACCACTTGGCGGTGGCGAACTCGGCAGTCCAGTCGACGTCCATCGCGAGGATGTCGATCGACGAGTCGCTAGCGGCGAGACGTCTTACGAGGGAGACGCGTTGCTGATCCGAGGACGTTGAGAGGAAGTTGATCTTGATGTTGTAGGCGCCGTGCGAGTTGTTGCTGCACTCGGTCGCGGCCGCCTGGAACGAGCCCGACGGCTCGGGGAAGACGTACCAGTTGAGCGTCACCGGCCCTTTGCCCGATGAGCCGCAGGCGGACAGGAGCGCGGTGCACGCAGCGGTGGCGAGGAGTGCTGCGACGCGCTTCCGGGTCCGCGTTCGGGGACCCGGTCTCTGCTCTCTCTCCCGATCCGTCACTTCCTCTCCTCCCAATCCCAATCCTCCTACGCACGCCTCGTACCCAGCAAGGGCACTCGGCTAACGCCAAATTGTGAAAACCGGCGAAACCGCCGGGGGAGGGTTTGCCGCGCGGGCCAGTCCGGCGGTGTCGGTTACGGACGGCGGTCTTCCGGGCTTGGCGATGAGACGGCTACGGACCGGCCTCGCCGGGGCGGGTTGCCTCGGCGCACAGCGCGCACTTGGACCAGTCGAACGGCCGGACAATCCCGCGTATGCGGCGGTCGTTCTCGTGCCATTCGCGGTTCAGATGGCGGCCGATCACGACGGCGGCGACTCGGTTGGCGCCGGCGTTCTTGAGCGCGGCGGCGGCGCTCTGCGCGCTCGCTCCCGTCGTCCACGTGTCGTCGATCAGAAGCACCGAATGGTGTTGTATCGCTCGTGTTGCCGCGAACTTGCTCGGACTGAACGTGCGTGGTTGGACGTCGTCTTGCGTGCGTTGGAGCAGCCGTTCGTGACGGTTGCGTGTGGGGGCTAGTAGTTCGCTGACGATCCAGCGAAGGGGATGCCGGTCGTCGCGGGTGCGGTCCCCGGAGGGAACGGTCGTGACCAGCTCGAAGCGGTCCGTCCCGGCGGCGCGGGCCACGCACCGCTCGTGTTCTGCCAGGAAGCGCCACAGGATCGCGGCGAGGCTCGCGCCGAGCCGGCGAGCGACCTCGCCGTCCAGCCGCTTGTAGCTCGCGAGTGCGTGATGGAGCTGCTCGTGCGCGACGCTGTACGAAATTGGGGCGACGGCGTCGAGCACCGAGCGACCGTGATCACACGCGTAGCACCGCGAGTAGCCGTCGGTGAAGTTGAAGCAGGTAACGCATACGCTCGGGCCGCGCCGCGGGCCGAGCATCACGTTCTCGTACAGCGCGCTCAGCTCTCGGACCGAGGGCATGCGTGTGCGCGGTTAGGCGACGAGCGAGCCGGGTGAGATGAGGCGCTCGACGACGGTCGTGATCTCCTCCGGCTCGCTTACGACGTGTGTCCCGGGGCGCGCGGCGTAATCCCGCGCCCACTCCTGGCGCTCCACCAGCGGGGCGAGCAGGAACACGGGTCTCCCCTGCGCCAGCGCGAGACGCGCCTGCATCCGGGCGCCGCTCGTGTCGGACGCCTCGACGACGACGGTGGCGAGCGCGATGCCCGACATGACGGCGTTGCGCATCGGAAAGCTCCGGCGACTGGGCGGCGAGTCGGGCCAGAATTGCGAGACAACCGCGCATTCGGACGCGATCCGTTTTTGGAGGGGCGCATTTTCGCGTGGGTAGGAGCGGCCGAGTCCGGTCCCGATGACCGCGACTGTCCGTCCCCCTCGGGTGAGTGCGGCGGTGTGGGCGGCGGTGTCGATGCCGGCGGCCAAGCCCGAGACGACCGTGTATCCGTGGTCGACGAGTCGCTCCGCGATCACGGCGGCGCGCTGGGCGCCGGCGGGGCTTGCCTTGCGTGCCCCGACGACAGCGACCCCGCGAGCATCTTCTCGCGTCAGGTGCCCGGCCACGAACACCATCGGGGGGCGGTCGTGAACGGCGCGGAGATTTGGGGGATAGCCGCGATCGAGCACCGTGACGAGGTGCATGCCCTCGGCGCTCCACCGGTCTAGATCTGCGCGCGCTTGGCTGATGAGGTGGTGTTGGTCGGCGACCTGGCGTATCCCGTCGTCTGCCTGGTCCGGGAACAGGCTCGTCTGCCCGCTCGGAGACAGCTCGTCCTCGAGCACGGCGGCGACGCTACCCCGCTCCTCGACAAGCTCCGCGTACTCGACCCACGGCCGCCGCCCCATCCTGAGCAGGGCCACCATTGCGGCACGCTCGTCGGCAGCTGTCACCGGGCGAGCGTACCGTGCCCGCCAGATACGGTCGGCCGGGTTCTCAGCTGACCGGCTGAACCGGCTCTGCCGGGGGTGCGGATTCCTTCGGCTGCGTCGCCTCGACGCTGCTCGCCTGGCTCACGAGCTGCTCGCTCTGCTGCTCGTGGTGGTCGCCGCTCATGGCATTGCGGAAGTCCGCGATTCCCTTTCCGAGCGCACGGCCGGCCTCTGGCAGTCGCTTGGGTCCGAGCACGAGCAGCGCGACAACGAGAATCAGGAGCAGGTGAGTCGGCTGAAGGATGTTGTCGACGAATGGCATCGGCACAAGCTTACCCGGTGAGAGGCTCCGGCCAAGGGACTTTTCGGTGTCTGGGCCTCGTACGGATCGATTAGGGCCGTGATCAAGACATTCCTCGGCGCAACAACTGTGCTTTTGGTGGGGGCCGGCGTCGCCGGCGGCCCGGGTAAGAGCGTGCGCTCAGTCGTCTTCCGGAGCTCCGCATCGATCCCTCTGCCGACGTCCGCGGAGGGCACGAACTCGACGCCAGGAGCGTTTGCGCTTCCCCTGCTTGGGTCGGTGAGCTTCCGCTGCCGCCCAGACTGGTCTGTTCAGCCCGTGTTCGACCTGCGGGGCGCCTCCGCCACCGAGGAAGTCACGATCCGCGCCGGCGGGGTTCTCCGGCGCCGCTTCACCCATCCCCCGGGCGCGCAGGAGGTGGCATTGCCGTTCGGGCATTACGGGATCGTCCGGTTCACGGTCCACCAGATCACCGAGGCCCGAGAGATCGAGGCGGCGGTGACGGCCGACTTCATCGCCGGGACGTTCGCGGAGCGGGCGGCGTCCGGTCGGGTCGACGCCTGCGACGTGCGGCGGTGGTCGGTGCGGATGGATGTGCGGCCGTAGTGAGCAGAAGGTGCGATGTCCTCCCAGCGCGTGCCGTTGTCGAGCGGTCCTCCGCAGTCTACGAGCGAGCGCTTTCTGTCGTCTGGATCACGCTCAGCATCTGATCGAGCTGAGGAATGTCCTCAG
>Ga0335078_10005397_pt1 | contig 18899 bp, 18 predicted proteins | sample Lox_Sample_32_FD_206711 | JGI IMG/M metagenome (GOLD analysis project Ga0335078, IMG submission 206711) | Soil microbial communities from Loxahatchee National Wildlife Refuge, Florida, United States - Lox_Sample_3.2 | ecosystem: Environmental > Terrestrial > Soil > Wetlands | place: USA... | reverse complement strand
GGCAGGCGGATTCCGGTCCCCCGGCGCCCAACTCAGATTCGGCGGCGGCCCCTTTCATACGGTGAGCCACGGGGATCCCCCTGCGGTTCATGCCTGGCGCCAGGAGGCCAGCCGCTCGCGCAGCGCGGCCAGGTTCGTCGCCTCGGGCAGCAGCGGCGGAAAGTCCGCGAGGAGCCGGTCCAGTTCCGGCAGAGCGCCCCACGCCGTCACCGTGAACACCTCCGCCGGCCTCTTCGAGACAATGCCCAAACGGCGATTCTGCCGCTCGACCCGCCGGCGCAACGCATCGCCCAACTCGGCCGCGGACGCCGGCGCTCCGACGCCATGCACGCCGACCCAGGGCAGCCACTCGGCCACCTGCGAGTAGTGGCACCACGACATGGCAACGATCTCCGTCCACGCCTCCTCGACGTCGACGGCGAGATCGGCGGCGTTCGCCCCGAACATATAGCTGTCGTACACCGTCAGGATCACCGGGATCCTGCACGGGCGCGGGGCCGCCGCGTCCGCAGGGAACTCCGGCGTGTACGCGTGCGGCACGTTGATCAGGTAGGCCACGCGGCGGACGGCGTCGGCAACGTTCAGATGATCGCTGTGTACCCCCGCGAGCGGGTCTCTCGGCAAGGGCGGGCAAAGCAGGTAGTCCGGCTCAAAATCCCGGATCGCCTTCCAGAGGGCCGCCAGAAACTCCAGCGTGAGTTGCGGGCAGCCCTCGCGGACGGTCTCGCCGTTCGGCAGGCGGAGGAGCTCGAGCTCATAGCCGCCGATTCGGGCGGAAGCCTCCTGCTCGGCCAGCCGCATCCGGCCCGTCTCCTCCCGGCTCCGGATGTGGTGCCCGGCCTTGCCGTCCGTGCACACCAGAACCCGCCCGCGGAAGTCCGGCCCAAATCGGCGCCGCCAGAGCACAAACGTGCCGGCGGCGGTGAATTCGAAATCGTCGAAATGCGCGTGAATGAATAGTGCTTTCATCATGATTCGCCAAGGGATGGGCGGCGGTTCTCCGGCGGCAACGATGGGCCCCGGCTCAGGCCTTGGCCGTGCTTTTTTCGAAGTACTCCTCGATTTCCTCCAATGTCTTCCCCTTGGTCTCCGGCAGCATGAAGGCGGCGATCACGAAGTAAACGGCGGTGAAGCCGGCAAACGCCAGGAACATGGCCGAGTACCCGTATCTGCCGACCGTCTGCAAGAACGTCGCCGCGATGATCGTGGAAACGGCCTGGCCCATCAACAGCGCAATGCTCATGCCGTTCGAGCGGATGCGGGTGGGCATCAGCTCGGAAATCGCCACCCACCCGCATACACCGGGCCCGACGGCGAAGAACGCCATGAAGAAGAAGATGGCAACGGCGGTCAGCCAGCCGTGCCCCGCGTCCGGCAGCGGCGTGATCAAGGCATGTTCGATCCTCAAGGGGGCCGCGCGGGCCTTGTCGAGGCTGGCCAGCGGGTTGGTAAAGAACGCGACCACCTTGTTGGACGGCACACAGCTTTCCCGCGTGATCTCGATGGGCCTCACCACGGGGTCGTTGGACGCCACAGCCTTGGTGGCGGCGCGAAAATCGCCGTAGGCATAGATGACGACCAGTGTCACCGGCCTGCCGATAGAGGCCGCCCCGGACTCTCCCGAGGCGGCGAGGAGACGGTCGGCGGATGCCTGGTCGAGCGAGACGGTGAGCGTCTGGTCGGCGGCAACCATGGCCTCGACGGCGGCCCCTGCGTCAACGTGGCGCCTCTCCATGCCGCGGAAGAGCACGCCGGCGGCGGCGAGCGAGACGACGATGCCCGCGCTCCCGAGGGAGATGAGGAACTTGCGGCCCTTGCGGTCCACCAGCAGGACGCCCCCGATCGTGAGCGCAAAGTTCACCAGGGTGAGGATGACGTAGCCCCAATGGGCCTGCAGGTCGGACAGGCCGCTTTGCAGCAGGATCGTCGCGTTGTAGCCAATGATCGCGTTGACGCCCGTGGCCTGGTTGAAGATGGGGATCGCGCAGGCGAGGAGGAAGGGCACGACGTACTTTCGCCGCAGCAGCGACTCCCTGCCCCTCTTTGCTGCCGCGGGCGTCCCCGCCCTCTCGGCGACCATGACCTCCTCCATCTCCCTCAGCTCGATCTCGGCCTGCTCCGGTGATCGCGAGCGAAGCAAGGCCGCCCGGGCCGCGTCCCTCCGGCCGCGGCGGAAAAGCCACCGCGGCGACTCGGCCACCACAAGGCTTCCGCATATGAACAGCAGGCCGGGCGGCAATGACGCCCAGAAGATGCTGCGCCATGCCGTGTCCTTGAACGCAAGCAGCTTGTCCGCGCTGTCGAGCTTCGCCATGGCCTCAACGCGCAGGCTGAAGAACATGCCGATGGCTGCCGCGGCCACGATGCCGAGTGTCAGCAGCCACTGGAAGATGCCGATGCCCCGTCCGCGGTTGGCCGGGCCCAGGCACTCGGCGAGGTACAACGGGACCACCACGCCTATCAGGCCTGCGCTCACGCCCTGCAGGAGGCGGCCGAGGACCAGCGGCCCGTAGCCGTGCGCCAGCGCGATCATGGGGATGCTCGCCACAAAAAGCGCGCCGCTGCCGATCATCACGGGCTTTCGGCCCAGCCGATCGGCGAGGGCGCCGGCAAAGAGGGTCGAGATCACGCTGCCGAGCAGCACCGCGGCGACAATGAATGACAGCTGGCCCGCGGTCAGGCGCGAGGTCGCCACCAGGTAAGGCAGGGCCCCCGCGATGATCCCGACATCCACGCCGTAGAGCAGGCCGCCGAGTCCCGCGACCAGCAGGAGGAATCGGTTGTATCCGATCCGGGAGGTCCCGGGCTCCGCTCGTCGCCCCATTTGAGGATTGTGCACGGGAGATTTGACCGAACGTTGCGGGCGGCTGGGCTGGTTGTCAGCCGAAGGATACAAGGTTAAGAACCGCCTCCCTCGACACCGTCAAGGAAACTGGCGCCCACGACCGGCCCGCGGAGCCATCGGCGTACGCCAAGCCGGCGCGGATTCTCCGCATGCATGGCCTGGCAAGGGTCGCGCCCCGACATGAGACAGCGCGATTCCCGCCATGAAGAGTCGAGAGCGCCAGGCGACGGGAGCAGGGCTCGTCTACCGCGCCTCGCCAACCTTGAGGTAGAGCTGCTCTCGGCCGTAGAAGCCGCTGTTGTAGAAAAGGTCGGCGCGGCCGTCGGGCATGACGTGGATGAACTGGCGCCAGAGGTTATACCCCTCGCCGGCGTCCAGGGCCTCCTTGGGAATGTCCTTGACCCACTCGATCGGCTCCGGCGCAAAGCGCCATCCGCGCACGGGCCACTCCTCGTCGCACCATGCAAACCCGCCGAGGCTTGGAGGCGGCTCCTCGGTCCAGACCTCCTTCCTTGCGGGATCCGGCGCCGTGGGGGAGGCGTTGATCACGGCGACCCATCGGTGTTGGGATCCCCGGAGGACCTGCAACCCGCCAACCCAGCCGGAGGCCCAGTGCCCGGCCTGCTGGCAGGGCTCGAGGATGACGCCGAGCTTGGTCACGGACTTTTCCCCGAGCCGTTGGGTGGCCACGGCCTGCGCCGAGCCGTAGGGGCTTATCCGCCTGGGTTGCGCCCGCTTCGGATAACCCATGTAAAAATACAGAAACTCCCTCCGCCCGGCGAAATAATAGCCCGTCACCGCGTCCGTGTGCTTCGCGTCGAAGTCGTTGTCCGCTCCCGTGGGGATGAGGACATCGGGCTCAAACGTCCATGGTCCCGCCAGGTGCTCGGACCAGGCCCGCTGCACCTGCTTCTTCCCGTTCCTGTCGTTGACGACAAGGAGACAGTACCGGCCCCCGATCAGGGCCGCGTGATTGGGGCGGTCGGGGTCCATCACGATGAACGGCTTGTGGAAACTTCCGGCGGTTTCCGGGTTGGTGACCGGAAGGGGGCCCTCCATCCTCCAGTTCCCGGGGCCGAGGTCGTCCCGGTTGGCGCAGACGGCCTGAGCGTGCCCGGGAGGGTAGTAGAAAAACACCATTCGCCATCCGCGGATGGCGTCATCCCAGACGATGCAGGGGTCGCCGCTGACGCCCGAGAGCCCCGGGTCTCTGCTCCGCTCCATGATCACGCCTCGGCGCGTCCACGCGCTCGGGATGGAGAAACCGCCCGCCAGGCTCGTGGGGTCCGGGAAGGTCGGCGGCGCGCCGGCCCGCGAGGGGCCTGACAGCGCCAGGACGGACGGAAGGAGGAGCCGAAGGAAAGGCGTCTTCAGATTCGTGCGGGGTCGCGACCCCTTGGGTCGCGGAGCCTGGGGTCCACGGTGTCGATTCGGTTCGGGCAATCGAGCCCATTCCGACGGCCGCCGTTCCCGCGGGTCGCGGGGCCGCTGGCCGTCCGCCGCCCAAGGCGGAAGAGCCTCCCTCGAATCCGGACGCCGCCCCGGCAATACCGCCCTTGACACCCCCCCGTGGGTCAGGCACTCCAGTCAACTCTTAAACGCCGCGAAATCATGCAACCCACCTTCCGTCCGCACCGCAAGAAACGAGCCCGAAAGATCGGCTACCGCGCCCGGAAATCCACCCGGGGCGGCCGCAAGGTCCTCGCGTCCCGCCGCAGGAAGGGCCGCAAGCGCCTGACCGTCGTCTGACTCCGGGGACCCGGGATCCCATGCGCATGCGCCCCGCGCAGCACCTGCGCCGCCAGAGCGACATCCGTGCGGTCCGCCGCCAGGGGACCCGGGTCGACTGCGCCGCGTTCACGCTCTGGTGGACCCCCAGGGCCGGCGCGGACCCGTTCGCGCGGGCCTGTTTCGTCGCATCGGGCCAGGCCGTCGGCGCGGCGGTCCTGCGCAACCGTGCCAAGCGCCGGATGCGCGAGCTCTTCCGGCGCAACCAGGGCCTGCTTCCCCCGTCGTGCGACCTGATGATGGTGGCGCGCCCGTCGGTGAACCGCTGGCCGTTTGCCCGGCTGGAGCGCGCCTTCGCCGAGGCGTCCGATCGGATCCGCTCCGCCTGCGGCCCGGGCGCCCCATGAGTGCGGGACCGACACGGCGGGTTCGCGCGCCCGCCCTCGCCGCCGCGGCCGCGGTCGGGCTCATCCGGGTCTACCAGCGGACGGCGTCCCCGCTCCTCCCGGTCTTCTTCGGCCCGGCCTGCGGCTGCCGGTTCCACCCGACGTGCTCCCAGTATGCCGCGCAGGCGGTGGGCGAGCACGGGGTCCTCAGGGGCACGTGGCTCGCGGCCCGCCGCCTCGTCAAGTGCACGCCCCTTCACCCCGGCGGCAACGATCCCGTCCCGGCGGCCCGGCGGGGGCCCGCCTAGGTCATCGCGTGGACAAGAGAAACACATTCATCGGGGCGCTGCTGTTCGTCGCCGCGTTCTTCATCCTGGTCTACAACCAGAGGCATGCGCAGCCGCCGTCCTCCCCCGCCGAGATCCGGCACGAGGTGACCCGGCAGATCGCCTCGGAGGCGGGCCCGGCCGCCGCGCCGTCGAGTCCCGAGGAGCCGGCGTTCCAGACCGCCCAGGCCGAGCACGCGGGGGCGTCCGTCACCCGGCTCGCGAACAGCTTCGTCGAGGTGACCTTCACCGACTTCGGCGGCGCCATCCGCGACGTGGCCTTCAAGAAGTATCCCGCCGCCCAGGGACGGCCCGACCCGTTCGTCTTCAACCAGCTGCACGCCGAGCCCATGATGGCGATCGCGGGCGTCCCGGGGCTGGACCGCTCCAGCCGCTACGAGCTGGTGTCGGACACGGGCGGGGAGGTCGTCTACCGCGCGGTCCTCGACGGCCGCCTCGAGGTCACGCGCCGCTACGTGCTGTCGCCGGACAAGGGCGCGGCGACCGACCCTTACATTGTCCGGTGCGTGACGACGCTGCGCAACCTGACCGACAAGCCCGCCGACCCGATGCGCCTCGCGCTCTCGATCGGAACCGCGGCGCCCAGCAACGCGCTCGACAACGGCCTGCAGCTGACGACGGAGTACTCGAACGGCAAGGACCAGACGCTGGTCCGGCGCTCCTCGCTGGAGGCGAGCGGCGGCCTCCTCGGCTTCGGCGCGCACGGCACCAAGGCCGTGATCTCGGGCAGCGGGCCCATCCTCTGGGCCACCGTCAAGAACCAGTTCTTCGCCTCCATCCTCACGCCCGACCAGCCCGGCGCCTGGCTCGAGACCCGCCGGGTGAAGCTCCTCGGGCAGCTCCCCGACGCCGACCCGCGCGCCTACGGGATCACCGGCGAGGTCGACTTCGACCTGGCCGCGGTGCCGGCGCACGGCGAGGCGACGCTCGCGGGCGACCTCTACGTCGGGCCCAAGGAGTATCCCAGGCTCTCCAACGGGGACGTGTTCAAGAGGGACCAGGACCGCATCATGGACTTCGGCAACTCCATCTTCCGCTTCTGCGCCGCGATCCTGATCACCCTGATGACGTGGATCCACGGCGGGGTCTCGAATTGGGGCGTCGCGATCGTCCTCACCACGCTGACCCTCAAGATCGTGTTCCTGCCCGTCACGCTCGCCCAGGCGCGCACGGCCCGGCGGACGCAGAAGATCATGCCCGAGCTGAAGGCGGTCCGCGAGAAGTTCAAGGACAACCCGCAGAAGCAGCAGGCGGCGACGATGGAGCTCTACAAGAAGCACAAGGTGAACCCCGTCGCCGGATGCATCCCCATGCTGCTGACGATACCGTTCTTCTTCGCGTTCTTCCGGATGCTCCAGAGCGCGGCCGAGCTGCGCTTCGCCCACTTCCTGTGGGCGAGCGACCTCTCGGCCCCGGACACGGTGCTCACGGTGGCCGCCCCCATCATCGGCTCCCTGAACATCAACGTCCTGCCGATCGTGCTCACCCTGGTGGCGTTCGTCCAGATGCGCCTGACGCCCCAGCCCACCGTCGACAACGCGCAGATGAAGATGATGAAGTTCATGCCGATCATGTTCCTGCTGTTCTACTACAGCTGGTCCTGCGCGCTCTCGCTCTACTCCACGGTGAACGGCCTCTTCATGATCGGCCAGCAGCTCGTCATCAACCGGATGAAGGACACGGGCGACCCCGCCGACCTCCCGCAGGGCAAGCCGGGCAAGCCCGTCAAGAACGTCACGCCTCGCCGGCGCTGACCCCCGCGCCCCGCCATGGCCGGCCACAGCAAGTGGGCTAAGGTCAAGCACATCAAGGCGGTCGCCGATGTCCGCCGGGCCAAGGTGTTCAGCCGCCTCTCGCGCGAGATCACGATCGTCGCCCGGGCGGGCGGCGGCGACGCCGGGATGAACCCGAGGCTGCGCACGCTGCTCCTCAAGGCCCGCGACGCCAACATGCCCGCCGACAACATCGAGCGGGCCGTCAAGAAGGGCACGGGGGAGCTCTCCGGCGCCCTCTACGAGGAGTTCGTCTACGAGGGCTACGGCCCCGGGGGCGTCGCGACGATCGTGAAGGTCGCGACGGACAACAGGAACCGCGCGGCCTCGGAGCTGCGCAGCGTCTTCACCCGCTTCGGGGGCAACCTGGCCGGCGCCGGCGCGGTCGCGTTCCTGTTCCGCCACATGGGCCAGTTCCTGGTCGCCAAGGAGGCGGCCACCGAGGACGCGCTGATGGAGGCCGTCCTCGATGCCGGAGCCGACGACATCATCTCGACCGCGGACGGCTTCGAGGTCCGGTGCGACGTCCAGGCCTTCGACCGGGTCGCGCACGCCCTCGGCCAGAAGGGGATCAAGGCGGTGAGCGCCGAGATCGCGTACGTCCCCACGAGCACCGTGCCGGTCACCGACGCGGGGGTCGCCCGGGCGCTCGCCAAGTTCCAGGAGGCCCTCGAGGAGCTCGAGGACGTGCAGCAGGTCTTCTCGAACGAGGAGATGGACGACGCGGTCAGCGCGGCGGCGGACGCGTGACCGGCCGGCCGAGGGCGTCATAACGGCTCGGCCGCCTTGCGTCGGCGCCGGGGGGCCGCTTGAATCCCCCAAGAGACCCATGACCGACGACGTCCCCGCAGCGCCCGGGAACCTGTCCGCCGCCCGGCACCTGGCCCAGGACGACGTCGGCATCGTCCTGCCGCGGGACTTCACCCACCCCGGGCCGTTCGCGTTCAAGAGCGGGCAGACGATCCAGGGGTTCACGCTCCGCTACGAGACCTACGGCGCCCTGAACGCGACGCGCGACAACGCGGTCCTCATCTGCCACGCGCTGAGCGGCGACCACCACTGCGCCGGCTGGCACTCCCCATCGGACCGCAAGCCGGGCTGGTGGAACAACCTGATCGGCCCCGGCAAGGCGGTCGACACCCGGCGCTTCTTCGTCATCTGCGCCAACGTCCTCGGGGGATGCCAGGGCTCGACGGGCCCGAGCTCCACCGACCCCGCGACGGGGAGCCCGTACGGGATACGCTTCCCGTTCGTCACGATCCCCGACATGGTGAACGCCCAGAAGCTCCTGCTGGACCACCTGGGCGTCGCCGAGCTCCACGCCGTCATGGGCGGATCGATGGGCGGGATGACGGCGCTCATGTTCGCGATGGAGTTCCCGCAGCTGACGAGGCGCCAGATCATCCTGGCGTCGACCGCGAACGAGAGCGCGCAGGCGATCGCGTTCAACGAGGTCGGCCGCCAGGCCATCATGCAGGACCCCGCCTGGAACGGGGGCGACTACCCCCGCGACGGCGGGCCGCGGGTGGGGCTCGCGATCGCGCGCATGATGGCCCACATCACCTACCTTTCCGACGCGGGGATGGACCGCAAGTTCGGCAGGCGCAAGCGCGAGTCCGCCGGCGGCGAGGCCTACACGTTCGACGCCCAGTTCGAGGTGGAGAGCTACCTGCGCCACCAGGGCCAGAGCTTCATCAACCGCTTCGACGCGAACTCGTACCTCTACATCACGAGGGCGATCGACCAGTTCGACCCCGCGCGCGCCGCCGGCTCGCTCGAGCAGGCGGTCGCGGGGGTGCAGGCGGAGTCCCTCGTCGTCGGCTTCGCGAGCGACTGGCTGTTTCCGCCGGAACAGAACCGGGCCATCGCGCTCGCGCTCCTGCGCGCCGGCAAGCGCGCCAGCTACGCGGAGCTCGCCACCGACCTCGGGCACGACTCGTTCCTCCTCGAGAGCGAGGACCTCTACGCCCTGATCAGCGGGTTCCTCGAGCGCGACGAAACCTATGCCTTCGACTTCGCCATCTGACGGGCCGTCCCGCCGCCCGACCCCATGAGCAGGCCCGTCGAGAAGCGCACGGTGGACATGCGGGTGATCGGCGACTGGGTGGAGCCGGGCGCGCGCGTGCTCGACCTGGGGTGCGGGCGCGGCGAGCTGATGGCGTACCTGGTCCAGGCCCGGCAGGTGTCGGCCACCGGGGTGGACCTGGACTTCGAGCACATCTCGGCCTGCGTCCGGCGGGGGCTGAGCGCCTACCAGGGCGACATGACCGCGTTCATGCGGGCGTTCCCGGACGGCCACTTCGACCGCGTCGTCTGCTCGCGCACCATCCACGAGCTCAACGACCCCGCGGGCGTCGTCCTCGAGGCGCTGCGCGTCGGGAGCAAGGTGACGGTCGGGTTCGTCAACCACGGCTTCTGGAAGAACCGGCTGGGCGTCCTCTTCAGCGGCCGGAAGATCCGCAACGAGGTCTACACCACGGCGTGGCACGAGAGCCGGCCCGCGAATCCCCTCACGATCGCCGACTTCGAGGCCTTCTGCCGCGAGAAGTCGGTCCGCGTCGTCCGCCGGGCCCACCTGCTCGGCGACTGGCGGACCCCCTGCTCTTTCCTGCCGAACCTCCTCGCGGGCTACGCCCTCTACGACCTCACCCGGCGGTGAAGGCGGGCCAGGCGCTCCGCCTGGATCAGGCACACGCAGTCGCTCCCGTCCTCGGTGTGGAACCAGTGCGGCTCGAGGTGCCCGAACTCCCGGAGGAAGCCGGCGCGGGCGCCGCCGACCTCGATCATGAGTATCCCCCGGGGCCTGAGCCGGCGCGCCGCCTGCCGGACCAGCCGGCGCACGAGGACGAGCCCGTCCCTCCCCCCGTCCAGGGCGAGGCGCGGCTCCCTGCGGAACTCGGGCGGAAGGCCGTCGACGATCGCCGTGGGCTCGTACGGCGGGTTGCACGCGATCACGTCGTAGCGGCGCCCGCCGGGGGCCGGGCGGAGCAGGTCGCCCCGCAGCAGCCGCACGCGCCCCGAGAGCCGGTGCCGCCTGACGTTCGCGGCGGCGACCTCCAGCGCGTCCGCCGACAGGTCGAAGGCGTCGACGCGGGCCCTCCTGAAGTGGCGCGCGAGCAGGACGGCGAGGCAGCCGGAGCCCGTGCACACGTCGGCGACCCGGGTCACCCCGGCGGGGTCCGCGAGCCAGGGGTCGACCTGCTCCGCGAGCACCTCCACGAAGTAGCTCCTCGGGATCAGCACCCGCTCGTCGACGTGGAAGCGCGCCCCACCGAGCCACGCCTCGCGGGTGATGTAGGCCGCGGGGACCCGCTCGACGAGCCGCCGGCGCAGGACCTCCGCGACCGCCGCGGACTGCGCCGCCGACAGCCGCCGCCGGCGCGCGCCCGGGCCGCTGCCGAGCGGCAGCCCGAGCGTGCGCAGGATGAGGTAGAGGGCCTCGTCGTGCGCGCCCGCCGCGGTCTGCCCGAGCACGGCCCCGCTTTCCGCATACTGGCGCTCCGCGCGCCTGAGCCAGCCGCCGAGTGTCACGGGAAGATCAGCGGGAACGCGTGCGGGTTGATCCAGGCGCAGAGGCTGGCATAGGGGACGCAGGCCGCGCCGACCGCGTAGCCGACCAGGCTGTGCGTCACGCCGACGTTGACCACGACGAGCAGGAGGATGCCGCTCCAGCGGGCGAGGCTGTAATAGGTCTCCTCCCTCATCCCGACGGCGTGGCGCAGGACGGTGCCGCCGTCGAGCGGGGGGATGGGCAGCAGGTTGAAGACCGCGAAGCCCACGTTCATCACCACCAACCCCCTCACGAGCTCGCCGAGCCGCGGAAACGCGCCGACGGTGAGCGCGCCGACGACGATCGCCACGAGGGCCACGAGGAGGTTGACCGCGGGGCCCGCCAGGGTCACCAGGAGCTCGCCGCCGCGGCGGTTCCTGAAGTTCGCCGTGTTGATCATGACCGGCTTGCCCCAGCCTATGAAGGCGAAGCCGCTCCGGAACACGAACAGGTTGATCAGCGGGACCAGCACGGTGCCGACCGTGTCGAGGTGCGCCAGGGGATTGAGCGTGACGCGCCCGTCCGCGCGGGGGGTGTCGTCCCCCAGGAGGTCGGCCGCGACCGCGTGCCCCCACTCGTGCAGCCCGATGCTCGCGACGAGGACGATGAAGATGATCAGCCCGTTGCGGATGAAGACGGGGTCGATGTCCATGCCGGGGCTATTTTCCCTGGTCCGGCGCCAGCCGGGCAACCAGCTTCTGCTTCTGCGCGTCCAGGGCCGCGGCGGTCACCGTCGCGAGGACCCTCCGGGCCTGGGCCGGATCGCCCATGTTCAGCAGGACGTTGGCCTCGTGCAGGCGCATCGTCTGGCGCTCGATCTCCAGCTTCGCGTGCGCCTCCAGCCCCTGCCAGGCCGCCAGCGCCGCGTGCCAGTCGGGATCCTTCATGTCGTAGAAGGACTCCGCGTACCGGTAGGTGAACTCGAGCCGGTCCGGGGCGAGCGCCGCGGCGCTCCTGAAGGCCTCCTGCATCGCGTGGTCGACCGAGGCGCGCGTCCACTCGCCGCTCTTGATGAAGTCGTCCCGGGCCGCGTAGAGCAGCGACCCCAGCTGGTACTCGTAGAGCGGCTCCGCGGGCTCGAGCTTGATCGCGGCCTTGTAATAGGCGATCGCCTCGAGCGGCCTGCCCTCCTCGGCCAGGTAGTTGCCCAGCTCGTTCTTGACCAGGGGGATGTCCGGGTCGAGGTCGTTTGCCTTCGTCAGCATCGCGACCGCCTGCTTGCGCAGGCCGACCCGCCAGAGCATGTACCCGTACGCCGCGTAGCCCGCCGCGAAATCCGGGTTGTCGCGCAGGAGCGACTCGTACTCGTGGGTGACCCGCTCCACGCCGGCCTTGAAGGCCGCGTCCTCCATGTCCTTGCCCAGGGCCGCGGCGTCCGCGAACAGCACCCTCTGGTGCTCCGCGACCTCCTTGAGGCGGTGCTCCGGCATCGTCTCCGACGCCGCGGGCTCGTCCGCCCGCGCGGACGCGGCGAGGGACGAGGCGCAAACGGCTAGCAGGAGGACGCGGAGGTTGTGCATGGGTTGAAGGCGAAGCCCGTGGACAGCGGGCCGCCGGTTGCGTTCGGAAAATCTGCGCCCCCACCGGCGGCCAAGGCGACCCAAATTGCACTATTCGCTTTCGAAACGCCCTCCTGCCCCTATAACCTCTGTCCATGTCACAGGCAACGCGCCCGGCCGCGGGCAGGCAACTGGGGTCCGCCGTGCCGTCCGACATTCTGGGGGCGGCCGTCGGACGTCTGAACGACATCGTCATGGTGACCGAGGGCGCCCCGGTCGACGAGCCGGGCCCGCGCATCCTCTTCGTCAACTCGGCATTCGAGAGGATGACCGGGTACTCGGCGGGCGAGGTGCTGGGCCGCTCGCCCCGCTTTCTCGCGGGGGCCGGCACGTCGAAGGCGGACCTCGGGCTCATCGACGCGGCCCTGCGCGAGCGCAGGCCCGTGCGGGCGGAGCTGCTCAACTACAGGAAGGACGGCACGCCGTTCTGGGTCGAGATCGTGGCCACCTTCGCCGATGCCCCGGAGGCGTCGGGCGAGTTCTTTGTCTTCATCGAGCGCGACATCACCGAGCGCAAGGTCGCCGAGGCCGCCCATCTCGACCAGGAGCACTCGATGGCCGCCCTCTTCAGCAACCTGCCCGGGATGGCGTTCCGCTGCCGCAACGACGGCTCCTGGACCATGGAGTTCGTGAGCGACGGCTGCCGCGAGCTCACCGGCTACGAGCCCGAGGAGATCATCGGCAACCGGCGGACCAGCTACGAGGAGATCATAGACCCCGAGGACCGGAAGGCGGTGCGCGAGGCCGACGCGCGCTCCCTGGAGCGCGGCGAGGCGTTCGAGATAACCTACCGGATCCGCACCCGCGCGGGCGCGGTCAAATGGGTCATGGAGCGCGGCCGGCCCGTTCCCGGGCCGGACGGCCGCGTCCAGCACTTCGAGGGGTTCATCTCGGACGTCACGGAGCGCAAGCTCCTGGAGCTCCAGGTGGCGCAGAACCAGCGGCTGGAGAGCATCGGTACCCTCGCCGGCGGGATCGCGCACGACCTGAACAACGTCTTCGCGCCGATCATCATGGCGGGCGAGCTCCTGACGGACAAGGTGGCCGACAAGGAGTCGGTCCAGCTCCTGGAGGTCATTTCGGCGAGCGCGCGCCGGGGCGCGGGCCTGGTGCGCCAGATCCTGCTGTTCGCGCGCGGCATGGAGGGCCCGAGGGTCGCCGTCGCCGCGTCGGCGCTCCTGGCGGAGGTCCAGAGCTTCCTCGAGAGCACCCTGCCAAAGTCGATCAAGATCGAGTTCAATGTCGCCCCGGGCCTGGCGACGATCTCCGGCGACCCCAGCCACCTCCACCAGGTGCTCCTCAACCTGTGCGTCAACGCCCTGGACGCGATGCCCTCGGGCGGCAAGCTCTCGATCTCGGCGGCGCCCGCCATGGTCCCCCCCTCGTCCCCGCGGCCCCACCCGGACGCCGTGCCCGGGGAGTTCGTGAGGATTGACGTGGCGGACACCGGGTGCGGCATCCCCGACATCCTCAAGGGCCAGATCTTCGACCCGTTCTTCACCACCAAGGGCGTCGGCCGCGGCAGCGGGCTGGGCCTGTCGACGGCGCGCTCCATCGTCAAGGCCCACCGGGGGTTCATCACCTTCAAGTCGGCCGAGGGCGTCGGCACGACCTTCTCCGTCTTCCTCCCGACGACGGCGGCCGGCCTGTCCTCGCCGCTCCAGGAGGACCGCGCCAAGCCCGGCCAGGCCTCGCTTCCCCGCGGCCAAGGGGAGCACGTCCTGGTCGTCGACGACGAGGTGTCGGTGCGCCTCATCATGCGCACCACGCTCGAGCACTTCGGCTTCCGCGTGTCGACGGCGTCGGACGGCGCCGAGGCGATCGCGCTCTTCAGGAACCCGGCCGGGCGCTTCGACCTGGCGATCGTCGACATGCAGATGCCCGGGCTTGACGGCGGGAAGACCATCGTCGCGCTGCGCCACCTCCGGCCCGATCTGCCCATCGTCGGGGCCAGCGGCCTGGCCACGAGCGAGAACCGGGAACACGCGGCGGCGCACGGGGTCGGGCATTTCCTGGACAAGCCCTTCAGCGTCGAGACCCTGATCCGCACGGTGCACGCCGCCATGGCCAAGACGGCCCCGTGAACCTGCTGGACCGCCACGTATTCACGAGCGTCCTGTTCACGTGCTTCGGCGCCGTGTGCTTCTTCGCGTTCGTGCTGATGGCGGAGAACGTCCTGCGCGACCTGCTCGGCCCCCTGCTCTCGGGCCAGCTCCCGCTCCTCACGTTCGGCCGGCTCGTCCTGCTCCTGATCCCGTTCGTCGTCTCCTACGCGCTGCCGCTCGGCATGCTGACCGGCGTCCTGCTGACGCTTGGCCGCCTCTCCTCCGACAGCGAGATCACCGCGATGCGCGCGGCGGGGATCGGCATCCCCAGGATCGCGCTCCCGGTGCTCATCCTGGCCGCGCTCGGGGCCGTCCTGGGCCTTAGGGTCAACTTCGAGTCCATGCCGCAGGCGAAGATCCGCTACGAGCGGGAGCTCGTGTCCGCCATGCGCGCCAACCCGCTGAGCTTCATCGTCCCGAGGAAGTTCATCCGGGACTTCCCCGGCTACGTGCTCTACATCGGCTCCCGGACGGGCCCGGACCTGCGCGACGTCTGGGTCTGGCAGCTCGACGACGAGCAGCGGGTGCTCAAGTTCGTCCACGCCGAATCGGGACGCGTGGACTACGACGAGGCCGCCAACGAGTTCGTCATCCCCCTGTCGAAGATCCGGATCGAGGAGCACGACCGCAGGAACCCCGAGGATTTCTCGCAGCCGCTGATCACGGGCTCGGCGGACGAGACCGAGCCGTACCGATTCTCCCTCGCGCGGTATTTCGGGGCCCCCACGGTCCATCAGAAGCTGGCCTGGATGACCTACGGCGAGCTTGTGGCGGAGAAGGCCCGCCTCGAGCGCGAGCCGGCTAAACCGGGCGCGGAGCGGCAGCGCGCCAGCGCCATCATGAAGGTGGCTTTGACCATCCAGGACAAGCTCTGCATGGCGTTCGCGATCCTCGCGTTCGCGTTCGTCGGAATCCCGCTCGGCATCAAGGTGTCCCGGCGCGAGACGAGCGCGAACCTCGGGATCGCCGTCCTTCTGGGCCTGGGGTATTACTTCACCACCGTCGTGGTCGGCTGGCTCGACCAGCATCCCGAGTACCGGCCGGACCTTCTGCTCTGGGTCCCCAACATCGCGCTCGTGGCGATCGGGTTCTGGCTGCTGCGCAGGCTCGATCGGGCCTGACGGCGACCGTCGGGGGGCCGTCAGATCACGACGCCGTCCGGCGCCGTGAAGTCGTCGTCGATGATGTTGCCCGTGTTGCGCGTGCGCGCGGGCTCGAACACGAGGATCTCGGCCTCGGCCTCGGCCATGGTCCGGTGCTCGGCGCCGCGCGGCACCGCGCAGAACTCGCCTGGATTGAGCACCACGCTGCGGTCCCTGAACTCGATGGTCATCCGCCCGCGCCAGACGAGGAAGAGCTCGTCCTCGCTGTCGTGCCGGTGCCAGGGGAAGGTCCCGGCTATCTTGACGAGCTTGAGCTCCTGGCCGTTGACCGACGCCACGACCTTGGGCCGCCAATGCTCGTGGATGAGCGCGAACTTCTTCTCCAGGGACGCCTTGTCCATGGGTTCAGTAGGCCTCCAGGAGCCCTGGCGACTGCGTGGCGACGAGCCCGCTCCTTCCGTCGATCCGGTCCATCGCCTGCTCGCACACCGGCACGGCGGCCCGGTTGCCGAGCAGCGAGCGAGCCTCGTCCCCAAGCCGGACGAAGGCCACGCCCGACCTCCGGCAGGCCTCCAGGAGCTCGCGGAAGATCGCCCGGCGCCCCATGCCCTCGATCTCGGCGTGAACCGTGAGGACGTTGAGCGCGCCCCGGCGCAGGAGCGACAGCAGGTGCGGTGCGATCGCCGAATCGGGATACTCGGGACGCCCCATCAGCTCGTCGAGCGTCGGCAGGGTGCTCGGGATCTCCAGCGTGCGGAAGACCCGGCCCCCGAGCCGCGGGAAGTACGGGTGCGTCCCGCGCGTGTCGCTCGAATAGAGGAGCCCCGCCTCCTCGTACACCTCGCGGCTCCTGGCGTTGCTCTGCCAGCCGGCCGCGCCGGCGGTGTCCGCCTCGGCGCCGAAGATCCTGGCGAACTCGGCCCGGGCGCGCGCGAACTCGGCGCGGACGGCGGCCAGGTCCATCCCCTGGACGAAGTCCTGCCAGCGGTAGTGGTTGTAGCAGTGGATGCCGACCTCGAACCCGGCGTCGCGCACGGCGCGCATCGCGCCGGCGTTGCGCCGGCCGATGTGCGGGGCCGGCAGGAGCGTCCCGTTGAGGAGCGTCCGGACGCCGTAGATCTCGACGACGCTTGTCCGGGACACCTTGCTGAAGAATCCCGGCCGGAGCACCCGGGTGACCGCCCGGCCCGTCTGGTCGGGGCCAAGCGAGAACAGGAAGCAGGCCGGAGCTCCGGCGGCGCGGCAGTCCTCGGCGATGTTGGGCACGCCGACGCGCGTCCCGCGGTCCGTGTCGACATCAACCTTGAGCGCGAGTCGCACCGCCATGGGGCTCAGTCGAGCTTGTAGTCCCTGTGGGCGAGGTGGTAGTCGAGGGTGAGCTTGATCGCCGTCCTGAGGTCCACCTTGGGCCTCCAGCCCAGCTGCCTCCGGATCGCGGCCACCGACGGCACGCGCCTCTGGATGTCCTGGTAATATTTCCCGAAGTACTTGCCCGAGGACACGACGACCGTCCTCGCCTTGGCCACCTGGGCCCGGTACTCCGGATAGTTCCTGAACGCGGCGATGATGAGCTGCGCGAGCCGGGCCACGCTCACGTTGTTCGCCGGGTTGCCGATGTTGAAGATCTGGCGGGAGGCCTTGCCGCCCCGGTTCTCGATGATCCGCAGGAGGGCGTCCACGCCGTCGTCGATGTAGGTGAACGAGCGGCATTGCCTGCCGCCGTCGACCAACTGGAGCGGCTTCTCGAAGATCACGTTGGAGATGAACTGCGTGAAGAGCCGGGAGCTGCCCTCCTTCGGCTCGAGCACGTCGTCCAGCTTCGGGCCGATCCAGTTGAAGGGCCGGAACAGCGTGTAGTCGGCGCCGTCGCGAACGCCGTAGGCGTAGATCACGCGGTCGAGGAGCTGCTTCGAGCAGGCGTAGATCCAGCGCTGGCGCTCGATCGGCCCGTACACGAGCGGGCTCGTGGCCTCGTCGAGCTCGCCGTCGGGGCACATCCCGTAGACCTCCGAGGTGGAGGGGAAGATGATCCGCTTGCGGTACTTAGCGCACTTGCGGACGATCTCGAGGTTGGCCTCGAAATCGAGCTCGAAGACCCGGAGCGGGTCCTTCACGTACTGCACGGGGTTCGCGATGGCGACCAGCGGCAGCACCGCGTCGCATTTCTTCACGTGGTACTCGATCCACTCGCGCGAGATCGTGATGTCGCCCTCGACGAACTTGAACCGGGGGTTCCCGAGGCAGTCGCCGAGCTTGTGGTCGCCGACGTCCATCCCGTAGACCTCCCAGTCCTTCCGCTTGAGGATGGCGTGCGTGAGGGAGCTGCCGATGAAGCCGTTGGCACCGAGGATGAGGACGCGCAGGGGCATGGACGTGGAGCCCCGATTAACCACGAAATCGGGAAAATGACACGAAAGATCATCGGCCCGGCGGAGCCGCAGACGAGAGGGCCCGCGCCCTGGCAGGGGCGCGGGCCCGGCGGACCGGCGAAAAACCCCCTTAGAACAGAATGCCCGCCTCCACCGCGAACCTGGTTTGGCTCGTCTTGGTGCCGTCCAGCCCGAAGGCCAGGCCGCCCGTCGTCTTGGAGGCCTGTGTGAACGAGATCTCGGCCCTGGTGAAGAACACCCCCGACTGGTACGTCGGCGTCAGCGTGAACGACCACGCGTCGCTTCCCGGACCGTATAGGAGGTTGGCGGACCCGTCCGTGGTGTTTCCGCTCTGTGAGATGTACTCGACGCGCCCGGCAACGTTGACCGGCGTGTTGGGGACGGCGTAGTTCACAAGGAGCGCGGCGCCAAATGTGGTCGTGTCCTTCCCGACGCCGATGGACGACCTCGCCGCCAGGTCGGTGTACTGGATATACGGCTCGATCACCCAGGCCCCCGAGGTGTACGTGTAGATCAGGTTGTCCAGCTGCTGGTAGTTGTTCTGGTAGATCGGCGTGGCCAGGGATTTCGAGTAGTCCGTGGTCCCCGTGTTGCCGCTGACCACAAGCTCGAGCGAGTTGGAGCTGTTGATGGCCCAGGTCGCGGCCCCGGAGAGCCAGTTGAACCTCTGCGAGTAGTAGCCGTCGTTCCATGAGCCGTTGAGCGTCACCGGGCCCAGCGTGTAGTTCACCTGGACGCCCTGGCTGACGGCCGTCTCCTGGTTCCATAGGAGGCCGCGTTCGATGTTCATGTTCTCGTAGGTGAACGTGTATTCCGCACCGACGAGCGTTGGCAGTTTGCCCGCCTCGATCGAGAAGCTGCTTGTCGGCGCGATCTTGATGAAGGCCTGGGGCATCGGGCCGTAGAAGTCCTTGGTCGCATTGCCCGCCGTCAGGTAGCCGGCGCCCAGCGCCGGGAGCGAGTACACGCCGGCCTGAATGAAGAACTGCAGCGTGCCGTCGACCTTCTGGACGAAGACCTGGGCGTTGCTCACGTCGGCAAGGTCGTGGCGATCGCCGGGAAACAGGTTGTCCTCCGCGAGGAAGAGGCCGGAAACGGCGCCCGAGACGTAGAT
>Ga0335078_10005396_pt1 | contig 18901 bp, 7 predicted proteins | sample Lox_Sample_32_FD_206711 | JGI IMG/M metagenome (GOLD analysis project Ga0335078, IMG submission 206711) | Soil microbial communities from Loxahatchee National Wildlife Refuge, Florida, United States - Lox_Sample_3.2 | ecosystem: Environmental > Terrestrial > Soil > Wetlands | place: USA: Florida... | reverse complement strand
AGCTTGGGCATGTCAAACAGGAAACCGTTCACGGCCACGCCGCCGTGCTCGTGCTCTACGGACGTTGCCCGCAGGACAAGTTCGGCCAGGCGCAATGCAGTGTGGTAGCGGGCGTTGAGCCGGGTTGCCTGCCAAGCGGGGACCGGATCGCCGCGGGACAGCGGCGTGATGTCGGCAAAGTCGCGGAGCATGCGCCGCAACATGCGCTGCGACTCGGCGTCAACGCGCGGAACGGTGAGCATGCGCTCGCACGCGGTCCGCAGGATCCTGTTCTCCGCGATGTCGATGGTGAATTCGTCGTGCCGGATCTCCAGGGGGAGCGGGAGCCCGTGATGGCGGTGCAGCTGCTCGGTCTCCCGGAGCCTGCCGCGCAGCACCGGGGAACTCTCCTCGACCAGGATGTAGCCGGGCAGCAGGCCCTGATGGATCGCTCGTTCCGTCTGGCGCCACAGCGCCTGCGCGATAGCCGGGATGAGGTCTGTGGCCTCGCCCACCGGTACTGTCTCCGGCTGCCACGCGGCGGCGTGCTGGGCGTATCCGGCGAGGAACAGCAGCCGGGCGATGGAGACTTTCGGCTTGATGTAGATCTCGATGTCCCCGATCCGGGCGGCGCCGACCTTCCCGGCGGCGCTGACCTGCCACGCTCCGGGGCTGAAAGGGGATGGTGTGGCCTTAACCACACCGGAGCTGGCCAGCGATCGTCCCTGTTCCGGCGTGAGCGGCTGCTCGACGCCTGGACCTAGTTCGTCTAGTTCGATGGGATTCACGGCTTGGCGGGAGCCGGGGCGATGGCTTTGCGGAGGCTTGGCAGGCCGTAGTGCTCGTGCAGGTCGTGCTGGTCGTAGAAGAGGTCTTCGAGCAGCGGCATGATCGAGTACTGCCACACCCGGTCGAGCCCGTCGTCGCGCTGGTAGATCCGCTCGTCCATCAGGTAGGAGGGTCCGATTGCCGCGTCGGAGTCCTCAATCCGGCGGTTCAGCGCATCGAGCAGCAGCGCAGCTTCCTGGGGGAGGCCACGCTGCTCGAGCCAGCGGCTGAGCAGGCCCTGCACCGGCGGGATCCGCGGGTCGAGTTCCACGAACGCGAACCGGCGCCGCATCGCGGTGTCGATCCGCGCGATCGAGCGGTCGGCGGTGTTCATCGTGCCGATGAGGAACAGGTTCTGCGGGAGCGTGAACTCCTTATCCGGGGAGTACTGCAGGCTGATCGACTCATCGCGGTACTCCAGCAGGAAGTACAGCTCGCCGAACACCTTGGCCAGGTTGGCCCGGTTGATCTCATCGATGATCAGGATGTAGGCGGTGCTGGGGTTGTCGGCGGCTACCTCGGCGAAATCGCGGAACGGCCCGGCGCGCAGCATGAACGTCAGGGTCCCGCTGCCGCCCGGTTCGGGCCGGAAGCCCTCGAAGAAGTCCTCGTAGGTGTAAGAGGGATGGAACTGGACGAGCTTGACTGCGCCATCATCGGTCAGGTGGCGGGCAAGCTTGCTGGCGAGGTAGGTCTTGCCCGTCCCCGGCGGCCCGTACAAGATGATCTGTTTGCGCTCCCACAGCAGATCGACGATCTTGGACAGTTCCGCCTGGTCCATCAGCAGGTTCTGGGCGAAGTCGGGCGTGACTGGGTTGAAGCCCAGCTCGCGTCTGGCCGGTTCCGCCACCGCTTCGAGCGGCTCGGGCCTGGCGTCATAAGAGATCAGCGCGGCCAGCTGGTTGTAAGCCTCGGTCAGGTCGACGATGTAGGACTGGCTCTGCAGCAAGGCGGGCACCGGGGCGCGCAGCTCGCTTCCGTCGACGGGTTCTGCCGGATTGAACCACCGCACCGAGCGGCGGAGGTTGGAATGCGGGGCTGCTGATTCTGCGAAGTGCGCGGGCCCGGTTACCTCGCCGAGGTACACCCTGCCGTGCATGGGCGTCAGCACCAGGTCACCAGTGCGCATGCGGCGCAGGAACCGGTCGAGCTCTTCAAGCCGCTGCCCACGGTAGGCGTAGGACTTGTGCTGGTACGCGGTTTCTACAGCCTGGCGTAGTTCTTCGAAGTCCGGGTCAGGGTCGAGGTGCGCGAGCTGGGAAGCGCTCAGCGAGACGAACCCTTCACCGAGCCAGTCGGGAACCAGGTTGTAGCCATCGACGCTGGAGCCGCGTACCATCCAAGCCCTGCCTACAGGCTGAGGTGTCTCTTCGTCTGCCTCGAGTGCGCGAGCAGTCAGCAGCTCTTTCAGTGCGCTGGCGGTCAATCGCTGGTCCTGGCTGGCCCGCTCGCGGGTGTCGAACTCGACACCTTCGTCGGCAAGCCGACGGCGCAGATCCACGCCTCGGTAGGCATAGTTGAGCATTCCTTCGGCCGGGATGCTGCCGTCGGCATTCAGCACGCGGTAGGCATTGGCCAGCTTGATACGGCCGCTCGCGAGGAAGTCCGCGACTTCACCTGGGGTGGTGCCTGCCAGTTCAGCGAGGTCATCGTGAGCGGTCCACGAGCCCGGTTCCACCATCCGCAGTGTGGTGGCGATGAACTGCTGGACATCGCTCAGGTTTTGCTGCGCCTGCTTACGCCGCTGGTCGATCTCGCGATACCGGCGCGTCAGTTCAGCGAACAGCTCATCAGCCGTCGGGTATGTCTCAAGGGCCTCGACGCCAGCATCTGTGATCGACCAGCCGCCGAGCTTGGACATCCAGCCCACAGTGGCGGCATCGCCTGTATGGAACCCGACCGCGCGGTCGTACCGTGGCAGGCCGCTGTTGTCGAGGCTCAGTTCCTGGGGAGTCAGTTCGACCCTGTGGCGGAGCTCTTCGAGCACCTGGCCCTGCGGGATCTTTGTCCCAGCGTCACGCAATATCTCCATGGCTGCCTGGAGCAGCGCTGCCCGCCTTACCCGCTCTTCAGCCACAACGATCTCCTCTAGCTCAGCGTGCCGGATGGCGGGGTCCGTGGCCAGGCGGTGGGTCGAGGACTGTCTCGTACGGCACGCCGGTTCGCGCGGCCTCGGTCATTGCGTCGTAGCGCTCAAGGATCAGCCGCTTGGTGCGAAACTCGCCGAAGTTCTGAGGCTTCTCCTCGCGCCGGCGCAACGCGTCGAACGAGTCCATGACGTGCTCAACCTCGTCCCGCTTCAGCTCGTAAAGATGGAAGTACGCGGCGTCGAGCTCGGCCCGGATTAGTGTGCGCCGCCCTTCGTCCCACCGGAATGGCGGGCTGTCATCACCGAGATCTCGCGCGAACGGCTCCATGTCCCAGGCCGTGTAGGACAGTTCCAGCACTCGATCACGGATCCAGCCCGCGGGAGTTGCATCGACGAGCCAGGGCACCACTTCGTAATGTGCGGCGGGCGGCAAAACTGGTAGCTGCTTGACCAGGTAATACTTCAATGACGTACCGGTGAACTTCTGCCTGACGATGTAGTCGAGGGCCATGGCTGACAGGTTCGTCTGGAGGAGCCAGGCGTCGGTCTGGGTGAAGAGGAGCAGGTACTTGTCGCCCACGGCCGCCCGCGGGATGCTAGCGGCGATCATCGTCCGCTCATCGACGCTGCGGCAGATGTCGCGCCAGCCGAGCAGCCATTCACGGTCCCAGTCCTTCGCCTCCAGCCGGGACGTCACGCCGAGATCGTAGACGGGCTTGTCTGGCTTGGATTTCTGCTCGTTTAGCGTGTCGAATTCCTGGACCCAGTAGCATGGCTCGACGATGAAGTTCGAATCGTCATGCTGCTTTGGCGTGAGACGGGGGAGGGTTCCCTTGTTCAGTTGTGCCTGCGTTGCGTCATCGTAGGTGGCGAAACGACTATCGAAATAGTGGATCATTTTTGCCTCGTACAGCGGCAACATTCGCTTGCCGTTCAGGGCGAATATGTTTCCGGTCAGCTTCCAGCCGTCGCGCTCTAGCTGTTCGCGTGTCCGGAACAGGCCTGCGTCTGTGGCCATGTTGAAGAGTCCTTGCCTGAACGACAAGCCCCACGTATTCTCCTCGGGGTCGTCGCGCCAGAGGACCGGGACGCGTTTGTAGACGCCGATGGTGATCTCGGCGTCACGGCCGGAACGAAAGACCGGTAGTGTGCCGGTGTTGGGATTCGCCAGCAGGATATCGTCCGGCGACAAGGGGAAACGGAGTCTTGATAGTTGCCGCACTTGACGTGCTCGGACAGCTACGTTGATTTCTCCAATGTTTCCTATATGTCCACTTAGCGTGAGCAAGCAGAATCTGGTCTGATTATGCACGCCTGGAAATACCTTGTCTTCATTCTCAAAATCGTAGATCGACACCAGCGTTCGAGTCTCCACAAGGTCCCGGAAGAACTGAGCTGTCGTGGCGTCAGTAACGATGCCAGTGGGTAGCACCAGGCCGCAGCGGCCGGCGGTGCCGACGACGGCGCGGCCGGTCTCGGCGAACACGGCGTAGGTGTTGATCCGGCCGGTGCCGGTTCTCGGGAATCTGCCGGACGAGCTGAGCAGATGCCTCCAGCCCGACATCCTGCGCAGCTCAGCCTGGAATTGCTCATAGAGGGCTCGCTCGCTGGGTCTGTCGCTCGCGGAGAGGCCATCGACCATCGTCTTGCGCTGCGCTGCGTTCGCTGCGTTCGCGATATCTGGCCTACTTGCCGCGAAGAATTCTTCTTCCTTTAGCTCTACGGTTTCCCAGGGCGGGTTGCCGATGACGCAGGAGAAGCCGCCGGCCCAGCCGGTGTCTGGATTGATGCCGGTTGTGCCGTTGCCGACGCGGAAGATGTGCGGGAACTCGACGTGCCAGTGGAAGAAGCGGTACTGGCGCGTCAGGCGGTCGACCAGTTCCTCGGCCGCCGCCGACTCCAGTGTGTAGGTGTCTGCGGCAAATCCTTCAAGGGCGGCCTGAGTGATCGCGGTCCTTCGGGTGTCGTCGGTCTTGAGCTGAACAAATGCGGCGCACCAGGCGTCCGCGAGCAGCTTTTGCTGGCGTAGTTCGGGCGACGCCGCCAGTTCCAGCGCCTGCCGCCGCTGGTAGATGTGCAGGTCTTCGAGACTGTCGGGCAACTCACGGGTGATCTCGGCGGCGCGCTTGGCGAGTTCCGCGTTCGACACCGGGATGCCACCTGGGCTGAACAGGTCGTCCTGCCCGGAACGTTCCGCGGCGTTCTGCTTGCGCAGTGCGGCGGCGACCTTGCGGTCGTCTCCCTCGATCGGGCTGAACGCCTCGTCCCGCAGCTTGCCCTCAAGCAGTGCGGGGGTGGTGCCAAGCAGGGAGTTGCCGACGCGGATGTTCTGGTCGAGGAAGACGAGGGGCTTGCCGGGCTCCAGGGCCTCTAGGCAGAGCGCCACTCGTGCCAGCTCGGCGGCCATCGGGTTGAGGTCCACGCCGTAGATGCACCGGCCGGTCACCCGGCGCAGCGCAGCGCGTACGACGGAGTTCGGCGGCTCGGGCTCGCCGGTCTCTTCGGCGGCGATCCGCTTGGCGATCCGGCGGGCAGCCGCGACTAGGAAATGCCCGGACCCGCAAGCGGGGTCGCAGACGGTGATGTCGAGCAGCGCGGCGACCCGTTCGGCTGGGGACGAATGAGCACACGCCTCGTCCAGCAACGGGTCGAGTGCGGAGTCGAGCAGGCACTCGACGAGCGACGTGGGCGTGTAGTACGACCCGGACTCCTTGCGCTCGTTGCCCGGGAGAACGTCGAGTGTGTAGGAGAGCCGTTCGGGGTCGTAGTGCGGGATGCGCTCGAGCAGGGATTCGTAGACGCTGCCGAGTTCCTCGGCGCCGAGATTGCCGAAGTCGACGCGCCGCAGCCCGCCGCCGCGCGGCTTGACCACCGACAGCGCGTGGACTGCGCCGAGCAGCGCCTCGTTGGGCAGCCGGGCTCCGTCGAGCGGCTCGTCGAGCGGCAGGGCGCGGCCGTCGTCGCGCCGGGACTCGAAGATTCCGCCGATGCCAGGCAGGGCCAGCTCGGGGATGCCGCCCTCGCTGCCTAGTCCGTCGAAGACGAGCCGCACACCCTCCCACAGATCGGTGTGCCGGCCGCCGCGACGTTTGCGGGCTAGACGGCGCAGCCTGGCCGAGGAAAAGTACGTCGCGTACCGTTCGCGTGCCTCGCGCTGGCTGGCGGTCGTGTCGGAGTCGGCGCCCTCCGGGTCGGGAACCAGCAGGGCATCGCGGTCCTCGGCGACGAACCAGAACAGCATCCGGTACACCAGCCGCAGCAAAGCCCGGTTCAGGTCCTCCAGCCTCAGGTCTGCGGTGCCCGGATCGAGCCGGGCGCGCAGATGCGGATTGTCCTTGTGGGAGATGAACCCTGTGCCGAGGATTGCGATGGCCTGCTCCACGCCGCCACGGAGCTGTTCGAGAGCCCGCTCGCCCTGCTCCGCGGCGAACCCGCGCCACTGCTCCAGGTAACACGACTGCGGGCCACCGTCATCGTGAGCGGTGAACCGGGTCTCATGGCACACCAGGTAGAGCAGAGCGAAGTCGGAGAACAGCTCTCCGTCGAAGATCGACTCGAGGTCGAACTCGACGTACGCGGAGCCCACCAGGGCGGTGGAGTCACGCAGCAGCCTCAGCGTGGCACCGTTAGAGAGGATCGCCCAGAGGCGGGTATCGTCGCGGTTGAGCAGCTCCTGCACCATGGATTGCGGTGCCCGGGCGGTCACCTTGGGCGTCTTGTGGTCCAGGTCGGTGCCCCAGCCCAGCAGGTGCACCGGCACGTGCCCGGACCGGTGGCTCACCGGGAAGCTTTTGCCGTCCAGTTCGACGCCGCCGTCGGCGGTGAGCTGGTGGAATCCGAGCTCGCGCAGCAGGATCCGCAGCCACCGTTCCCTGGTGACCCGTGCTGACCGGGCCTCGGCGGCGTCTGGCCCGTCGCCGCTGATGCGGCGCTGGAAGTCCTGCCAGACATCGACGAGATACAGCCATGAGCGGGATGCCTGCTGGCGTACCGACTCGCCGCGTTCGAGGCCGTAGGTCTGCGGGCTGGTGCCGGGTATCTGCGGGTCGCCAGCGAAGACCCGGTCGAGCAGCGAGCTGGGCAGCAGGTCGCCGACGATTCTTAGCGAGGCGAAGCTGGTCATCGCTCGTCTCCCGCCGGGCCGGGCAGGTACACATAGACGCCGAGAACGTCGGGTGGTTTCTGGGCATGGACGGCAATCTGCCGCCGGACGTGCTGGCCGCCGGCCTCGCGTGCCCGGATGTGGTCGTCGCGCAGCCGCTGGGCAAGGCCGTCGGCGGCGTCGTCCAGATGCGGCAGCAGCTCCAAAAGCCCGGCCACGGCCTCCTCGGCGAAGTCGATCGCCTGGTCGGGCGGCACGTTGCCGGTGGGCCGGGCAGCGAGCAGGGCCTGCACCTCCGAATCAGGCAGCCACATCGCATCACCCGATGGGCCGCGGTAGGCGAGCACCTGTGCGTCTTCGGCGACGACCTGGCGGCGGCCGTCCCGGTCGGGCAGTTCGACATGCATGCGGAACCTGACCAGCAGCAAGGTAGTCCGCCGCTGCACCGCCGAGGTGCGCATGACACCGCACCGGCGGGCCGGGCGGTGCGCTGCGGGAGCGGCCGGGTCGAGCGCGGACTCCAGGACGTACCGCGCGATGGCGGCCACGTTCGGGTCAGTCCGGTCGAGGTAGGACTCACGGGGCGGCACCGGGAGGTCTCGGTAGAACGTCAACGGCTCGGCATGCCCGGTGACCAGCGCGTCGCTGACACCGGCCGGGAGAGCGGCCGTCCCGGCCCGCAGCCCGTTCGGCAGAGACGTGACATCGGCATGCAGGGCGCGCAGCACCTCCTCGGTGAACTCGGCGACCTCAGCTTGGGTGCCGAGGCTGGCTCGCACCTCGTCCAGCTCGCGGGCCACCTCGGCGGGCTGGATGCCGGCCTGGGCGTACTTGGTGCGTGACTGGCGCTCGCGGGCCGCGGCGCTGTCCCACTCGCGGTGCAGCTCGGAGCGTTTCTCTAGGCCGACGCCCTCGAACGCGAGCTGCTCACCGGGGTCCTCGCGCAGCAGCAAGCCTTCCAGGATGGCTTGGACGACGTCGTCGCTGCGGTCGGGCACGGGTACCGAGATGCCCAGGGCGCGGCGGATCTGCTCGTGCTTGCGCAGCAGCACGTTCAGCACGATCCCGTCGATGCCGTTGTCGGTGCCGTAGATCGTGACCGCACGGACGGTCTGGACTCGCTGGCCGAACCGGTCGACCCGGCCCTCGCGCTGCTCGTGCCGGGTCGGGTTCCAGGCGAGGTCGTAGTGGACCACGGCCTGGAAACTGTCCTGCAGGTTCACGCCTTCCGACAGGCAGTCGGTGGCGACCAGGACCGGGCGGCGTTCCGGATCGGCGGCGAGTTCCCGGATCCGGGCCTCCCGTTCATCCGGCGGGAGCAGCCCGGTGACCGCGGCGACGGCGTAACCGTTGCTGAGCCGTCTCGCCAGGTGCTCGGCGACGTAGTCGGCGGTGTCGATGAACCGGCAGAACACGATGGGGTTGAAGCCGTCCAGAAGCAGCTCGGTGACGGTCTGGGCCAGCAGCTTCAGCTTGGCGTCCGCCGCGCCTTCCAGGCTTTCGGCCCTGCTGGCGAAGCGGCGCAGCCGCCTGCGCTGCGGGGTATCGCCCGCGTCGGGGTCGCCGTCGGCTCCGGGGGTGGCGTCGGCTGACTCGGTGGTCTCCTCGTCGGGGAGGTCGAGCACAGCAGAGCGGCCGAGCTGGTCGGCTTCTGCTGGATCGTCGGCCGTCAGGTTGGCCGCGCGGGTGCGCAGGGTTGCGGCGGCCGCGCGGGGCGAGGAGGCGAGCGCCCGCAGCAGCGCCAGCGCTGACCAGTACCGGACTCGCTGCCGCAGCTGGCCTCCCTCGGGATCCAGAACGGATTCCCTGGCGTAGGCGAGCACGTCGGTGAACAGCTCTTTGTAGGCGGCGGACAGCTCGTAGGGCTGCTCCTGGGTCAGCCGGTCCTGCGGGAACGGGGTGGACTGGTCGAGGTAGGAGCGGATGTCGGCGCGGCGGCGCTGCACGAAATGGCGGGCGAGCCTTTCGCGGCCGGTGACCGATTCGAGGTTCGCGTGTTCCAGGTCCGGGCTGAGCAGGGCCAGCAGGTTCCGGAATCCCTCGTCCTTGCCACTGTGCGGGGTAGCGGTGACCAGGATCAGGTTTCGGCCAGCATCTGCCGCCAGGCGCTGAACCAGCTCGTGGCGCAGCATCCGGGACCTGCCGCCGGTCCCGTCGGACACACAGGTATGCGCCTCGTCGATGACCAGCAGGTCCGGGCAGCCACGCCAGAACTGCTCCCGCAGCCCCGGCCGCTTGATGAAATCGGTGGACACCACCAGGTGGCGGAACCGGTCGAACAGGGTCTCGCCCTGCAGCAGACCGCGTTCCAGCCGCCGGATCGTGCCCGGGAGTACTAGCTCGGCGTGGATGCCGAACTTGGTGGCCAGCTCACCCTGCCACTGCTCAGCCAGCGCAGGCCCACAGAGCACAGCGAGCCCGGTCGCGTCGCCTTGTTCCAACAGCTCGGCCGCCACCAGGGCGGCCTCGATGGTCTTACCGATGCCGACGTCATCGGCGATCAGCAGCCGGACCGTTTCCTGGCGCAGGCCCATCAGCAACGGAACCAATTGGTAGGCACGGGGCTCCACCGCGAGTCTGGCCACGGAACGAAACGGCCCGGCGCTGGCCCGGAACCCGATCCGCAGCGCGGTGCGCAGCAGACCGGCGCTCGCCGCGGTACCCGCATCGGCTGGGTCCGGCGGCGGGAACGTCGCCGGCATGACCTGCTCGAGCGCCGGGAAAACGGCCGTCACCTCGTCGTCTCCACCACCGAGCGGGCGCAGCACGAGGAACGCGGGCGGCTCGGATTGCGGCAGTACTACCCACTCCCGGCCCCTGGCCGCTACGAGTGTGCCGACCCCGAACGTCGTGTCGTCTGCCGTTGCCGTCATTGCGCCGTCCTTGCCGTCCTGGTCACTGCGTGCCGAATACGCTCGGGTACCGGGCCGCCACGGCAGGCCATTCGGCTTCGGGCCCGATGGTGATGACGCTCCAGCCGAGGTCACGCAGGATGCCGTGTGCTTCCGCATCACGGCCAGCCTGTTCGTTGTCGCCCTGGCCGGTGCTTGACACGAAGATGGCGGCGTTCCCGTCCGGCAGGCGGTAGATCAAGTCCGGCCGGGTGCCTTCGGCGTCGCGGTCCACCTCGTCGGGCAGGCGCAGGTCCTGTGATTGCAGCCACGCCACGAACTCGGCTGCGCGCTGATTCTGCGGCTGCCCCGACAGTTCTTGCTCCCGGGCGGTCTGGCGGTGCATCTCGGCCGTGGCGAGCTGGAGCATGAGGTCGCGGACGAGATGCCGGTCGATCATCTCGTGCACGCGCTGGTTGCCGTAGGAAAGCAGGCAGTCGTAGCAGGCCCGGACGCAGCGTTCCCGGCCGGCGCCGGGTTCGTCGGCGCTTACGTCGGCGCCCGTGTCCGGGTCGAAGTGCATGATCTGCAGTGCCGTCCGGGCTGCCTTGGGCAGGGCGTCGGGATCGTCGACCAGGCGCCGCAGCGCGCCGGCGCCGCCCTCGGCGCTCTCCACAAACAGCGCCCTGCCTCGCCCGTCCATGTCGGGCAGTTCTTCGCTGGACAGCTCGCTGTCTTCCAGCTGGAATGCGGCCTCGATACCCCGTTCCAGCGCGATCGCGGCAGTTACCGCGGTCTCGTGGCTGACGGCCTGGGAAAGCCGGGTCACCAGGATGTTGCGGCGGTCTTCGACGTAGGGGATGACCCGCTGCTTGCGCCTGACGCCGCCTGGCGCCTCGAGGCCTTCTTCTTCGGGGGCCGCCTGGTCCTCGGGCTCGTTCTCTTTCAGCCACCGGCCGGTGGTCACGTCGATCATGTAACCGTGGATGCCGGGGTGCTGGCGCCGGCGCCGGCCGATGTTGGTGACCCGGACCGTCGCAGAGTCGCCGTAGGCCAGGCTGATCAGCGGCCCGGCGCTGCCCGTGGCCGTTGCGTCGATCCGGCCTGGCTTGCCGCCGTGGTGGCCGAACCGGTAGGAGGTCTGCAGCTCGAACCCGGCGCGGCGACGTTCCTCCTCATCGGAGGAGATGCGGTCCCGGCGGGCGGTGCGCACCGAGGTCAGGCGCAGCAGCGCCCGGGTGGTGTCGCGCAGCGGCTCGCCGCAGTGCTGACACACATCGATGCCGACCGCCTCGGGATGCAGGTAACCGCAGGCGCGGCAGCGCCGCGCGGTCGTGGTGACGGTGCCTTCCTGGCCGGGTTCGGCTGGCGGCAGGGCCACGCTGACCACCTGGTAGCGGGCGCCCTCGTGGTAGATGACCGCGCCGGGCCCGAATTCGCCGATGCCGATGAACCGGGGCCGCTGGATGTAGTCCCCTTCACGGCGGCCCGCCAGGCCGGGAATGTAGGCGGCCAGCGGCAGGCGGGGGAACGAGTAGCCGGGCAGGAACCCCTCGGAGGCGAAGTACCGGTAGGAGTAGAAGTCGGTCTGAAAGTCGTCGGAGTCCTCGTTGCTGAGCAGGGTCAGCTGGATGCGGGCATCCCGGGCGCGGCGGGCGGCGGCGTCGCGCTCCTGGTGCTTGATCGAGGAATCCACGGACCGCGCCGACTGGGCGTGGAACTCCTGCAGCGCCAGCCGGTAGAGATCGCGCCACCGGCGGCACGCATCATCGAACGCCTGCGGCGCCTGGGTGACCGCGTCGTGGATCCAGCCGTCCCGCCACCACGGCGCCTTCGCCAGGTCATCGCCGGTCATCCCGGCCAGCACGGCCCTGGCCCGGTCAGCGGCCCGCTGTGCCGCCGCCGGGTCGGAGAGCCGCTCACGTACCTCAGGCAGCAGCTCCAGGGTGGGCTTGTCGCCGCCTACATCCAGCACGTCGGTGAGCGATCCGCGCAGATCCTGGCCGGTCTCGGCCAGCCAGATCGCGTGGACATGCGAGCGGACCAGGTCTTCGTTGGCCAGGTCCAGCCGTGGCGGGGCGACCGACCCGCCGACCATCTCCGCCGGGCGCCGGAAGTAGTACTGGTCGTGGGCGTTGCCCGTGGCGCAGTAGGTGACCACCAGCGCAGGCTGCCCCGAGCGCCCGGCCCGTCCGGCCCGCTGCGCGTAGTTAGCCGGCGTGGGCGGCACGTTGCGCAACCCGACCGCGCTCAGCGCGTTGATGTCCACCCCGAGTTCCATGGTCGGCGAGCAGTACAGGACGGGCAGGGTTGCCTCGCTGAACTCATCCTCGCGTTCCTGCCGTTCGACGGGCGGGACCTGGGCGGTGTGCTCCCTGGCGCGCAGCCCGGCCAGGGTCGCGGCCATGCCTCGGTACAGCTCGCGGAAGAACGGGTTGACTCGCGGGCCTTCCTCGTTGTCCAGGGTCCGCCGCACCCGGTCTTCCGCGCCCGACAGCCCGTTCCCGGCCTGCCAGTGGACCACTGAAGCGCGCAGCCGGTAGCCCGGCACGTCGTTTGCGTCGGGCGGCACGGCCACCGTCAGCAGCCCGGTCTCGCTGAGCGTGCTGAACAGGTCGGTGATGATCTCCTGGGCGTCAGCAGTCTTGAGGGTGACCTTCCGGCTGGCGTATTCGCGGATCAGGAAGCGGCCGAACTGGCCGCGGCCGGACATGTACACGTTGCTGCGTCGCTGCCCCGGCTTGCCGGGCCCCGGGAAGGCCACGCCCGCCGCCGGCGGGAGTTCCCGCTCGGGCAGCGACCACGGCTCACGCAGGTGCTGCGCAGACAACCGCCGGACCAGATCGAAGCCGTCGTCGCTGAGGTACTCGACATCGATGGCCAGGTTGCGGCGCAGCTCATCCAGCAGCGCGGCGGCGATCTCCTCCCGGTGCGCCGGGTCGTCTTCACGCAGCGCCACATGGCAGCCCTGCCAGGCCTCGTCGTCGGCGGAGACCTCGGGCAGGTCGCGGTACCGGATGCGGAGCAGACCGGTCTGCTCCAGGTTCGGCATGGTGACCCGCCAGCCGCGCTCCAGGTCCAGGTAGAGCCGGTACCCGGTCACCTCCCTCAGCGCCCGCCACGCCTCGTCACGCTGGCTGTACTTAGCGCCCGGATTGCGGGCGAAGTCGGCCATGGCCAGGCCGAGCTCCTCGGTGACCCGCTGCGCAACGATCTCATCGGTCAGGCCCTGCGGGGCCTTCTCCAGCGCCCGGTACAGCGCCCCGCGCAGCTGGGTGACCTGCACGAAGTCGTTGAAATGCCCGGCCTGGAGCGAGGCGTCCTGCCGGTTGTCGACGAACGCCAGCAGCTTGCGCGCCCTGTCATCGAGATCGCCTTCCCAGGTACGCAGCGTCCGCACGATGCTCGCGGTGATCAGTGACATCGCCGAGCTGCGGCCTTCTGCCGACAGCTTGGCCAGCTTGGCGAAGTCACTGCCGCGAGCCTGCTCATACGATGTTCTGCAGCGCAAGCAGAACCGGAACGGGCTCGGCACATACGCCGCGCAGGTGCCCTCCCCTGGACCCACCTCGCGCCCAGTGACATCCACCCGAACCGGCTCAGGCAGCAGCCTTACCCGGGCCGGATCAACGGTCAGCCCGTCAACCGGGTCATACGCCAGCCACGAATACGGCAACCGGCCCTCGATCAGCACCTGCTCCAGCGACGACGGCCAGGGCTGGTCGTCACTGATGAACAGATAGCCGCTCGCCTCGTCCCCGCCGCTGGCATCGTTATCCCGGCGCGCCGCATACCGGCGCCCACTGTCGGTGTCGCTGCGGGTCACCGCCAGGTAATCCTGGCCGCACTCGCGGCAGAACGCCGTCGGCACCAAAATCCGCTGCCGCGCGCCGGCGCCGGAAGCCGCGTCAGGCTCTCCGCCCGGCTGGATGGCTGCATCCGGTGCGGTGACCTGATACGTGCTGGTGACATGCCGCGACGCCGGGGACTCCAGGGTCACGTACACGTTGTCGCCCTTGGACAGGAACTGGTGCAGCCGGAACGCGAACACCGGGCGGCCGGTCGCGGGATTGATGATCCGTGACCCGGCCTGCAGTGCGTCCTTGATCGCCTTCGCGCACGCCGCCTGTCCGGCGCCGGCCTGCCCGGCGAGCTGGCCCGCCGCCTCAGGAAGAGTCGGCGGGCGGCGCCGCCTCCGAGGGCTATCAGGGGAAGAGCCAGGCTCGAAGCCGAAGACCTCCTCGATCCAGGTAGCGACCGGATCGGCGGTGAATGCCGCGAAGTCTTCCGGCGACGTTGGATCAGCAATGCGCTGGCGGAGTACATCGGGAACGATCGCAGCCGGATCAGTGATCCGCTGCAACGTCTCCCCGATCACGTGGCGAGGCTGGACCGGAACGCCGAACAAAGTGGCCGCCACGTCGGCAACCGCCCGGCGCTGATCACCGGCGTCGCCCTCCGTGACCATCGTCGCCGACGTGCCGATGCACTGAACCTCCGCCGCATCGCAGGTATCACGGAGCCTGCGGACCAGCAGCGCCACGTCGGCGCCCTGGCGCCCGCGGTAGGTGTGCAGCTCATCCAGGACCAGGAACTCAAGGCCCCGGGCCGCCTCGATCAGGCCCCGGTCCCTCGGGCGGGTCAGGACGAGCTCGAGCATCACGTAGTTGGTGAGCAGGATGTCAGGAGGGTCCGCGATGATCCTCGCCCGGTCCTCCGCCGACTCCTGCCCGGTGTAACGGTCGAACGTGACCGGCGGGCTGTCGGGGTAGCCAACCGTCAGGAATTTCTGCAGCTCCCGGCGCTGGCTATTGGCCAGGGCGTTCATCGGATAGACGACGATCGCCTTGATCCCCGGCCGGTACGTGCCAGCCGCCTTGGCCGCCAGGACCCGATCGACGATCGGGATGATGTACGCGAGGCTCTTGCCGGACCCGGTCCCGGTCGTCAGCACGTAGCTGTTGCCGGTGCGCGCCGCCTCGATGGCCTCGCGCTGGTGCTGGTGCAACCGCAGCACCGGGCCATCCGGATTGTCATCCTTGAGCCGGAAGATCCTCTCGCACTCCGGCTGGAGCAATCCCTCTGCGACCAGGTCGGTGATCGTCCCGCCTGAGGCAAAGTTCGGGTTGAGCGACAGCCAGGGATCCGGCCACTGGTACCCCCGCGCCATACGCTCATCGACGTGCTCGCGGATGCTCTTGTCGTGGATGTCGACAAAGCTGCCGGTAAAATCGCGGTAATCGTCGATCAGCCGGTCCCGAATCCGGAAAACATCCATCCCATGTCCCGCTCTGCCGCGTCGTAGCGGCTCAGGGCGACCCTCCTATGTTGCACCCGCAACCATCCGCGTGCTGGCCAACGGCAGCGCGCCTCTCGGCTGCTGATTCTGACCGCACATAGAGACGCTACAGCGGCGGGTAAAGGTTTACCTGGAGTAGCTGATGGGCACTTCATCTGACCGTTGTTTCACTCCGGGAGCGCCGTGCCGAGGCCGAGTTGGTGCCCCATCGATGCTGGCCCGTGAACAAGCGTCCTGTGTCACGCGAGCCACGGTAGGTCCCCCGGTAACCAGTGGCCTGACAACCACGCCGATGCACCAGGACCGGCCCGTCAGCACGAGGCGACGGGCTCGAGTCGATCTTGGCTGTGGCCGCTGTCTCCGGAATGTCGGCCAGGTGGTGCATCCTCATCAGCATGGCGACATACATGATCCAAAGACCGTTAACGTACGAACTGGCGCTGAAGGACTCTGCGATCCGGCAGTTTTTCGACGACCGGCTCACTCCCGGCCTGAAGGACGCTCAGGCCGCATACCGCGTCGGCATTGGCCCGCTGCTGATCCCTGGCGTGCCTCGCGAGGCCGCCAACGCGGGCACAATCGGGACGGCGGCCGACTGGTTGCTGCGCTTCCTGGTGCATCCCAACCCGTCGCTGGACCTCGCCGCGCACGGCGCCTCGCTCCGCGGAATGCTCCGCGCGTTGCAGGACCTGGCGTTCATGCTCGGCTTCCGCGACAGCGGGACCGAGACGTTCACTGGGCCAGCGCGGGGAAGCGGCGCCGAGCTAGACCTGCTGTACCGGGCGTGCTGGGGTCTGGCGCTGCTGACAGAGGTCTACCGCCGCGGCCCCGGAATCGCCACGATCGGGCCCCTTGGCCGACTGCCGTACCCCTCAGCGCGGTCGCTGCTGGAAGCGGCCCCGGCTGCCGGACTCGAACAGCTGGCTGCGCTGCGGGGCGTGATGGAGTCCGAGCTGCTGCCCGCCCTTGTCTCCCGGCAAGGACTGTGGGCGATCGGGCCAGTCTTCGCGGGATCAGAGATCATGAAGGGCGATGCGGACCTCATCGCGGGCGGCCTGCTGACAGAGCTGAAAACAAGCATCAAGAAACCGTCCCTCGCAGTAACTGACCTGTGGCAGGTGCTCGGCTACGCCTTCATGGACTACACCGACGAATTCGGCATCACCGACGTAGCCCTGTTCTCCGCACGATATGGCTACCTGGCACAGTGGAATCTCGACGTACTTCTCTCGAGCCTGGCAGGACGGCCAGTAACAGCTGCGGAACTGCGTGCTGAGTTCCGGGCACTGTTGGAAGCATGCCGACGGTAACAGAGCGCTCGACTGATGCGTGAGGCTACAGCCGTCCTCATGGTTCAAGCGCCTAGTGCTAGATGTTACGCGCCGTCCCCCATGGACATCTCATGACGTCCATCGTGAGTACGGTCGCGGCGGTCCCACTTCCGCGCGGAGCGACAGCACCATGAGCATGCGGCTTAGCGGGACCGTTGTCATGATCCTATGACCAGCCGACCGTCTCACCACGCAGAGCGCATGGGGACGGCAGGTCATCTGGGGTGCGCTTCTGTTTGGTTCGCGCGTTAGCCGGTGAGGGGCAGATGCTGGCGTATCAATCAGGGTGCCGCCTCGTTGCCTGGCGAGCGGCCTCCAAGTTCCCGGCGGCGGTACCTCTGTCGCCATCGCGCGAATCTCTATGCGGTGAAGGTCCCGGCGAGGTCGACGCAGAGCCGGTTGCCGCCGTGGTAGTCCAGAAGCCTCTTCCGGTGCATCTGGTGAACAGCGACGCCAGGTGCGATGCCTAGCTGCCTTGCCGTGTCGGCGATCTCGCGATCAAGCGTCAGCCCTTCGAAGGGCTTGATGCCGGACTCTCCGAACAGGATCTCCATCGCGAACGCGTTGGCTGCCCTCTCGGCGGCGGTGTTGCGCTTCTTCTCGGTGCGGTACTCCAGGTGCATCTCGCCCCGAGGGTCGTTGAGGACGTGTCCGATCTCATGGAACAGCGTCCAGATAACGAAGCCGTCCTTGACCCACCGTCCAGTCTGCTGGATCACCGGCACCCGCTTGTCAATCCAGCGGGTCATACCGAGCAGCGGGAACTTCCTGGGAGGGGCTACCACCATGAACACCACGCCGACATCGGCGAGCATATTCCTGATGTCCCGCAGCATCGTCCCGTCGGGCGTCGCCGCCCGCGCGCGCAGATGGGAGAGCGCGCCGCGCAACTGGCCCGCGTCGTAGCTGTAGCCACGGCCGCGCTCGAACGGCTCAGCGAGCTCCGCCGCGCGCAGCCAGCACGTCAGCAGCGTCGGGGCGATCGTCGCCCCCGGCTCCCTCAGCGCTGCCAGCGCGTAGTCGCCGGTCGACGCTGTCTCGTACAGATGCACGTACGACTCCCACGTCCCGCACCGGTGGAACGCCAGGAAGTCGGACACGAGCGCACCCGGCTTCGCCTTCGTCGCCTTCGTCGCACCAAGACTCCGCAGGTAGGCGACGGCGTTTGCATCGATCTCGTCGGCGTGCTCTGCGAGGTTCTCCTGGTCGGCGACCCGGGTCAGGTCGGCTCGGTAGGCCGTCTCGTACCGTAGCCAGGTGTCGGCGGGGATGCCGACTACCCGCTCCAAGCGGATCGCGGTGTCGCTGGTGACAGGCGCGCGCCCGTTGACGATCTCGTTGACCTGCTTGCGGCTGCAGCCTAGGAGGTCGGCAACGTGCTGCTGAGAGAAGCCCCGGTCGTCGATCCACTCCTCCAGGTACTCGCCCGGAGCAACGGCGTAGTTGGTATCGGTCATGGCTGTCTCCTCTCTCAGTGGTAGTCGTCGATGTCGATCACGGTCACAACCACGGCGCTGAGCGACTTCAGAGGGTCCGGTTCCACCAGCAGCCTCCAGTTCCCGCTCAGCTCACCCGACCAGATCCCGTCGAGGTCGCCCTTGAGCTTGTGCCAGGCACCGCCTGGATCGTCGCGGGGCAGGTCTCCAACTGTGGCCGCGGTCCGGAGGGCGTTGACCCTCAGCCGGAGCTTCCTCTGAATGTCCGGGCGCTTCCGTTGCATCTCACGCTCGTTGGTGCACAGCTTCTCGAGCTTGTTGTCCTTGTATCGTAGTTCCAACTAGTGTCACCGATCTCGTTACAGTCTAACGCGTGCGCCGGGGGACATTATGCCCGGCGAGTTGGCCTGCTGATGTTCGCCACGCCACCCCACTGCCCGGCTTCAACCGCTTCCGAGGTGACCGTGTGAACGAGGAGTACCCGTCGGAAGCAGCGTTGGAGGATCTGCGCGACGCGGCCGACTGGATCGCCGACGCTTGGCGCCAGCCTGGTGAACCCGTCCAGCCATGTTGTAACCGGATGCTAGCGCGCAGGGGCGGAGCTGGGACGGGGATCCATGCTCGGCACGTTACCGACACTCGCGTAATGGCGGTATCGATGGGTATGTCACGCATATTTCGGTTAAAACGATTAGTCATGATTACGGAAGTTGCCAAGATCGATCAGGTTGGTCGTCCTCAAGAGAAAGATCAATGATTGATCGGCCAAGGCGTAGGTTCCAACCGAGCGGACGGCCATCAGGTCAAGCGCCTGGTTCGCGATGTCGCGGGCCAGGGGGTGCAGGTCATCGAGGCCGCTGCCGGGATGCAGCCCTTCGACCCTGATGCCGCTGGAGCCTGACGCGACCTGGACCTCGATGCCGCTGGGGAGGCGCTCGGCCCAGTCCCGGTCGGTCTCGAACAGGCTCAGCTGGGCACCGGGATGCGGGCGCTCGCGGCGGGCGAA
>Ga0335078_10005395_pt1 | contig 18901 bp, 17 predicted proteins | sample Lox_Sample_32_FD_206711 | JGI IMG/M metagenome (GOLD analysis project Ga0335078, IMG submission 206711) | Soil microbial communities from Loxahatchee National Wildlife Refuge, Florida, United States - Lox_Sample_3.2 | ecosystem: Environmental > Terrestrial > Soil > Wetlands | place: USA... | reverse complement strand
TACCGGGAAATCACGCAACTATCGTCACGGACATGTAAGCTACGAATATCAGCAGGTCAGGGCAGTGATTCTGGTCCTCCGGTTGGTAAACATTACAACTCTCACCGGCCGCACCGCGCGCTGCAGCAGAGCCCGCCTGCCGGGCGTCCGCATCCGCCCGCTCCGGGCGCCAATGTCCGGGTTCTACGCCGGGATCGGCTCGGCGGCCTGATCCGCGAGTATTCCCAGGTCGCATAACATGACAGGGTTATCGGCACCCACAAGGTCCCAGCGCTGACGTGATGCCAGGCGCCGGCTGGCAGGACCGTTGCGATTTGATCAGCTGCCTCGTAGGGTTGGCGTGTGGCTGCTGTTGACGCTGTCATTCTCTGATGGTCTTGCGCTTCTAGAGGTTAGGATCCGAGGTACTTCATCAGGTCTAGTTTCTGGGCGGTCCCGCTGACGCTTTTGCACCGAGCGCGCCCTTCAGGAACTGCCGAAGCCGCCCGGGCTTTCCATGGTCAGAATCCTGCGGTGCTGAGCTCGATTGGGTGCGCGGAGCATTGATCAGCTCCTGATACTGCGAGCTTGTTCCACGCCGGTACAACTGCTGTCCGAGGGCACTCCAGAGAGCTCGCTCGTCCGGCAGTTTCTCCGGCAGCGGCCAGCCGAGATGGGCCAGCAGGTCGCCGCGAAACAGGTCGAAGCAGGACCGGACAAGGTCACCGAATACGGCCGCGGAGGCCACCGCAGCGCGGTACGTCAGCCACGACAGCGCCAGCCCGCCGGCGGCGCACGGGGCCCACACCGCCAGCGGCAGTCCGGCGATGCCGAAGCCAACCGCGACCGCGGCGAATACGACCGACAAAGCCGACAGCACGAGCATTTGGTCCATCGAGGCCCTTGCCTCGTCCACCTGCTCACGGGCGCTGTCCGGGATGATCAGGTACAGGCGCGGCCACCAGAACACCGCATCTAGCCCCCACCGCTCGCTATCACCCGGGTAGGACTCCGCGGCGCGTAGCGTGTTGCCAAGCCGGGTTGGCAGCATGGCATCCAGCTCAGCAGGGGCGAACGCCAGGTACTCACGCAGGTAGCCCATATCTGAGGTGTCCTTGGCCAGCCGAGTCAGACGATGGCGCTGCCACCTCCGCCCTACCGCACCGGTGGTCTTGTCGGCCAGCCCCCAGCGCCAGTAGCCCTCAAAGACCCGGGTTATCGCCACCACCTGGGTCCCGAGTACGGTCGCCACGAAGACCAGCCCAGCCGCCGTCGCAATCGCGAGGGTCACCTGCTGGGACGTGTCGAGATGCTGCCACCGGGAGATCGTCTTGGCCCACCCGAGATCCGTTGCGACGAGCGCGCCGACTCCCGCGAAGAATGCGAACGTCGGCAGAAGCAAGCCGAGCACGAACCGGCGGTCGAATAGGCCGGTGACCTTGTCGAAGAACGTGCCGAACACGGCCTACCAGCCGAACGGGTGCGCGGACAGGTTGTGGTCGTTGCGGCAGTTGGGCATGGGAAAGGGTTTCTTGACGAACGACGCCTGGGTCCCACAGAGCGTCCCATGCTCAAGGTAGGTGCAGGACCGCTGCATCAGCGGGATCTGCTGCGGCACCCCGGGCAAGACGGGCCCTCCGCGGGTCACATGCGGCCCTTGTTTCAGGGCCATCGCCAGGCTCGGGCCGCCCCACACGCCGACGACTCCTTCTTCCGCCACCAAGACCACCGCGTTCACTTCATCTGCCTGGGCGAACGCGGTAGAGGTGAGCGCCGTGTTCACAGCCAGACCGGGTGAGGCGACGATGATCGGTGGAGGAGGCGTTGCGGCGTCCAGCTCAGCCCCCGGTTCGAGGGCAGAAACGGGGCGGCCGTCGCTATCGAGCAGGACGAGCCAGCGGTCACCCGCCGAGACTGGGGGACCAACGGCAGCCGTTTCGAACTCCTCCGACCCCAAATCACGTAGTAGTGCCATCGCCCCCGCCTCATTTAGTTGCGTTATGTGCCGTGGCCGATTATCAGGCACGCAGGCCAGTTCGCTGGATCCGTCGTGACCAGCCACCCCGCGCGAGCAACACCGCACCAGCCTGTGCGGGATCGCCGCTCATGCCGCATTCCTCGCCTAGCTGATGCTGGCGCAACGATGCAAGCCTGGCAATGACCCCGGCCGGTTCATCCGTGACCCTCCGGCTTGCCACCGGGGACAGGCGCCGACCTTCGCTGAGCGCATTGCGTCAGTTGACGGTGCGGTGGAGATCCTTGCAGAGGTGGTGCTTCCCGCGCGCCTTGCGGTTGCAGAGAAATCACGCGAATGTTTGAAGGGACCTGCTTCGGGGGTGTCAAGTGACCCAGTTCACACATCTTGATCTTGATGTGCTGTTTGCGCAGTCCAAGGTCGGCTACAAGGCCCAGGTAGTGCGCTCGCCGGCTGGTGAGGGCCAGTCCGTGGAGTTCGCCCAGCCGTTCAACGCCCTTGAGCTGGAGAACTTTGTTCTCAGGTTCGGAATGTTCAGGACACGGACCACCAGGGGAATCGATGCTGCGCCGGTCACTGCGGCGAAGGAGTTCGGTGGACGGCTGTTCGACAATGTCTTCGCGGACGCCGTGGGTGAGTGCCTGCGCCGCAGCAGGGATCGAGCCCAAGAGCAACACGCCGCGCTGCGGATACGGCTCATGCTTTCCGGATGCCCCGAGCTCGCCGACTTGCCCTGGGAGCTGCTCTACGATCGAAGCGACGACTGGTTTCTGGCCTTGTCCGGCCTCACCCCCGTCGTACGTTTCGTCCAGCTTCCGGAGCCGCCGCGAGCGGTGCAAGTTACCTTGCCGCTTCGGATCCTCGTGATCAAATCAGAGCCCGAAGACTACCCGCGGCTCGATCTTGACGCCGAATGGGCGCAGGTGGCCGCCGCACTCCGCGAGCTCACCGACGCCGGGAAGCTCGAAGTCACCGAGCTGAGCCCCCCCACGCTCCAGGGCCTGCGCCGGGCGCTGGTGGATGGCGCCTTCCACGTGCTGCATTACATGGGTCACGGAGGATTCGACTCCGAGCACGGCGGGACCCTGCTGTTCGCCAAACCCGGCGGCGGCAGCAAGCCGGTATCCGGCTGGGATCTGGGCATGATGCTGCACGATCACAACAGCATGAGCCTGGCAGTTCTCAACTCCTGCGAGGGCGCACGTACCGACCCCAAAGACCCGTTCGCCGGAGTCGCAGACACGCTAGTACGCCGGGGCGTACCTGCCGTTGTGGCAATGCAGTTTGAGGTCAGTGATGCGGCGGCCATCGAGTTCGCGCCCGCGCTCTACGGCGCGCTCGCTGCTGGGCTGCCAGTCGACGGGGCCGTCGCCGAGGCGCGCAAGGCGATGTACCCGGTCAGCTATGTCGAATGGGCCACGCCGGTCCTCTACTTGCGGGCCGAGAACGCTCAACTGTTCGATATCACCACGCCCATCCGCTTGGAGGCCCGGGGAAAGATGGAGCTGGAGGCGGGGGAACAGCCCAGCCGCCGGATTCGGGAGAAGTCAGCAGGACCTGGGGCTCAACCTCGCCAGGTCCACAAGTACCAGCGTGATTCGGCACCGGGGCGGCTTGCTCCTGCCGAGCGTGCTGCCCGGGGTAGGACGGCGCAAGTTGCGGTGCCTCTTGACAGCCATGTGGTCTTCGATCCGCCGCCGGATCGGCCAGACGCAATCAGCCTGCTGGAAAAGCAGGCCGGATCACTGATGCCTGAGCTGGCGCCGATCCGGCAGGGCCGGATGATGGTTTCCCCGTACGCTTTCTTCCGTGGCACAGCCCTGACGATGGCCATTGATCTGGCCACCACGCCAGTGTCTGGGCTGGCAGTGCAAGCCTGCGGCGACGCGCAATTGTCGAACTTCGGCATCTACAGCTCAGCCGAGCGCCAACCGGTATCTGACATCAACAACTTCGAACAGACCCTTCCCGGGCCCTGGGAATGGGACGTGAAGCGGCTTGCCGCCAGCCTGGAAGTGGCGGGCCGCGACAACGGGTTCCGCGGCAAGGATCGCCGCGAGATCGTCATGGCCGCAGTGGCCAGCTACCGGCGGGCGATGCGTAATCTCGCCGGAATGACGAACCTGGACCTCTGGTACGCGCAAACAGATACTGCACAATGGGTACCCCCGCTCAAGAGGGAAACCACGGATAGCATGCAAGACTTGCTGACCCAGGTGGACGGTCGGCCAAGGATCATCTCCACCCCGCCGATGCTTACCCCGATCGACGAGTTGATGCCCTCGGGGACGGAGCGCATTGCCTTCCTGGCGCAAGTGAAAGACCTGATCGCCAAGTACCGGCGCACGGTGGAACCCGATGGGCGGTTCCTGCTTGAGCAGTTCGAGTTCGCTGACGTGGCCCGCAAGATCGTCGGTGTCGGCAGCGTGGGATTGCTCTGCTGGCTCATCTTGATGCTCGGCCGCGACGACTCCGATCCGCTGCTCCTCGAGGTGAAGCAGGTCAACGCCTCTGTGCTCAGTCATTCCGCCGGCGTCAGCAAATACGCCAGCCAAGGCCAGCGAGTGGTCGAGGGCCAGCGGCTGATGCAGGGGAGTAGGGACATCTTCCTGGGCTGGCAGCGGACTGAGGCAGGCCCAGACGGGCCGTCCCGCGACTTGTATATCCGCCGGCTCCCGAACAGGCAATACTCTGCGCTCCTCGAGGCCATGACCTCTCGTAGCCTGCGGGAGTATGGCGAGCTCTGCGGATGGACGCTGGCGCGGGCGCACGCCCGGTCGGGCGACCGGATCGCTATCTCCGCCTACCTCGGTAGTTCGGACATTTTCGATCGTGCCATAACGAAGTTCGCGAAAGCATACGCCGACCAAAACGAGCGCGACTACACGACTTTCGTAGAAGCTGTCAGATCAGGACGCGTAATAGCCGAGCACGGCATTTAACCATATGCCTGTCAGCGCATGGGCAGCGCGCATGTAACATCCTCCAATTCAGCTACGGCAGTTCCTTACCGGCTACCAAAGGCCAAGACGCACTTGATCGCGGCGTCGGAGAGGCAACCCCGGCTCGTTACGCTACCGACCGTGACAGGCCCTCCCAGCCACACCCATCTCAGCCAGCGCGATGAGCGGCGCGAGTGAGCGTTGGGAGGTCGTCCATCGCCACGCATATCACCCGTTCCGGCACAGGTAACGACGCCACTCTGGTGATCCAGGTTGTCGACCATATCGGCGGCTCAGTGAGCGCTTCTCACGCTGAGCCACTCGCACAGATTGCACTGGGCGACCATCCAGCGATCTTGCATATCCATGCAGTCCGCCTCGCGCTATGAACGCACTGATCGGCCGCACTGGTGCGCGGGACACGAGCCAGCGATCTTGCCGATGTCTGTGTTTGGTAAAGGCTCGGGCGGATTACACGCTCGCTCAGTCGTCCCCGATGTAGCCCGTATTGGGATCGATCATGGCGAGGAAGGTGCGGATGTGCTCCCGGTGCTCCTCCACCGGCCGATTCGGTGTCGCGCTCGACCCAAATCCGTAGCCCTTGTTAGGCCCGCTCAGCCAGTCGTAGGCGGTGCCGCCGTCTCCAGCTCGGCGAATGGCGAACCGTTCGCCATCGACGTCAAGGGTGAACAGCACCGGTCCGGGGCTTGTACCGCTTCAAAACCCATCGCATAGCATCTGACCTGGTGTTCGTAAGATCGGGTAACGCCACGCGGTAGTACTCGTTGATTACGCCGCCGAGCACTTTCCGCCGCCGGATCGGTAGGTCCAGCGGAACGCTGACCTGGCCTTCTTGGTCGGGCGGTCGTTGCTGGCGGGACTGGTGCGGGCGGTGCCCGTTGTAATGGGCGGCGTACTGGCCGAGGACTGATCGCAGGTGCCGTTCGCCGTAGATGAGCATCCGGTCGGTGCACTCGGCCCGGACGGTGCGTACCCATCTCTCGGCATAACAGTTCGCGCGCGGGCTCCGCGGCGGGATCTTGACCGTCGTCACGCCCTCGCTAGCAAAGATCGCATCGAAGGCACCGGTGAACTTGGCGTCCCGGTCCCGGATGAGGAAGCGGAACGAGCCGATCCGGCGGTCTAGGTCCATGAGGAGGTTGCGGGCCTGCTGGGCGGTCCATGTGCCGTCCGGGTGAGCGGTCACGCCCAGGACGTGCACCCGGCGGGTCCTCACTTCCATGATGAACAGCACGTACAGACGCTTGAGGAAGATCGTGTCGACATGGAAGAAATCACAGGCCAGCAGACCATCGGCCTGTGCGCGCAGGAACGCCCGCCAGGAGGTGTCCACGTTCCGCGGCGCCGGCCTGCGCCGCCGGGCGCGCAAGATCCGCCGCACCGTCGCCCCGCTGATGCAGTGGCCGAGCCGGCACAGTTCACCGTGGACTCTGCGGTACCCCCAGGCCGGGTTCTCCCGCGCCAGCCGCAATACCAAGTCGCGGATCTCCTGGCTGACCCGCGGACGGCCGGGCCGGTTCGGGTACGTCCATTTGCGTGTAATCAGCCGACGGTGCCAGGCCAGCAGCGTGCCTGGCGTGACCAGCCGATGGGTGCGCAGCAACGGTGGCAGGAGCCGGGCCAGCGCGGCCAGGACCGCCCTGTCGGCCCAGTCCAGCTTGGGCCGGGCGACCTGACGCCGGAGCACTGTGACCTCATGACGGAGCACCATGATCTCGGCGTCCTTGGACGCCGGGCTGCGGCCAAGCAGCACCAGCCAGGCAAAGACCCGGACCATGATCAGGTAGAGCAGCCGAAGGGACACAAACTGCGATCTTGCCGCAACCAGCTCAGCCAGCCAAACCGCAGGTCACAGTACCTACGGCGAGTTTTGAAGCGGTACACGAGACGATGGTGCCGAGGATGTTGGGTGTGCCGGCTGCGTACTTCCACGGCAGCGCGTTGTACTCCACCAGGTCGGGGAGGACGCGCCCCTCGGCGATCATGTCGCCGCCGTACAGGAACGGCAGCGTGGCCCGCAGCAGGTGCTCGCGCGCGTACAGCACGCCCACCCCGAACGGGGCCAGCATCTTGTGAAACGAGAACGCCAGGTAGTCCACCCCGAGCGCCTGCACGTCGACGAACGTTCCCGGCACCAGCTGCGCGCCGTCCACCAGCAGGTAGGACCGCCGCTCCCCGTTCGGCTGCCGGTAGCCGCTGGCGTCGGCCAGCGCACGGACGGCCGTGAGCGGGTTGCGGGTGCCGAAGAAGTTCGACGCGCCGGTACAGCAGACCAGCTTGGTCCGTGCGTCGATGAGCGACGCCAGATGATCCAGGTCCAGCTCACCGGTGGCCGGGTCGAACCGCGCCAGCCGGCAGTCCACCCGCCGCCCGAACCGCGGCAGGATCTCCCGGCACATGGCGTACCAGGGGACGTAGTTGGAGTTGTGCTCCATCAGCGTCGTGACCACGTTGTCGCCGTCGCGGAACTCGGTCAGCAGCGAGTACATGACCGCGTTGATGGCCTCGGTCGTGTTCCGGTATAGCGCGAGGCTGCTCCGGCCCGGCGCCCCGATGAACTGGGCGATCGTGTCATAGGACTGCTCGAACAGCGCGGTCGTCTGCTGCGAGGCGGTGGACTGCCCGCGGTGGACGTTCTCATACGCGGGCGCGAGCGACCGGTACAGCGCCGGCAGTTCCCGCGGCGGCTGCGTGCTCGCCGCGTTGTTCGTCACGACCCGACCGGCCTCCGGAAACGCGAAGTGCCTGCGGATCACCTCGACGTCGACCGGGGCGGCCGCTGGCTGCTGGCGGGATTCCCGCCGGCGGCGGGTCAGCGCGATCACGCCGGCTCCTTGCGTTTCCACGCGCCGATCAGCACCGGCCACATGAGCTGGCCGTCGGGGTGGCGGGCGGTGTCCCGTTCGACTGCGGCCAAGGTCGCGGCGGCGTCCTCCTCCGTGGTGATGCCGTGGGCCAGCGCCACTGGCAGCACGCTGCGGAAGACCTGCGCCACCATCGCGCTGCCGGTGGGAAGTGGGTCGAGATACCCGGCGACGTCGGTGCCGTCCGGCGCCCCGACCCCGGCCTCCCGGAAAAGCTCTGGCAGGCGGATGCCTATGTGCACGTCGGCGCCCACCACGGTGAACGCATCCGTAAACACCCGGGTCAGTTCGGCGATGCTGGCGAGGTCCGGCACGGCGCCGATGCTGCGGAAGTCGTAGTCCTGGATGATCAAGTGACCGCCCGGGGCAACGGCATCCCAGAGCCGGCTGAGCGCGTCGACGCGCTGCGGCAGGTGGAATAGCAGCAGCCGTGCATAGACCAGATCAAACGACCCGCCTGGAACCGTCGCGGCCTGGCTGAGGTCGTGCTCGCGGAAGGAGCACTGGCGGTGGCCTTCGCCGTGCAGCATCTCCACCGCCAGCCCGCCGAGCGATGCGTCCCTGTCGATACCGACCACCCGGCCGGTGGGCCCGACCCGTTCGGCCATGGCGCGCATGGTCTCACCCGGACCGCAGCCGGCGTCCAGGCAGCTTGCTCCTGACGCGAGGCCGATCCGGTCGAACAGCCGCCCGGCCGCTCCTTCCCACATCCGGGCCTGCGCGCGCAGCCGGTTGTATTCCTCCGGCGCGTGGCCCAGCGCGTACGTGTTGCCCCGTTGCTCGGTCTGAGTAGTGCTCATGCGCCTCGCCCGCTTCTTTCTCGGCTGTCCAGGCCGCTGAAGCCTAGAGTCTTTATCTAGAGTGATTGTCTAGGGTTACATGGCCGTCACATTCCCGTGATGACGGGCGCGGAAGGCCCGGCTGAAATCACTCGCGCTCGAGAAGGCGCTCACCATCAGCCCGCTCCGCATCTGCCTGCCCCGTCCTCCTGCTTGGCCCGCGCGTGGATCGCGGCGGTCCGCTGGGGTGCTGGCGTGGCCCGTTGCCGCATCGGCCGGTGACACCTGTCAGGCGGTGGCTAGCGCCGGTTCCGGTTCGCTGGCTGTGGCCAGCGCGGCCTTGGCGGCCAGGTAGGCCTGTGCGGCGGAGTAGTCGGGCGGGGTCTCGGGGCGCCGGAAGGTCATCCACAGCGGGATGCCGGCCCAGGCCAGCAGGAACAGCAGGGCCAGCGGAAAGTTGGCCCACACCAGCGGTGTCATGATTTTCTCCTAGCTTCGGTCGCGCGGTTCGGGACACTGCCGCTCTGTACGGTCGGAGGTGGCAGCTGGCTGTCTGATACGACGGTCACGGACGGCTGCTCTGGCACGGTCAAGGACTCGAGGGGCCCGTTGAACCAGTGACCGCGCGGGCAGCGGATCTTGGTGCTTTCCAGCGGCCCATCGGTCGAGGTGACGGTGTACCGCGCTTCCACCTCGGCGGGAAGCCCGCACCGGGCGGTGCCGTCTTTGCCCAAGTAGGCCGGGCAATCGAGAAACATCACTTGGCTCTCCATTACCTGCTCCCCTCGTGGCCGTGGCTTCGCTGGACGGCGCTTAACTCGCCGCAGCTGGTCCAGATGGGCGCCCGTTGGGCGCTGCAGTGGCTGGGTCACCGGGCGGGACGTTCCCGCCGTCAGTTGCCATGCTGCCGACCACCCAGGGCGATCACCACACATGCCCGCCCACAGGAGACCCACAGGATCGCAGCGTGCAGCGCCTGCCGGAGGTCGGTGGGCCTGGTTACTGTCCGGTAGGGTCTTTCCATGCCGTGCCGGGGTTGTGGGTGCGGCGGGGTGAGGGCCTGTGGGGGGATGCCATGGCGGAGCAGCCTGCGCTGGGCTTCGCCGGGCTGCTGCGGCAGTTGCGGTCTGAGGCTGGGCTGACGCAGGAGGAGCTGGCGGAGGCGGCGGGCGTGAGCCCGCGGTCGGTCAGCGACCTGGAGCGGGGTGTCAACCGCACGGCCCGCAAGGACACCGCCGTGCTGCTGGGTGGCGTCGCGGTCCCGGATGAGGAAGCGGAAGGAGCCGATCCGGTCTCCCAGGTCCATGAGCAGGTTGCGGGCCTGCTGGGCGGTCCAGGCGTTGTCTGGGTGCGCGGTTACGCCGAGGACATGCACGCGCCGGGTCGTCACCTCCATCACGAAGAGCACGTACAGACGTTTGAGGAAGATCGTGTCCACGTGCAAGAAGTCGCAGGCCAGCAAGCCGTCAGCCTGGGTGCGCAGGAACGCTCGCCAGGAGGTGTCCAGGTTCCGCGTGGCCGGTCCGCGCCGCTGGGGACGCAAGATCCGCCGCACTGTCGCTTCGCTGACCTGGTGACCGAGCCGGGACAGTTCGCCGTGCACCCTGCGGTATCCCCAGGCTGGGTTCACCCGCGCCAGCCGCAACACCAGGTCGCGGATCTCCTGGCTGGTCCGCGGGCGGCCTGGCCGGTTCGGATACGTCCACCTACGTATGATCAGGCGGCGGTGCCAGGCCAGCAGCGTGCCTGGTGTCACGAGCCGATGAGCGCGTAGCACTGCTGGCAGCAGCCGGGTCAGCGCCGCCAGGACTGCCCGGTCGGCCCAGTCCGGCTTCGGCCTTAGGGCCTGACGCCGGAGGACCGTGACCTCATGACGCAGGACCATGATCTCCGCATCTTTGGACGCCTGGCTGCGGCCCAGCAGTACCAGCCAGCCAAAGACCCGGATCATGATCAGGTAGAGCAGGCGAAGTGGCACAAACCGCGATCCTGCCCCATCCTGCTCATCCGGCCAAACTGCAGGTCACAGTACCTGCGACGAGTTCTGAAGCGATACAGGGAGGCTGACCCGTCCGGCAGCAGGGTAAAGGCGACCGTACCAGTCGGGACTAGAGAGTTTTGCCGGTTAGGAGGATGGGGCCGTGGCTGGCACCGTTGCCTGGCGACTCTTCGGTGATCACCATGGTGCGGAAGCCGCGGGGGTCTACCCCGGTCGTCATCGGGACGGTAGTCGAACCTGACTTGCCCACGACGAATGTACCGCCGCTGACCAGCCGGAGCTGCCCGGTACTACTGGGAGTGCCATACCAGCATTCGTAGAAGTGGTCATCAGGCAGCTGTTTCAGGCCTTTGACAGTCAGAACGTAGGTCCAGCTCTGGCCAGCCGGCCGGGCTACGGCCCGGCCGCTGGCCTCCCCAACGCCCGCCGTCTGGGCCGCAACGGTGGCATAAAGGGCTGTGACCACAGGTTTCCCGGACGCGCTGTGGCCCCTGCCGGGCCGGAAAATGACGATGACGGCAAGTATCACGATGCCGGCGGCGACGGCAGCCCAGAGGTTGAGCAGGCCCCGGTGGCGTCGCCAGAGTGCCAGGGAAGTCACTGTGGCCTGGCCTTCCCGAGTGCTCTCCGCCGGAGTACTCGCGGCGGCTGGCGGATGCGCGGGAAGCCGATAGACCGTAGTAGCGGTCACATCCTCGGCGTCGGACGGCTGGGCGGTCTTGGTGGGGTTGGCTGGTTCGCCGCCCATCGCACGGAGTATTGCGGCTACAGTCCGGTCCTCGAGGTCAGCGGGTGGCTCAGCGTGCGGCGGGAGGTCCTGGATGATCCGGCCGATGTCGCTGTATTCGGCGACGATGCTCTGGCAGTGCCGGCAGATGGCGAGATGTCCGGTGAAGTCGGCGGCCGCGTGGGAGGGCAGGTTCCCGAACACGAAGTCGAAGGCCTCGGGGTGGGCCAGGCTGATGTCGCGGTCGCTAAGCATTGTCGCTGCCTTCCCCATTGGCCAGCTCGGCCCGCAGGAGCCCGGCCGCTTTGGCTGAACGGGATTTGACCGTGCCGATCGGGATGCCCAGGCGCTCGGCTATCTGGGTGTGGGTCAGGCCGTCCCGGATTAGCCGCATCACGTCGGCGTAGATCGGCGGGAGGTTGCCGAGGGCCTGATCCACGGTGAGGACCGTGAGCATCTGATCGGTGGTGTCGTACTGCGGTGGCAGCTGGAAGTCCTCCACCGGCAGGAGCGGCCGGGAGGAGGGGCGCCGGGCGATGTCGTAGGCCGTGGTGCGGGCCATGGTGAACAGCCAGGCCCGTACTGGCCCGCGGGCCGGGTCGTAGGTGCCCGCCCGCTGGCACAGCTTGACTAACGTCTCTTGGACCATCTCTTCGGCCAGCCCCTGGTCATGGAGCACATGGACACCGAACCTGAACAGCTCCATGTGGTACTTGCGGTAGATCCTCCCCGCCGCGTCGTCGTCTTTGCGGATGGCGATCTGCGCTAAAAGCCCCATTTCGTGCGGGCCAGTGCGCGCCCCGCTATCAGTCCATGGCACGTCTGCCCCCCCAGACATACGTACGAAGCAGCCGGCCGGTTCGCTGCGCTGCGCAGCTACCCGCCCTGTTCAGTATCGGCCCTATGGGCTGGGAACGTCACCAGTCGAGCAAATCAACCGGACTCGTCCGCTGCAAGTGCAGCGATGACTCGGCAGGGCACTGCGCCAAGAGAGGGCGATGAGACGACCGGCAGGGCTCATCCATGGCTTCAGAGGTGGCGGGAAACTCCCGGCGCAGGCCCCGGGGAGGACAGCTCTTCGCCTGACGGCGGAGCTTGATGAGGGTCAGCTGCACTCTGTCTTCGGCCAGTCCATAGTCACGGGGCATATGGGCCCCGGCTGAACGGCTCCATGCGGTACTTGCGGTACATCCGCCGTGCCGCTTCGTCGTCCATCCGGAGCACGATCGCAGCGAGCACGCTTATCTCGTGAGGTCTGGTTCGTACTCCGCTGTCGCTTCAGGACACGGCACCCACCACTACCCCGCTCAACGGGCCTCCCTGCCCAGGCGGGTCATTCGGGCTCGGCAGCCCCCGGTTTCGGTATGGCGGCCTGCTCCCACGCAATAAGCCTGCCGAGCGGACCCGTCCGCTCCCCGGCCCCGCAGGTGAAGCGCTGACCGCACAAAGCGAGGGCAGAGAGGCCAGGATGGCGAGCGCGAGCCTGGATAGCCGAAATAGGGGGTGCCGGGGCGAGTGGAGACCGGCCCGGCAAGTCAGGCGGCCCGGCCAGTCCCAGCTGCTTCCGCTCGCCCTCGCCAGCGCTCAGCGCTCCGGTCAGCGGCCGCCTGAAAGGTCGCGGTATCAATCTTGCCGGTCTCGCGAACCGTTCGGCTCATCGTGCCCGTAGGTCTTTCAAAGTTAAGGCTGGGAGCCGACGGTGCCCCATCACACGGAGATGTGACGCGCGCGGTTCGTACTTCAGTCCTAGGAGGGAAATCAGCCATGCAGCCAAAGAAACTCCGTGTCCTATCTGCCATCACGGTGGGAAGCCTGGCACTGGCCGTGGCGGGTGTCGCGGCCAGTCCCGGCACGAGCCACGCCGCCACGCATGCGGTGCTCACCGCCCAGACCGAATCGTCCCCGCCAGTGAATCTGGACAACTGCCCAACCCTGTACACCGGATACCCACGCGGCGGATGCGTGGCTCAGCTGCAGACCGAACTCAACACCATCCTGGGGCTTAGCCTGCCCGTAGACAGCACATTTGGCCTCGCGACCAAGAGTGCCGTCGAAAGTTTCCAGCAGGAACATAACATTGTTCCAGCGGAGGGAATCGTCGGACCCCAGACCAAAGCGGCCCTCGACAACCCCGGCTCAAGCTCAGCCGCGACTCCTCCGGGGCAGCTGAATCCAGGCCAGCAGATCACCAGTGGCACGCAGATCGCATCGCCTGACGGCAAGTTCGTCCTCCAGATGCAAAGCGACGGCAACCTGGTCATCCGGGCTCCGGGCAACATACCGTACGGGGATACCCACACCGCAGGCCACGAGGGCACCATTGCGGTGATGCAGACAGACGGCAACTTCGTGCTCAGAGCCCCGGGCAACATCCCGGTCTGGGCCTCCGGCACCGACGGCCATCCGGGCACAGTCCTGCAGGTCCAAGACGACGGCGGTGTCGTGCTCTATGCGCCAGGCCACCAGGCCCTGCACGTGATTTTCCCAGCTTTCGGCAGTACCCAAAATGGCGGGACCACACCTACGGCGCCCCCGGCAACGGCCCCTGTGGCCGCGCCGACGGCCCCTGTGGCCGCGCCACCCAACTCACCGCCGCCGGTCAAGTCGCCGTCTATCCTTAAGCAGCTTGAGGAGAGCGCCAGCGACACGTTCACGGACCCGGACGTCCTCACAGGGTTGGGCTGCGCGGGGCTCGCGGCTGGGGCCGGCGCAGCCGCAGCGCCGCTCGGCCCGGTCGCGGGCGCTGTCGGCCTTGGCGTCGGAGCCGGCTGTGTCATAGGCACATTGCCCGTTCCCGGCGCAGGATGACGAGGAGTCCAGGGCTACGTCCCTGTCACGTGTGCAGCCGAGCCCGCCTGTCCGGCCCAATCTCGCCGGGCGGGCGGGCACGCCGTGCCCACCGGCTGGCAGATGTAGGTCCTGGACGTGGAGCGTGAGCACCTCGGATGATCTCGCTACGTCCCGTACGGGCCTGTAGGGTTCCAGAACCCCTGTCAGCGTCGCTGACCTGCAACGTTACCTGCGATCAGTCCTCGGCCAGTACGCCGCCCATTACAACGGGCACCGCCCGCACCAATCCCGCCAGCAACGACCGCCCGACCAGGAAGGCCAGGTCAGCGTTCCGCTGGACCTACCGATCCGGCGGCGGAAAGTGCTCGGCGGCGTAATCAACGAGTATTACCGCGTGGCGTTACCCGATCTTACGAACACCAGGTCAGATGCTATGCGATGGGTTTTGAAGCGGTACAGGGCTTCTGTACCGTCTTGCCGCCCAAGTACGTTCAGCCCATTGGTGCACCAGTGGTTCGCCGGCCGACTTTGCACCCGTCCAGCCATGCCCTGGCGCCCAACCACGGGCTCCATGATCGCGGACGCTGTCCGCTATATGTCCGTGCACAGCCGGAAACTGCCGGACCCGCATGGGCTCAGCAGGACCCTACCGCCCCTAGAAGAGCGGCCCGCGAGACCGGGATTCCCCAGCTCACGGGCCATTTCCGCAGGTAGTGGCAGGTGTTGGGTTCGAACCAACGTAGGCTGAGCCGACGGTTTTACAGTGAGCCCATCCCGGCCCACCGGAATAGCCACTGAGCTGCTATTTCTCCATTTCTCGCCGTGTGAATACCGCGTTCCGTCCGTGTGACGTCCGTAGCCCCGGAGGGTGCCTGCTCAGCGCGACGCAGGTTTTGGATCATGTCCCGTCAAGTCCAGCTGAGTCCTGCTGCATCTCATCGTCCCAACTGCCGTCCTGGACCCGGCCGGGCACGCCGCGAAGCCACCGGCCTGCCGCGGCGCATGCCCGCCACTCCCCCGGCCGGACATGCGCCGGATAGTGTCCCACCTTGAAATCCGATCTTCACGGCCATCGTTCACCCCCCGCCAAAGATTCCCGGGCGAGCCCGGGACCGGTACGGCAGGACCGCGGTGGCCCGGATCCTTCCGCGCTCTGGCGGCGTTCTCCGGCTGCTTGTACTCCGGCGCACTGCGCCCCGAAGAAGAAGCCATCGTCTTGCGCCTCGCCGACTGCCACCTGCCCCGCCACGGCTGGGGACGCTGACCCTGACCCGGGCCGCGCCCCGCACCGCCAAGGCAATGGACCGGCACCGGATCCAGCCATCAGCAGCGTGGCCTCAAGCTCCGGCCCGAGTCCTCATCCCGCCCGTCTTGGTCGCCATGCTCCACCACCACCTCCGTCCACGCGCAGAGGAAACAAGCCCTTAAGGACCCCGGCCCGCACAGGGAACCCAGTCTCCGGCACCGTATGCGCATGCTAATGTATGTGCATGCTGACGCACCGGCTGCAGATTCTCATCGACGATGAGCGCTACGAGCGGGTTCGCGCTCTCGCGCGGCAGCGCGGTACATCAGTCGCCACCGTGATCCGGGAGGCCCTCGACCGTGGCCTGCCTGCGACGCAACGGAGGCGAGCCGCCGCAGCCCGGCGCATCCTCGATGCGGCGCCGATGGAGGTTGGCGATCTGCTCGCCGAACTGGATGAGCTCCGCGGACGTCACGCGTGATCGTCCTTGACACGACGGTCCTGGTCTACGCGGTCGGCGCCGATCACCGGCTGCGCGAGCCAAGCCAGCAGCTGATCCGCGCCATAGCAGGCGGAACGATCCTGGCGACCACCACCATCGAAGTCATCCAAGAGTTCACTCACGTCCGCTCGCGCCGCCGGGACCGCAAAGACGCTGCAGAACTTGCCCGTAACTACATCGAATTGCTGTCGCCGCTCCTTATCGTCGAGGAGACTGACCTGCGCGAAGGGCTACGCCTGTTCGAGGAAGGAACGGGCTTCGGCTCGTTCGACGCGGTCCTGGCCGCAGCAGCCCACGCGGCAGGAGCTGAGGCGCTCGTGTCGGCAGACACCGGATTCTCCGGCATCGCGGCCATCCATCACGTCGTCCCTGACCCCGATGGCGTCCGCGAACTGCTGGCCACCCCGGAAGAATAAGCCCGCAGAATGGCTCACGGCGGCCCGCCTGCCACCCGGATACTCGATTGTGGGCTTGACTGCTATTGCCGCACCGCCGTGTGGTGCCGGCGGATGCGAAGCTGGCGGGGTGGCTACCTTCCGGGCAGCAGTTGAGTGCCCGCCCGAAAGCAACAGCCCGCGAGGCCGCGTATACCCAGCTCACGGGCCATATCCGAAGGCAGTGGCAGGTGTTGGGTTCGAACCAGCATTGCAGTGGCGTCCGTGCCGCTCTGGCCTTAGCCAGAGCTATCAGGACCGTGACCCAACGCCACCGCGGCACGGCGGCACGGAAAGCGGACCCATCTCGGCGGCCAGCCACAGCACGGCACCCCGCAGCCACCCAGCATCGGCGTCGCCATCGACCCCCGGCGGACCTCGGATGTACCCGGCATTGGCCTTCCGCGAACCTGCCCACGCTGCCAGCGAGTCGGCTAAAGAACCAGCTCAGCAGCCGTAGCTGAATTCTGGCACCCCACAGGCACGCCGGCGCCGCTCCCCGGCGATTGGAGGTACTAACGATTGAAGCCCCTGAGCCACCCGGGCGGGGTTGAGGTTGGCGTCCTGGCGGGATTGGCACTATAGGCACGTATGAAGCGGGTGATCATCCTAGGGCCTGGTGCGTCGGCAAATCTACCCTCGCGCTGCGCCTGGGCCACATCACCGGTCTTCCGGTAATAGAAACTGGACAAGCTCTCCTGGCGACCGGGCCTGCTGGCAACGCCCCGCGACCAGTGGAGTGCCATTCGGCGCGAGTTCGCCGGGCACGAGTTGTGGATCATGGACGGGGATCTCGGGCCCTCTGACGTCCTCGATATCCGGCTGCGGGCCGCGGACACCATCGTGTTCCTGGACTTTCGCTGGTCCGCTGCGCCTGGCGGGCGATCCGCCGGTCGCGGGAAACGCGCTGACTTCTGGCGGTGGTTCCTTACCTACCGCTGCCAGTTGCCCGCTGGTCTTGGCGGCGATTGCCGCGCATGCCGGTGACGCTGAGGTCTACATCTTGCCGACCCCCCGGACCGTCAGACGCTTCAGCCTGCGCTGCGCCAAGCTCACGTTAACGCCTGGCACGGCGCTGAAATGGCCGCGACCAGGCTTCGTGCGTGAATGTGGCTCGTATTGCCCGGCTGTGCCGTAGCTTCGAGAGGTCCTCGGCGACGTCAGACGGGTGGTGCGGGCATGGCGGATGGCCAAGCTGGCCTGGGCCTGCGTCGCCGCAGTCTGCTTACCGGGGTCGGCGTTATGTCCACGGCGGGGCTGGGCGTTGTGATATGGAAGGCCAGCCGCTCACCTGCGGACCGGTCCCAGATGGCCCGGTCCATGACCAGGCGGGAAGCGCCGGTCCAGCGTGCGGCGATCTGGCGGGCCAAGGTCACTGTTCCCAGGCCACGGGTGATGGCCGCGGCGGGCGGGCTGGTCTGCGTTGCTGGGGACATGGGGGCCTATGCCCCACTGAGCCGCTGGCGCGACGTGGTACAGGCGCTTAATGCCGACCACGGCAGCCTCAGGTGGACGTTTACCGCCCGGGTTGGTCTCCCTGGCACCAGTGCTGTCGATCCGGTGGGCGTGGCCGTAAGCAGTGGCCGGGTCTACGTCGCCGTCAATCGCCTGACCTGCCTGCGGGCCAGCAACGGCGCGACGCTGTGGAGCGCGCCCTCCCCGCTGGCATCCAGTGCGCCCGTGGCCGGGCAGCATGCTGTTTATGTCGCCCCGACATCGCTGTTTGCGCTACGCGGCGGCGATGGAGCACGGCTTTGGTCGTTTCCTACCGACGCCAATTCCGCCCCGGTCCTGGTGAACGGCGTCATCTACCTGCTGGGCACAGGCACGCATGGCGGCCCGCGCTTGCTGGCCATCCGGGCCAGCGACAGTGTCAAGCTGTGGGACTCACCAGGCCCACCTATGGGATGGCTGGCCTGCGATGGGCATGTTGTCTGCGCCGTGTCCGGCTCCGACATGGAACCTCCGCCAGGAGATGCGGCGCCACCGAGCCAGATGTGGACCTGGCGAGCCAGCGACGGTCGGCTACTGTGGAGATCAGCCGCGAATGCCGGGTTCGGCGGGTCGCCAGCCATGACCGCAGGCATTGTCTGCGCCCTCACCCGCGGAAGACTGCTCGCCATGAACCCCCGCGACGGGCGGGCACTGTGGAGTTACCCCAGCACAGCTCCAGTGCCACCAGCGGCGGCCCGCGGCAGGATCTACACCCGCACCTCAGGCCACGAGCTGGTGGCGCTGAGCGCCCGCGACGGCACCCCGGTGTGGCACTTTCCCACCCGATTCACCTTCGGACCCATTGTCTCCGGCAACACCGTCTACGTCTGCGACCACACCACCGTCTACGCTGTCCCCGCCTGACCGCGCCAGCTGACGCCATCGCAGGCGATGACCGCACAGCAGGCCTTCTCGGTGGCACCGGGTGTGAGGGCGCTGTTGCGTTGGTCGATCGCGGATGGCTGGAGACTGGTCCGGTGACTGCACGTCGTACGGCCTCGGTCTTCGCTGGTTTCCGGTTTCCGCGGGAGGTGATCTCGCTCGCGGTCCGGTGGTACCTGCGCTACGGCCTGTCCTACAGGGACGTCGAGGAACTGCTGGCCGAGCGCGGTATCACGGTCGATCACGTCACCGTCTACCGGTGGGTGC
>Ga0335078_10005394_pt1 | contig 18903 bp, 17 predicted proteins | sample Lox_Sample_32_FD_206711 | JGI IMG/M metagenome (GOLD analysis project Ga0335078, IMG submission 206711) | Soil microbial communities from Loxahatchee National Wildlife Refuge, Florida, United States - Lox_Sample_3.2 | ecosystem: Environmental > Terrestrial > Soil > Wetlands | place: USA... | reverse complement strand
CGACGGCCCCGCCGAGGACGACCACCTTCCGGTGCAGGTCGATCCGGCCCGCCACGGCGGCGCCCAGGCCGAGCAGGGCGGCGAGGTTGAACACGTTGGAGCCCATCACGACGCCGGCCCCGACCGACCGCTGGTGGTGCACCACCGCCGTCACGGCGGTGGTGATCTCGGGTGCGTCAGCGGCCAGCGCGGCGACCATGCCGAGGAGCGCCTCCGAGAGCCCGAGGCGCTCGCCCACGCGCTCGAGGCGCACGACGAGCAACCAGCTGGCCCCGAGGCTGGCCGCGGCGGCGAGGGCGAACGTCGTCGCCGGGGCGGCGTCCGACATCGACGGTCAGGGCCGCCGGCGCGGGCGTGCGCCGGCGAGCGCAGGGAACGGGTTGGCGGCAGCGCTGGGGGGCGGGGACACATCGGCTCCTCGGGCAGGTGGCACGAGCTGCCGACCAGACTTCCCGGCGCCCCGGGCCACTGTAGAGGGAGCGGGCCGGCCCGGCGAGCGGTCTCGCCCCGCCCGCCGCCGCGCTGTGGCGTACGCGGCCATGGGTGCTCGAGCAGCCCGCCGGGCCGGCCCGCTGCCGACGAGCGGCGGTGTGCTCAGGTGACCAGGGCCCGCCGGACGGCCAGGGCGACGAGCGAGAGCCGGTCCTCGGGCCCGTCCAGCTCCAGCGCACCGCTCATCGCGATGGGCGGCTGGGCGATGAACCTCGGGTGCCGCGTCGGATGCGGCCATCCGGCGGCGTGGACGAGAAAGGGATGGCACAGGAACACGTCGCCGGCTTCACCGGTGGCCAGCTGCACCGGTCCGGAGGTGTCGGGAAGCGGGATCTCCGACCGCTGCCCCGCGTGGGCGCCGGGCAGGCCGGCGTCGCCGGCGGGAGCGAGGAGCCTCGCCATCTCGAGATGGCTCCCGGGCAGGATCCTCGTGGGGGCGTCGTCCGGACCGACGTCGGACAGCAGGCACAGCAGCAGCAGTCCCCGCCCCCTGGAGCGGACGTTGACGAACCAGCGGTCGTCTCCGTCGGGCCGGAAGCTCGAATCGACGTGCCAGCCGGTGTCGCCGGGATCGGCCGCGCAGGGGAAGCGGACGACGAACGCTCCCAGGTTCGGCCGTCGTTGCCACGGGTCGGGGTCGAGCAGCTGGCCGACGGCGCCGACGAGCGCCTCTGCGGCGGCGGCCTCCCGCAGCGCCGCTCCGTCGACCACGCCCCGCACCACCGGTGTCGTCCAGCGCTCGGGGTCGGCGAGGTCGATGCCGAGCTGTTCGGCGGCGAGCAGCCGACAGCGTTGCGCCACCGACGCCGGGAACGCCGACCGCAGGTGCACGTAGCCCTGCTCGACGAAGTCGTCGAGCTGTGCGGCGCGCAGCACACCCCCATGGTGCCCGCCCCGGGCGGTCCGTGCCCGACGCTCCGGCGTACGTCCGGCCCGCCGCCGCGGTCGTCGGGCCCGGGCCGGCGCACCGGTGCGGGCCTGCACCGCGCCGGGGGGCACGCCGGGTCGCGTGCGGTCGCTGCCGGTGCACGGTCGGCGCCGGAGGTGGCTGGGTGGCGCCCGCCCCGCGCTACCCCGCCGGGGCCGTGAGGGAGTCGCGCAGCTGGGCCTTGAGCACCTTGCCGGTGGCGTTGCGGGGCAGCTCGTCGGCCACCTCGATGCGCCGGGGCACCTTGTAGTCGGCCAGCACCGCCGCACAGTGCTCGTGGAGCTCCGCCGGTGTGGCGGCGGCCCCGGGGGCGAGCACCACCACGGCGGCGACGTCCTCGCCCAGCACGGCGTGGGGGACGCCCACGACGGCCGCCTCGACGACCTCCGGGTGCTCGAGCAGCACGGCCTCGACGTCCACGGCGTGGATGTTGTTGCCGCCGCGGATGATGATGTCCTTCTTGCGACCCACGATGTAGAGGAAGCCGTCCTCGTCGAGGCGCGCCAGGTCGCCGCTGTAGAGCCAGCCGTCGCGCCAGGTGCCGCTGGTGGCGTCGTCGTTGCGGTAGTACTCACGCTGGCGGCCGGCCATGCGGAGGATGGCCTCGCCCACCTCCCCGGTGGGGACGTCGGCGCCGTCGTCGTCGACGATGCGCACCTCGAGGGGGGGCACGGGCTGGCCCACCGACCCGATGCGCTTGAGCGACTCGCCCTTGGGCATCGAGCAGTAGGCGGGCCCGGCCTCGGTCATCCCGTAGCTGTTGGACACCGAGGCCTCGGGCATGCGCTCCTGCAGGGCGCGCAGGGTGGCCGGGGCCAGCGGCGCGCTGCCGATGGCGCAGATGCCGATGGAGGAGAGATCGGCGCCGGCGAAGGCGGGATGGGCGACGATCAGCTGGGCCATGGACGGCACCAGGAACACGAACTGGGGCCGCAGCTCGCCGACGACCTCGATCCAGCGCCCGGCGTCGAAGCGCGGCTGGTACACGCCCGAGAGGCCCAGCTGCATGGGGTTGTAGATGAAGCCGATGCCGGCGAAGGTGAACAGGGGGCTGGCGTGCAGCCAGTGCTCCCCCGAGAACGAGGGGTTGGGGGCGCCGGGGATCAGCGCCACGTTGCGGTGGCGCACCGCCACCCCCTTGGGGAGCCCGGTCGTCCCGGAGGTGTAGAGGATGTCGGCGAGGTCGTCACCGGACAGCTCGACCTGGAAGGTGGCGGTGTCGGTGGCCCCCACCTCGCCCCACGACCACGCCGGGTCGCCGCTCTCCTCGGGCGGCGGCGCGCACAGCACGTGCTCGGCGCTCGGCAGCGCCTTGGCCACCTGGTGGGCCAGGGGGGCGAGTTCGGTGTCGGTGAGCACCGCCCGCACACCGGCGTGGTCGAGGAGCCGCTCGAGCTCGGCGTCGGCGAGGCGCGTGTTGGTGGGCACCGCCACCGCCCCGGCCTTGTGGACGGCGCTGTAGGCGACCATCCAGCGCAGGGCCTCCTCGGCCCGCAGGTAGATCGAGACCCGGTCGCCCTTGGCGATGCCGAGCGCCTGCAGCCCCCGGGCCAGGCGGTTGGACTCCGCCTCCCACTGGCCGAAGGTCATCTGGCCCCCGTCGACGATGCGGTAGGCGACGTCGTCGGGGAAGGCGCCGGCCATGGCGCGCAGGTGGTCGGTGAGCAGTGTCGTCACGATGGGCTCTGCCTCGTCGTCTCGGAGGGCGTCGTCTCGGGTGGGGTCGTCTGGGATGGCACGGTCAGGGTGGGTGCGTCACAGCCCGCCGTCGAGGGTGCAGGTGCGCCGGGCGAAGCGCCAGCCCTCGGCGGTGCGCACCAGTTCGTCGTGGTAGCGACCCGAGCGCTGCAGCCGGGAGCGTCGTTCGGCGCGGGGGGCGTCGGGCTGGGGCCGGTTGACCACGAGCAGGGTGACGTCCTGCACGGCGCGGTCGCCCTCGACCTCCACGATGGCGTCCACGGTGACGTGGACGACGCCGTAGGGGGTGTGGCGCACCATCTCGGCCAGCGCGGCGCGCCCGGTGGTGACGGGGCCGCCCACCACCTCCATGACGCCGTCCTCGGTGAACGTGGCGGCGAAGGCGTCGGGATCGCCGTCGTCGAAGCAGCGGTTGTAGCGGGCGGTGAGCTCCCGGATGCGGGTCCGGTCCACCATCCACGCCAGTGCCTCGGCGTCCTGCGCCCGCTGCGCTGCCACGTTTCCCGTCCCTTCGCTCGTCCCGGCACCATCCGGACGTCGCGGGTGCAGCGTGCACCGGCGCCCCCCTCGGTGGCCCGTTCAGGCTGCGACGTTACCGCGCCGCCACGCGCTCAGGCCCTGGGCAGGGCGTAGCAGGCGATGGCGGCGAAGTGCAGCGACGCGCCCACCACGGTGAGGGCGTGGAACACCTCGTGGTAGCCGAAGACGCCCGGCACCGGATCGGGACGGCGCCGGGCGTAGACGAGGGCCCCGGCCGTGTAGCAGGCGCCGCCGCCCAGCACGAGGCCGAAGCCGGCCCCGCCCAGCCCCCGCACGAGTTGGGGCACCACGGCCAGGGCGCACCAGCCCACCACCACGTAGGGCAGCGCCACGGCCCATTTCGGGGCGTCGAGCCACACCTGGCGCGCCGTCACCCCCAGGGCGCCGCCTCCCCACACCAGGCTGAGCACGAGGATCTGCGCCCAGCCGTGCAGGGCCAGGCCGGCCACGGCCGTGTAGGTGCCGGCGATGCCGATGAAGATGGTGGCGTGATCGGCACGGCGCATGCGCCGCCGGGCGGCGGGGCCCCAGCGCACCCGGTGGAAGGCGGCGCTCACGCCGAACAGCGCCACCAGCGAGGCGGCGTAGACGGCCAGGGCGGCGCGCTGGCCGTCGTCGGCGCCGTGGGCGGCGAGCAGCGGTCCGGCCACCAGGGCGGCGCCCAGAGCCACCAGGTGGCTCCATCCCCGCAGCACCGGCCGGCCCGCGGCGAGCTCGGAGGGGGAGGGCGAAGGGTCGGTGTCGACGGACGCGATGGCGGCAGCGTAGCGACAGCGCCGCCCGGGATCAGCCCGGGGCGGTCCCCATGCGGGGCTGGTGGCGCAGCTGGCGTCGGTGCCGCCAGGCCATGAGGAAGCCCTCCATGGGGTCGTCGGTCGACCCGAGGGCGCAGTGGCACATGGTGCAGGACAGCTCGCGGGTCCGACAGCCGCGCCAGGCGGGATCGCGCATGGGGGGGTCGAACGACAGCCACCGCCACAGGCGCAGGGCGTGGGGCGCGCAACCCCTGGTGTGGTCGTGTGTCTCGATCACCGTGCTGACCCCCCTCGACTGCCGATTATGCACCGCCGGCCGGCCGGGCGCCGGTTTCGGGGCCCCCGGACGCGGGGACGGCCGGAGGCGGCCCACGGTAGGAAGCCAAGCTGGCAGATGTCTGAGAGCGGGCGCCGGATAGCATGGGGGGGCGCGGCCGGCAAAGGAGGCGCGCATGTGGGTGATCGCCGGAGTCCTGCTCGGCCTGGTGGTCCTGGCGGCCATCCTCGGCTTCCACGCCGGACCCCACGTCCACCTGGCCGCCGGGCTGCTGGGGGTGGTGGCCGCCGTCTGGCTGGTGGTCATGGTCGTGACGGGCCGCTCGGTGGCCGTCCTGTCGTTCCTGCTCGCCCTGGACCTCGTGCTGTCGGCCGGCACCGGGATCCTCGCCTGGAGGGGGCTGCGGGCCCGGGGCGCCACCACGGTCGGGCACCGCCTCCTGTCGCTCGACGGCGCCGAGGGAGTGGCGCTCGGGCCGCTCGACCCCGAGGGCATCGTCCGGGTCGGTGGTGAGGACTGGTCGGCGGTGTCGCTCAACGGTCCCGTGCCCGCCGGCCGCCGAGTCCAGGTCATCGGGGCGGACCGCGTGCGCCTCGAGGTGTGGGGGGAGGAGGCCGACGACGGGACCGGGCCTGCGCCCCTCGCCCCGGCCGCCGGCGACCCGCAGGCTCCCGGCGCCGACGCGGCGGCCGGGTCCGACCAAGAAAGGCAACGCCCGTGATCATCGGCATCGTCGTCGCCGTCGTCGTGCTGGCGGTCCTGCTCGTCCTGGGCTGGTCCGTCCGCATCGTACGGGAGTACCAGCGCCTGGTGCTGTTCCGGCTGGGCCGGGCCATCGGCACGCGGGGACCCGGGATCGTCCTCATCAACCCCGTCACCGACCGCACCACCTCCGTGGACCTTCGTGAGCAGTTCCTGGAGATCCCCCACCAGACCGCCATCACCAAGGACAACGCGGCGATCTCGATCGACTTCATCATCTTCTACAAGGTCGTCGACCCCGCCATGTCGGTGCTCAAGGTCCAGAACTTCGCGGCCGCCGCCCTCAACGTGGCCGCCACCACCCTGCGCAGCGTGGTGGGCGACACCGCCCTCGACGACGTGCTCTCCAAGCGCGAGGAGATGAACGCCTCGCTGCGCGTCCGGCTCGACGAGATCACCGAGCGGTGGGGCGTGAAGGTCACCACTGTCGAGGTGCGCGAGGTCAACCCGCCTCCCGGCGTGCTCGAGGCCATGACCCGCCAGATGTCGGCCGAGCGGACCCGGCGCGCCGCGGTGACCGAGGCCGAGGGCCAGAAGCAGGCGGCGATCACCCTGGCCGAGGGCACGAAGCAGGCCGCCATCCTGGCCGCCGAGGGCGACCGGCAGTCCAACGTGCTGCGGGCCGAGGGTCTGGCGGCGGGCCTCGACAAGATCCTGGCCGTGGCTCGGACGCTCGACGGCAACACCATGCAGCTGCAGTACCTCGAGACGCTCAAGCAGGTGGGCATGTCGCCGGCCACCAAGATCGTGGTCCCCATGGAGTTCGCCGGCATCTTCGACAACCTGCGCGGCGTGCTCGGCGGCGGCAACGGGGCCCGTGGGCACGGGCAGCCCGAGCTGTGGTCGGTCGGTGACCACGAGGACGGTCACCAGGGTCCGCCGCCGCCGGCTCCCCCGCCGCCCCCGCCCCGCGCCCGCTAGCGGGGCGGGCTCGGCCTGCACGTGCACGGTCACGGGACGGTGCTCCCGCGGTCGGCATGAGCCCCAGGGGAGAGCGCCGCAGGGAGTCCTTCGACACCGTGGCGGAGCTCTACCACGCCGGCCGGCCGCCCTATCCGGCCTCCGTCGTCGACACGGTGGTCCACGCCCTCGGCGTGGTCCCGGGCACGCGGGTGCTCGAGATCGGCTGCGGCACGGGGCGCTTCAGTGTGGAGCTGTGCCGGGCCGGCGCCGAGCTTCTCGCCGTCGAGCTCGGACCGAACCTCGCCCGCCTCGCCCGGGAGCACCTCGCCGCCTACCCCGGGGCGCACGTCGTCACGGCCCCCTTCGAGGACTGGCCGCTGCCGGCGGAGCCCTTCGACGGGGCCTGCGCGGCAACCGCCTTCCACTGGCTCGACGCCGCCGCCGCCTTCGACAAGTGCGCCGCCGCCCTGCGCCCCGGCGGGGCCCTCGCCATCGTCCACGCCCATCACGTGCGCGGCGGGACGGAGGCCTTCTTCTCCGGGGCCCAGTCCCTCTACGTGCGCTACGGCTTGAGCGACGAGCCGGATTTCGAGCCGCCCGAGACCGTCGATGTGCCTCCTCTGTACCCCGAGCTCGACGAGCATCCGGCGTTCGAGGACGTGCGGCGCCCACGCATCGACGTCGACACCGATTTCGACACGGCCGCTCACATCGCCATGTTGCGCACCGACTCCCTCGTGCTCTCGCTGGAGGAGCCGGCGCGCCGCGCCTTCCTGGAGGAGATGGCGCTGCTCATCGACAGGCGTCACGGTGGACGGGTGTCGAGGGCCTACTGCTACGAGATCGTCACGGCCCGGCGGATCGCGTCGCCCGGCCGCGCACCGACGCCCGGGTAGCGGCCAGGACCGGGACTTTGGTCCCTAGCGCCGGGGGTCGCACGGCACCAAGATGATCGCAGAAGACCCCCGCCACATGACGCAGGGAGAGGAGGTGAGCCACCTGGTTCGCTGGGCCTTAGGTGAGCGCCGCAAGGGAACCGGGCCGTGGGTCGGTGTGGTGCCGACCCGACGGGACCGTACCTCGACATCCTGACGACGATCGATCGGCTGCTGCCGGTCCAGTCGTGCAAACCACGGCGTTTCGAGCCGGTCGAGGGCCCCACCCGCTCCCGCGCAGCGCCTGACAGGCAACACCGCGACGCCCGTCCCGTCCCCGGGGGCGGGCGCCGTCGCGCCGGAGTGTGCGACGCTGACGCCGTGGCGACGGGTGGCGATGCGGGGCTGGCCGCCGTGCTCGACGCCTTCGACGTCGGCGCCGGCGATCTCCTGGGACGGGGTGGGGAGGCCCGCGTCTACGCCCTGGACGCCGCACGGGTGTTGCGCGTGGCGCATCCCGGCGGGCGGGCCGACGAGCTCGTGGCCCGCGCCGCGTTGCTGGAGCGCCTCCGTCGGGGGAACCCGCCGTTCGCCCTTCCCACCGTCCTCGAGGTGGGCGAGCTGTCGGGCCGGGTGTTCGCCGTGGAGCGCCGGCTGCCGGGCAAGCCCCTCACGGAGGTCCTGGCGATCGTGGACGCCGCCGCCCGGCCCGCCCTGGTCGAGGCCTACCTAGAGGCGGCGTCCGCCCTGGGCGACCTCCCCCTCGGCGGGCCCCCCAGCTACGGCGAGCTGTTGCCGTTCGACGCCATCGAGAGCGACACCTGGGCCGGCTATCTCGAGCGGCGCGCCGCCGCCAACCTGGCCGGCTCGAGCGCCGAGCTCCGCCGGGTCGACGCCGCCGCTGTGGCCCGGACGCTGCCCGAGGCCGCCGCCCCGGCGTTCGTGCACCTCGACGCCTTCGCCGGCAACATGCTCACCGACGGCGCCGCTGTCACCGCCGTGCTCGACATCGGCACCTGTGCCGTGGCCGGCGACCGCCGATTCAACGTCTTGGCGGCGGCGTGCTACCTCGAGGCCCCGGAGATCACGCCCACGGCCACGGCGGCCGACGCCGCGTTGGCGCGCCGGTGGCTCGACGCACGCGGGCTCGGGGCCCTGCTCGGGCCCACCCGCCGGTGGCTGGCCGCCTACTGGTCGGCGGCCGTGGACGACGCCGCTTTGCTGCGGTGGTGCCGGCGCGTCCTGCTCGGTGGGTGACCGGGGTCAGGCCGGGCCGGCGTACACGGCGCGGGCCCGGTAGCGCAGGGGCCGCTCGTCGAGCTCCTCGAGGTAGTGCGCCACCCATCCCGCCATGCGGGCGACGGCGAAGATGATGCGCCCGGCGTCGGCGCCCATGCCGGTCGCCCGGGCCAGGGCGGCCAGCCCGAGGTCGATGTTGGGCGGGGGCAGGCCGCGCTCGGCCCCCAGGGCCAGCACCGTCTCGAGGGTCCGGTGCCACTCGGGATCGCCCACGTCGCCGACCACCTGGCGCAGCACCGCGAAGCGGGGATCGACGCCGCGGTACACGCTGTGGCCGAATCCCGGCACGATGCCCTGCCAGCGCAGGCTGTCGCCCACGGCGGCGCCCGCTCCCAGGCGCCGCACCCCGCCCAGCAGCTCGTAGGCGAGGCGCGAGGCCCCCCCGTGCAAGGGGCCGCCCACGACCGCCATGCCCGCGCCCACGGCGTCGTAGAGATCGGCGCGCGCCGACGCCGCCACCCGCACCGCCAGGGTGGAGGCGGCCAGCTCGTGGTCGGCCAGCAGCACCATGGCGGCGTTGACGGCGCGCGCCACGCCGCGTCCAGCTCCCGGTACGAGGCGGGCGGCCAGCGTCCCGGCCACCGTGGCCTGCGCGGACCGTCCGCCGAGCTCCAGCCCCGGCGCCGGCCGGCCGTCGTGGGGAAGCACCCCGACCACCGTGGCCACGAGCCGCCGGGCACCGGCCCGCACGGCGTCGGGCCGGGTGTCGCCGCGCAGCGGGTCGGCGGCGCCCGCCATGAGCACCGCCCAGGGCACGCGCTCGGGGGCGCCCAGGTCGGCGGGGGGCTCGAGGGACAGCGCCGCCCAGGGTCGGTCGGCGCCCGGCTCGCCCTGCCACAGCAACTCGGCCACGTCCTCGTAGGGGAGGGTCAGGGCCAGGTCGGTCACGGGCCGGCCCCGGAAGCGCGGTCCGTCCTCGCGCAGCTGGGTGGTGGCCGTGGTGACCGTGGCCAGACGGGTCTCGGTGCGCCGCCCGCCCCGTGACCGGCGCGCCAGGGCCTCCACGTCCTCGGCCAGGAAGAGGCTGCGGCGCCCGTCGGGGGCGGGATGCGACGGCAGCAGGCCCCGGCTCACGTAGGCGTAGAGCGTGGGGAGCTTGACCCCCAACCGCCGGGCCGCCTCCTCGCTCTGCAGGACGCGCTCGCTCACCCTCCCACTCTCTCATATTGACTTGATCAACATTTACAGAGGCGCCCGGCGGGCGCATGATGGGCGCGACGGCGACGAGCCGGAACGTGCCCGCCCCAGGCAGCCGGCCCGGGGTGGGTGCCACCTCGGCGCGCCGGACGCACCGGGCTCGATGCGACCAGGAGGGCAGACGCCATGCGCACGTTGGTGGGCGACCTGATGTCATCGCCGGCGGTGACCTGCGGGACGGGCACCACCCTCGAGGAGGCGGCCCGCATCATGCGGGGCGCCGGGACGGGGTCGGTGATCGTGGTGGACGAGGCCAAGGTGGCCGGGATCCTGACCGAGCGGGACCTGCTGCGGGCCACGGCCGCCGGCGTGGCGCCCGCCCGCGACCGGGTGGAGGGGTGGATGACGGCCCAACCCCACGTGCTCGGTCCCGAGGAGGAGGCCGAGGCGGCGTGGTCGAGCCTGGCCCGCCACGGCTATCGCCATCTGCCCGTCGTGGACAAGGGCGAGCTCGTGGGCGTGGTGTCGTGGCGCGACCTCACGGGGGTGGCCCGGCTGCGGCCGCCGGGCGAACCCGCCACCGAGATCCCCCCCGGTCTCGAGGGGGTGGTGGCGGCCGAGACCGCCCTCGGCGACGTACGTGGGGAGGAGGGCTTCTTCCACTACCGCCAGTACTCGGCGGTCGAGCTGGCCGAGCGGCGCTCGCTCGAGGACGTGTGGTTCCTGCTCTTCGAGGGCCGCCTGCCCACCGCCGCCGAGGCCCGGCGCTTCGCCGAGGAGCTGGCGCCGCTGCGCGTCCTGCCCCCGGGGGTCGGCCAGGTGCTCGGCGAGCTGGCCGGCGCCGGGACGCCGCTCGAGGCGCTGCGCACCGCGGTGTCGCTGCTCGGGGCGGAGCTCGGCTGGCGGCCCACCCTGGACACCGCACCCGTGGAGCTGCGGGCCCAGGCGCTGCGCCTGTGCGCCGTGGTGCCCACCATCCTGGCCGCCGCCCACGCCCTCGGCGAGGGCCGGACGCCGCCGGCGCCCCGCGCCGACCTGAGCGCGGCGGCCAACTACCTGTGGATGGTCACGGGCGCCGAACCCGAGCCGGCGCGGGCGCGTGCCGTGGAGCAATACCAGATCCTCACCATCGACCACGGGTTCAACGCCTCGACCTTCACCGCCCGGGTCATCACCTCGACGGGCGCGGACCTGGCCGCGGCGGTGTGCGGCGCCATCGGCGCGCTGTCGGGGCCCCTGCACGGCGGTGCCCCGAGCCGGGCGCTGGCCATGCTCGACGATATCGCCACGCCGGAGCGGGCCGAGGCGTGGCTGGTCGCCGCGGTGGAGCGCGGCGACCGGGTCATGGGCTTCGGGCACCGGGTCTACAAGACCGACGACCCCCGGTCGCTGTTCCTGCGGGCCGTGGCCCGCGGCATGGGCGGCCCGCTGGTCGAGTTCGCGACGGAGGTCGAGCGCACCGCCGTCGAGGTGCTGGCGGCCATGAAGCCGGGACGGCGGCTGTTCACCAACGTGGAGTTCTACGCCGGCGTGGTCATGCACGAGTGCGGGATCCCCCGGGACATGTTCACCCCGACGTTCACCGCCGGCCGCTGCATCGGCTGGGCCGCCCACGTGCTCGAGCAGGCCTCGCACAACCGGCTCATCCGGCCCTCGGCCCGCTACACCGGGCCGCCGCCGCCCGTGCCGGTCCCCGAGACCTGAGCAGTGGTGGCCGCCAGGCCGCCCACCATGCCCTGCGCCTGGTGCTCGAACTGCGTGCGGTACAGCTCGGCGTAGAGCCCGTCGGCGGCGAGCAGCTCGTCGTGGCGGCCCTCCTCGACGATGCGCCCGCCCTCCACCACGAGGATCTTGTCCGCCTCGCGCACGGTGGACAGCCGGTGGGCGATGACGAGCGACGTGCGCCCGGCCAGCGCCGTCTTGAGTGCCTGCTGCACCGCCACCTCGGACTCCGAGTCGAGATGGGCCGTGGCCTCGTCGAGCACCACGACGTCGGGCGCCTTGAGCAGGAGGCGGGCGATGGCGATGCGCTGCTTCTCCCCGCCCGACAGCCGGTAGCCGCGGTCGCCGACGACGGTGTCGAGCCCGTCGGGGAGCGAGTCGACGAGGGGGAGGATCTGCGCCGCCTCGAGCGCCTGGCGCAGCTCGCCCTCGGTGGCGTCGGGCTTGGCGTAGCGCAGGTTGGAGCGGATCGTCTCGTGGAAGAGGTGGGCGTCCTGGGTGACCACGCCCACCACGTCACGGATCGAGGCCAGGGTGGCGTCGCGCACGTCGATGCCGTCGATGCGTACCGCCCCGGCGCGGGCGTCGTAGAGGCGGGGGACGAGGTGGCTGATGGTGGTCTTGCCCGCTCCCGAGGGCCCCACCAGCGCCACGAGCTGCCCGGGCTCCGCCCGGAACGACACGTCGAACAGGACCTGGTTCGACGGGGCCTGGTCGAGGACGGCGACGGTCTCGAGCGACGCCAGGGACACCTCCTCGGCCTTGGGGTAGGCGAAGTCGACGTGGTCGAACTCGACGAGGGCCGGTCCCTTGGGGATGGCCAGCGCACCCGCCCGCTCGTCGATCATGGGCGCGAGGTCGAGGACCTCGAAGACCCGGTCGAACGACACCAGCGCCGTCATGACGTCGACCTGCACGTTGGACAGGGCCGTGAGCGGGCCGTAGAGGCGGTTGAGGTAGGCGGTGAGGGCGACCACCGTGCCGAGGGAGAGCACGGCCCGCGCCGCCTCCACGCCGCCCCACCCGTAGACGACCGCGGTGGCCAGGGAGGCGGTGAGCAGCAGCGAGGCCATGAACACCCGCGTGTACATGGCCTGGGTGATGCCGATGTCGCGCACCCGCCCCGCCTTGCCCTTGAACTCCTGGACCTCGCGCTGCGGGTGCCCGAAGAGCTTGACGAGCAGTGCCCCCGACACGTTGAACCGCTCGGTCATGGTGTTGGTCATCTGGGCGTTGAGCGTGTAGCTCTCCCGGGTGATGGCCGCCAGACGGCGCCCCACGAAGCGCGCCGGGACGAGGAAGACCGGCAGCATGAGCAGCGCCACCAGCGTGATCTGCCACGACAGCCACAGCATGGCCGACAGCGTGATGCATACGCCGATCACGTTGCTCACCACCGACGAGAAGGTGTCGGTGAAGGCCTGCTGGGCACCGAGGACGTCGTTGTTGAGGCGCGACACGAGGGCGCCGGTCTGGGTCCTCGTGAAGAAGGCGATGGGCATGCGCTGGATGTGCTCGAAGACCTGGGAGCGCATGTCGTAGATGAGCCCCTCGCCGATGCGCGCCGACACCCAGCGCTGCCACAGCGACAGCACGGCGTCCACCACGGCGAGCACCCCCACCACGACGGCCAGCGCCACGATGGATCGCGCGTGGTGGCGCACGGCGTCATTGATGATGAGCCGGTAGATGAGGGGGTTGGCCGCCCCGATGACGGCGTCGACGACGATGAGCGCCAGGAACACGCCGAGCAGCACCCGGTAGGGGCGGGCGAAGCGCGCGATGCGGGCCACGATGCCCTTGGGCAGCTTCTCGTTCTTGACCGAGTCGTCGCGCCGCAGCGAGCGCATGAGCCCCCAGCCCATGCCGCCCCCGCCGTGGCCGCCCATGCCCATGTGCATCCCCATGCTCACGCCCCCATCTCCCCGCCGCAGCAGCTGTGGCAGGCGCCGCGGGCGCACAACGACCGCAGTGCCTCGGCCAGGGCGGCGCGCTGGGCGGGATCGAGGCCCCCGAAGACCTGCTCGGCGCTGTGGCGCCGGGCCGCCTCGAGGCCGTCCAACAGGCGACGGCCGGCGGCGGTGAGCTCCACGCGCACCGAGCGCCGGTCGCCGGGATCGGCCCGCCGGGCCACGAGGCCGGCCGCCTCGAGGCCGTCGACCATGGTGGTGGCCGAGCGGGGCACCACCTCCAGCTCGGCGGCGAGGTCGGCCATGCGCAGCGGGCCCTCGTGGGCCACCAGGCGCAGCGCCCTGGCCTGGCCGTAGGTGAGGCCGAGGGGGGCGAGCTGGGCGGCCGAGCCCCGCCGCAGGCGGCGGGCGGTGTGGGTGAAGAGCTCGGCGAGCTCGGCGGTGCTGGCGCTGTGCCCGGCCTGCTGGTGGCGACGGTGTGCCGTCCCGTGCCGCCCGGTCGGCGGGGGTGCTGGGGCCACGGTGGTCCTCCCGGTGTGGTCGGTCGTCGGGGTCGGTTGGTGAGTATAGCTCCTAGTGAGTATTACTCATTACTGGGGCCCGCCCGACACGGGGTCGGGCGGCGCCCGGCGGCGGGAGGGGCGCGCCGGGGCTGTGGTTCAATGGCGCCGTGCCCCCCGCCCTGGCGCCCATGGCGGACTATCGCGAGCGCCTGCGGACGGTGGTGCGGACCCATCCCGGCGTCCTGTTGCACCTGGAGGAGCCCATCCGCCTGGCCAGCGGGGATCTGAGCCGCGACTTCGTCGACGCCAAGCTGGCCGTCGACGAGCCGGGCGCCTTGCGCACCGCCGGCGAGGCGATGTGCCGGGCGGCGGCCGACGCCGGCGCCGAGTTCGACGCCGTCGGCGGTCTCCTGGTCGGAGCCGCACCCTTCACCTTCGCCGTGTCGACGGTGGCGGGGTCGAAGTGGTTCCTGGTCCGCAAGGAGCCCAAGGGTCGCGGCACCAACCGCTGGACCGAGGGCGCCCGGATCACCGAGGGGATGCGGGTCATGCTCGTCGACGACGTCGTCACCAGGGGCGAATCCATCCAGAAGGCGTGCGAGCGGGTCGAGGAGGAGGGTGCGGTGGTGGTGTTCGCCACCACGCTCGTGGACCGGGCCGACTTCAGCCGCCACTGGTTCGCCGAGCGCGCCATCCCCTACGCGCCCGTGCTCACCTACGAGGACCTCGGCATCGACCCCGTGGTCGGGGACGAGCACAGCGGCTGACCCGCCCGGGGCGTCACCCGTCGCCAGGGCGGGGATGGAGGACGGCCTGGGTCTGGGTGACCTGGGCCACGCGCCGGCCTGCATCGTCGGTGATGTCGGTCTGCACCACGACCGTGCTGCGCCCCACGTGCAGCGGGGCCGTCACGGCGTGGGCGCGCCCGGTCCGGACGCCACGGAAGAAGTTCGTCTTGGACTCGATGGTCGACGTGGTGGCGCCGGCGGGCAGGTTGAGCACGGCGCATAACGCCCCCAGGCTGTCGGCCAGGGTCATGAGCGCCGCTCCGTGGAGCACGCCGCCGGCGGTGCAGCGCTCCGGCGACCATCGCAGCGAGCCCGTCACGCGGTCCCGACCGGCCTCGGCCACCTCCACGCCGCAGGCGCCGGCGAAGGGCATGAGGGCGAGCAGGTCGGCCGGCGACGGGATGCGCTCCACGTCACCGACGTTACCGATCTCGGGGCGGTGCCTGTCCTGCGTCACTCCGCCCGCAGCGCCACGGCACCGGGTGTGCGGGCTGCCACCCGCCCGGGCACGGAGGCCACCACGTTGGCGAGCGCCAGTGACCCGACGGCGACGGCGGCGACCGACAGGGCTGGCACGACGGGTGCGGGCACAGCGTGGATCTCACCGGCGAAGGCGTCCCACAGGACTCTCCCGGCGACGATCCCGAGCGGCACACCCACCACGGTGCCGACGAGCACGACCACCGTCGACTGCCAGGCGATGGTGGCGGCCAGCTGGGGCCCGGTGAACCCGAGCGTCTTGAGCAGCGCCAGGTCGCGCCGTCGGCGACGCACCGAGGCCACCAGGGTCAGCGCCAGGGCCACCGCCGCCCCGGCCCCGAGGGCGGCGCCGAGGATGGCCGGCGTGTCGCCCATGGAGCGGTAGTTCACGATCTCGGCCGGGTGCAGCGGCGTCACCTGAGACGTCACCCCGAAGTTGGCGTTGTTCGACAGGCGCGCCGCGATGGTGCGCAGCGAGGTCAGCGCGCTGGCACGGTCGGCGTCCGGGCGCAGGTCGACGAAGATGTTCTCGGGCCCCGGGATCGGGTCGGCGAAGGGGTCGCGCACCGCGGCCGGGATCAAGGTGTCGTCCAGGAGCGCACCCGATCCCATCTCGAGGTGCGTGCCGGCGAAGCCGAGCGTGGGCATGGTCATCGTGCCCACCACCGTGAGCACGGTGTGCCCTCCGGTGGCGTCGTCGACCGTCACGGTCCCCCCGACATGGGTGTGCAGCTGCGCCAGGGTGGTCGCGCCCAGCACGACCTGGCCCGGGGCCCCGAGGCCGTGACCCGACAAGAGCGGGGGTTGCACCGGGGCGCCCGGCCGTTCTCCCAGGACCGGTATGGCCTGGCCGTCGATGTCGAGATCGGCGGACCAGGCACCCGACCACGCCGCCACGGCGCGGTCGTCGCCGAGCAGGCGCGTGGCGAGCGCCTGGGGGGAATTGCCCGAGCCCTGGCCGGCGGCGAGATCGGCGTCCCAGTTCCATCCGTACAGGCGCGGGTGCGACACCAGGTTGCGCAGGCTGGCGCCGAAGGTGACGGTGGCCACCACGGCCAGCACGGCCAGGAGTGCCCCCACGATGGCCGAGCGCACGGGCACGGCGTTGTGCCCCTGCCCCGGTTCCAGGGCGAAGCGGATACCGGTCACCGCCGCCGCCGGCATGCCCGCCCCGGCCGCGGCGCGTGCCGCCGTCGAGGTGTGGGGAGCCCCGGCGGCCCGGGCGGCCACGCGGTGCGGGGCGTTGCGCAGCGCCAGCGCCGTGGCCAGGCCGACGAGGCCCACGACGAGCACGCCGAAACCCGCCCCGAGCACCGTCCAGTCGGCGAAGACCCCGGCCGGGTGCACGGCCTGGACCGGTCCGAGCACCGAGACCGGCGAGAGGCCCACGGCCACACCGACCGCCAGGGCGGCGCCGGCCACCCCGGCGGTGGCGCTGCCCACGAGGGTGTCGGCGGCGACCGTGGCCGGATCGGCGCCGAGGGCCCGCAGGACGCCGAGTTCGGTCGACGCCAGCCGGAGCTGGCGCCCGATGATCTGGCCGGCGACGAGCAGGACGGCGAGGGCGGCGATGCACCCGAAGGCCCCCAGCGCGATGGACTCGGGCCGCAGGGTGCGCTCGGCCTTGGCCACCTCGTCGCTCAGCAGGGTGGGGGCGGGGAACCCGGCGGGAAGGATGCGACCGACCTCGGCGTCGACCGCGGCCACGGCCCCCGGACCCCCCGAGACCTGCAGCCCGGTCCCGCTGTAGTTGACGCAGCAGCGCAGCAGCGGCCGGGTGAAGGCCGGGGTGAACAGCGCCAGGGACTGGCTGTCGTCGACGTCGTCCTCGATGAGCTGGTTGGGCAGGACGAACGTGCCGACCAGCGTGACGTCCTCGATGCGGTAGGGGGCGAGCCGGCGGACCGGGGCCGTGCCGAAGTCGGGGAGCTCGGTCTGGGCGTTGGTGTAGACGCCGATCCGCAGCCGGTCCCCGACGCCTACGCCGGCGGCCGCGGCCACGGCGCTGTCCATCATGACCTGGTCGGCCCGACGGGGATCGGCGAGCCGCCCCTGCACCACCACCACGCCGTCCTGGGAGAATCCCTCGGTGTCGTCGCTGCCCTCGCCGTTGCCCGCCGCGGGAGGGAAGCCCGCGACGGCCTCGGGGCTGCCCGACGCCGTCAGCGGCAGGACGTCGAGTCCGGCCAGGTCGGCGACCGACGTCACGTGGGGCAGCCGCGCCACCTGCCGGACCACCGCAGGGTCGTAGCCGCTGCCCTCGGCCCCGGGGATGAGCGGGTTGCGCACCGACGCCACGAAGGTGAGGGCTGACGCGTGGGTCCCGCTCATGAGCAGCGGGTACGAGGCCTGCGTGCGCCGGCCTCCGGCGATCGAGGCCATGGCCAGGCCCCCGATGAGGCCGATGAGCAGGACCAGCGCGACGTAGGCGGCGCGCCGGCGCCGGAGCGTGGCCCCGGCGCGGTACCAGGCCACCCGCATGGTCCCGGCGTCCATCAAGCGGCCCCGCCCACCGCTCCATTGTGGGGGTGTGGTCGGGGCCGGCCAATGGCGCTACCCGGTGCATCGGGGCGGGTGCTGGCACGACGGCCCCGCCCGCCGGGCCCGCCGGGCCCGGCATGGCCCCCCGGCCCCGCTACGAGCCCTGCTCGTAGCAGTTGAACATCCAGCGGACGCCGAAGCGGTCCAGCGTGCAGCCCCAGTAGGCCCAGGGCATCTGGGCCATGCCCGTCGACTCGCTGCCACCCTCGCTGAGCGCGGCGTAGAGCCGGTCGGTCTCGGCCCGGGTGTCGGGCTCGAGGCAGATGGTGACGTTGTTGCCGACGCGCAGCTCGTGGCCCATGGACGCGAGCATGTCGGTCCCCATGAGCACGTGCCCGGCCAGGATGGGCAGCTCGACATGGGCCACGAGGCGCTGTTCGGCCTCGGTGAGGGCGGGGCTGCCGGGGGCCGCCGGCATGTCCCCCATGCGGGTCACGGCGGGGGCCCCGGAGCCGAAGACCGATCCGTAGAAGCCGAAGGCCTCCTCGGTCTGTCCCATGAAGTTCAGGTAGGTGCTGACCCGGCTCATCGACGCACGCTCCTTGTCGTGGGGCCGGCGGGGGCCGGCCGTGCCCGTTCCCGCACGCACAGACGACCGGGCCGATCCCGGCTCATCGGTCGCCGGCTCATCCGCCGATCAGCGTGGCAAGCAGGTCGACGGTGGGGTTGGCCTTGGTGAGCCAGCTGTCGTCGATCCCGAGCCGGGCGAGCAGCCGGGCGGCCCGCACCAGGATGGCGCCGCTGCGCAGGGCGGCGAAGGCCTCGAACCAGCGCAGATCGGCCAGGGCCCGCCCCAGCCGCCGCTCGTAGGCGGCCACCGTGGCGTCGCGCCCGGGGAAGCCCGGGAGGTCTCCCCGGCAGCGGTCGACGGCCATGCCGTGCAGGGTGAGGTACCAGCCGAGATCCACCTCGGCGGGCCCGATGGCCGCCATCTCGAAATCGAGGACGGCGGCCACGCCCATGTCCGGGTCGACGAGGACGTTGCCGAGCTGGACGTCCCCCCACAACAGCGACGCTGGCGGCTCGGGACGCGGCAGGTGGGCGCGGCACCAGGCCACGCCCTCGTCGAACACGGCGGGGACGCCCGTCCCGTTGCCGCCCGCCCAGGCCAGGTACCGCTCCCAGGCGTCGACCTGGGCGCCCAGGCGCCCGCCGGCCGGCGCCGTCTCCTGGCCCAGCACGGCGCCCGCGCCCAGCTCCGCCCAGTCGAGGCGGTGGATGCCGGCCAGGGCGCCGAGCAGGGCGTCGTGCAGGGTCGCCTGCTCGGTGGGGGTGGCCTCGGCCAGCCATCCC
>Ga0335078_10005391_pt1 | contig 18907 bp, 17 predicted proteins | sample Lox_Sample_32_FD_206711 | JGI IMG/M metagenome (GOLD analysis project Ga0335078, IMG submission 206711) | Soil microbial communities from Loxahatchee National Wildlife Refuge, Florida, United States - Lox_Sample_3.2 | ecosystem: Environmental > Terrestrial > Soil > Wetlands | place: USA... | reverse complement strand
AGCGACCGTGATGTACATCATTTCATGCAGCAGGAAGAAGCCGAAGGTCATCAGCAAGCGTGAGCCGGGATTTTCCACGTCAATCTTCGCCCCCAGCGACGACGCCATGTATCCGATTACCGCCTTGGCGATGCCGTACACGCCCAGCGGCTGATGCGTTAGCGCATCCTGGAAGAGCCCGATTGCGGCGCCCGTCAGGCATCCGCTGACGGGATTCCGTCGCGCCACGGCGAAGAAGATGGTCACGATCAGAGGCAGGTCGAACGCGCTGAAGAAATGCAGCTTGACCGGGATGAACGCCTGCATCACCAGTGCCACGAACGGCACGCCCAATGTAACTGCAGGGTTAAACCGGTAAACCTCGATGCGCTCGGGCTTGCTCTGGGAAATGGTCACTGCGGCTGCGTGTCCTTAGTGGAGGTGGTGGCGGGCGGCTTCGTGGCGGGCGTGGTGGCAGCTTCTTTCACCGGCTTTGGTGTGGCTGCAACCGGCTTTTTCACCGTGGACGCAGCCGCCGTATCGCCAGCCTGTGGCTCGGTTCCCGCTTTGGGCTTGGCTTTTGCCGCGTTGGCCAGCTCAGGAGCCGGCTTGTTGGCCGCACCGGGACCGGGCTTCGTTGTCTCGCCAGCGGGCTTTTCTGCAGCAGGCTTATCGGGAGGAGGCGGAGCGACCGTCGGCAGCCGTTGCGCCAGGATGTCGATGGCACGTCGCGGACCTTCGTCGCTGGCCGCGACCGCGTCGGGCGAGCGGTCCTCGATCTTGGTGATGACCAGCACTTCTTCCAACTGATTCAAATTCGCCGCCGGCCTAACGCGGATGTTATAGAACAGGTCCTGCCCCGGAGCCACGGTCGCAACAACACCCACCGGCAGGCCCTTGGGGAAAATACGGTCTCCGCCGCTGGTGATGATCCGATCGCCCGGTTGGACCTTCTCGTCTGACATCACGTTATTCAGCATCGTGGCGCCATTGGCGCTGCCCTTGAGAATGCCCTGCAACCGGGACTTCTCCAGGATGACGCCCGCGCCGCTTGTCGGATCGTTGATGAGCAGCACCAGGGAAGTCGTGGGCAGGACGCGCAACACCTTGCCGACGATCCCTTCCGGCGTCACCACCGGCATGTCGGCGGCGATGCCGTCTTTGCTTCCCTTATCGATATAGATGGCGCGCGAAAACTCGCTGCCCGTGGTGGAAATCACCTGCGCCGGAACTGTCTTGGAGATGTACTTCTCCTTGAATCCGAGCAGGTACTGCAGCCGTTGCGCCTGGCTGGCATCTTCGACGAGGCGAATCTGCTGCATCTTCATCTGCGCGATTTCGTCCTTCAGGTCTTCGTTCTCCTTGCGGACGCCGCGGAGCCAAATGTAGTTATGCCAGGTGTTGGAACACCAGTCTTGGGTGTGAACGATGGTACGAGTGATGGGAGTAACGACGCCGATAGCCCAGACGCGGATGAGTCGCGTGCCGCCGTCGCCGGGGCGCTTCACTTGCACGGCGAGCCCGAGGATCTGCACAACCAATACCGCCGCCAGCACGACCAGGTTGAACGTGTTGCGAAATCGGCTGATGACGTTTTCCATAAACCAGTCGTTAGTTATCAGTCGTTGGTTGTTAGGAAAATCGCGGCAGCTTATATTCCGACTTCAGCTCTCAGCCTCGCGTAACGACCCACCACAAGACTGAGAGACTGAAAGACTGACCGACTTCTTTACTCAATCGAAATCTTGCGCAGCAGCTTGAAGTCGCTGAGCATCTTGCCGGTGCCGAGCACCACGCTGGCCAGCGGATCGTCGGCGATGGAGACCGGCAATCCCGTTTCTTCGCGGATGCGCTTGTCGAGATTCTTCAGCAGCGCACCACCACCCGTCAGCACGATGCCGCGGTCGCTGATGTCCGCCGACAGTTCCGGAGGCGTGCGTTCGAGCGCGACGCGGATCGCGTTCATGATCGTCGCCACACACTCGCTCAGCGCTTCGCGAATTTCGCTATCGTCGATGGTGATCGACTTGGGCACGCCCTCAATCAGGTTGCGGCCCTTGATTTCCATTGTGAGCGGCTTCTCGAGCGGGTATGCCGAGCCGATTTCCATCTTGATCTGCTCGGCGGTACGCTCGCCGATCAGCAGGTTATATTTGCGCTTCAGGTAATTCATGATGGCTTCATCCATCTGGTTACCTGCCATACGCACGGATCGCGAATAAACGATGCCGCTCAGCGAAATCACAGCGATGTCGGTGGTGCCGCCGCCGATGTCGACAACCATGTTGCCGCTGGGCTCGGTGATCGGCAGACCCGCGCCGATCGCTGCCACCATCGCCTGCTCGACGAGGTGAACTTCGCTCGCCTTGGCGCGATAGGCGGAGTCCATGACGGCGCGCTTCTCCACCTGCGTAATCTCCGAAGGCACGCCGATCACGATGCGGGGGTGGACCAGCATCTTGCGGTTGTGCGCCTTCTGGATGAAGTAGTTCAACATCTTCTCGGTGACCTTGAAGTCGGCGATGACGCCGTCCTTCATCGGCTTGATGGCGACGATGTTGCCGGGCGTGCGGCCCAGCATCTCTTTCGCCTCTTTGCCGACGGCTTCCACTTCGCCCGTGTTCTTGTTGATGGCGACGATGGAGGGTTCGTTCACCACGATGCCTTTGCCCTTCGCGTACACCAGCGTGTTCGCGGTGCCGAGGTCGATGGCGAGGTCGCTGGAGAAAACGCTGAACAGCGAGCGCAGGTTGTGAAAGCGGGACGTACCGCCAAAACCGTTCGTTGACATACTCGTACTTCTACTCTCTTGCCAGAGGCCGGTTGCGGCGCACAACCAGTGACTCTGATTTTATTAGATGTCGATGATGACCGCCGGAACCGAAGCCCCGCGACTCCCGGCGTTGGCCGGACTTGTCGAGGTCCGCGGAACCCGGAAATCGCGCCCGCCGGTACACTGCGCCCGCCAAACCATCATCAGGACTTGTCGGGAAAACCTGCTGTTTCCATCATGCCAGAAAAGCGCCTGGCCGACGGCGAACAGCTACTGAATCACCACTTTTTTCTGCAGCGTCTTAACGCCGCCACGCGAATTCTGCGCCGTGATGGTGATCAAATTCTCGCCGTTGGGCAAAGGCGGCGTGAAGTACTGGAACGTGCCGTCGGTGGCGACAAAAGGCACCTCCTGCCCATTCACCATCACCCTCGCCGTACTCTCCGTCTTGCCCTTGATCTCGATCACGTGTCCGCGCTGCACCAGCGGCGCCAATTCCAGCGCGATCGGGATATTGTCCGGGCCCTTGCGAATGACCGTGAACCGGTTCTTCTCGCTCTCGATCGAGGCTTGCCCGTTGATGTCTTCCGACTGGACCTCCCAGTAGAAAGCGCCTTCGCCAAGACCTGAAATCTGCTCGTCACTCTTTCCGATTTTTTTGTCGATCACCGTCGACGAGAAATAGGGATTGCGCGAAACTCGCAGGTGATAACTCACCGCCTGGCTCACCGGCGACCACGAGAACTGCACCGGATCCTTCGGATCAATCACGAAGATCGGCAGCATGTTCGCTGGCGAAATCAGGGTCGGAGGCGCGATTTGCTTCTCTTTCGTCATCTTCGGCGAATCGGCTTTGAACGAAACCTGCTCGTACTCCGTCAGTTTCACGTTCTCGGCGCCACGGACAACTTCGCCCTCGCCTCGTTTGACCATGATCTGGTGCTCGTCGGCTTTGGGATCGTTGCGCACCAACGCTGACGTGTCCTTGGCGAATGTGGCCGTAGCCCCGGCTACCACGACCTGCGACTTAGAACCCTGGGTGTAGGTGCCGGTCGAAAGATCAACCGTACCTGAAGTCAGGTTCACCTTGACGTCGGTCTGCTGATCGTTCGCCGAGTTCTCTTCAATCACGATCAGCGAGTCCTGCTTGACGTTGTAGCTGGTTCCGTCCGGGAAAACGACTTTCGCCAGGCCTTCGGAACTCGTCTGGATCACATCGCCCTTTTCGAGCGGCGTCTGGTAGTCAGCGTTGATCCAGGTATTGCTGTTGGCTTTCTTCACTTTCACCGTACCGTCGATCAGCGTGAAGTTAGCCGTCTGGTTTCCGCTGGCGGGCCTGGGTTGGCCCACATTGGCCAGACGGCCGATGGTGTTATCCCAAGCTTTGCCCGTGATCTTCTTGCTGAAATCGGGGAATGCGACGTAGGTAGCAGCGCCAACAAGGCCAACACCGGCAAGGATCAGCAGCAGGACGCTGCGATAGGTGACGGTTGTCCAACCAATCTGGATCTTCGAACTGTGGTCTTTTTGCGGCACGGACCGGCTAAACAGGTTTTCCCAAGACTCGCCCGTAAGTTACCACAATGTAAGCCTCTGACAATAGGTTGATGCCAGTAGTTCAGCTATTTACGGTTACGTCTTTGGTACTAATCCTACTGGAAACCGGACATGACCGGAAGAATCCGGCGAGTTTTCGCAACGGTTGCTGACTGCCGACTTCGCATTGGTCATGTAGTTTTGCGCGCCGGCACAGTCTTGTTCGTACTCAGCGGACTTGAGGTCAAGCGACCATGTACAATGCCGTGTTCGATGGGGGAAAGGATGATTCGTACTCGTAGTTGGATCGCTGTGATACTTGCAACCGGTCTCCTAGCCATCGCTGGGTTAGTTGCCGCTCAGCAGCAGGGTACTCCGAATGGCGCTCCCAAGACGGGAGCAAAGACGGGCGCAGCAGCCAATTCCGGCGCGATTGCCCGTGGCAAGTACCTGGTGGAAGATGTCGCCTACTGCACCAATTGCCACACGCCGCGCAACAGCAAAGGCCAACTGGAACGTTCCAAGTGGCTGGAGGGCGGACCGCTGTTCTGGCAACCCGCGCACCCGATGCAGAACTACCCGCAACTGGTTCCGCGCATTGCGGGAACCATTCCCGCGACTGACGACGAAATGGTCACGCTGCTGACCACCGGGGTCTGGAAAGACGGAACGCGCCTCCGCGAACCGATGCCCCAGTTCCGATTGACCCAGGACGATGCCAAGGCTGTTATCGCGTACCTCAAAACGCTTAACCCGGTTAAAGAATAGTCCGCCGAGCAGGTCCTCGAGGGCGAGGGCCTGCTCCGTGTTTCCTTCCCGTTGCGAACTTGGTTCCCATTGCGGAATTTTCCACACATCTTGACGACGAATGCACCTCGAATTGCATTGACCTGAACCTATTACTCACGTTATATATCGCCATTAAATTCAATTACATCTCTGTGCGTCTTCCGGGGGCGCTTGATGAGTAAAAAGTGGTACGAGTACCTGCTGACCGTTCGTCCGACAAATGAAAGCGATGTCATGGATCACGCCGATGTCGCGACAGCGACAGAAGACGAAGAGAGCCCGTTCGTAGCGGTTCCGGCACCGCCTCCCGGCAAGTCGGCGGTCGTCGCAGCGGCAGTCACAGAAGCATTTTCCCGCAGCAATTCGGTTGTTCCTCCACCGCTTCCTTCCAATCTACCGATCATGACACCCGCCGCAAAAGCGGCTTTGCCCCCAGGCACAAACATGGAAACCGCGACCGTACCTACCAAAGCCCCTAGTGTTCCGCCTTCTTCCGACCTGAAACTCGATTCCGTTGCTTCGATTTACGATGAGGCGAACCTGGCAGAGATGATCCACGGATACTCGGCCCTGAAGGTCGTCAGCATGCTAAAGAGCGAGCACCTGCGCAACATGCCTATGGAGGCGAAGCGCAGCTCCATCCTGCTCGCGCTCGAGGCCAGCGGTACCCGACTGCAGGATGTAGTCGATGATGCGCTGCGTCGCATCCGCCTGCTGCAGCAGGTAGAGCGGGAGACGGCGCGGGCGCTGGAAGCGCTGGAGCGCCGCAAGGTGGAAGAGAACCAGAAGATCTCAGAGGAACTCGCACGCATCGTGCAGGAGTACAACCAGAAGATCCAGGGCAACAGTGAACACGTCGCGCGCATGAAAGCCCAGTTCCTCAGCTGGCGCATGGAGGTGAAGGAAGAAGAGCAGAAGATTTCGGAAGCGCTCTCCTGGGCAATCGCTGGCGGCCAAAGACCAGAACGAGGCAGGCAAGGGAGAGAAATCGTAGTCGGCACGAACGGGACTTTTCCGAAATCTTCAAGGGAGCGGAATCGTAGCCTCGACTCGCGTGACCAAGGTGCGGCGAATCAAAATTGAGCCACTCGGTTGGGTGGTGCTCGTCGTTTTCGCCATCGGGATTACCGTTCTCATTTCCAGGGCATTGCGTAAACCGTCATCATCGCCCTCTTCCTTCTCTGTTCCTGCGGCGTCGACCTCCACTCCGGAGGAAACACGGGGCGCCACAAGTCTTTCCAGCAGCACAACGGCCAGTCCGGGCACGGCCAACAGTGGTGCGTCGAGTCTGGCTCCAGCGAAAAGCTCCGAAAAAGCGCGACCTACGGCAGTAGCGCCCAAAAAACATCGGAGTCATGTCAGGACCGTTGCGGCGAAGACTGGCGCCTGCCGCGAGATAGCGACCGTCCATTTCGTGGCGAACTCATCGGAACTGTCGCCAGAAGAAACCACAAAGCTGCGTCAGGGTTTTACGAGCGCGGGCGAACTGTCGGGCAAGCTCGAAATCTTCGCTTACTGCGACGACATCGGAGAGGCGGAATGGAATGCCATCCTTTCGCAGCGCCGCGCCAACAGCGTCGCGAAGGCTGTCGCTTCGATCCAGCCCGACCTGCAGATCGAGACAAAAGGTTTCGGGTCGCAGGATCCTGTTGTTCCCAACACTAACTGGCCGGCCAGGGCACAGAACCGGCGCGCCGAGGTGCTGGTTTGCGCGCCAGAGGCGGCAAAATAGCGGTTTTTGAATGGATGAGCCCTCCGTGATCGGTGACTTGAGCGACTTTGGGCGCCGCATTGGGTACTACTAGAGAATCAGCAAATCAGCCCTGTTGACGAATGAGCCGAACGACGAAAAGCAACGCCGGGTGGCTCAAGCCATTCAGTAGCACCCGCGCGAACAATCCTCGCCACCTGTGATCCTTGGCACTTCAAAGTTGCGGAAGGCAGGCGTATTCTCGTTGGTTCGGCTACGGTCATCCATGCTTCCTTTCAAGCTCGTCTACAGCGAAGGTTATTACCTGCCCATCGGGCAACATGTTTTTCCGGCGCAGAAGTATCGGCTCATCTACCAGCGGCTGATCACGTCGGGAATAGCGGAACAGACAGATTTCGTGGAACCGAAGCCGGCGCTCGACAAGGATATCCTGCTGGTCCACACCAGTGAGTACGTATACAAGCTGCAGTACGGCATGTTGACGGCCGCCGAGGAGTTGCAGATGGAGATCCCGTACTCGGAGGAACTTGTCGACGCGTATTGGCTGGCGGCCGGCGGGTCAATCCTGGCAGCCCATCACGCGCTGGCCGAGGGAGTTGCGTTCAACATTGGTGGCGGATTTCATCACGCATTCCCGAATCACGGCGAGGGCTTCTGCATGATCCACGATGTGGCAGTGGCGATCCGGCGCATGCAGAAAGACGGTCGTATCAAGCGGGCGATGGTAGTGGATTGCGACGTTCACCAGGGAAATGGAACGGCGGTGATTTTTGGCAACCGGCAGACGGTGGAGAGAAGCTTGCCGTCGTTCTATGCAACCACCCCACTCAAGCCAACAGAAGGTTTGAATGGGGCAGCCACACCGGAGAAGCTCACTACTGACGTGTTCACGATTTCCTTGCACCAGCAGAATAACTATCCGGCGGTGAAGCCGCCGTCGTGCATCGATGTAAACCTGCCGGACCACACGACGGACGAGGAGTACCTTGCGTGGTTGGATAATGCTCTATCGAGCGGGTTAAGGCAATTCGAGCCGCAACTGATCTGTTATGTGGCGGGAGCAGATCCTTACAAAGACGACCAACTCGGCGGACTTGACCTTACCATCGAAGGACTCAAGCGACGTGACGAACTGGTGTTCAAGGTGGCACATACGCACGGAATTCCGATCATGGTGACCTATGCGGGCGGATACGCCAACAACGTGGAAGACACCATCACGATCCACTGCAACACGGTGGCCGCGGCGAAGGGGATATACGCAGATCGGCTAACACCGACGTTGCCGGACAGCCAGAGGTGAGCGTTGGGGCAACTCCGTGCATCCAGATGGGCATCCAGTGTAACTGACCATATTTCCCTGGTATCGAAATTACACGGAAGGCATTTGAATCCTGCTACAAAGTTCCTCTGATAGCATGGGGAAGAGACTGGCGCAAAATGACTTGGGGCGACTCATCTTCCAGTGCCGAGCAAGTACAAACTATCGATGATCGCAAAACAAAAGAGCCCTTGAACGTGTCTCTCGAGCAGGCGGCTTTTCATCTGGCCGCGATTGTTGAATCTTCTGACGACGCCATCGTCAGCAAGGACCTTACCGGCATCGTCACCACTTGGAACGCAGCAGCAGAGAGGCTGTTTGGCTGGACGGCGGAAGAGATGATCGGCAAGTCCATTCTGACCATCATTCCTTCCGAGTTGCAACATGAGGAAACAGGAATTCTGAACCGGATTCGTGAAGGCAGGCGCATCGAGCACTACGAAACGGAGCGCGTGCGTAAAAACGGAGAGCGAGTATGGGTGTCGCTGACGATTTCGCCAGTCAAGAGCCCGACCGGAAAGATCGTCGGCGCATCGAAGATCGCCCGCGACATCTCCGATCGTAAAAAGGTGCAGGAAGCGCTGATCCAGTCGGAGAAACTGGCGGCGACGGGACGTATGGCGGCGGCGATCGCACACGAGATTAACAACCCCCTGGAGGCGGTGACGAATCTCGCATACCTGATTTTCAGCGATGCGCAGTTAAACGAGAAGACCCGCGCGTACGCAAAGCTTCTACTGCAGGAGGCAGGGCGAGCGAGCGAAATCGCAAAGCAGAGCTTGGCGTTTTACCGCGACGCAGGAAAACCCGGGAACTTCGCGATCTCCGAACTGTTGGACGACGTGATCAACGTGAACTGTCACAAGCTGGAACCGCATGGGGTTCGGGTGACGCGCGATTACCGGGCCTCAGCCCCGCTATTCGGGTACGCATCCGAAATTCGCCAGGTGTTCTCGAACCTGATTCTCAACGCGGTGGACGCAATGCCGAACGGCGGAGAAATCCTCGTCCGCTCGACGCAGTTCAGCGAAGGAGTAAACGGCAAGCCCTCGATCCGCGTCAGCATCGCCGACAACGGGATCGGAATCACGCCTGAAAGTCGGACCCGACTGTTCGAACCGTTCTTCACCACGAAGAAAACGCATGGCAACGGACTTGGTTTGTGGGTAAGCCAGGGGATCGCCGAGAAGCACGGCGGCCACATCAGCGTGCGAACCTGCACAGTCCCGGGCCATTCCGGAACAGTCTTCAGTGTGGTGCTTCCCTTGCCGACCGCGCCTTCTGTTCAGCAACCTTCAGCCCAGCGGACAGTCGCGTAAATGACCACGGACTAGTGGCCGCCTCCGCCAGATAGTTCGCGCACGATATCTCCGACGAATCCTTTCGCATCTCCGAACAACATCAGCGTCTTGTCGTAGTAATAGAGCGGGTTGTCGATGCCGGCAAATCCTGGGCTCATACTGCGCTTGATGACCATAACCGTACGGGCTTTGTCGACATCAAGAATGGGCATGCCGTAGATGGGGCTAGACTGCTCGGTGCGCGCCGCAGGATTGGTGACATCGTTGGCGCCGATGATAAGAGCGACGTCGGTTTGCGGCAGGTCGCTGTTGGCGTCATCCATCTCTTTGAGTTTGTCGTAAGGAATGTCGGCTTCCGCGAGGAGGACATTCATGTGACCGGGCATGCGTCCGGCGACGGGATGTATCGCGAACGTTACGTCGATTCCTTTTTTGGTCAGATTGTCGTAGAGTTCGCGAACTTTGTGCTGGGCCTGGGCGACGGCCATGCCGTATCCGGGAACCACCACGACCTTGTTGGCCGCACCGAGGATGCCCGCAGCTTCTTCGGGAGTAGCGCTACGGTAAGTCTTCTCTTCCCCTTTTTCGGCCGAGGATGCCTGCACCTGCCCGAAGGCTCCGAAAAGCACGTTGGTGAAGGAGCGATTCATCGCCTTCGACATGATGACCGACAGGATGAAGCCCGACGATCCATCAAGGGCACCGGCGATGATCAGCAGCTTACTGTCGAGGACGAACCCCATGGCGGCGGCGGATAGGCCGGCGTAGGAGTTCAAGAGCGAAATGACCGTGGGCATATCGGCGCCGCCAATGGGGATGATCATGAAGACCCCAAATGCGAGCGGGATAACGACCATGAACGGGAAGAGCACGGTGCGACTGGGATCGAGCACGAGCAGCACCGCAATGATGACCGCGACCGCGAGCAGGCCGAGATTGACGAAGTTCTGCCCCCTGTAGGTAATGGGGCGTTGCGGAAGCACCTCCTGCAGCTTTCCTGCCGCCATCAAGCTGCCGGTGAACGTGAGCGAGCCGATGATGACTTCCGCGGAAAGCACCGACATCTCGAAAGTAGAGAGATGCGGCGTGTTCAAGTAAAAGTGCGCAGTGCCGACCAGCGTTACGCAGAGCGCGCCGAACGCGTGGCTGAGCGCAGTCCGCTGGGGGACGGCAGTCATGGCGACGTTGCCAAGCGGCACACCAATAATCGCGCCGAGCACGAGGCCAATGGCGATCCATGTGTACGTGAGTATGCCGTGGTGCAGCAGCGTGCCCGCAATCGCCAGAACCATTCCGATTTCGCCGGCAAAGAGACCGCGCCGCGCGGTTGCCGGAGAACTCATCCATTTCAGCGACAGGATGAAGAGCGCCGAGGCGATCAGGTAGAGGACTTGAATGACGGTCGTGTTGGCGATCATGTCTATTTCTGGGTGCGGCTCAGCTTGAACATCTTCAACATGCGGTCGGTGATGATGAACCCGCCGACAATATTGCTGGTAGCGGCGACGATGGCGATGGTGCCGAAGATCTGCGCCATGCGGTTATGCGATCCGGCGAGGACGATAGCGCCCACGACGGCGATGGCGTCTAACGCATTGGTTAGAGACATCAGAGGCGTGTGCAGCAGCGGAGAGACGCGGCGGATCACCTCGAAGCCGATGAAGCCCGCCAGCATGCAGACAAACAGCGCGTCGATCAACGATGGCATGTTTCCCCTTTTATAGCGCCGGCGAATTGCCGGGAGTCGGTGGCTGCTTGGCCACCATAAGACTAAGCGGGAGCAAGCGCCGGCAACTGGTAGAACTGCCGCACTCGCTCGTTCACGATTTCGCCGCCTTGGGTCAAAAGTGTTTCGCGCGTGATCTGATCGTCCTCACGCGGGTTGAACTTGCCGTCCTTCACCAGGTGATTGAGAAAGGTGGTCAGGTTGCGAGCGTACATCTGGCTGGCGTGGTACGGAACGGTGCTGGCCAGGTTGATGCTGCCAATAATCGTGACGCCATTCACCACCATTCGTTCGCCCTCGCGGGTTGCTTCGCAATTGCCTCCACGTTCAGCGGCGAGGTCAACTACGACCGAACCGGGCGCCATGGCTTCGACCATTTCACGTGTGATGAGAACCGGCGCTTTTTTGCCGGGAACGACAGCGGTGGTAATGACGGCGTCACTTTCGGCAATGGCCTTGGCGAGGAGTTCGCGCTGCTTCTGATAAAACGCTTCGTCCTGCGCCTTGGCGTAGCCACCGGCATCCTGCGCGTCTTTGGTTTCGAGCGGAAGTTCGATGAAGCGTCCGCCGAGACTCTGGATCTGCTCCTTCACCGCGGGACGAAGATCGTAAGCCGATACAACAGCACCGAGCCGGCGCGCGGTCGCGATCGCCTGCAGGCCGGCGACACCAGCGCCGATCACCAGCACACGAGCCGGAGTGATGGTTCCAGCGGCGGTGGTCATCATCGGAAAAAGGCGTGGAACGGTTTCGGCGGCGATCAGCACCGCCTTGTAGCCGCAGATGGTCGCCATCGAAGAGAGCGCGTCCATGCTCTGTGCGCGAGTGATACGCGGCATCAGTTCGACGGCGAAAGAGGTAACGCCACTGGCGGCAATTTCACTCACGATTTCTTTCGAGCCGAGCGGGCGCAGGAAGCCCATCAGCGTCTGGCCGCGACGGTAAAGCGGGACGTCGTCCTTGCCGGTGATGTCGTTGGAGCCGTAGCAGAGCACCTGCGTGACAATGTCCGCCTGGGCGAAGACACCTTCGCGGCTGTTCACCAGCTTGGCTCCCTTGTCGGTGTAATCGGAGTCGCGGTAGCCGCTCTCCAGGCCGGCACCGGCCTGCACGATCACGTCGAGACCGTTCTTCTTGAGATTGGGAACAACTATCGGCACCAGGGCAACGCGCCGCTCTCCGGGATAGTTTTCTTTCGGAACGCCAACGATCACTTAGGTCTTCCCCCGCTCGTAGTGGGTACGTGCGTGAAACCGAACATTCTAGCTCAAGAAGGAGTAAACACCGCGAGTCGGGAAAGTATTTGTGAAGACTCCAAAAAAAGCGCGCTGCCTGCGGGCAGCCGCGGTGAAGTCCAAATTGCTACTGAACCTTTCGCCGTCCCGGTGCGTTGGCAATGCGGGCGTCGATGCGCTTGCGTCCTGCGTAGCCTTCGTCGACGCCATGCCAGTGTCCGATCGTGTGCTCGCCGAGTTTCCAGCACAGCAAGACGACTTTGCCCTCGACAACACAGGGGAAATCGAGAAGACCGATATTCACGTCCTTCACCTGCACGCCCGTAGCCGTGATTTCCGCCAGGGTGTCGGTAATGGTCTGGTTAAACTTGTCGCGCTCGGCGCGGAGCCGCGCCAGGGGAACGATGTCGAGCAACATGCCGCCGTGCATCAGCACGCGCTGGTTCACTTCCTGGAAGCGCGCATCGATCTCTTCGCAACGAGTCTTGGCCTCCGAAGCTCTGCGCAACAGGGCCTCGAGGATGGGCAGGAGTTCCTGCGCTTCCGCTAACGTAAACGTGCGATTTGCCATGGCTTACTGAATCTCCAGCATGCGGTCGAGAGCTACGTGCGCCCAGTGTTTCACATCATCGCGGACCTTGATCTGGTTTACCACGTTGCCCTCAACCAGATTCTCGAGAGCCCAGCAGAGGTGCTGGGGCGAAATCCGGAACATGGTGGTACAGAGACAGCCCGTGTCGTCCAGCGACATAACCATTTTATCCGGAGTTGACTTCGCGAGTCGATTCACGAGGTGAATTTCGGTGCCGATTGCAAACTTTGTGCCTGCGGGCGCCTGTTTGACGACCTCGATTAGTTTCTCCGTGGACCCGATTGCGTCCGCCTTCTGGCACACTTCGAGGCGGCATTCTGGATGGACGATCACCTGGATTCCAGGGAACCTGGCGCGCATCTTGTCCACGTGTTCCGGCAGAAAGCGCTGGTGGACTGAGCAGTGACCCTTCCAGAGAATGACCTTGGCTTTGCGCAGCCTTTCTGGTGTGGTGCCGCCGACCAGCTGGTAGGGGTCCCAGACGACCATCTCATCGAGTGGAATGTTCATGGCGAACCCGGTGTTGCGGCCGAGATGCTGGTCGGGTAGAAAGAAAATCTTCTCGTTTTTCGAGAACGCCCAGCTAAAGGCGCCGTTCGCATTCGACGATGTGCAGACTAAGCCGCCACGCTCGCCGCAGAAGGCTTTGATGGCCGCAGTGGAATTCATGTAGGTGATCGGCGTGACGCCGCGACCATCGTCGGTGGTGATGCCCATCTGGACCAATTGCTCCCAGGCGTCTTCGACCTGCGTGATCTCGGCCATATCGGCCATGGAGCATCCGGCATTGAGGTCGGGGAGAACCGTCTGCTGTCCGGGACGCGCCAGAACATCGGCGCTCTCGGCCATAAAGTGCACGCCGCAGAAGACGATATATCGGCCGTCGGCGCGGGCGGCCTGTTGCGAAAGCTTGTAAGAATCGCCGGTAAAGTCGGCGAAGCGGATCACTTCATCGCGCTGGTAATGGTGACCGAGGATGACGACGTCTCGCCCCAGCTCCGCGCGTGCGACGGCGATTCGTTCGTCCATGGTGTGATCTGGCAGGACAAGGTAGTTGTCGAGTGAACATACAGCAGTAGCCGTGGCCATTTCTAGTGACTCGCTTTCAGTTCCGCGCGGCTGGCGCGTGAAACGGGGTTGTTGAAAGCATCCGCCTGGCTCCAGTAGGCCCACATTCCTTTCTTACCGTTCGGCTCGTCAGGACCGGCCCACGGGGTTGTTGAAGCCTGCGGTTCTCTCTTTGCTTGTACCTATAGTTACAGATGACTTCTGCCATACGAAGGACTCGAAATACTGAGTCCATCGCGGCGTACAGCGTAATCACTTATTGTGCATGAAGTTAGGAGGAGGTGCAAGACTGGAAGCGCGCCTGTGCCAGAATCGATCGAGCCCAAGCATCATTCCTGAAATGCCAGTGAAGTTTCCAGCGCAAGCCACCCTAGAACCACGACTACGCCGTGTGCGTCGCTGAGATCCCGCGGATTTGTCACCACAAGGTGAGTCCAAACCAGATCTACAACAAAGTAACTGCCAAAGAACAAGGATACGCCGACAACCAAAGCGCCCAAGATCATCAAGACGTATCGCATTCCGGTTCCGTTCTTCTAAGCTGCCAATCTCCCGATCTTCCGCCGACGTTTTTTCGATGCTTGCCACAGGTCGTATTGCCCCTGCATTCCTGTCCACAGCTCGGGAGAGGTGCCCAGAGCGTCCGAGAGGCGCAACGCCATGTCCGCCGATATGCCGGCGCTTCCGTTGAGAATCCGCGACAGGGACACTCGAGTTACCCCGAGATGGCGGGCCGCATCGGTCACCGACACTTCGCCCAAGTATTCTCGTAAAACTTCGCCGGGATGAGGTGGGTTGAACATGCGCATAGGAACCCTCAGTGGTAGTCCTGATAATCGACCAGAATCACGTCTTCACCCTCGAACGTAAACGTCAAACGCCAATTGCCGCTAACGTCTACTGCCCAATGTTTGCTCAAATCGCCTTGAAGTTGATGCAACCGCCAACCCGGAGCATTCATGTCTTGCGGGGTCTTGGCGTTGTTCAGGACGGCGAGTTGAAGTCGAAGTTTGGAAGCGTGCTTTGGTTGAATGTGAGCTTTCGAGCCGGTGCGGAAGAACTCTTCGACGCCCTTATGACGGAAGCTCTTGATCATCGTGTAAAGCGTAAAGCTACGCTATACAGGTGTCAAGGCAGGATTAATTACGGAGGTCACCCCCCGATATGCACCATCGTCCTTGATGCTGGTACGAAGTCCGGCTCGCCGATGTGGTGTCGCGCTTCTTTCTGCATCACCACGCTGCGGATGTACTCGGCGAGTTGGGGGTCGTCTGCGCCACGCCGCATCTGGCTGTAGAGGTCGTGTTCGAATACGGAAAACAGGCAGGTGCGAATCTTCCCATCGCTGGTGAGGCGCACGCGGCTACAGTGTCCGCAGAACGGACTTGAGACCGGCGCGATGATGCCGATTTCGCCGGCGCCATCTTCGAACCGGTAGCGTCGAGCGGTTTCGCTGCCCTCGCGTCCAACCTCGATCAGCGGCATGAATTCCGCCATCCGGCGCAGGATTTCCGCCTCAGTAATGACCACTTCCGGCGTCCAGACTCGATCTTCTTCCAGCGGCATGAACTCGATGAAGCGCACGGCGACGTTCTGTTCGCGAGCGAAGCGGCCGAAGGCAGGGATTTGGTCGTCATTGAAACCGCGCAGCAGCACGCAGTTGACCTTCACGGGTTTTAGTCCCACGCGCTTGGCTTCACGGATGCCCGCCAGTACGTTCTCGTAACCGCTGGGAACGCGCGTAATGCGCGAAAATTTCACCGCATCAACTGCGTCCATGCTGACCGTAACACGAGACAGGCCGGCGTTCTTGAGCGGCTCCGCCAGGTCCGCGAGCAGATGGCCATTGGTAGTTAGAGCGAGATCAAGCCGTTGCCCATCGAGCGTTCTCAGCTTTGCAAGTTCGCGAACGAGGTCGACCAGGCCCTTGCGCAGTAGCGGCTCGCCCCCGGTGAGCCGGACTTTTTCGATTCCCAACGTTACGAAAACGCGTGCCATTCGCAGGTAGTCTGCGATCGGAAGTTCGGGGTACTGTGCCCCGTCATTGCCAGTCCGGCAATATACACACTTGTAATTACACCGATCGGTGACAGCAATACGCAGGTCGGTGATGTTGCGTCCGTGTTTGTCAATCAACCGCGCCGATTCCAGGCACGGCACTTCCGTCGCAAGGGCCATAAGAAACCTGTTTTGTCTGGAAAGAAGACGAACGAGCGCGGCGGAAATCGACAGCGCGGCGAGCGTTTCCTTTCCAAACGGGAGGCGCCCGGATTTCCCCGTGCACCCTCGGCTGATCGAGTCAGCACCGCCACCGAAGCCTTGGCTTCCGCTTTAGGCATCCGGCGGTCGGAAACACGCAATACTCTAATAGATTCTGCGCGAGGGGGAAAGGGTCGCTTTGTTTTCCGAAGACAGAAGGTTCCATTAAGGGAAATCAGTGACCGAAGTTATTTAGAGACAGGGCACTTCTCGTATTCGGAGTTCACTTTCCGTGCTAGTCTCGCTCGTTCTTTCTCGTGGTTTTTATGAGCCTCCATTGTTTGTTGTTCAGCGATGATGAACGAGCCATCCGGTTGCTCCGGCTCTCCTTCGGCGATCTCTCTATCGAGGTGGAACCCTGCACTGATCTCGATCGTGGCCAGAAGATGCTCCTGGAGAAAAAGTTCGATGCCGTGGTCTCGGACTGCGAACTGAGTGGCGGGCCGGCATTGTTGAAGACGGTACGGAAGTCGAAGCATAACCGGCGGTCGATTATCTTTGCCCTTGCCAGCGCCGAAATCAAAATGAGCGAAGCCTTCCAGATGGGAGCCGACTTCGTCATTTACAAGCCACTCACGACGGAACGGGTGAAGCGCACAATCAACGCCGCCCATGGGCTGATGATGCGCGAAAGGCGCCTGCACTTTCGCCATCCGACGAAAGCGCCGGTGATGCTGAACGCGGGACATCGGCCACAGCGAGTGGAACTCTGCGACCTCAGCCAACATGGAGCCCTCATTGATGCGGGGATGACTCTGAAGAAGGGGCAACTCGTCGAGATGCACTTCCGGTTGCCCGATACCGAGCACGACCTGGATGTCACCGGGCGTGTTACACGCTCCGATCCGATGGGCAGGTCAGGCGTGAAATTCGAATCGCTCTCCGAGGAAGCCGAGGCGCGGCTGATGCAGTGGGCGGTCGAGCGCTCGCTTGAGGTTCCGCAGCCCGCACCGGCAGCTAAGGCTCCCGAACGCGTTGAAGTTCCGGCCGCCAAACCGATACCCGATGCGCTTGAGGGCATCGATTTCGAAGTCGAAGTAATCGACTCAAGCAACTACGAGTCACTCTTGTCACGCCAGCGGGCGACGCTGCGCGGCCAGCATCACGCGGCGGTAAAAATCCTCAGCTTCGACAACGCCATTCCCATCATCAACCAGGGAAAATGCCGCAACATCAGCGAACTTGGCCTGGCTGCCACTGTCGACCAGGACCTCGCAATCGACGGTCCCGTGCTGCTGCTGGTCGAACTGCCCGGAGTTCCTAAGCCGATCGTCCTGCACGCTTGTGTGCGCCGGCAGGAGGATGAACTCTACGGATTCGAGTTCGTCGCCGTCGATTCTGCTGTGAAAGAGCTGATTCGAGAGTGCGTGAACGACCTGCCTGTCGAGTGAGGTTGCAGAAGAGTTCGTTACTTTGCGGGTGTAGGCGCGGTCTGAGGTTTGCGCCCCTGCATCATCTGGCGCACGCGTTCTTCGATCATTTGTCTGAGCTTCGATGACTCATAGAACTGTTCCTGCGCGCGGTTCTGGTCTCCCATGGCCAGATAAGCATTACCCAGGATCAAATGCAGGTCGGGACTGGCGGGTTGCAGCTTCACCGCCTTCTCCAGCGATGTGACTGCCTGCTGATTCTGTCCGGCTTTGAGTTGTGCGAAACCGAGACCGGCCCAGAACTCCGCTGTATTCGGCGCCAACGCAATCGCTTTCTGGTAGGCGTTGATGGCATCGGCATACTTGTCCATGTGGGCGTAGGTCTGTCCGGCATTGAACCAGGCCAGCGCACCTCCGTTTTTCGAGAGCTCGGCGAGTTTCACCCACGCTGCGGCCGATTCCGGCAGCTTCTGCTCAGCGACATAGATCTCTGCAAGATTGTTCCAGCCGATCGGATCGTTAGGCTTCAACTGCGTGATTTGTTTGAAGGCCGCTTCAGCTTTCGGCAGCTCGCCGTTCTTCCGGTAGGCTTCGCCCTCGAGCAACAGGATGTAAGGCTCATTCGGTCGCCGCTTCGCCGCCACCTGCAGATCGCGGAGAGCCTCGCCCACCACGCCTTTGTTGATGAGAACGCGCGCTCGCTCCACGTCGGCGACGTAGCCGTTCCTGCTCCAGACTACAACGGCAAAGAGGAAGACGAACATCACGGCGCCGAGTAGAAGTCTTTCGCGAAAGACGCGCGCTCTGCTTGCAGAGCCAAGGTGATGGCCAAGAAAGAGCCCCAACGCAAGTCCGATGACAAAACCGCCAATGTGCGCGGCGTTATCAACGCCGGCTTTCCAGACACCGTACAGAAGATCGAATCCGGCAAAGACCACGAGCGTTATGAGGATGTAGTTGCGATTCTCCTTGGGTAGAGGCAGTTTGCCGACGAAGAACGTAGCGATGAGCGCGCCTGCGATGCCGAAGATGGCACCCGAGGCACCCGCGCTCACGCCCATCGGATTCCATAACAAGCTCGCTATGCTGCCAGCGGTGCCGGCCAGCAGGTATGTGCTGAGGTAGGTCCAGCGGCCGTAGACCGATTCCGCCAATCGCCCGAGCACGAACAGTGCCCACATGTTGGCCAGCAGGTGAAGGAACCCGATATGCAGAAATAGGTTTGTAACCAGGCGCCACGGTTCCGT
>Ga0335078_10005390_pt1 | contig 18908 bp, 19 predicted proteins | sample Lox_Sample_32_FD_206711 | JGI IMG/M metagenome (GOLD analysis project Ga0335078, IMG submission 206711) | Soil microbial communities from Loxahatchee National Wildlife Refuge, Florida, United States - Lox_Sample_3.2 | ecosystem: Environmental > Terrestrial > Soil > Wetlands | place: USA... | reverse complement strand
AATCCCGATCTGATCATCGCGTCCGTCCCCTGCCAACTCGAGTCGCTTGCCGAAATCCTCAAAGCCGGCCGTCCTTTCCTTGCCCTCGCTCCCCACACGTTGAATGACATCTACACTGACATCGCCATGATTGCCGGCTGCGTCGGCGCAAGCAACCGAGGCGAAAAGACAATCTCCGGCATGCAGGCCGAGATCGAGAAAGTACGGCTCGCAACCTCCAGCCTGCCCCGCAAGCGCGTCTTCTGCGAGGAATGGGGCAAGCCGATCATCGCCTCGCAGCCATGGGTCCAGGAACTGGTCGAAGCGGCTGGCGGAAACTTCCTGGGCAGGCCGGCCTTGCAGGCCTCTGCCGAAGATATCGCGCAACTGGATCCAGAGGTCATAATTGCCGCCTGGTGCGGCGCCGGCGACCGCGTTCCCCTCGAGAAAATCATCCGCGACCGCGGCTGGGCAGATACCAGCGCCGCAAGGAATGCGCAGGTCTACTGCATCTCCGACGAACTGCTTAACACCCCTGCCCCCACTCTCATCTCCGGCCTCTATGCCTTGGCGGCAGCAATCCATCCCACAATATTTCCCCTTTCACAAGGCGCTTTGGTCCCCCCTCGCAATCAAAGGGAACCCCGCCGTATAACAGAAGTTTCCTCCTCACCGCTGATCCGCTGAGAATTGGTTTAGGATTAACCATCATGCCCACGCCCAAACCCGCGAAGAAGCTCGATGACGTGCACCAGGCGGCCGATCAATTGAACGAACAGGCGCGCTCGGCGGATGCCTTGATGCAGGCCATTGCCATGCTCCTGAATGAGCGCATGCTGAAATACAACTGGGTGGGCTTCTACATGCTCGAGCCCGGTGCCCAGCCCCCTGTACTCGTGCTGGGACACTATCAGGGTGCGATGACTCCCCACACCCGCATTCCCTTGAATCAGGGCATCTGTGGCGCCGCCGCATCCTCGGGTAAGACCGTCGTCGTCGACGACGTCTCCAAAGACCCCCGCTATCTCGCGTGTTCTCTCGAAACCAAATCTGAGATCGTCGTGCCCGTCTTCATCCACGGGAGAGTCGCGGGCGAACTCGATATCGACAGCCACTTTCCCGCTGCCTTCATGCCTGAAGATCGCGAGCTGATCGAATATTGCGCGCAACTCGTCGGCCAGCGCCTGGAGCGCGAACAATCCTCGCGTGCCTCGGGCATACATAAACCGATTTCTTAACGCCAAATTCGGAACCACTCATGAAGCGGGTCGTTGCCGCCATTATCCTGAACGAAGATCGCATTCTGGTTTGCCAGCGTACGCGTCACCAGCCCATGCCGCTCAAATGGGAGTTCCCAGGCGGCAAGATCGAGGAAGGCGAGCAGCCGCGCGATGCGCTTCGCCGCGAACTCGAGGAAGAACTCGGCATCGAAGCCACCATTGGCAACGAACTTCGGCGCATCCATCACCAATATCCTGGCGGCGGCTCAGTCGAACTGCGGTTCTTTGAAGTGCGTACCTATCTCGGCGAGATCGAAAACCGGATCTTTCGCGAAATCCGTTGGGCCGACCGCAAGGAACTTCCTGCCTTCGATTTCCTTGAGGCTGACCTTCCGCTTGTCACCGACCTGGCGGCCGGCAAAGTGATTTAGCACGCCCCAGAACTCTATCCGCTCCCCCGCAGTTGTCCCCACATTAGCGCTGCCGTCAGGCCAATCATAATGATGGTCGTGGCCCATGCCACCAAGTTAAAGGCGACCTTATTCGTGTACTCACCCATCAGATCTTTCTTGTTGATTAATAACAGCATGAAGATCAGCACGAACGGCAACACCGCGCCATTCACCACTTGCGACAACACCGCAATCTTGATAAGCGGAAGCCCCGGGATCATCACTACCGCGCCTCCAGCAACGATCAGCACCGTGTACAGCCAATAGAATGCCGGAGCTTCGGAAAACTTCCGTTCCACACCAGACTCAAATCCCAGCCCTTCGCAGACGGTGAATGCAGTGGAAAGCGGCAGAATCGACGCCGCAAACAATGACGCGTTAAAGAGTCCCAGGGCAAACAGAATGTACGCCCAGTCGCCCGCCAGCGGCCGCAGCGACTGTGCCGCATCGGCGGCGTCGCGAATATCGTGCACCCCATGCATGTAAAGCGTCGCCGCACAGGCCACGATAATGAACCACGCAACAACGTCGGTAAAGATGCAGCCTACGATCACGTCCAGCTGCGAAGCCTTATACTGCCGTTTCGTGACGCCCTTCTCCACGATCGAAGACTGCAGATAAAACTGCATCCACGGAGCGATCGTGGTGCCAACCACGCCGATAACCATGTAGACGTACGGCCCTTGCCATCCCCCCATCGGCGGCGGTTTGAAGGTCGCGCCTACCGACTCCATCCATGCCGGTTTCGCCAGGACTCCTGCAAATATGTAGGTGACGTAGAAAAATGATGCGGCCAGAAAAACCTTCTCCACGCTCTTGTACTGTCCTTTGACCGCAATAAACCACACGATTACGGCGCAGATCGGCACCGAGACATACTTCGGCACCCCGAACAGTCCCATGCTGCCTGCGATTCCTACAAATTCGCCGACCACGTTTCCGAAATTGGTGATCAGAATCCCGAGCATCATGAAGAACGTGATCCGCAGCCCGTATTCCTCGCGAATCAGGTCGCTCAATCCTTTGCCTGTCACCGCGCCCATGCGCGCGCACATCTCCTGCACCACGATCAGCGCAATTGTCGTGGGAATCATCGTCCACAGGAGCATGTACCCGAACTGCGCTCCTGCCTGCGAATACGTCAGGATGCCATTGGCATCGTTGTCGACGTTGGCCGTGATGAATCCCGGTCCTACCACAGAAAGAATCAGCAGGATCTGGATCTTCCAGCGCCTCAGGAGTCTCATGCGAGCAATTCACGGTTCAGATTGGCAAACGGACGGTTCAGGATAAACGAGACCCGCAATTTCTGAATAGATGAAACTGGTATTGGGAACCAGAAAAGATCAGAGCTTGCCGCGCAGCATGTTAATCACGTCGTCAGGCGTGATGACGCCCTGCAATTGGCTGCGCTCGTCGATCACCGGTAGGGTAAGCAGATTGTACTTGTCGAATAGCTCTGCAAATTCTTTCTCTTTTGCATCCTCGTGGCATGAAATCAGCGGCTCTTGCGTTAGAGAAAGCAGCGGGGTGCCGGCCGGGGCAAGCACAATTTTGGCCAGCGGCACCGCCCCCGCCAGCGTGCCATGCGAATCCACCAGGAAAATCGTGCTCATGCTTTCCATGCGGCCTTCGAATTTTCGCAGGGCTTCGATCGCATCGTTGTTGGTTGCAGTCACCGAGAGCGCGATGTACTCCGTAGTCATGCGTCCGGCTGCCGTGTTCTCGTGGAATTCCAGCAGATCGGCGACTTCCTGCCGCTCCTCGGGCTGCATCTGCACCAGAATTTCGGCTGTGCGCTCTTCTGGCAGGTCGGCAAGCAAATCGGCCGCCGCGTCCGGCTCCATCTCTTCCACGATGTCCGCTGCTCGCTCCGAATCCAGCGATTCAACCACCGCCTTCTGCACCTTGGGCTCCAATTCTTCCAGAGCCTCGGCGGCCACGCCCTCGTCCAGGGTCTCGAACACCGCCTCCCGCTCGTCCGGAGCCAGGTCTTCAACAATGTCCGCGATATCGGCCGGATGCAGTTTCGCCAGCCGTTCATGCGAAATCTTGAGCCGCACCCGGCGCGCAGGATCGGTTTCGATCAGGTCGACAAAATCCCATGGGATCTCTCGCTGCGGCACGCGTAAAAGCAAAGCCCGCAGCGCTTGCGATGGAACCACTCCCTTTAACAGCCGCCGAAGCGCTCCTCGCGCCCCTACGTCGACGCCCTCAACCTTCAGCAGTGGACGCCCCAGGACCGTTTCCTGATAAAAATCGATGTCGTTGACCCGCACCACCTTCCGCCCATGCACGTCGATCACCTGCTGGTCCAGCAGATCGCGGCTCAGCAAAAGCAATCCTTCGGCGCCGTCGGCATTCTTCCACTCAGCCACAGCTGTCGAAGCCCGTACCCCGCCATTGATCGTCGCAACCGCGCTCAGCGGCAGCAACCGGTTCCCACTTGTCGTTTTTACGATGAGCGTGGCGATCTTCGACCGATCTTCCTGCGGAGCCAGCGCGACCTCTCGCACCCGTCCACTTGCCGCGCCCGTGGCGTCATACACGGCCGAACCCAACAACTCGCTAAGCGCCAGCGTGCTCATCGTCCAAGAGAATACAAAACTGATTCTCCGGAATCCAGAAGATTAGCGGCTCACGCCATCCTGCTTGCGCGCAAAAAAACAAACCCGGCGGTTTCCCGCCGGGTCTGGGGGTCGGAGGACTGATTAAAAGTCTTTGTCTTCCGGTGTGCAGGTGATGGTGCCCTGGCCGGAGCCGAGCAGACCCGCGTAGTAGCACAGGTTGTCCAGCGTCTGGGTTTCCCAGGAGCTCAGGTTCGAGTCAGCAACCGCGGTTTCGGTCGTGGCATAGGCGCCAGACGTCGCCGTCGCGCGCTGAATGTGCGTCGCGAATCCACGCAGGCCGGAAGTCGGCACTACGTTGGTCGGATCCCAGCTCGAGGACGAGATGGTCTTGATCACGCCACGGGTCGGGACGCGACCAGTGATGGGGTTATTGGTCAGTTCGGTCTTTACATCTTCCGACAACAGACCATCAGGCGTAATTTCGCAAGCACCGCAAGCCTGCAGTTCCTGGCTGTCATCGAACACATAGATAGCCGCATACAGTGGCCAGCCTGTGTCGCCGTCGTTGATGAAACGCAGTGTGGCATCCGGCGCGCCGGACACGTTGTTGGCGTAATAGGTGACGAAATACGTGCTCCAGTCACCCTGGGCGAACGCGCTGCCCGAGACCATCAGAGCGATGGCCGCAACGGCAAGCATGAACATAACTTTCTTCATTTGGTGGATCCTCCCTAGTTTGGTTGGCCGCGGCTGGGGGGAGGGGCCAGCTGATGGCGCAGTCGTACTTTATCGTTTCGCCAGTTAGTTACAATTACCCACCTGGTCTAACCACCTGCGGCTAAGGTTCTTGATTTAACCCAAATGGATTAGTTGAAAGGATTAGCATCACCTTCTGGTGCCCGACACACCTTTACCGGTCATTAACTTCCGGTCAAGCCCCGTTTCTCAAGCAGGATGTCGGCTTTGAGGCGCATCGCGATCCGCCGTTGGCCCACTCCCACTCGCCCAGCTCTCAGCAAAAAAGAAACCCGGCGGTTGCCCGCCGGGTTGAGTTGCATTTGTTCTCCCGACTTTGTTTAGAAGTCGTGATCTTCCGGTGTGCAGGTGATCGTGCCCTGACCCGAGCCGAGCAGTCCGGCGTAGTAGCACAGGTTCGCCAACGCCCACTCTTCGGTGCTCGTCAGGTTCGCATCGGCAACTGCGGTTTCGGTCGTCGCGTACGCGCCTGAAGTCGGCGTTGCGCGCTGAATGTGCGTCGCAAATCCGCGCAGGCCGGCAACTGGCCAGGGGTTCGTCGGATCCCAGCTCGAGGACGACAGTACCTTGATCACGCCACGAGTAGGAACACGGCCGGTCAGCGGGTTGTTGGTGAGTTCGGTCTTCACGTCTTCCGACAGAACGCCATCTGGCGTGATCACGCACGCCCCACAGGCCTGCAGTTCCTGGCTGTCATCGAACACATAAATGGCTGCGTACAGGTTCGCACCTGTGTCGCCGTCATTGATGAAGCGCACGGTTCCATCCGGTGCTCCGGATGCGTTGTTGGAGTAATAGGTGACGAAATACACGCTGTTGTCACCTTGGGCCAATGCATTACCCGAGAACGTCAGGGCAATCGCCATGACCGCAAGCAAGAACATAAGCTTCTTCATTGATAGTCCTCCCTAGTTTGGTTGGGCCAGGTGGGCTGGGGGGAGAATCAGCTAAATGGCGCACACGTACTTTAGTCCCTTGTCAATTCTTTGCAATTACCCACGTGGTCTAGTCTGATCCACTAATAACCAAAACTTACTCCTTATGGGTTAGTTCATTGTTAGCCCCAAGATTACGCCAAAATGCCTAACTAATTTGGGGGATTGCCAACGAATGGACTATGTACAAAATCTAACGAGCGCGCGTTAGGTCGCCACTCGTCTTCCCTCTCGACCGAACTTGCGCAATTTACCGTGCGGGTAGTCCTTCCGATGCCGCGAAGCGCTGCTCGTAGTGATCTGCTCCTCGCTTGACTTCCCCCTGAAGCAGATAAATCCAGGAAGAGAGAGGTGTTACCGTGAGCGACTTTTCAGGCGAGTTCCTTTCCACTTGTGTGCAAAATCTGCCAAACCGTCGTCGGACACTGCGGTGCGCAATCTGTGCCTGCTGGCTGGCGCTTTTTGTTGTCTTCGCTATGTCGGGAGCCAAGGCTCAGACTTACCCGCCCCCGTCCCCATTGACGCCCGCCGACGTCCAGTTCTATACCAATATCCTCAACGGTCAAACCCCGGCCACCATTCCGCAGGATCTCGCTCTCCCAGATGGCATTGGTTTGGTCAGTAGCCACCAGAGCACGGGTAGCATGGGTACCCCCGGTAACCCTTTCTTCCAGTCTCTCGGCTCCAACGGTCGCACCTGCATCACCTGCCACCAGCCTGAAAACTCGTGGGGCCTTAGCCCAAGCACTGTCCTCTCCACCTACACAAATACCAAGGGTCAGGACGCCTTATTCGCACCCGTCGACGGTGCTGACTGCCCCGACCGCGGCGCCGCCGCCACTCAACCCGGTCGCCAGTTCCTCTTGGCCCGTACCCAACTTTTCAACCGCGCTAACATCCGTATCTCTATCGCGGAACCCTCTGTCCACGATTGGTATTCGGTCACAGTAACTGCCGATCCAACCGGCTGTGAGTTGAGCCCCATCTACGGTCTTTTGGCAACCCCCTCCCCCATGGCTTCGTTCTATCGTCGCCCTCTCCCCTCCGCCAACACGGCTTTCATCAGTCCCTCTGGTGCCTGCAATGCGAGAACGGGCGTCTGCAAGCAGAACATCATGTGGGACGTGCGCGAAGCCAGCCTTGAGAACCAGTTTTTTGATGCGACTATGACTCACGCCCAAGCCACGTCCTCCCAGCTCTCAGCTTTGCAATCGCAAATCAACACCATGGGACCCGCCTTCCCGGGTGTCAGCTTCCAGAATGGAAACTTTTCGGCTGAGTCTTGGGACCAGTTCGGATGGGATCTCACGGGCAGTGACGGAAGCGGTGCCAAGGGCGGCGCCAATGCTCTCATGGCTCTGAACCCGGCTGGTACCTTCCGTCCGGCTTCCGTTCTTGGTGGCGAAGCGTTCGACCTGTTTGACTCTTTTGCCGCTGAGCTACCCTGGACCGCGAGTATGCGTGCCTCGATTGTCCGCGGGCAAAATATCTTTAACAACTTTCCTCTCAACATCACCGGCGTCCGCGGTATGAACGACCTTCTCGGCCAGAAAACCATCGCCGGCACATGCCGCTTCTGTCATAACAACCTGGATATTGGCAACGACTTCGCTGCTGATGCGAAAGATATTGGTGTCATGGACAGCACCAGCAACGTAATGCCGCCATCCCCGGATCTCCCCGTCTTCACCTTCGTCTGTCCGCAGGGCTCGCTATCCTCGAATGGGGTCACGCCTTACAGTAACCCCGTCGCCTGTAGTGCTGGCACCTGCGATCAATATCAGACCACCGATCCTGGTGTGGCGTGGATTTCCGGCCGGTGCGCCGATCTCGGCAAGATGAAGGTCCCGTCGCTCCGCGGAGCCGGTTCCCGTCCCCCGTTCTTCCACGGCGGCAATGCCAATACCATGCTCGACGTTGTGAACTTCTACAACAAACGCTTCAACATGGGCCTCAGCGAACAGCAAATTCTGGACTTGGTCAATTTCCTGAATGCCCTGTAGTACCTGTGCAAGAAAATCCCAGATTGGCGTGCACACTCTGCCCTCCAATCTGGGATTGTTGTCTGATCTCAAGTCACAGCGTTTTCCCCAGCCGCCTCTTTTATACTCAGCGATTCAAAACCTGATCAGTAGATTCCGTCGCCATGTCCAGCTTTTCCATTCCATCGCTCTCCGAAAAGAGCGCAATCTTCGCGCTATTCGTTCCCATCCCTCCCACGCGTTGACTTTTCTGGAAGCTACAGGCACACTTCTTCATTCGCCCGCATCCCAGGCCTCAGCCGCGTTATTATGGCTGCGGTCCCAAACTCATTGCTGAGGCAGATGACGATCGAGGAACCATTTGCGCTATGACTGCCGACCGCGTCTCTTTTACCATGGATTCGACGCTCGACACCGTCAATAGCGCCGAGGAAACGGCTGGCCGCATGGCCACCGAGGCCGGCTTCGACGACGAGGAGATCATGAAGATCTCCATGGCCGTCCGCGAAGCGGCCGTCAATGCTGTTTTGCACGGAAATGCTTACGACCCGAACAAAAAGGTCATGCTGGCCTTTGAACGCACCCCCAGTGATCTCGTCATCACCATTCGTGATCAAGGCAAGGGGCTCGACGCCGGCAAGATTCCGGATCCCTTAGCCCCGGAAAATCTCTTGAAGACCTCGGGACGAGGTATTTTCCTGATCCGCTCGTTCATGGATGTGGTGGAGATTCATCCCTCCAGCTCGGGCACCGAACTTAAAATGATTAAGCACGTCCGCGGCAACGCGGTATCCTAAGGAGGCTCCTCTGTGACAATGAAGTCCAGTACTCGTCAGGTGGATGGCGTCACGATTGTCGACCTCAGTGGCCGGATTACTCTCGGCGAAGGCAGCGTCGTTCTGCGCGACACCGTCCGCGACCTGCTTTCCAAGGGCCAGAAGAAAATCCTGCTCAACCTTGGTGACGTCAACTACATCGATAGCTCCGGCATCGGTGAACTCGTCAGCGCTTTCACTACTGCCAAAAACCAGGGCGGCGAACTCAAGCTGCTGAATCTCACCAAGAAGGTTCACGACCTTCTACAGATCACCAAGCTCTACACCGTCTTTGACGTGAAAGACGACGAGGCGGCCGCGGTCAAGGCCTTTAAGTAGCCATCCGGGGCGTGCGTTTCTGCTGGAGCCGGGGACATCTTCGGCTCTCGTTCTCCCTTTTCGGGAAGCACTCGTCGATAATTTCTTGCCTTGATCGCTCTGACGTTTCGACCCTCTCCTACAATCAAAGCTGAGACTGCAATCAACACCGTCTCAGCTTTATGGGTTTGTCCGTCCGATTTCTTGTTGCCCAAATCCTGATCGCATCCGCCGCCTTGGCCTTCCCCGGCAGTCATCCGCCGAAAAACTCTTGGACAAACTCCGCCAAAGCTAATTCCTCCACTGCCAACGAAACACCCGAAAACTGCCTCTCCATCGCCGACGCCCAGAAACACATCGGCAAAAGCAATTGCATTACCGGAACTGTCGTGCAGGTCGAACAAGCAACCAATGGCGTGACCTATCTCGACTTCTGCCCCGACTATCACTCCTGCCCCTTCACGGTCGTTGTTTTTCGCTCCGATCTGCGTTCCGTCGGCGACGTGCGCCAACTTCAGGGCCGCACCATCAGCATCAAGGGCAGGATTGAAGAATATGACGACCGGGCGGAGATCATCTTGCGCCATCCGCAACAATTGGGAGAGAACGGCAAACTAATCGCTGTGCCGAAAGACTACGACATCGAACGCCAAGGCCATTACAGCGTCGGAACCTTTCGGGCTGCGAAATCAAAAAAGACCAGGCGCAAGAGCGAAGGAGCACCTATTTCGATCGAAGATCCGGAAGAGCCATAGCTTGGACCCGCACCTCTTCCGCCCTATAACAATTGCGTATCGAGCGCGCCGATGAACTGGATCCCAGGAATGATTTTGTTTGCCAGCCTCTTGTCGCTGGTCAAAAACAAGTCGGTTCCAGCCTGGGCGGCCGTAGCCAGATGAATCGCATCCGCCGAAGAAACCCCTGGCATCGCCCTGATTCGCCCGTAGTAATCAGACGTCTCATTCGTAAACGGCAATATCTCCGCCACGATCCTCTCCAGCCACCTCTGCGATGCCTCCGCCAGCTCCGGCTTCCCCTGGCGATAACATCCCGCCAACACTTCCGCGACCGCGAACGATGCTGTAATCAATCGGTCGTTCCGCTGTTTCATTCGTGAATGAACTTCTTCTATGCGGTGCGCAAACTTGGCATTATCCTCCAGCCAATAAATGAAAAGCATCGTGTCCCAGTAAATGCGGCTCACTTGCGCTTGTCTCCATAGAAGTTCTCTCGCTCGGCACGCAGGTATGCTTCGCCTCCCCCATAGGTCGAAAAAACCTCTTTCAGAGCGCCTCTCATACTGTTCCATGTGTCTTGGGAAGACGAGTCGGTCGACGGCCTCGAAGTAGGACCGTCAATGAACTCGTATGTGTAGGTCACAGTCGTGCTCTGTCCAGATTCAGGACCGCTCCGGCTCACAAGCAGTAAGTCGTTTTCTTTAAGAAATTCGCGCGTCTTCAGGGCACTGCAGACCGCCGGCGCATAGCCGTTGATCTTCAAGTCGCGTACAACATCGCCAGCGCGGATCGAAAATCGCTTTTGTTTCCTGTTGCGCGCGGGTACCGCATATCTTTCCTTCCCATGTGCTCGAATCTTGTCTGCAAGAGTCACTCGCTGCTTCCTCCTGGCTTGAAGCCATAGCATGGAGTAGAAAGCATGAAATAGCGTATTCTTGCTAGACAATCCCCTTCCTCAACTCCGCCAGCGGATACTTCGTCCCTCTCCATACAATCCCATCATTCGCGAGCGTGTGCGCCATCGACCGGACCAGCGTGTACATGAAAAGCGTGGTGCTCACCGGATGCAGAAAGAAGTAATACGGCGCCACATCCGATCGCCGCGACATCCCGCAATAAATTGCAAACAACGACACCACCGCAATCCCATACGGCACCCGCGCCCACCCGTGCGCCAACCAAACTCCAAGAAACGGTCCCAGATTCAGAAATCCCAGCGCAAACACCGAGGCTACTGTCCGCGGCCACTGAAACGACAAAATCGCGAAAAAATTCTTCGTCAGATTGTTCACAATCCCAAACGCGCCTTTTCCCCAGTGCAGCGAGATCAGGTCTTCCCCAAACACATTGCGCTGCGCATATCCCGCGTTCTTCACCACCTTGCCCAGCTTCATGTCGTCCAGCACTTCCATCCGCAGAGCCTGGTACGTTCCCACCGCTTCATAAACCAATTGCCGCACCATGTTGAACGCACCCACTCCCATGTGATCATCTGCCTCAGGGTCGGCCACCTTCCACGGTCGATGCCCAAAAACGAAAAGCGCCTGGAAGAACGCGATCATCATGCGTTCTCCCGCCTTCTTCATGATCATCCGCGGAAACAGCACCACGTGATCCGCTTTTTCCGCCTCCGCATAGGCGACGACCCGTCGCACCGAATCCGGCTTGAACAAAACGTCAGCATCGGTAAAAAGCAACCAGTCACCCGTTGCTTCTTTCGCCGCGGTCCACATCGCATGCGTCTTCCCCATCCAGCCGGCAGGAAGTTCCCCAATCTGCAGCACGCGCAAACGTCCTTGTGCCTCGGTCCTCGCCGCAATCTCCTCCATCCGTTCTCCGGTGGCATCCGTCGAACGGTCATTCACCGCGATAATTTCGTAATTGGAATAATCGAGCGCGAGCAAACTCTCAAGCGTCGCGCGTATGTCCTGCTCTTCGTTGCGCGCCGGAACGATAATGCTGATGCGAGGCTCGCCTTCAGGCGTCGGCGGCTTGCGGTCCCACTCCGGCAGCGCGACATCGGCAACTCGCGGCATCCCGATCGCCGCATCGATAATCCGCGAAAACCATGCCAGGGCGAGAATCCCGCCTGCGGTCCATTCAAGAACTTCGAGAATCATTGCTCTATAAAGATGCTCCGATCGGTGGATTGACTTAGGCGCTCGATGCTTTCCGCTCCGCGCCGCCCAACGCCGGCGCGAATCGCATGCCGTAGGAAAGAATCGCGACTGATAGCGCGATAGCAACAATGGTTGCAAATAATCCCGCACCCAACGACTGATGATCTGACAGATAACCGATCACCCACGGCGATGACGCGTCACCCAGCAAGTGGATGACAAATATATTGACGGCAATCGCCGTCGCGCGCACGTGTGCCCCCACTGAGTTAATAAGCGCCGCATTGAGCGGCGAAGTATTGACCAGGAGCAGGAACTCCGCCGCTACCACCCCGGCGAGCATCCGGTGGCCGTTAGCATAAAGCGCAATCCACATGGCCGGAATCCCCATCGCCAGGCTCACCGCCGAAACAAGGTAATAGGCCTTGCGGGTGTAGCGCAGCAGATAATCTCCCAACCATCCGCCCGCCAGCGCGGCCAGAATTCCTGTGCCGGCCGTGCTGAGTCCAAAAATCAGGTTTGCATCTTTCAAACTGTAGCCATGGTCGCGGTGCAGGAAGGTCGGCATCCACACCTGCAGACCGCCGAGCGCAAAAGTCATCATGGCCATGCCCAAGGTCGCCGTCCAGAACGCCGGATTTCGCGCCAGCCCAACGATCGTCCCTCTTTCAGGCGTTTCTACGATGCTGTCGAAGCGCCCCCGCTCCGGCTCCGGCAAGAATACGAGAATCAGAGCCAACAGGATTCCCGGCACGGCACCGATATAAAATGGCGCACGCCAGCTGTTGTAATGCGCGCTCAATGTCCCGCCCAGGATGTAACCCAGCGCCGTGCCCAGTGGCAGCGTCAGGTAAAAAAAGCCCAGCACGCGGCCGCGCATTCGCTCGGGAAAAAGATCGGCAATTACGGTCGGTGAGATCGTGCAGAAACTTGCTTCCCCGATCCCCACGATCACATGCCGAAAAAATAGCGTCCTGAAATTATAGGTAATCGCCGTAAGCAGTGTGGCGATGCTCCAGACAACAGCACCCGCAATGATTATCTTCTTTCGGGAATAACGGTCCGCCAAAGGCCCCATGAATGGAGCCGTGCACATATAGACAATAAAGAATGCGCTCGAGAGCAGGCCAAAATCGCTATCCCGCCGGTGGAATTCCGCCTGCACCATCGGCTGCACCGCGAATAACACGGAGCGGTCGATGTAATTCACCAGATTCAGAGCCGTCAGGACGACAAGCGTGGTCCGCGGATAGAGCTTGGTGTCAGCCACAGGTCGAGCGAATATAGCACGGGAAGATTGCAGAACTTAGAAGTCAGATTGGAGAATTCAAAACCTGATTCACCCTTGATCAAAAGCTCCAAAGTGGCGTCGACGAGATTTTCACTTCTTCAATCTGACTTCCCACTTCTGACTTGCCTTTCTCTCGGCCACTTAGCCACTACCACCGTCGACAACCCTCCCCGCGGACGGAAATCACCCCTCACCTCTGCCCACACCGGCTTCGCCCACCGCACCACATCTTCCAGCACGCGGTTCACAATGTTTTCCTGAAAAATTCCGAGATTGCGATACGCCTGCAGATACTCCTTCAACGACTTCAACTCCAGGCAATTCCTGTCCGGCATGTAACGGATCACGATAGTCCCAAAATCCGGCAAACCCGTCTTTGGGCACACGGATGTGAATTCCGGATCGTCCACCACAATCTCGTATCCAGGAAATTGGTTGGGCCACGTTTCAATCTCGGGAAACTCGTGATCAAGTCCCGCGCTCGCGTGTTCGTCTGTGTATCTTCGCGTCTTCGGCATGAAAATCCTCGGCTTGCCGCTCATTGTATCGGTCACTTACCATCAACGGCAAAGCCACAGCCAATCGCAAAATCGTCAACGCGATTCGCATATTTCTGATGCAAATCCCGCTACCCCGGCATCAAATCCAACAGCTACAGTACATACTTTGCGCTGCCTCCCGCTGTGGCATGAGTGATACATTGAAACTTACGCTTTTGCTTCCATGCCCTTGAATGGAAATCATTCCGAGCGCCAGAAACGGCGCTGGTGGGTGACCGCGCTTCCCATTGTGGCGGCCGTCGCCGTGCTCGGCGCCATCTTCTCCAAGCACGATGATCCGCTTCAAGTCCGCGTCGCCGAGGTCGAACTAGGAAAAATTCGCAGCGTGATCTCCACCAACGGCAAGATCGAACCGGTAAATAATTTCGAAGCGCACTCTCCCCTCGCCACCAGCGTAAAGCGCGTGTTTGTGAAAGAAGGCAGCGCCGTGAAGAAAGGTCAGTTGCTCCTGTCGCTCGATGATGCCGAGATCCGCACCGAAGCCGCACGCACGCTAGCCCAACTAAAATCCGCCCAAGCCGATCTCGCGGCCTCCCAACGCGGAGGCACTCAGGAGGAGGTCCTCAGCCTCGAGCCTCAACTGGTGAAGGCCCACACTGATCGCGATACCGCGCAACGCAACCTCGAGGCGCTCAAACGACTCGAGTCCCAGGGCGCCGCATCTGCCGGAGAAGTCCAGGAAGCCCAAAACGCTCTCGCTCGCGCCAACGCCCAACTTGACTTTCTTGAGCAGAAAAAATCCAAGCGCTATTCGAGCGTTGAACTTGCCCGGGTCGAGGCGCAACGCGATCAGGCTCAGACCGCTTACGATGCTGCCCAGGACTCGCTCGCCAAGGCCAATGTTCGTGCGCCCTTCGACGGCATCGTCTATTCGCTTCCGGTCCAGCAAGGAGGTTTTGTCTCCGCCGGTGAACTCTTGTTGCAAGTCGCCGACCTGCGAAAAGTTCAGGTTCGTTCCTTTGTCGACGAACCCGATGTCGCCCGCCTCGCCCTGGGCGATCCCATCGAAATTACCTGGGACGCCGTTCCCGGCCGGGTTTGGCATGCCGCCGTTACCTCCATCCCCTCGACCGTTCGGCCACGCGGCGCTCGTAACGTTGGGGAAACAACCAGCATCGTAGATAATAATGACTTCAAGTTGCTGCCGAACGTCAACGTCGGCGTAACCATCGTGGCGGCCGAGCACGACAACGTGCTCATTGTCCCGCGCGAGGCCATTCGCACCGACGATTCGAAACCTTATGTGCTTCAGGTCGTCGATCATCAACTGAAGCACCGGGACGTGGAGACCTCGATCTCTAATCTCACGCAGGTCGAAATTACGCGCGGCCTGGCCGCCAAAGATCTGATCGCTACCGGCTCTGTCAGCGGAAAGCCGCTCGGGGATGGCATGCAGGTTAAGTACTAACCTGGTTTAGATACAGATAAGGTAATGAGACGCATTTTCACATTTACGGCCGTTTTCGCATTGTTGTTGCTGACCGCAACTGCCAGTCTCGCCGACTCCGCCCGTGAAATGTTGGAGTCTGGACGCGTCGATGACGCCATCTCCACGCTTAACGGACGCCTCTCTTCGGCTCCTTCCGATGCCGAATCCGCCAATCTCCTTTGCCGTGCTTACTTCACCCTCGAAGAATGGGATCGCGCCGAAACCGCGTGCAAACGGGCCATCGCCCTCGCGCCAGGCGACGGCGCTTATCATCGCTGGCTCGCCCATGTCTATGGAGAGAAAGCTGACCGCGCCAGTTTTCTGACTGCTGTCGGTCTTGCCCGCAAAACCCGTGAAGAATTCGAACGCGCCGTGCAACTCAATCCCAACGATACCGATGCCCGCGTCGATCTGGCCGAGTTTTACATCGAGGCTCCCGGAATCGTCGGCGGCGGCCTGGATAAGGCTCGCGCTCAGGCCAGGGAGATCGGCCTCCGCGATCCCGCCCGCGAACACTGGGTCTATGCTCGCATCGCCGAGAAGAACCACGATCTCGCCACCGCTGAGAAGGAATATCACCGCATGATCGAAGTCAGCAAAGGCGATTCCGAAGCATGGCTCAACCTCGCTCTCTTCTTCCGCCACAACAAGCGCTACGACGACATGGAGCGCGCTCTCGTCGCCACCAGCCAGGCTCCCATCTCCAAGCCCGACGTGCTCATGGACGTCGCACAAAATCTCTATCGCACCGGCCGCAACTTCACTCTCGCTATCAAGGTCATCAAGCGATATTTCGCCCTCGGCCCCGTCGAAGAAGCTCCTGCCTTCAAAGCCCACTACCTGCTCGGCATGCTGCTTGAAAAGCAGGGTGACAAGGCCGGCGCTGCGCGGGAATATCAGGCTTCCCTCGCATTGACCCGTCAATTTGAACTGGCCCAGCAGGCGCTGCTCCGGGTCGGCGAGTAGACCTCACCGAATGGCGAGTCTTCTGCGCCTTTCCGGTGCTATCCGAACAAACTTCGAAACTTCTGCCGGCTCCTTTTCCCGCACTACAATCTGTTCGTTACGACAAGAGTCCCGTCTGATCCAATGATCGTCAGATGAATGATCCGTCAAATGAGCGACCCGTCAGGTGAACGATTCATCACCTACACGATCGATCAGGTACACATCTGCAAGAACTAAAGGTGCAACGATGAAACGTAAACTGCTGCGCTTAACCAATCTTGTCGCACTGCTCGTGTCCCTGTTGCTCCTTGGGACCGCAGCATCCGCTGAGCCGCTTACCCTCGAGCGAGCTATCCAGCTTGCCCTCTCTCACAGCACCACCTCGGCAATATCTCATGCGGATGTTCAAAGAGCCGTCGCGTCCTATCACGAACTGCGCAACAATCGCATCCCTCAACTCGTCGTCGGATCCGGCCTCGGATGGACCTATGGATACCCGCTCACCATCTCAGGTTCAGAACCGGCACTGTTCACTGCCGCCGCGCAAAGCTCTGTCTACAGTTTTGCCCAGGCTCCATATCTCGACGCCTCAAAAGCCGAGGTTCGAATCGCCGATCTCCACGATAAAGATCAGCGTATCGCGCTCATTCAGGATGTAACCCTCACCTACGCCGAACTTGCCAAGTGGGAAAATCGCCTCAGCCGGCTTCACGAAGATGACATCGACTCGCAACAGGTAGTTCAAGCCGTTTCCGAACGCGTCAAAGCTGGAGTCGACAGTCCCATCGATCTCAACAAGGCTCAGCTCGTCGCGGCTCAGGTTCGGCTTCATCGCGCCGAGGCCCACGGATCCTCCGACGTCCTCCGCAAGCATCTCTCCGATCTCACCGGCGTGGCCGTCTCCGCCATCGAACTCGATCCCGATAGCATTCCCGCCCTTCCTCCAGTCTCTTCCGACGACGATTCGCAGCAGAAAGCCCTGGCCTCCAGCCCCGTCATCAAGATCGCTGATGAACACGCCTTGGCTGAGTCGATGCGCGCGGTCGCTGAACACCGCTTAGCCCTCCCATCGTTCGATTTCTCCGCCCAGTATGCTCGCTTCTCTACGTTCAACAACTACACTATCTACTTTCCAGCGGGCACCTTTCAACGCGACAATGCCACCATCGGCATCGGCATCCGCATTCCGCTTTTCAATCTCAGCCAGCGCGAGCATGCACGCGCCGCCGACTTTGGCGCGCTTAAAGCGAAGAAGCAGGCCGAGGCAACTCGCGACAAGGTTTCCGAAGAGACTCTTCGGCTCGAACGAGCCGTCGAGCAACTCGAAGCTGCCCGCGACGTCGCGCAACTCGAATATCAGCTCGCCCAATCCAGCCTCGATGCTGCCCGTACCCGCATTCAGGCCAAGACCGGAACCTTCCACGAGTTCGCCGACGCTCAGGCACAAGCCAACGAGCACTATCTCGCCTACCAGGATGCCGACTTCGAATATCAGCGCGCCCGCGTGAATCTCCTCCGCGCCACCGGCGAACTGGAACACTGGGCATTACCTGCTAAATAACCCCTCGCCCAGCCGTCCGCCCGCTGCCCGATTCCCGCGCCTCAATGCCCGAAATCGTCGTTTGGCCCCGTCGCTTTGCCAATCCCTCCCCCGCTAAGGCATGATAAGTCAGAGATTTGGGAGCCCTCTCGAACGCCCGCCATGTACCTGGTTGGTAGCTAACCCTCAGCCCGGCGGCGACATCCGAATGTTAAAATGGAATACTCGTCCCTATGCCATTAAAGACACTGTTTCTAAATCCTCCCTCTTTCGAGAATTTCGATGGCGGCGCCGGGTCGCGTTGGCCCGCTACCCGCGAGATTGAGTCCTATTGGTATCCCGTCTGGCTCGCCTATCCGGCCGGCATGCTTGAAGGCTCGCGCTTGCTCGACGCGCCCCCGCATCATATTTCCGCCGAAGAAACCATCCGCATCAGCATGGACTTCGAACTTTTAGTTCTCTTCACCAGCACCCCCGGCTTCCAGGGTGATCTGCGCATCGCCGAGGCCATCAAAGACAGCAATCCCAATATCAAAATCGCCTTCGTCGGTCCCCACGTCAGCGTTCTGCCCGAAAAAGCGCTGAAAGAAGCCAAAGTAATCGACGTCATCTGCCGCAAGGAGTTCGACTACTCCATCGTCGAGTACGCGCAGGGCAAGCCGCTCGAAGAGATCCTCGGAATCTCCTATCGCAGGAATGGCGGCGTGGTCCACAATCCCGATCGTCCGACCATTGAGAACCTCGACGCCCTGCCCCACGTCACCGACGTCTACCGCCGTGATCTCGATGTCCGCCGCTACAACGTTCCGTTCCTGCTCCATCCTTTCGTCTCGCTTTACACCACTCGCGGATGCCCAGCCCAGTGCACTTTCTGCCTCTGGCCGCAAACCCTGAGCGGCCATCCCTGGCGCAAGCGTTCCACTGACGACGTCGCCCGCGAAATGGCGAAAGCAAAGGATTACTGGCCCTACGTAAAGGAATTTTTCTTCGACGACGACACTTTCAACATTCAGAAGGCCCGCACCGTCGAACTCTGCGGCAAACTGAAGCCTCTCGGCCTCACATGGTCCTGCACTTCCCGCGTCACCACCGATTACGAAACTCTCAAGGCAATGAAAGAAGCGGGCTGTCGGCTCCTCATCGTGGGCTACGAATCTGGCGATCAACAGATCCTCAAGAACATCAAGAAAGGCGCCACCGTTGAGCGTGCCCGCCAGTTCACTAAGGATTGTCACAAGCTCGGTCTCGTCGTTCAC
>Ga0335078_10005389_pt1 | contig 18909 bp, 19 predicted proteins | sample Lox_Sample_32_FD_206711 | JGI IMG/M metagenome (GOLD analysis project Ga0335078, IMG submission 206711) | Soil microbial communities from Loxahatchee National Wildlife Refuge, Florida, United States - Lox_Sample_3.2 | ecosystem: Environmental > Terrestrial > Soil > Wetlands | place: USA... | reverse complement strand
CCTGAAGGCCATCAACAGCGCAACCCGTGCCCTTGTCTCCGTCTCCGACACCCGGCAAGTCCTCCAGCAGACGATGAGACCGATCATCGACGTCCTGGGATTCGACAGGGCCATCATCATGCTGGAGGACGAGAAAAGGGAGTACCTGGAGTACAGCTACGCCGTGGGGGAATCAGAGCATCTCCTGTCGCGGATGAAGGACTACCGCATTCCCCTGGACCGGGAGCAGAACCTCATGATCCGAGTGCTGAAAAAGCGGCGCCCAATCCTCATCCGGGACGTCAAGGCTGCAGGTTTGAATCCCTCAAACCGCATCCTTGCGGACTTCGGGCCCAGCTCATTCATCGTCTGCCCCCTGATAACGGAAGACAGGGTGATCGGCATCCTTGCGGCAGACCGAAAGCCTGGGCAAAAGCCCCTAACGTCCGCCGACACGGAGTTCCTTTCCATCTTTGCCAACAACATTGCCACGGTGTTCCAGCGCGCGCGCCTTGATGAGCAGCTCCAGAAGAGCTACGTCAGCTCGGTGCGGGCGCTTGTCCAGGCAATCGAGGAGAAAGACACGTACACCCGCGGACACTCAGAGCGGGTGGCGTCCATCGTGGTCCAGGTTGCCCGTGAGCTGGGAATCATGGAGAATGAAGTGGAGTATCTGCGCTTCGGCAGCATCCTCCACGACGTCGGCAAGATCGGAATACCGGAATCGATTGTAAGAAGTCCCAAGCCCCTGACCGAGGGGGAGTACAAGATAATCCAGAAGCACCCTCTCATGGGGCTGGAGATCCTTCAGCACATCCCCTTCATCAAGGACCATATGTACCTGATCCGCAGCCACCACGAACGCTGGGATGGCAAGGGGTATCCTGACGGCCTCCGGGGCAACCAGATCCCCATTGGCGCCCAGATCGTCGCGATAGCAGATGCGTTCGACGCCATGACCTCCTCACGCCCTTATCGCAAGGGGCTGCCCCCCAAGCAGGCTGCCCGGGAGATACGGAAGGGGATCGGGACCCAGTTCTCAAGCGACGTGGCGCATGCGTTTCTTTCGGTTTTCGACAAGAACCCCAATCTTCAAGCCGAGCAAGACTACCAAAAATCGTATTAAATAAAAAAACACTTGCATCTCCATTCCTCCTGTGATGGAATTCAAGCTGGAAAAGTTCCAGGCAGGGCAGAATTCCATCAAGGAGGGAAATATGAAGTTGAAGCTCTCCCTGTTCTTCCAGTCTGCCTTTAACGTCTTCCTGTTCCGCCACGTCAGCCCCCGGTTGGCCCAGCGGTACCTCCACGCCATAGGCCTGCTGTACTACATGGTCAACCGCAAGGAAAAAAGGGTGATTGAGCAGAACGTCCGAAAAGTCCTTGCGGGACAGGAGGAGCGCTACGTTCGGAAGGTGGTCCATGAAACCTTCAAGGGCATCTTCACGCACTACTTCGAGAAGATGTTCGGAGCTTTCCTGGACTGCGACACGGTGAGCCGGTACGTGAAAAGCCACTTTACCGTGGAGGGACGGGAGCTCGTGGCCAGGGCCCTGGAGCAGGGCAAGGGCTGCATCCTGGTTACCGCCCACTGGGGAGCGGTGGAGTTCATCCCATGGGTCATGTTCAGCGAAGGTTTCCCGTCCGCGGTCATCCTGGAGTGCGCCACCACGCGCCTGGCAAAGAGCCTCCAGGCAAAAACGGGCCGGACCAACACGCAGCTCATTTCATCCGGGCACGGAATTTCCGTTTTCATGCGAGCGCTCCAGGCGCTCCAGGCAAACCGGGTCCTCATGACACAGTGCGATGAGGTGGACGCATGGAGGAAGCACGGGAATCACCGCATCCGGCTCCTGGGGAGAGAAATGTATTTCGACAATACGATCGACGTCCTGGCGCATAGATCCGGGGCTCCCGTGGTCGGCGCGTTCCTCAAGAGGACGGGACCCAATCGCTATACCCTGTACCTGGAGGACGTGTCCGTCAGCCGGCAGCCGGAAAGCACCGCCCGAGAGTGTCTGACCCTGTGGGAAAAGTACGTTACTCGCGCTCCCGAGCAGTGGTATCAATGGAAGAAGCTGGCCGCGATGACTGCATAGGAACGAGACAGGAGCGGCTTGAGAACGGCGCAAGGATGGACGCCGCCGTGTAGACCATGCCCTGGAAACGGTGTATTTTGCCTTCACACTGGAGACAGGGCATGAAGTTCCACACGGAATACCTGACGTTCAACACCCGCAAGGAACGGGAATACATCAACATTACCGACAAGGTGGAGCAGGCGGTCCGCTCCAGCGGATGCCAGGACGGCATGGCGCTGGTATCCGCAATGCACATCACCGCGGGCGTCTACGTGAATGATGCGGAACAGGGCCTGATCCAGGACATCGATGACTGGCTGGAAGGGCTCGCGCCGCGCAAGCCGGACTATCGCCATCACCGCACCGGGGAAAGCAACGGGGACAGTCACCTGAAGAACCTTCTCATCGGCCACGAGGTGATCCTCCCCATCACAAAAGGGAAGCTGGACCTGGGGCCGTGGCAGCAGGTGTACTACGCCGAGTTCGACGGCCGCAGGCCGAAGCGGGTCATCATCAAGGTCATGGGAGAATGAAGACGTGAAAGTGCTCAAGTTCGGCGGCAGCTCTCTTGCGGACGGCGCCCGAATCAGGGACGTCGCAGACGTTGTAACCCAGGCTCCCGGCGCGGACCGCGACGCCGTTGTTCTCTCCGCAATGAAAGGAGTCACGGACATGCTCATTTCCGCTGCCCAGGCGGCGGAGCAGGGCAATGACGCGTTCAAACAGGTGCTGGAGACCATCCGCGGGAAGCACTTCGACGCCGTGCGCTTCCTCTTTGCTCCCGCCAACCAGGCAGCAGCGCTCACGCCGCTTGCGCTCATGTGCAACGAGCTGGAGGAGATCCTTCACGGCGTGGAGCTGATCCGCGAATGCTCTCCGCGCACCCTGGATCTCGTGATGAGCTTTGGAGAGAGGCTCTCATGCCAGCTCTTCACGTCCTACATGAACGAGCGCGGGAAGGATGCAACGCTCGTGGACGCGAGAGAGATCGTGGTGACAAACGACCGGTTCGGCTCCGCGGCAGTGGACTTCCAGAAAAGCTACTCCCGCATTGAGGCAAGGCTGGGGACCATCAAGGGAATGGCGGTCATTCCCGGCTTCATCGGCGCAACGGAAAAAGGGGTGACCACAACCATCGGCAGGAACGGCTCGGACTACACGGCCTCCATCATCGGGGCAGGGGCTAGCGCGGAGCTGATCGAGATATGGACGGACGTGGACGGTGTCCTTTCCGCGGATCCGCGGATTGTGCCGGATGCGTTCGTCATTCCGCACTTGAGCTATGAGGAAGCCATGGAGCTGTCCTACTTCGGGGCAAAAGTCATCCACCCCTACAGCATGGTCCCGGCAGTGGAAAAGGACATCCCGCTCCTCATCAAGAACAGCCTCAACCCGTCGGCTCCCGGTACGCTGATTTCCGCCGGAAGGAAGGGCGCCGGCCGTGCAGTGACCGGCATCGCTTCCATCCCGGGGATTTCCCTGGTGAACATCGAGGGGGGCGGCATGATGGGCATCCCCGGCTTTGCCGCGCGGATCTTCAGCGTCCTGGCGCGTGAAGGCGTGAACATCATCATGATTTCCCAGGCCTCCTCCGAGCACACCATCTGCCTGGTCTTTCGGACCCCGGAGGGAGAGCGGGCGCTTGCCGCTCTCAACCACGAGCTCACCATGGAGCTGGAAACAAGGCGCATCGAGCGCTTTGACCTGATGCGGGACCTCCTGGTGGTATCCGTGATCGGAGAGAACATGGCCGGCACCCCTGGGATTGCCGGTCGACTCTTCAGCTCCCTGGGCCAGGCCGGGGTCAACATCCTGGTGATTGCCCAGGGATCCTCCGAGCGCAACATTTCCTTCGTCATAGAGGAAAAAGACCACGTGCTTGCGCTGCGCACCCTTCACGCGGCCCTGGTTTCCCCGCACGCAAGGGCGGGGGCGGGCTCCGGGGCATGACACAGCCCGCGCAGGTTTCCGTATTCGCGCCCGCCACCGTGGCAAACGTCGCCTCGGGGTTCGACGTCCTGGGGTTTGCGCTGGAGAATCCGGGGGATGCGGTCACGCTCATCCGCACGGAGCAGAAAAGGGCGGCGGTCATTTCGATTGAAGGGGACGGCGGGAAGCTTCCCCGGGACCCGGCAAAGAACACAGCCGCGGTGGCTGTTTCCGGCTTCCTGGCAAAAGTCGGCTTTCCTTTCGGCGTGGATATCAGGCTGAAAAAGATGATGCCCCTGAGCTCGGGGCTGGGCAGCTCGGCGGCCAGCGCCGTTGCAGCGGTGTTCGGCGCCAACGTCCTTGCCGGCAGCCCGCTCTCCCCGCGGGAGCTCCTTCCGTTCACCATGGCCGCTGAAAAGGTCGCCTGCGGAACCGCCCACGCGGACAACGTCGCTCCCTCCCTCCTGGGCGGGTTCGTCCTTGTCCGAAGCTATGATCCGCTGGACGTGGTGCAGCTTCCCGTTCCGCGGGGGCTCTCCTGCGCGGTGACGCATCCGCACACGGAGGTCCGCACGGAGGACGCCCGGGCCATCCTGAAGAAGGAGATCCGGCTGGCGGACGCCGTGCGCCAATGGGGGAACCTGGCCGCGCTGGTGGCGGCCTTGTACAACGGAGACCTCACGCTCCTGGGCAGATCCCTCCAGGACGTGGTTGCGGAGCCTGCCCGGTCTCTCCTGATCCCGGGATTCACCGCCGTCAAGGCCGCCGCTCTCAGCGCCGGCGCGCTGGGCTGTTCCATCTCCGGATCCGGGCCTTCCGTCTTTGCGCTCTGCGCCTCTGAAGAGACTGCCCGGGAGGCCGGGCGCCGCATGGAGGCCGCGTTCAAGGAAGCCGGGCTGGCAAGCGACGTCTATATTTCTGCAGTCAATACGCAAGGCCCGCGCGTGCTTGCGGACCGACCGACGGACACGCACCCATGAGGTTTGCCAGCCGCGCGCATCCTTCGGAAGTCGTAAGCTTCGGTGACGCTCTCTTCACGGGGCTTGCCCCGGATGGCGGGCTTTACCATCCAGTGGAGACTCCGGACCTGGCAACGCTTTTTTCTTCTTTTGATGACTCCACGTCTTTTTCCGAGCTCGCCTCCCGCACGCTGGCGCGCGTCCTCTCCCCGGAGCTGGATGACGGGGCTGCAGAAAGCGTTGTTGCCAGGGCTTTTTCCTTCTCCCCCGTGCTTCGACGACTTGATGACGATATCCTGCTCCTGGAGCTGTTCCACGGCCCGACGTGCGCGTTCAAGGACTTCGGCGCCCAGTTCCTTGCCGCCGCCATGGAGCACATGCTTGGAAAATCTGACAGGCGCATCCAGATCCTTGTTGCAACCTCGGGGGACACGGGGAGCGCCGTGGCCCACGCGTTCTTCCGCCGGCGCGGGATTGATGTCGTTCTCCTCTATCCTTCCGGCCGGGTGAGCGAGCTGCAGGAAAAGCAGCTCACCACGCTGGGGGAAAACGTTCACGCCCTTGAGGTGACCGGAAGCTTCGATGACTGCCAAAGGCTGGTGAAGCAGGCATTCCAGGACCCCGCGCTGCGGTCGACTCTCCGCCTGACATCGGCCAACTCCATCAACATTGGCCGCCTTCTGCCCCAGAGCCTGTACTACGTTTTTGCGGCCACGCGCCGCGCCCAGCTTTCCCAGGGCGGGCAGGCACGCGCTCCCGCGATCTGCGTGCCCAGCGGCAACTTCGGGAACCTGACGGCGGGAGTCTACGCGTGGCATTGGGGACTGGCGGTGGATGCCTTCATCGCAGCCACCAACGTCAACGACATTGTGCCGCAGTATCTCGCAACGGGGCGGTTTGCCCCGCGGCCGTCCGCCCACACGCTCTCCAACGCCATGGACGTGGGCAACCCAAGCAACTTCGAACGGCTGGAAGAGATCTTCCGGCGGGACTGGCGGGACATGGCCGCCCGCATCCACGGGATTTCCGTGACGGACGAAAAAACGCTCCAGACGATGGCGGACGTCTACCGCAGCTTCAATGTCCTGGTGGACCCCCACACGGCGGTAGGGATCGCCGCTGCCCGGACTGCGCTTGCAGACGCCATCATCAAGGGCAGGCAAGTCGTCGTCCTTTCAACGGCGGATCCGGGCAAGTTCGCGGATACGGTGAAGCGCGCGACGGGACGGGATCCCGCGCTGCCGGCCCGGCTTGCCGCGTGCCTTGCGCTTCCACGCCAGTCCCGACGCATTCAGGCGGACTACTCATCGTTGTCAACGTATTTGAGGGAGACTTTCGGCTAGCGCCGGGCTGCGCGCGCCCTCTTTCGCATCTTTTCCGCAAGGTAGGGGTTGCCCTTGTCCCGCTGCCAGGCTTTGTAGATCCTGCAGGCTTCGTAGTACTCCTCCTCATCCACGTAAGAGGAGGAAAGGTCCGCGCGATAGAGATCCAGCAGAGTCGGGAAAAGCGGTGAGGCGAAGATCTTTTCGGTTCGAAACGGCGGGAGGATCTTGAGAGCCGCCGGCATCATGTGATAGCGCACAAGGAACTCCACCGGCTCCACCACTCTCTCTTCAAACTCCAGCCTCCGGAGAAACCGCGCAGCGATGCGCGCCCCCAGCTCGGCGTGACCGTCAAAGCGCTTGTCCCCCGTGTTCTCGGACCCGGGCTTGCCGCTGTCGTGGAGAAGCAGGGAGAGCGACAACGTCAGCTCGGGATGCTTTCGGTACTTGAACGTTGCAAGCGTATGCTCCCAGACGTTGCCTTCCGGGTGAAAGTCCTTTCCGTGCGGCACCTCGGTCATGGCGTACAGCTCAGGCCATGCCTCCTCCACGAAGCCGCTTGCCTCCAGGAGGGCAAAGCCTTTCTCGGGGGCCCGGGACGTGAGGATGCTCTCCAGCAGGTCCTTCTGATAGGACGCCGGGGGGAGCGCGTCTCCTCTTTCCCACCCAAGGGAGAGGCCTTCCGCGCTGTAATGATAGCGGGAAACCAGCCGGGCCGCCTCGCACAGGCCAAGCCAGCGCGGGTACGAATCCGGCACAAACGTCAAGCCTGGGGAGCGGAGGTCCGGATACATGTCCAGCCGGTCGATGAACACGTTCCTGCCGGGATCGTAGAGCAGCCGCTGGACGGTAAAGGGGGCGGACGGCGGAACGGAGAGTGAGTCCACGCAGCGGAACACCAGCCGACCGTTTCCGTTCTCCACGGCGGCGTCCGCAAGGGGGAGCCCCGGAAACTGAAGGTTGTCGAAAGCCCTGGCCAGTGCCTGGAGCGCAGAGTCTGTTGCCAGGTACAACGGGCCGGGATCTTTGAGCCGGAAGTACTTGTCCAGGGAAGAATAACTGCAGACAAGGAAGGGAATGTTCTCTTCTTTCAAACGATCCAGGGCGTCCACCATGACATTCCCTTTCGACGGGGTTCAGCAACGGGTCCGGCGAGTTGTGCCCGCCATCCCGTGCTATTATTGTACACAGAGCGCTCCCGCGCGTCCACTCGACAAGGCGGGAGAAATTACTTACAATGGAAACACAGTTGACTGGCAAGGAGACAGACCATGACAGCGATCGTTTGTGACATCTGCAAGAAGCCCGTTCCCGGAGCCCGCAGGGAGTTCAACTACTTCACGATCCTGGACAAGGACATCTGCGAGGAATGCCACGACAGCCTGCGGGACGCCACCAAGCAGCAGATGCGCGTCCGCTCCCCGTACACGTTCAAGGAGTACTACGACACCCTGGCCAAGAACCTCGGCAGGATGACGGGGCGGTAGTCCACCCGTCCCGGGTCAATTCTCCACCGGGCGGCTCAGGCCAGCTGCTTAGCCATCACTTTGCGGCGCTGCGAGGGGTGATCCGGGAAAAACCCGTGTAGGTCGCGAGCTTTTGCGGCAGCTCAATGCTGCCGTCCTCTTTCTGGAAGTTCTCAAGGAGCGCAATCAGCGTTCGTGAAACCGCAACGGCGGTCCCGTTCAGCGTGTGGACGAACGTGTTCTTTCCGCCCTCTTTGAACCGGATCCCCAGGCGCCGCGCCTGGTAGTCAGTGCAGTTGGACGCGCTGGTTATCTCCCCCCACTCCCCTTTTTCACCCCTGCCGGGCATCCAGGCCTCGATATCGAACTTCCGGTACGCCGGCCCTCCGAGGTCCCCGGTGCACGTATCCACAATCCGATAAGGAATCTCCAGGCCCTGGAAAATCTTCTCCTCGATCCCGATGAGCCGCTCCAGCATGGCATCCGAGCCCGAAGGGTGGCAGTACACGAACATCTCAACCTTGGTGAACTGGTGGACGCGATAGAGGCCCTTGGAGAACTGTCCGGCCGACCCTGCCTCCCTGCGAAAGCAATGAGACACGCCGGCAAACATGATGGGCAGCGATTCCGCCGCAAGGATCTTTCCCGCGTTGTACCCGCCAAGAGTGAACTCCGCGGTGGCGACAAGGCAGAGGTCCGTTCCTTCCAGCGTGTAGATGTTGCTCTCCGGCCCGCGGGGGTTGAACCCGTGGCCGGCAACAATGTCTTCCCGCGCCACGTCGGGCGTCATGAAGATGGTGAAGCCTTCCTGACGGAGCGTGTCCAGCGCATACCGAAGAAGGGACAGCTCAAGGAGGACGGCCTCGTTTTTCAGGTAGTAGAACTTCTGGCCGGCCACCCGTGCGCCCGACTCGAAATCCACCAGGTCAAGCGCCTGCCCGATCTCCACGTGGTCCCGGTGGGCAAACGAGAAAGTCGGAGGCTGTCCCCACGTGCGAAGCTGGCGGTTTCCCCCCTCCCCTTCCGCCACGGGGGCGTCCGGGTGGGACATGTTGGGGAGTCTTTTCGCCTCCTCCATGAGCCGCTTCTCGGTTTCCTCATGCTGCTTCTCAAGCTCCGCGATGCTTTCCTTCAGCCGCTTTCCCTCTTCGATCAGCCGGGCACGGTCCTCCGGCGGGAGCTTTACCTTCATCTTGTCGGCGTTGGCGTTGCGAAGCGCGCGCTGGTTTTCCAGCTCTCTCAGGAGCGCGTTGCGCTTGTCGTACAGCTCCACTACCAGGTCGGGATTGGCGGAAACGTGGCGGTTGACGGTGTTTGTTTTTACGGCGTCGATGTTGTCGCGGATGAATTTGAGATCAAGCATGACGGGATAATAAACGAGCGCACCGGCTGAGACAAGCCAAGGAGGCGCGATTCACCGTCAGCTGACAGGCCGCGCTCAGCCCTCCATCTCGCTGGCCTTGCGCGCGGCGGCCTCCACGGCCTCCATCACGGCCGCGGTGAAGCCTCCCTTCTCCAGCGCGCGGACGCCCTGGATGGTGGTCCCGCCCGCGGAGGTGATCCTGCTGGCAAGCTCCATAGGATGCGCACCGTCCTTCAACAGGCTGGCCGCGCTCTCCAGGCCCGTCACGGCTATGGTGAGAGCGGTTTCGTAGTCGAACCCGGCGGCAACTCCGCCAAGGGACATGGCGTGGACAAAGGTCAGCACGTACGCAAGGCCCGAGCCCGAAACTCCCGTCATTGCCGACATCAGCTTCTCCGGGATGGGAAGCGGTCTGCCCACCGCCTCCGCCACTGCCAGGCTGTCCGCCCGGGTGGTTTCGTCAGCCTCCGCGTGGAAGGAGACTCCCACCAGGGACGTCCCCTTGAGCGCCGAGATGTTCGGCATGAACCGGGCAACGTTCTCCGTGCCCAGCGCCTCTGCAATGGCCTGGATCTTCCTGCCGGCAAGGATGGAAATGATCCGTTTCCCGCGGGAGGCGCCTCGTACCTCGGATGCCAGCGCGGCAAAGTCCTGCGGCTTCACGCACAAAAGCGTGACGTCGGACGCAAACGTGTCCGCGGCCCCCTGGGCCGTTTGAATGCCAAGAGTCTTTACGGCATTTTCCAGCCGTTCTTTTCGGACGTCAAACGCCACAACGGCGGCTTCAGGCATCTTCTTCCTGATCCCGACAGCGAATGCCTCTCCCATGACGCCGAAACCGAGTATTCCGATGCGTTTCATGGCGGCAAGTGTAACAGCGCCCCCCCGCGGTGTAAAGAAACGTTATGCCTGCCGATGAAAAAAGGGCATATTGAGAAGAGGGGCGATGATGAAAATCGGCGTAATTTCCGACTCGCACGACAACCTTTCAAACATCCGAAAGGCGGTTGAAGTCTTTTCGACAAACGGCGTGGAGGCGCTCATCCACGGCGGAGACTTCTGCTCTCCGTTCACCATCGCGGAGTTCAAGCCGCTCTCGGACAATGGCGTCAAAATGCACGCGGTTTTCGGCAATAATGATGGAGACCGCGTGCTCCTTGCGCGCCGGGGGGAGGGTTTCTGCACGTTTGCCGATGGATCCCTGGTCGTTACACTGGGGGGCAAAAAGATCGTCATCCTTCACTACCCGGATCTTGCGGAAGATCTTTTCCGCCTTGGAGCCTACGACCTCGTCATTTATGGGCATAACCACAAGATCCGGGTGGAAGGACAGGCAAGGAAGCTCCTGAATCCAGGCACGTCCTCCGGGTACCTGGCGGACAAGGCCACCGTTGCCCTGGTAGAAACTGCCGGGATGGATGTGCAGATCGTGACCCTGTAGCATCCAGGACAGGGCTCCCGAACGCGCGCTTGACGAAGGATTTTTGCCGCCGTATACCTTATATGTTCAAGTTGGCCCGGTCGCTTGTCGATAAGGATATGTGAAAGGAAGGTCGTATGACCGTTGAGAGAATAGGCCCGCTCGACCCCACGTCAAACGTGAAGAAGAGCGAGAAGCCCTCTCGGCTCAAGGCAAAGAGCGAGCTTGACTCCATCAATGTCTCTCCCGAAGCGCGGTCAAAAGCTGAAGTGCTCAAGGCCACGGAGGCGGTGCGCACGGCGCCTGACGTCCGCGTGGACCGGGTTGAAGAGATCAAGCGCAAGCTCCAGGATCCTTCCTATCCCTCTGAGGAGATCATTGAAAAGGTCGCCGACGGAATTCTGAAGTCCTTCGGCATATAGGCCTTCTTAACTTTGTGGTTCGGGCGGAGGTATCCTTCGGGATTCTCCGCCTTTTTTTCATCGAGGGAGAATGACCCATGCCGGATGTTCTTCTGCACATACCCGCGCGCGTCGTGTTCGGCCTTGACGCCGTCAACCGCATTGGTCAGATCGTTGCTGACTACGGTGAACGCGCTTTCCTGGTCACGGAGGCCATCCTCTACGAGGGAAAGGTGATCAACAAGGTCCAGGACATCCTGGACAAGAAGGGCGTGCAGAACATCATCTTTGACGAGGTTGTGCCCAACGCCACCAGCAAGACGGTGGATGACGGCGTAACCCTTGCCCGGGGATCCCATGCGGATGTCGTGATCGGGCTGGGAGGCGTGCGGACGTTGTCCGTGGCGCGGTGCATAGCCATGACGGCGCCCACGCCCCATGACATGGATGACTACCTCTCCGGCGTCCTGCCGTCGGGAGAAGCGCTTCCCTACATCGAGATTCCCACCACGTGCCGCAACCCGTTCATGTTCGTGGATGAATACCTGATGATTGACGGACGCGACAGGACGGGACGCGTGGGGAGGACGCAGCGGGGAATCACCAGGACGGCGTTGATAGATCCCAAGCTGAGCTTGACGTTGCCCGCCAAGTACACGGCCACCACGGTGATGGACACGCTCCTTGGATGCGTGGAGGGACTGCTGTCCTCCCGGGCCAACTTCCTCTCCGACACCTACCTTTCCCGCGCCGTGGAGATCCTGGGCACGGTGATCAAGGAAGGGATCCAGAACGTGGATGATCTTCGCATGCGTCAGAACGCAAGCAGCGCGGGACTGCTCCTGGCGCTGGGCCTGGCCACCTCCAAGCTGGGCATCGGGTCCGCGCTCTCCTTTGCGCTCAACTCCCGGTTCATGGTTCCCAAGTCCTGGGTGTCCACCATCCTTCTCCCGTATGTCCTGGAGTTTGCCGTCAACGTCCGCGGGGATCGCATTGGGCAGATCGGCCGGCTGCTTGGTGAGGAGGTGGGGGACGCTTCCTCCGTTGAGGCGCCAACGCAGACCATTGAGGCGGTACGGCGCATCATTTCTTCCCTGGGATTGCCCACCCGGCTTCGGGAGTTCGACCTGACGCTGGATGAGATGATTGAGGTGGCGGGAGTGGCCCGCAGCTTCGACATGATGAACTACCTCCCGCGCGTCGTTTCAACGGAAGACATCTACGAGCTGATCAAGTCGGCTTTCTGATCCCCATGTTCCCGCTCAAGAAGCTCAAAGAGCTGTCGGAAAAGACCCGGCTTCGCAAGGCGGCGCGCATCCTGCAGGCCGCAGAGCTGGAGCTGGTCCGAACGGGCCGGACCGATATCTCCTACCTGCGGGATCTGGCCCGAATCCTTGCCGCCGGCGCGCCTGCGCTTGTCCGCGGCGACGCCGAGCTGCTGGAAATGGTGCTCCAGGGCTGGGAGCTGGCCGGCCCGGCAGCGGGCGCCCAGGCGCTGGAACGGTGCCTCCGGGCGCTCAACGTGCTCAGGAACGACATCCTGCATGAGCTGCACGCTGAGCCCGCGGAGTGGGACCTCATCAATCCGGGAACCGGGCTCCTGGCCCGGGACGGCGTCAAGATCCTGCCGCTTCGCGTGTACCTGGAAGACATACGTTCACCGTTCAACGTGGGCGCGGTGTTTCGAACAGCGGAGGCGTTTGGGGCGGAAAGAGTTCTCCTGTCCGGCCGCACGCCGCTTCCAACGCACCCGCGTGCCTCCAAAGCAGCCATGCGCGCCACGCAGGCGCTTCCGTGGGCCGTGGCTGACCTGGAGTCTCTCCGCGGGAGCGAAGGGCTCTTTGCGCTTGAGCTGGGCGGCACTCCCCTTGGGGATTTTTCCTTCCCCGCAGCCGGAACGGTGCTCCTTGGATCAGAGGAGCTGGGATTGAGCCCGGAAGCCCTTGCCCTTGCCGATGCCGGTCTTGGCAGAGTCAGCATCCCACTGGCGGGGGCAAAGAAGTCCTTGAACGTGTCCGTCGCGTTCGGAATCCTTATGCAGGCTTGGCGCTCTGCGGTTGATCCGGGCTGACCGCCCGCGGGCAGGGCGCAGGCCCGGGCTTCTCCTCCTCCTCATCCAGGAACCTGACCCCTTTCCATTGCTGGAAGGAAAAGAACCACCTGTCTTTGTATTGCCAGACGCGGACCAGCCTGCCTTCCGTCATCCGCGAAAGGATAGGCGCCATGGTCTCCGTGAGGGAGACGGGCGCGCGGCGCGCGTCCCCCAGGAGGACCGACCGCGGCAGGATTGCCGATATTTCCCGGTCCGGCATGTAGGCTTCCAGTGTTTCCCCTGATTGGACCCTGACAGATGCGACCACTTTCAGATGCTGTTGAACGAGCTGCGGCCGTACCCCGACGACCGTGCCCCTTGTTCCCCGCGTCATGAGTGCCTCCTCCGGGCCGCCATTCAGCGGCCCCGCACTCAATGACGGGCGGGAAGGCGCGCTGCTTCTCAGCGCTGCTTGCCTGGCGCGGAACTTTTCAGCGATGCTTGCTTTGCGCAGCTTGTCAGCGGTGCAGCGCTTTTTCGATCTCCGGACGATTGAAACCGACAATGATCCTGCCGTTCACCTCGATGACGGGCACGCCCATTTGGCCCGATTTCCTCACCATTTCTTCCGCTTTTCGCTGGTCGGAAGCAACGTTGTACTCGGTGAACGGGACGTGCTGGGTGCGGAAAAACTCCTTGGCCACCTTGCAGTAACCGCACGTCGGAGTGGTATAGATCGTCACAGCCATCGGTTCCCCCCTCACTCTATATATCGATTCTAATATATAGATGTGAAGTTGTCAACTGGGCAGAGGATACCACGCCGCGGCCGGGGGGTCTGCCCTACTGGAACTTTGCCCTGTTGTCTTCAAAGGCCTTGGAAAGCTTCTCCCGGATCCGGGTGAGCTGCTCTTCCGTCTCAATCCCGAAGTCCTTGAGCACGATCGGCTGGATCTGGTCGAACCCCATGCGGTCCCGCTCGATATCGCAGATGGTGTTGGCAAGATACACGCTGAAGACGATGTCCCGATGCGCCGCGGGCGCCCGCAGAGGCTCATGGTGATAGCGGATGGCGGAGATGAGCTGCTCGGGGAAGTTCCACTTCTTGGCGATAAGCGCGCCGACCTCCGCGTGGTTCAGCCCCACGGAAAAGTCCTCCAGGAGCTTTGCGGGAATCCCCTTCTCCCGGCAGACCCGCGTGATCCTGTCCAGCAGGTCGGGGTGCAGGGAGGCTATGACGATCTGGCCCAGGTCATGAAGGATCCCGCCGACATACACGTCGTCAAGGAGCTCCTTCTTGCGCTTGAAGCTCTTGGACAGGATGTAGGCGTAGAACGCCGCGCGGTACGCGTGCGTCCACATGGACCGCATCTCGCTGTACTTCTCTCCCAGGACCTTCTGGGTGCCGTACGAATACAGGAGGTTTCTCACTCCCTTTGTGCCCACCAGCTTCACAGCTTCCACGATGTTGTCCACCCGCTTGGGAAGCATGAACTGGGCGGAGTTCACGAGCTTCAGGAGATCCGCGGTCAGCGAAGGGTCCACGCTGATCTCCCGGGCAATGTCGTTGATCTCGTGATTGGGGTCTTCCAGGAGCCGCTGCAGCGTGATGATGTTTTCCGGGAACTGGGGAAGCGTTTCAATTTCCCGAACAAGGATCTGCGTCAGCGCATCCAGCTGCTCCAGGTGCACCTCGGAGAAGGGAACCGTGATTGTTGCGACGGTCTCCCCGGAGTCCGTGTCGATGCTGAAGCAATCCTCATCCAGGCCGATCTTTTTCATCATGAGCACGAGGATGACAATGCCGAGGCCGGCGCCCTCCGAGCTGTCCAGCACCGTGGCAAACGCTTCTTCCAGGGAGGAAAAAGCCCGGGAACGGGCCAGGCGGTCAAAGACCCTGATCTGCTCCTTGCGGGTGATCTCCACGTTGTTGCGCACCATGATGTTCAGCGTCTTCCCCTTGGTCTGGAAGACGATCTTGATGTACAACCCCATCTCTTTCTGCTTCTGGAGATAGTACGCCAGGTTGTCGAAGGTCTCCTGCTTGAACGTCTTCATCCCGAGCTCGTAATCCTGCTCCTTGCCAAGATCCAGCTTCTTCTCCTGGAAATAGACCCGCTTGGTGTTGGCTTTCTTGGCATTGACGGCAAGCTCCCGCAGGCAGTACGAAAGGGGCTCCTTCAGCTTTCCCTGCCCCAGCTCCGCCAGGAAGCTCTCCAGCACCTTGTCCAGGTAGATTTCCGTCTCATGGGGAAGCGTGTAGGTCTTGAAGGTCAGAGGTATGGCGTCGTGTGCTGCTCTTTTTATCTGGTCAACATCTATTTCAGTGGACATTGGTCCCCCATGCGACGTCGATGTTACACTAGCGTATTGATTCGATACATGACTGTCAAGGCAAAACACAATGCGGAGAGCTTCCCGCGCTCGCCGGCCGTCCCAGGAGAGCTCTCAGGATATCGACGTGCTCCTTTTCCATCATGGCCAGCGCCTGGAACGCCTTCTTCACGAATGGAATCCTGCTCATGCGGCGCAGGTTGCTGTAGAAGATCCACGTCTTTTCCTCATGCTCAAGCGCGGAGGAGAGTGCGTCACCCCAGAGCGCCCTGGCGGAGGCGTCCAGCGGCTTTACATCCGGAAGCCCTGGTGCGCTTCGCTCCGCAAGCAGCTTCTCCAGCTGCTCCCCGGTAAGCCTGCCGGCCGCCGCTTCCTGCAGGATCTTTCGATGCAGCTCCTCTTCCGCCAGGAGATGGCAGATGCTTTCATCCACGGCGTCCGAGCAGTCGTTCCGGACTCTCACGCTCAGGCCCTGGTAGGTGGCAATGGATTCGGATTCAAGGACGATGGCGCTTTTCACGACGCCCCGGAGGATCAAGCGGGAAAGAAAGCCTGTCATCCAGTCCACATCACAGCTTTTTCACGAATATCCGGGACCGCCGTTTCAGGTCATAGGCAAGGCGCTTCTTTTCCGGAAGCGCTGAGACGTCCGCCTCCTGGAACCCCAGCTTCTCAAACCAGTCCGCGGTCTGCGTGGTCAACGCAAAGACGGAAGAATAGCCATTCTTCTGCGCACGCTCGCAGAGGAAGTCCACGATCTTGGGGCCCACGCCCAGGTGGTTGTACTGCTCGTCGACGGCAATGCCCGCAATCTCCCCGGCGCCTTCCGGGTATTCATGGAGCGCCGCGCACGCATGGACGGAGTCATCCACTTCGAAGACGATGAACTCCGCAAGCGCTTCTTCCAGTTGCGCCTCCGTGCGCGAAACGAGGATGCCCTTCTCCACCAGCGGCTTCATGATGCGAAGCACGTCGGAAATGTCGTTGGCCGTCATGCCGCGGATCCCGCCGTATCGGTTGGAATAGACCATGGTGCCTGAGCCGAGGTTGGAGAAGGTCTCCTGGAGAATCACGCCTTCGTTTCTGCCGTCCAGGATGTGGACGCGCTCCACGCCGCCGGCGCATGCGCGCCCTGCCCGGCGCAGGATCTCCAGGTCCGCCTCCCGATCCGCGTTCATGGCAAAAAACTCGTCCAGGTCCGTCAGGCTGAAGTTGGCCAATCGGCCTCCCGGCGCAACAGGAATAGTCTCCGGGACGCGGTAGGAGGCTGCGTCATACCCGCCGCGGGCGGTGACGAAAAAGAGCTTTTGCGCGGCAAGGCTTGTTGCAACCACAACAGCCAGCTCGTTGGAGGAGATATTGTAGGGCTTCCCCACGGAGCTCCATCCGATGCACGGGAAAATCGGCACAATTCCGTCATCCAGGACGCCGCGGAGCATGTCGACGCGGATGTTCTCCACCACGCCGGAGCTTTGGAAGTCCACCCCGTCAATCACGCCGATGCCGCGGGCTCTCACCCAGTTTCCGATGACGGCCGCCACGCCGTTGGCCGACAGCATCGTCATGATCCGGTTGGAGACGTCGAACGCCGCCATCTTGACGAACGGGATGGCTTGTTCGCTGGTGATGCGCACGCCCCTCACGAACCGGGAGGCAAGGGAGTAGGTTGCGAGGACCTCATCGATCCTCTCCTTGGCGCTGGGCACAACGGCAATGCGGATCCCCGCCTGGTGAAGGATGGCAAGGTCCTTCACAAGGGAGGAGAACAGGGCGTCGTTGAGCACCGTGAAGTCGATCTTCACGACAAACGTGTTTCCGCGGAACTGCTTCAGGTAGCTGAAGACCTCGCGGATTGTTTCCACGTGCTCCCGCAGCCGGTCGTTTTCCATACGCCCAGCGTACCTGTCACCGGGCGGCCGCGTCAATGGAACGGCCTCTATTTCCCGTTGCTCTTCAGGATCTTGCCCACCCGGGGCGCGCGGATCCGGTGCACGTTGGGGAACCCGGATCCCAGGAGCGGGCGCCCGTAGTTGTAGAAGTCCCAGGTGGTGTCGTTCCCATCCGCCGACAGGAACTCCTTGGGCATTCTCTTTGTCTTGGCGGCGATCTCTTCCAGCGGAACGATCCGGTAATCCACGGAGTAGTTGCCGGTCCTCTGGATGGTGATGGAGCCGTCCACGTCGTGCCAGATGGCGAACTGGGCGGCTTTCTCACCGACTTCCCGGGCCTCGTGCGCGTCCACGTCGGAAACCACGCCCAGGTACGAGCGCTGCGCATATCCCAGCGTGTCCGCGCGCACGCGCTTGATCTTCAGCTTGTTCTTGACCAGGTCGGACAGGCTGTCTCCCAGCGCTCCGGAGCCTGAGAGCTGCACGTTGCCGTGCGCGTCAGCCTCGCTGCTGCCGGTGAGCTGGGTCATGAACGGCTTCCCGTTCTTGTCCACCACGCCTTCGCTCACCGCCACAAGGCACCGGCCGTGCTTGTCCATGGCGGATTTCACGTCGTGGAGGAACTGCTCCTCCGTGAACGGGCGCTCGGGGACATAAATGAAATGCGGGCCGTCATCTTCGTACTTGCGGCCCAGCGTCGCGGCCGCGGTGAGGAACCCGGCGTTCCTTCCCATGATGATCCCGATGAAAACGCCGGGGAGCGCCCGGTTGTCCAGGTTGTACCCCATAAAGGCCTGCGCCACGTAGCGGGCGGCGGTGCCGTAGCCGGGAGTGTGGTCGTTCACGACAAGATCGTTGTCCACGGTCTTGGGGATGTGGATGCAGCGCATGTCATACCCGGCGGTTTCCGCGTTCTTGTTGACAATCCGCACCGTGTCAGCGCTGTCGTTCCCACCTATATAGAAGAAATATCGCACGTCGTGGGCCTGGCAGACCTTGAAGATCTCGCGGCAGTACGCGTCATCAGGCTTGTCCCGGGTGGAAAGGAGGGCGCTGGACGGAGTGCTGGCCACCTGCTCCAGGTTGTGCGTGGTCTCCTGGGAAAGGTCCAGGAAGTCTTCTTCGATGATCCCGTGCACGCCATTTGTGGCGCCGTAGACGCGCGTGACTTCGGGGAACTTGCGGGATTCCAGCACCGCGCCCACGAGGGACTGGTTGATGACAGCGGTGGGGCCGCCGCCCTGGGCTATCAGGACTTTGCCGGTCAGCTTGGCCATTTGTTGATTCCTTCTTGCGCTTGGATTCGAAGACGCCGGCAGCCCCGGGGCCGCCGGGCAACGTCACTCTAGTCGGAAGGGGCGGAAGAGTCAAGAACCGCGGTATCTGCGTGTCGATTGAGAAACACGGTGGTATCTTTCACGTGGAAGAGGTGAACCAATGGTGAGACAAATCATCCTCACGACAGCGTTCCTGTCGTTGATTGTTGCGTTTGCCGCTGCCCAAGACCTTACTGTGACATACGTGGATGGAACCCTGGAGGTCCGCACGGCAAAAGGTTGGAAAGCACTGGACGTCGGCAGCACCCTCAGCGCTGATTCCCGGATCAGGGTGAGCGACAGCGGCTCCGTAGAGCTCAGGCGGGGCACCCAGCACATCTCCATCATCCAGGACGGGGAATATGCCATCTCGGAGCTTCTTTCCCGATCCGGGAAGGTTGGGTCCAAGGGTATGGGA
>Ga0335078_10005388_pt1 | contig 18909 bp, 9 predicted proteins | sample Lox_Sample_32_FD_206711 | JGI IMG/M metagenome (GOLD analysis project Ga0335078, IMG submission 206711) | Soil microbial communities from Loxahatchee National Wildlife Refuge, Florida, United States - Lox_Sample_3.2 | ecosystem: Environmental > Terrestrial > Soil > Wetlands | place: USA: Florida... | reverse complement strand
GAAATTGACTTTGGAAAGACGCAAGGCATATAATCTTTGCAAGGAGATTGGAAATGACGGGCACAACCGAAAACCATCAAGTAGAAATTAAGTCAAAACTCTACACGAGCCTGACTACGCACACTTTGGCTTTTGCTATAACTGAAGGGGATGGAACTACACAAAATTTTCAACAAATAATGCCGTTAGGCAGCGATGGAACGGTAACTTTTAATCCTCAATCCTTTACTTTTGCTCGTGGTATGGTGGCAAATGGTGAAAATATTATTACAATTAACGCTTCAGATGGTGCAAACGCAATAGCGGTAAATTATCCAGTCTATTATTATACGAATTGGACAGGTATAATGTATTTTGACGGAGACCAGGACGGACAAGGTAATGATGCAAGTGATTTGACAACCGCTTTGAACAACAACATTAATGATATTAGTAGTGCTGTTGCAAGTTCTTCAAACCAATCCAGCGCAGACTTTTATATTTTATTTGGAGGCGATACAAGCGATCAGTTTATTAAAATCCCGAATAGTTCTCCTTCGCTCTTTACGGTGAATAATATTGACTCTTCGTGGGGAAACGGAACAAGAGTAAATATGGGAGATTGGCATTCTCTAGAAGAATTTGCGGATTATGTTATGACAAACTGTCCATCTGACCATTACTGGATTGATATAAATAATCACGGCAAAGGATGGGATGGACTTTGTGAGGATGACACCACAAAAAATAATAATGGCTTGCCCAGTTGGATGACCCTTTCGGATATTAAGTCTGCTATGAACGTCATAAATACATTAGCCAAGTCTCAAGGAAATTACGTTGATGTACTATCGTTTGATGGGTGTATTATGGCCATGCCCGAAGTACTTGATGCCCTCCAAAGCGATTGCAATTATATGATTGCATCCGAAGAAACCATACCCGCTTTTGGATATCCGTATAATTCAATAGTTTCTGATTTACTTGCAAATCTTTACACACCTGCTGCTTTTTCTTCGCAAATAGTAAATGATTATTATAATTATTATTCACAAATTGATACAACTGATATCGCGACACTTGCTGCATTTGATATGACAAAGTTTTCAAGTTCGGGAATAATCAATAACATTTCTTCATTTGCCAGTACAATTTTTGCTCAATTACCAGTTGATTCTGATGTCATAAGCGCTTTGTCGTTCGGCACTGGAGTAAATTCACCTGCAGCATATCAGAATTACCGGCAAATCAATCCGTTGCGGAATATTCTGGCAGCAACTCAACGCTATGGATTTTTTTATGATTCAACGACAAGAAAAGGATCGGGCTTTATCGGAATGTGGCCAGCAGATATCATAAATTTGGCGAGTCAATTAGGTACAACAATTAATTCGGGTAATTTAATAATAAATAACAAACCTAATCAGATAAATACAAGTTTTTATGATTCAAATAGTGATAATAATATGTACAGCAGCTATAATGGGACAAATTTAAATGATTCTAATTCAAATGGACTTGCCATTTATTTTCCTCCCTTCATACCCGGTCTTAGATTACTTTTCCGTTCAAATTATGGCACATTGGATTTTGCCTCCGATTGTTCTTCATGGGCAACAAATATTCAAGATAACTCTAATCAAAATAATGGGATGTTTCAAGTCTGGGCTAAAGATATAACTGGTCCTGATTTTGTTAATGCTCCCGCTGCAACGGGTAATGCTATTACGGCGCTCGGACAAGTGGTGCCGTTTAGTTATACTTTGAATGAAAACAGTGAGGTTTTTTATGAGATTGCGGATGCGGCAAGCGGGGGAAATGTATTAGGAACATTAACAGTTGCGCCTGTTGCTGTATTTGGCAATTCTAATATAGCAATAAATATACAAGGAACATATTTTGATTCAAGCGGAAATGAACGGCTGTTACCAAATAATACCAACGGCTACTATATCCGTATATATATGATGGAAACCGTGGACAATGATGGCGCAATGTACGTAGACCCGAATACCTTAAATCCATACTATTTGATAGGGCCGATAACAATAAATATTCCAAGCAAACCTGTTTTCTTTAATATCACCACCCCGCAAAATCCTTCAGGATATGTAATCACTGTGCCGAATGATACGGTAACGGCAATATATAATGACCCGAACAATAATAATAATCCGGTAACGGTTGCGCAGACAACTCTTGCCAGCGGGACAGGGAACATAAGCTTACCGGAAGGAGTAGCTTATAATATAAGCATATCCAAAGCAGGATATGTAACATATACCAATAGTTTAACAACAACGAATGATTCCTCATCGCAGAATTTCCCGACTCCTGTGAATGTAGCATATAACAGCATTAATTGTTTCAGGCCATTGATGCCGTATATACCGGGCTCGGCAGGAAGAAACGCGGAATCAGGTTACGACTCAACTGTCAGCAGCGGCGGAGACGGTATACCTGACGGGTGGAAATACTATTACTGGAGCCAGTGGCAAAACTGGGTACCTGCCGACGGATGTAATTTGAGCCAAAACGACTCCGGCGTTTCAGCTTCCACGCTATATAACCCGAATCCCGCACCGGCAACTACACCTGTTCCGGGAGATGGGCTGACGGAAATGGACAAGTATAACCTGCAGCAAGCGCCATTGAGCCTACCGGTGGACCCGCGCTACGACGATTTGATAGTGGAGCTGGATTGGTTGAACGGCGGGCCAGTGCCTGTGACCACAGTATCAAATACCGCCATCAATATACTGAACCAGGCAGGAGTAAACCTGCATTGTGTGCCGGGAAAAGCCATAACACCGCTGTCAGGCATGAGCCTGACGAGCTCTGCTGTGGATATGGCCAACCTGTTTTCCGTGGTAAATACAGCCACAACTGGCGGCAGCTACAATAACGTCTCAACGAATAAAATAGCACATGCCGTATACGTGCCTGCTTATACACAGATAACAGATACCAGTATGCTGCCGAACGCAGTAAACCAGTCGCTTGGCGGGTTGTACTGGAACCTCCAGAACTCATCGAACTATCCGGGTATTATTATTTTTGACCTGAATGCTAAAAATGTCGGGGACGTAAAGAGTTTGAGCGCCAATCCCGACTACGCACAGGCAGAAGGAAATTTTCTAGCGCATGAGCTTGGGCATGTGCTGGGCTACGCGGAAACCACGACTATAACTGCTTCCAGCGCGCGCATGGCAGACGATATCATGGCACTGTATATGTCCACCACGACAACTTCAAATATAGGGCTATTCGCTTACAGTGGACAGCCGCGACATTTTTACGCGGACGAAATAGCAGGGTTTTCTTTTATAAATAATAAGCTTTACGGGGACTTCATGGAAGAGGTAAGCTTCAAGCCGCAGATATACCAGGAGCAGCCCGCGCTTACGATAAATGCCTATGCTGAGGCATGGCAACCTGTAACGTTTACAGTTAATGTGTTTGACATGGGCTGCAACCCGCAGTATGTTACATGCACGGTAAACTACAGCACAAACGGCGGAACATCTTATAGTGCTGTTACCCTTACAGAACAAAGTTCATCAACGGTATTACACGGAATGTTTAATTATGCCGGTTATATTCCCGGTCAGGCATCAGGGACAGTGGTGACCTATTACATAGAAGCCGTTGACGCTAACGGAGCTGTTGCAACCTTGCCTGACCTTGCGGGCAACACGTTGCCGCCGCCTCCGGCAACATACCAGTATACAGTTATATCGCCGCCGTCACTTATTCTGTCCGAGTGGCCAAATCCTTTTTCACCAAACATAAACGGCATGGCGCAAACCATGTATGTGTCATGTACAGCCATGGCGGGCTCAACTTTTATGCAGAGTTTGCAGTTGCAGGTAATAGACAGCTCGGGCAATACACGATACTCGTGGCCCGTGTCAAATAACACGACCGGCAGCGGGTCAAATGTTTTCATGTGGAACGGCGCAGGTGTGCCTGACGGGAACTATACTGTTACGGCCACAGGCGTGGACCAGGCCGGTAATACAGACACAGCCTCTGTGCCTTTTGTGCTGGAGGCATCAGCTCCGACTATTACCGGGCAATTTATCCAGGTTGTGCCGGGCGCAACTGCAGGAGTTTTTACAGCACAGGATACTGCTGTAAACGTGACTTTCAGCGTGCAGGACAAATACTCAAGCTCGGTTATGGTAACGGCAATATTCAGCTTACAAGTTTCATCCGCATATTTCAGCGTGACAAAGACAGTTGTTATTGCGAATACCGCTCCCGGAACTCCAATATCAGGAACAATATCCTGGGACGGGACAAATAGCATGGGACGTGTTGCGCCTGACGGGGCATACACAGTCACCCTTATTGCCGTCAATTCTGCCAACAACTCCACATCGCCGATAAATGTGTGGACAATAAATGGGATATCAGTGCCTTTGATAGTGGATCGCACCGCTCCGCAGATAACCTCTATATACGCCAACAACTACATATTTTATCCGGACATCACCGGTACGCCGTCGGTTTCTATACTGAATTTTACGGTACAGAGCCAGAATTCTCTGTCATCTTTACAGGCATCTGTGAACGTGCAGAACGCAAACGGGCAAATAGTAAGCGGGCCGTCGGCAGTAGTCATGGTCGCGTCCGGCAACGGAGCATATACCGGAAGTTTTACGTGGAACGGGCAAACAACGGGCAGTGCGTATGTAGCGGACGGTGTGTATACATATAGTCTTTTAGTATCGGATATGTACGGCGACACATCAATCGCAGGCGTTACTGTAATAAAAGACGGCATACCCGCGCAGATAACAAATCCGACAGCAGGCGCGACTGTAGGCGGAAATGTCATAATAGACGGCACGGCAGTTGATCCGTACCTTAACGCGTCCAATTTCGCGGATTATAAACTGTGGTACAGGGCTGGAAACGCGCAGTGGACAGGAAACACGGGAAATGGCTGGACACTTGCACCTATCAGCGTACCGGTATCGTACCAGTCCGCAACAGATACGGCTTATCCGAATTCAAACGTATCGTACAGGCCGATAATGAACGGTTTACTGGGAGTGTGGAACACTGCAGGAGTACAGCCCGGGCCATATACAATAGTGCTCGCGAGCCATGATATAAATTCATCGCAGCGTAGCTGGGCCAGCGCGGCAATAACCGTGACTAGTAGTACTTTTTTATTGGCACCGGCAGTGAACATAACAGCGCCGATTATGACCGGCACGCAGGCATATACAGTTACCTTGAACACTCCAAGCGATATGGTAAGCGGTAGTTATACCCTGAACCTGAGTGGCTCGTCATACGCAAATGTCGCGTTGGATATAATACAGATGAACGGCTCAACTTATGGGTCCGTAGTGTTTCATCAGGACTTTATGAATGAAACAACAGGAAACAGTTTTAACTGGAACGGAAACAGTGTGACAGGCACGGCTGAACCAAACGGGGCATATATCATACAACTCACACCATATGGAAGCAACGGACAGGCAGGAACACCGCAAACAATAGAAATATATTTGATTAATAATATCACGAATCCCCTGTCAATAACACAATTGCAGGTGTCGCCAAACCCTGTTTCTCCCGGAGCAAGCAGCAGCATCTTTTTCGAGTCTTCGCAAAATGTCACAGCATCAGTCGAGATAGATAACCTGCAGGGGCAATTAGTGCAGTCGCTTGAAAGCAACGCGGGCGTACAGGCAGGCATGGTACAACAACTGAACTGGACAACAAGCTCGGCAGGGCTATATTCGTGTAAAATAACGCTTTCAAACTCATTCGGACAGACAACCTCTGCGTCCCAAGTAATAGAAGTAACTGGCGGAGCAACAGGCAGCGCGGGCACAATAGCGTATCCTGCCGCAGGTACAGCAGTGAACGGCGTAACAATGATGAACTGGAGCGCGAGCGCGGAAGGCACATACTATCCGCCGCAGACATTCACCGCTCAGGTGACAGTAAACGGATATGTAAACAATTGCCCACAGGGTTCGTCGCAGACATTCAGCTGGGCGATAGCGGCAGAAACTACAGAAACGGATAATTATGCTTTTAGCAGCTCAAATTTAAACGGCGCAACTGCTGGAAGCGTACAAGACGGCGGTGTTGACCAAACATATTTTAAAGGGAATAATTGCGCAAATGGAAGTGTGGAATGTTATGTTCCTGGCGTCGGTGTTTTAACAGTTCAGCATTCTGAATGGGCAACACAAGAAATAACGTATCCTGTAACTTTTTCAGGGACAGTACCTGTACCATCCGTATCATGTACAAATGACGCGGAATATGCATATAACAATAAAGAGAATGATAATAGAATACAATCATATAATGCAAATGGATTTACGGCGCAAGGATATATTTACGAAAATAATTATGATACGGACTCGGGTTATTGTCAACTTTATTCATCTTATGAACCAAGCGCAATAAGCGGTATTAGTTTTACATGGTCGGTAAGTGGACAAGTGGTAACACCGATATATGTAACAATGACCGGTGTTTGCACTATATCGCCGGGAAGTACCACGACAACCGCGTTTAATATCACTCTATCTCCGCAGCATGGCGGGACCATTGACGCAAGCACAATCCAGATAGTGGGTATAATACCGGCAGGCGGCGTAACCACTGGCACATACTTTCCGGGTAGCAGTGATTTTGACAATAGCAGCTTAATAAGCAGCAGCATAGTAGGTACGCCGGTTGTTAACGGAGACACAATATCCGGCACGCTGCAGTTTACCGATATCGCGCCATACACCCAAGCAGCGTGGTCAACGACTTTTACGGTTGACGGCAGTGTCAATACCGAGTGGGCAAACTGGACGCCCGCAAACCCTGGCTGTTACAACAACCATCCGTTAACCAGTCAGACACTATCGTCTTTTTACACCCTGCCGCCTCAAACTGTAACAACGGTTTTTGAAGGGTTTAGCAATTCAAAATATACAGTCAGCGCTCCAAATAACAGCAATGTTTCACTCGCGCTTAACGGTGAGACATTGACGGCAAGCACGGGTCTTGCTTTTACATGGACATCGTCCAGCGACCAAAATTTGGCGGCTGCGTCAGGGCTTATCACACAGTACGGACAGGATTTCAATGGCTCCACAGTCAACACATATTTTATAACCGAGAGCGCGCCCTTTGCGTATTCCTCTTCTTATCCGTATCCGGGGACTGTCATGAACTCTAACGCCAGTACGATGAATCAATATACTTTCTGGTGGACGTCGTCCGGCACAACCATTACGGCACAACAGAATCCTTATGTTTCTGTAGACGCTTCCAAAGTGGGAAGTTGGAACGTAAATATGAATTACGCGGATAACAGCAGCCTCGGTAATTCCCTGAACGCCGATTTCCAGCCGGATATGCAGTATACCGGGGCAGCGAATACGGCAAAGGACCCGGTTACAGGGCTGCCGTACAACTATACGAATGAATTTAAAATGCAGATGAACACGGGAGCCGCTCCGCAAACATTTGTTCCCATAATAGGCAGCGCGACCGGTGTTTACGCTTTATTTTACCAGTCTGCAAGTTCCACAAGCGGGGCATGGTACTCAATACCGGCATTGTCTACAGGCACGGTATCTGCCGGAGGAACGCTGGGTTACTGGAACGTGACAGGGCTAAACGGGCCTTACACGCTGAAACTGGCGGCGCAAAATGGAAATTCAGTTGAAGAAACATACCAGAATGTGACGGCTGGAACCCTTGTAACAGCAGTTAGCGGTGGTACAGTACTCGGGCCATGCAACAAGGCATATTTACAGATACCTGCCGGAGCTCTTAACCAGGACACGGTCATCAGCATATCCGCGCAAAAGTTGTCACAGAGCGGGATAAATTACGACCCAACAGCACCATTGCCAATAGGCGCAGTTTATGACATGCAACCGAACGGGCTGTCATTTACCAGTGCGGCGATGATGTCAATACGCCTGCTGCCGTCCGAGATATCAGGGCTGAACCTGTCAGGGTTTCAGGTGTATGATGTGGAGCCAGACGGAACATTGCAGGCAATATCGTCCGGGGTAACACAGGTTACCGAGTCGTCCGGCGACACAAACCCGGTGCAGATAACCCGTATTGATTTCCCAATAACTCATTTTTCGCATTATCTTATATTGCCTGCGATGAAGGCACCTGTGTTGAACATGCCCGTGTCGCCGACCGATATGTCCGCAATAACAATAACCGGCAGTGCGGCCGCAGGCACGCTTGTGCAGCTATACGATAACGGAGTGTCAGAAGGCAATGTGATGGCTGGTTCAAACGGTACTTTTAGCATACCTGTATACCTTACTCAAGGAGGCAATACAATAACTGCCGTATCATCACAATATCTGGCAAAAGGCAGTATTGTTAGTCTGGTGTCAAAACCTGTACAGGTAATTCTTGACGCAACAGGACCGCAGATACAGGGATTGAGTGTAAGCCCGACGGCTTACTGCGCTGGCAGCGGCAGTACTGTAGCCATATCATGGAACCTGAGCGAACCAGCCGCGGAGGCGTGCACAGTTACGTGCGCCATATACGATTCCGCAAATAACCTGACGCGCACGGTTTTAAGCGGAGCTCCCGTGACTGTATCGTCCGCAACATGGGACGGCAATACCAGTCTCGGTACGCTGGCGGCAGGAGGCAGGTATACGGTGCTGGTAAGCGCAATTGACGCGGCGGGGAACAGTTCACAGGCAACATGCAAGGTATATGTAGGGTGCAGACTGGACGCTCCTGCAACGAGCCTTATTCTGGGTTATCCGTCTTATGTTGACGCGTCAGGCAATACATTTGTATCGGCAGCAACTGCTATTTCGCTTGTCGCTACAGACGGGCAGAGTCAGGCATTTAACTGGGCAATTGCGGCGACAGGTACGGAAACGTACGCAATTCAAGTATCTAAATCCCTGTCACAATCACAGATTGGCGGCAGTGATGCAGGAACTTATCAGGAAGGGTTGTTTCTATTCAATATGCCTGGACAAGGATCTTATTATGCGGAAAGAAAAGAATGGGTTCAAATTACCGTGAACTACCGCGATTACGGAGTAACTTTTACAAACCCGCCAAACTTGACAGTCAACTGTCCTGAAGATGGAATATCGTTTATGGGAGGCGCTCCATCTTCCACGTTGCAAATTGTCAACAACACTACAACCGGATTTACAGTCAAGGATTGGATTTTTGAAGATATTGAAAATAATCCGCCAATTGGTTTGATTGTTGAACAATGGTATCCGTGCGCACCCAATCAATTACCTTTTAACTGGTTTGCTACAGGTACGATAGCACAAACAATAACCGCAACCGCGCCGATAAGCGTAACACTTACCGGATCTTATACCATGACTCCGGAGACAAATATAAACCAGGCATTTACAATTACATTATTACCTCAACATGGTGGGATTATTGATTTGAGTACAATCCAGATAGTAGGATTAGCGCAGGGAGGCGGTGTAACGACAGGTACATATTTTTCAGGCAGTAATGATTTTGATGACAGTAACCTGATAAGTAGCAGCATAGCCGGGACGCCGGTTGTTAACGGCAACACTATATCCGGTACCCTTCAGTTTACCGATTACGTGTCCATATCCGGAATAAGCTACAGGATAAAAGGCGGCACATGGACGACGGTGACAGGAAGCGCTGCTACTGTGCCACTCGGAAGCGTACCGGGAACATACGAACTGGATTACCACAGCAGAGACAATCTGGGCAATACGGAAAAATTACATAAGGCAACGCTTAATCTGGATACTGCTCCGCCAATAACACAGATAAATATAGGAAGCCCGGCGTATACCAGCCCAACGGGCCAGGGATATACTTTTGTAACAGGCATGACGCCGTTTACACTATCGGCTCTTGACCCGTCGCAAAACGGGGAGAGCTCGGGAGTGAGAGCCGTATATTACCGGTTAGGCGCAGGAGCATGGGTAACAGGCACAAGTTTTACATTGTCCGGCGTGCCTGACGGAAATGAAATAATAAGCTACTATAGCGTGGACAACCTGAACCAATGTGAAGTAATACACTCGCTGACAGTGACGGTGGACAATAGCGCACCTGTAATAGAATTGCGGGAAGCATGTCAGGGATGTCCCTATCAAGGTGTATTGGAAATGCAGAGCGGTGGAACTGTATACTTAAGTGATCCATCGTATACAGTAGTACCGGATGTTATGGATGCCGAATCAGGAGTGGCATCTATAAGTTTCCAGGTGGACTCCGGCGCATGGACACAGTATAGTTGGACGGCGTTAAAAACAGTTTTAGCAGGGCAGGTCAACCACACCCTTGCCATAACGGCAGTGGATAACGTAGGAAATTCATCAACTTTTTACGCATCGATTCTGCGCGTACCATCGCCTACGGTCACAAATACGGCAACACAGACATTTACGGCAAGTCCGACGCCAAGCTCAACCGCAACGGGCAGCTCGACACCAACTGCGACAGAGACAGTTACGCCTACATCGAGCTGGACGACGACAAATACATCTACAGCTACGACAACTGATACACCAACGGGAACAGCAACAAATACAGCAACTTCAACTTCTACGCCGACAAACACTCCTACATCAACTGCGACAAAAACGATTACGCCTACATCGAGCTGGACACCGACAAATACACCTACAGCTACTGCGACATCTTCATCAACTTCAAGCTTTACTTCTACTTTCACGCCAAGTCCGACCAATACATCTTCACCGACCGCAACACCGACATCCACGCCCGTGATTTGCGTAGACCAGGCGATAGCAGCGTGCAGCGGACAGATATTAATTAACGGACAGGGGCTGGTTGATTCTTATCGTTCAAGCAGGGGAACCTACGGAAATATGACATTCAATAATGGAAATCTTCAGGCAGCAAAAAAGGTGATATTGATAGGAAACATTAAAATAAACGGAACCATAATAGAAAATCAGGCGCCATTGCAGATGCCTGTCCCTGTGGAAGGAAACCCGACTAACCTCGGGAATTATGTAATCGGTGACAACAAGATAGTCAATATTTTTGGGGGGGATTATTTAGCAGATAGTTTCAAAATTGGGTGTAATGCAAAATTAATTGCCATGGGAAGCGTAAGAATTTGGGTAAACGGACCAATTCAAATAGGCGATAAATCAGTGATTCAACCTATAAGCAATATTCCTGGAGATTTTTGGTTAATAGGAATGAACGAAATGACGCAGATATGTTTCGATGGAAAGATTGATTATGAAGGCGTAATATATTCGCCCAAGTCAAATATAAACCTGAGTGGAGATTGTACGGTTATAGGCGCTATTGTTGGAGCTTCTGTTACAATACAAGGAAACATTATGATGCATTATGATGAAGATTTAAGTTGTATTCCTTTTATCGATCTATCACCGACAAATACTATTACTATATCTCCAAGTATGACAAATACCTTAACAGTGACATCAACTATAACAAACACAATGACTATATCACATACAACCGCTACGTTAACAATAACAGCAACACCAACGACGGCAATTACGCCGACAAACACGGAAGTGCCGGGATTATGCTTCAGATTGGAGTACATGCCGAAAATAGAAAAAATTTGGACAAGCACAATAATGCCTGAAATCATCCTTACAAATTGTTCGAAGGAAGATATTGATTTAAGCAAACTTCAAATAAGATATTATTATAATGTTAATGATTATAACGCAAAGGAAGCCTCGGGCATAATTTATGCGATGAAATTTGATGAATTTTGCAACGGGAACGAAGAATACTGCTTCGATAGAAATTTCAATGAGGAAAAAGGAAAGGAAGATATAATAAAATGTACAGAATCATACTTGCTAAAGATGCAGGGAAATTGTCTTAATAAGAACATACTTGACATCGAATTTGAAAAATGTGCCGGCGAATTACAACAAGGTGGAAAATTAGCGTTAAGCGTGTTTATTGAAAGAAAAGACAACGGGACGTATTGCCAGGATAATGATTATTCGTTTGGACTTTGCAAGTCATGGAAAGAGACAGACAAGATATGTATTTATTATGACGGATACCTTGTTTGGGGCAATGAACCTTCATGTGCCGGCCCTACAGCAACTGTAACGCCAATCGAAATGATGCATTGTATGAACATTGGAAAAGAAACGCCGACTATTATCGGAGATATAAATGAAAGCAGCGTTTATAATTTTCCGAATCCATGTTCAAATGAGACTACAATAAGATTTATACTTACAACATTAGAAGATGTAAATATTGGAATTTTTGACATCAACGGAAGATATATTTGGGGGAGAAAATTATACTCATCTGATGTGAATTATGGCATAAATTATGCAACCTGGAATTGCACCAATGAGAACGGTTTGCAGGTTGCGAACGGGGTATATATTTGCAAGATAATTATAGGACGGAAAGAAATAACGAAATATATTGCGGTCATTAAATAAAAATCAGAAATTATCCAGATATTCTTTGCAAGGAGGAATATATGCGCGGAATTTATATTGTTTTGTTTTCGTTGTTATTTGTTTTTGGTTTTGTTTTTTTGGTTTCAGCGTCCGATGATTCGCTTTACGGAGGGCCTGCAAGGCTGGCGGCCATGGGGAATCAGGAAATTGTGGTCGAAGACAATGCGACAATCATAGACCTCAACAACCTTGGTTTTGAATCCGCGATATTTACAAGACCGGCGCAGTCTATAATTTACCTTTATCCTGAGTTGGACCTGATGACGCTTAATGAAAAAGAAACCGGCGTGGGTACGGCATGGCTGGATTTGTATGGGGGAGGAACAGGCGCGTCAGGCGCGGTAAACAACGGATTGCTTTTCTTTTTTTCGAAGGATACGGCGCTTACCATAAAACCAATGTTATCGGTATTATCCGGCGGCGAAAATTTTTTCGGTAATGTGAATAAATTTTTATATTATATTCCTTCGGGAGAATTAAGCATTGCGCAAAGGCTTGGCAATAATTTTTCAATAGCCCTGACAGGAGGATATATGAGGCAGGATTATAACGTAAATAATGCCAATTTTGGCGAAACTGACAATTATTACGATAAAATCGAATATGATTTATCCTTTGCCATGCTGCCTTCTACGGAGAACGACTGGACTTTCGCGCTTTCTGCGGGGAATAAAACAACTTCAATGCTGATGCCGCCCACGGAAATAGATAATATTTCTTCAAGTTACTATTTATCACAGTTCTCTCCTTTGTATATTTACAATATACATTCCTATTACAAAGATACATTTGGGGACGAATATTATTATGATTATAATACGAACGGGTTTAATATAAGCTTGGGCGCTGCTTCCGGGAAATCAGGCGATATGCAGGTAGACGTAAAAGCAGGATTGCTTGCGGATATCGCGGAGGAAGAAAGTTCCAAAGACATTGAAAACGGCGTTACGACAACCCAGCCTGCTGAAAAAATCTTCACAAACGGGATTGGCACGGACTCAGAGCTTGATTTCAGGATGAAACTTAGCGGCGCGACTATCGGATTAAAAGGTATTTTTGATTTTGTCAACGGGGATACGCCTAACGGCACTGAAAGTTTGCTGCTCGGCACAGGCGCGGCCGGCATTGAAAATTTGCTGTACGCCAAAGGCGTGGCCGGTATCAACTTTGGAAACAAAGGGTTCATTATACCGATCGAATTTTTTTATGATTTGATACAGGAGTACACCAAAGAAGGGATAAACGAGACTACGTCCGGATGGTATGATTTCGGAGCAAGGCTCGGAAATGAAATTGGGTTGAGCGACGCTGTTTCTTTGCGGTTCGGCCTGGATTACACGCTGAATGCAAATTATGAACAGGACAAAACAAACGGGATAATCACAGATGAAGAATCTCCTGCAGGCTCGGTAAACAATCCGTGGTTAATGCAACTCGGCTACAATGCGGGTATCGGGTTTAAGAGCCAGGCAAATGAATTTAATATCGGCTTCCGGATAGAGCCGCAGTGGAATAATCCCAATCCTTATTATAATGATTACGAAAAATTTAATTTCAAAGTGGTTTCGGATTTAAAATTCTATTTGTAAACGCTGAAATTTAACGGTTGTTGGAGAAAAGCCTTTTGTTAATCAATATATGCCATAATGAATTTATCTTGACAAAATAAATCTCTATGGTTACACTTGTTTATACAAAAAGATTAAATTGGGGTTTTTGGAAAAATAACGCAAGTAATCTTATGTAATAGCTTTTTTTTGAGAGTGTATGTCGTATTGGCTTTTAGGTTGTTTTTTAAAGGGGCATTTTATGACGCAAGAGGAAATAGCAGACTACATCATTCAGAGTGAAGCTAAAATACGCGAATTAAAACTATTAATTGAGTCGCAGGTATTCTTTGATTTTATTCCCAAAACCAACCCCAACCCCGAAGAAATAACGAGAGCCGCCAAGTTTGAGCGTAATTATGTTACTGATGCCTATACCCGAATCAGAGATAATTGGCTCGGCATTCTAAAAAACAACCTGATTCCGTTTGCCCTGTCGGACGTAATTTCGACCATCATTGAGCTTTGCGAAAAAAACATTAAAATCGTTGAAGAAAAGTTTGAAGCAATACATAAGACATTAAACAGGGGGAATGTTCCGTTGTATGAATTAAAAGAGCCATACAAGCACGATGAAAGAACGGGGATTTAAATAAAATGCAATGTAGTTTTTTAAATATCTGGCCTACTCTTGCAGAGTATGGGAAAGGAAAAAACGCCAGGGGTTTGAATTCGTATTTTTGCTCTTTGATGAAAAAGGATAGATTAATGGAAATTCATCAGGCATTAAAGAATAAAGGCTTGGAAATGGACTTCGTCAGCACGAATTGTCCTTTCGGAGCAGATTTTAAGAAGGCAAAAGGAGAATGTCCTTATTACGAATAATAAGGAAAACATGTGAAGACAACTACTTTTGAAGGAGGAATAGGATGGCAAAATCTGAAATGGCAAAAGGAAAGCACTCGAAAATAAAAATTAGTGTTGTAATAACAACAACAGTAGTAGTGCTTGGTCTTTTGGTAACTATTTATAAAGAAATTTATAAACCGCTCAAAGAAAATCCAGTTTTAAATATGGATGTAACTTTTGATAAGGCTGGTGAAACAAAAAAACTTCAATGTTTGGACTGCAAAATTAATGTCGTTAATAAGTTCAAAAGTCGCCTTACGATATTACAGTCTGCGTATACTGTAGTTGGAGTAAAAATCATTGGAAAAGAAAATCTAAACCTTGAAAGCGGTATAAAAGATATTATTACTGATGCCGATTCAAATACGGGAATCCCTTGGCAAGTCACAAAAGATATTCCTCCATTTGTAATGAAATATGCTACAAAAGATAAGGAAACTCCACTTTGTTATGGAAAAATCATTCAGAAAGGAGAGTTACTTGATCCGGAAGAAGATTACAGTACGAATTTTTTAATTTATGTACCTAAAGAATATGATTTTATTTATATTGTGCCTTGGATAGGGTTTGCAAAAAATACAGATAACGTTGAATGCAAAGTGATTTTAACTGATAAAGGTCTTTTGGATTGTCAAATGTGCTTTAGGGTGAAGGAAGGAGGAGAGTTTGAGCCGGATGAATCTTACAATAAAGCGCATGTAGCTTTGGCGAAAAAAAACGGCGTTTATGTTGACTCGATATTTGTATTTTTATTCTTTGAAAAAATAGATTCTTGTTAAATTTGTTAATAAACAATAATATAAGTTTCAATAAGCCTTGAATTTGGCTTAAAAGGCGTTATAATGTCCCTGCTGGAATAAATGGTGTTTTTAAAGATGTTAAAGACTCACTACTCCGGTTATAAAAATAATCCTGTTTTTCTGGAAAATACAAAAGCCAAATAAAATTTTCTGCTGTTAGTCCACAATATGTGGTATAATATTCTTGCCTTACTTTAAAAATAACTCAACTTATAGTATGATTTCCCCCCTTGACATTTTGTAATATATCCGCTATAATGTAATTAATAACAAAATGAGTTATATCTGGACAGGAGCTAAAAATGGACGGAAAAACGTTAACGACAGAAGAAGTAGCAAAGATATTAAGAGTTGATGAAAGGACTATCAGCAGACTGATTAAACGAGACAATTTACCGGCTTTTAAGGTAGGCAATAAATGGCGTTTTTTCCAGGAAGAAGTCGAGAAATGGATAAAAGCGAATAGAAGCGGAGTACTTGCCGAGAAAGAGAAAAAGCCGAAAGACGTTATTACAGAATCACAGGCAAAAACCGCTGTCATCAATACTGTACAAGTTCCGGTCATTGGTCTAATTGCTGCTGGTCTGCCTATTCTGGCTGAACAGAATATTGAGGAGTATATTCCGATATCCGCTGATATTGCAAAAGCTTCAAATAAATACTTCATACTTAAAGTACGTGGTGATTCCATGGATATTAAGGGTATAAATGACGGTGATTATATACTTGTAAAACAGCAAAATATCGCAGAAGAGAATGATATCGTTGTGGCATTACTTGATGTTGAATCAACAGTGAAAGAATATCACAAGCAAGGAAATGTAATCATACTGAAACCGTGTTCATCAAACTCGGCAAACAAACCGATTTATCTTACCGAAACTGAAAATTTTGCTATACAGGGCAAATATGTAATGACTTTACCGAAAGTATAAGAAAGGTAGTGGTTTTACGAAAGTTCAAGAATACCTGACAGCTTTAAGATTTATTAATGAGTTCGCTTGTAAGAAAGTGAAATGTGGGGATTTTTTTCAAAAAAGAGTAAATCCCAAAATCAATCTATTTGTATTAATTTTAAACGAAAGGGGGTGAATAATATGGCTTTAAGAATTTATGCTGAACAGAACGTACATGATGAAGTTGTTAGGGGCTTGGCAAGTATTTACACCGATAGAGGATTTCAAACGTGCAAGAATGAAAACCAGCAGAAAAACATGGATTTCAACGGATTGTATCCTGATGTAATTGTTAGGCTGAAAGGCGAAAATAAATATTGGCTATTCGAAGTCGAGACAGAATCGTCAATAACTAGCAAGGAAGCGGAACAGTGGAAACAATATGGGCAAACTTTTCCATTCTTTTTAATGGTTCCGAGTTCAATGGTTGCTCAAGCGCAAGTGCTCATTTCTGAAAATAATATTCAGAATGTTAATTTGAGGCAGTATGAGCACAATAGCAGAGGAGGACAAACATTCTATGGACTCCCGGGTATTGAATAGGGAAAAAGGATAAAATGTGACTAAAAAAATAGACAAAAGTAATAGAGCCTATGAAGATTGACTCTCGTGCCCGGACTGCCAATTAAGTTTCGGGTTCGGACTTATAGATTTTAGTATATAGGAGTAATATTATGATAAAAGTAGAATGGCATGTATTGGGCGATTTTGGGATAGACCCTCTTTGGAATTATTCAAGGGTTTTATATGCTTATCTGCATCCCAATGAAAAAGAAATACTTTACATTGGAAAGGCTGACGGAAATACTACCCTCAGAAAAAGATGGAATAGAAGCGGAAAAGAGGGCTTTTGGGAGGATTTGGAAAGAGAAAGAAAAATAAAAACACACGTGCCTATTATTGGGGATTTAATTTATGATGGCAATTTTTCAAGTAAACTTTTAAAGGAAATAGAAGGAACACTGATTTTTTTTGAAGAACCATGGGGAAATATCCAAAATCAAAAAACCGTTACTGCTAGGCATGGATTAGAAATAAAGTGCACTGGCTTCTGGCCAGGACAGAAAAAATATAATTTTTAGGAGAAAATAGGTGGAACAATTATCGCAATTTACATTTAGATTACTACTAATTTTTATTCCGGGGGTTATCATATTTTTTATTGCAAGAAAATTAACAGCGCATAAGGACGATCCTCCTCATTGGGCATTTATTGAAGTATTCTTATACGGCATATTAAGTTATGCCATATACGCGTTAACTTATTATGTTATTAATCTGGTTATTTATATATCGGTCGCGGGGGTTGATAAATTAAAATACTTATCAATTACTTATAATTTCGTAAATTCTCTTGTGGATGAAAAATTAAAAGTTCCAATCGATGAAGTGGTTCAAACAAGTATTGTTGCATTTTTTCTCAGTCTCATAATTGCATATTCGATAAGTAAGAGAGTTTTTTATCTATTGGCAGCACGATTGGGTATATCCGAAAAAATTGGTGATAGTTGGTCGTTCGCAATGTGGAAAGCTGGTTGGGTGCGTATATACGATTCGAACGAAGATAGAATTTACCAAGGATGGGTTGCAATATATTCAGACTCTTCGGAAAAAAACGAACTTCTTTTAACAAATGCATCAATTTATCAAAAATCTAAAGCCAAGCTACTTCGGAAAACATCAGCGCTATTCATAAGAAGAAATATTGAAGATTTGGTAGTTGAGTTCATTGATTGGCCTCTAGAACTGAAAAATAAGAAAGGGGGTGATAAAAATGGCAGATGAAACATCAAAAAAACTCGTGGAGACTGATAAGGGGAACAGTAAGTTTGTAGAAAGTAACGACAAGAGCGGTAAATTTAGCGAAGCAAGAGAAGGATTTGCTAAAAGAGGAGGGATAATTAATATGGCTCCTCAGACACCACCACCACCTGCACCTAAAGCAGATCCTCCACCAGTTAAGACTCAAACTTCTGCAAAGGCTACAAACAAGAAGTAAAATTAAACCTCGGAAGTAAATAAAATTATTTCTGAGGTAGCACTCATAGAGGATAAAAATGAATAACTTAAAGCAAATGTTAGAACAGTTACTCAAGTTGTCGGAAAGTGTGCGTAGTCAGGCTCGTGTAGAGTTTTGACTTAATTTCTACTTGATGGTTTTCGGTTGTGCCCGTCATTTCCAATCTCCTTGCAAAGATTATATGCCTTGCGTCTTTCCAAAGTCAATTTC
>Ga0335078_10005386_pt1 | contig 18916 bp, 14 predicted proteins | sample Lox_Sample_32_FD_206711 | JGI IMG/M metagenome (GOLD analysis project Ga0335078, IMG submission 206711) | Soil microbial communities from Loxahatchee National Wildlife Refuge, Florida, United States - Lox_Sample_3.2 | ecosystem: Environmental > Terrestrial > Soil > Wetlands | place: USA... | reverse complement strand
CCCCAGCTCCTCGCCCCCAAGGGGGCAACGGGAGAAACAAGGCGGATTCTCCGCTCTCCCCCTCGGGGGGGAACGACTCCGATCTCGAAGAAGGTTCCCTCTCCTTACTAGGTCTCGCCTTAATGTGGGCGTTGATCTCGTCGTGGCACCCTCGGTCCATCCGTCGCCGCCGACGCTTTTGTTTTTTTGTGGCGGCTCGGACTCGCAACGTGTCAATCGCCAGGCTTGGCTGCCGCGTTCTGCCCGTCGCGAGCGCTCTGTTGCTGCTGACTGTGCTTTGGGCTGCCTGCGGCAGTGGCGGAACGTTCGTCTCCTCGCCGCCCGCGGGAGGCACACCTAGCGGAAGTTACGTGATTACCGTAACCGCCACCGCAGGCAAGCTGTCACACGCCGCTACAGTGCAGCTGACGGTCCAATAGCTCACGAGTGGCGGCTCCTTCAAGATCGCGGCCGCTGGTCAGACCTTGCGGCATCGAAACGGGATTCTTTGTATTATTCTTCCTTCCGCTTTTGGCGTGCTGCGCTGGCGTGTTCTCGGCGGCCTGGAAGCTGGAAAGTGCCGAGAGGGCAGTCTGATCGGCGCATCTCCCCGGCGCTGGTTGCGACCTTGGCTCAGTAGCTCCGGCGGTTCTGAAAACTCCAGGCACGTGAATTGACAGTTCCATCGGATACAAGGTCGTCCGACGAGGCTTTTCTGGCCTCGAGAGTATACCCGAGCAGTTCAAGGAGTCCTGATGCAGCCTCAGACGCGCACGCCCGCATTTGTGATTGCAGCAGCCATTGTTGCCAGCGCGCTAATTCTCACCAGTGTAGCGCCCAATCGCGCTCCCGACGGCCAGGAAGGCGCGCCCGCCAAGTTCGATCCCAGTCTGCTCTTCGTCAAGCGCGACGTGATGATTCCGATGCGCGACGGCGTCCGCCTGCACACCGAACTCTATCGCCCGAAAGCCGCGGACGAGCCTTTGCCCATTTTGCTGACGCGCACCCCGTACGGCCTGGATGACGATGAAAAGGGATTCAGCAAGCTGTTGGGGCTTTACCAGGAGATGTTCTCTGACGGCTACATCTTGGCGTTTCAGGATATCCGTGGCCGTTACGGCTCCGAGGGAAAATTCGTGATGAATCGCGCGTCGCGCGACAAGTCCGATCCCAAGGCGATCGACGAATCCACGGACACGTATGACACCATCGATTGGATGGTGAAGAATGTGGCCAACAACAATGGCCGCGTGGGCGAAGCGGGCATTTCGTACGGCGGTTGGCTTACCACCATGGCGCTGCTCGATCCGCATCCCGCACTGAAGGCGGTGTCGGAGCAGGCTTCGCCCGCCGACATGTTCCTCGGCGACGATTTCCATCACAACGGCGCCTTCCGGCTTAGCTACGGCTTTGAATACGCCGCGCTGATGGAAACATCGAAGGAGAACTTCTCTTTTCAGTTCTCGAAGGCCGACCTCTTCGATTGGTACTTGAATGACCTGGGGCCGCTCTCGAACGCCAATGCCCTCTACTTTCACGGCAAGCTGCCGACCTGGGACGATTTCGTCAACCATCCCAATTACGACAGCTTCTGGCGGCGGCAGGCGCTCCGGCCCTATCTCGAGAATCTCAAACTAACGGTTGCCAACTTGAACGTCGCGGGCTGGTGGGACCAGGAGGACTTTTACGGTCCCATCGAAATCTACGAATTGCTGGAGAAGAATGATACCCAGCACCTGAATTATCTGGCGGTGGGGCCGTGGAACCACGGAGGCTGGGCCGGAGGCCCGGGCCGCAAGCTGGGCAACTTCGATTTTGGCAGTGACACGGCCGCCTACTTCCGGGAGAAGGTCCAAAAGCCATGGTTCGCTTACTGGCTGAAGGGCAAAGGTACCCTGCCGCTGCGGGAGGCGATCGCGTTTCAGACGGGCTCCAATCGTTGGGAGACTTACGATGCGTGGCCGCCCCGCCAAGGGATTAACGGAGGTAAGCTCTACCTCCACGATAAATCGCGCCTCTCATTCGATCCGCCGCAGGCCGGCGAGGGCAAGGGCTTCGCGAGCTACCTTTCTGATCCCGTCCATCCGGTTCCCTATCGCCGGCGGCCGATCAGTCCAACCTATCCTGGGCCTGGCTGGCCGGTGTGGCTACTCGAGGACCAGCGCTTCGTCTACCTGCGTCCCGACGTCGCCGCCTGGCAGACCGAGGCGCTTCAGGACGCTGTGACTGTCTCCGGCGATATCGTCGCGCACCTCTTCGCATCCACCACGGGGAGCGATAGCGACTGGATCGTCAAGTTGATCGATGTCTATCCCGAGCAGTACGCGCCCGACCCCAAGCTCGACGGCTACCAGCTTATGATCGCCGACGAGGTCTTTCGCGGCCGATTCCGCGACAGCTTCGAGCAGCCTGAGGCTCTGGTGCCCAATCGCGTGACGGCGTTCACCATCGACCTCCACACCAACAATCATGTGTTTTTGCCTGGACACCGCATCATGGTGCAGGTGCAGAGCACCTGGTTTCCACTGGTCGACCGCAACCCGCAGAAATTCGTGCCGAATATCTTTGCCGCCACCTCCTCGGATTACCAGCCGGCCACCGAGCGCGTGTACTTCTCGACAAAAGCGGCGTCTTACATCGAGCTTCCAACACAATGAACGTCCTTTGTCCCTTGTCCTCAGTCCTTGGTTCGTTGTGAATCTCGCCTGGCCCGCCGGCAATATGCCGCTGCATGCCTTTAGCTCTCCAATGAACCGCGTGCACGCCAGAGCATCCGGCCGCACTCCGCATCAATCGGTTGAATGTCACCACCATCGCCGCCACCGCCATGGCGGCCGCGAGGAGCACACACGTGGCTCAGATCACGCGATCTTCAATCACCCGATTACTCCATCACTCAATTCCTTAAGGCGCTGCTTCACGCGCGGAACCAAATCGCTCATATCGATAGGCCGGAAGAGGACTGCCTCGAAGCCTCGGTCTTTGAGGCTTGCCTCGTCAAGCTCGCTATGGCTGGCGAGGATCCAGGCCGGCAACCGAAGTGCGAGGGCCGAGAGTTGCTTGAAGTCGGGCGCCGGCTCGTCTCCCGAAAGCTCCGCGATGAGCAATGAAGGTCGAAAGGGGCTACGTTCGAGTGCCCGGACCGCATCGCTGAGCGACTCGTACGCCTGCACCGAACATCCCTCCTCAAGAAGCTGAGCGCGCAGCAAGGCGCGAGTTTGCCAGTCTCGCGAAACCAGCACTACTCTCGAAGCTGCCTGATGACGGGTCAATCGGGTCATCGGTCGATCGGACTGGAGGTTGACTGACACATGACGGCGCGCTACCGAAATGTCAGGTAGAGACCCGTATTGCGACCTCCGAAGACAGGGTCGGGCCGGCGCCGGACTCAAGCGGACCGCTAAGCTGATAGGAGGTTTCGAAGCACAAAGAAAACGTTGGCAGGCCGCTCCGCCAGACGGCGCATATACCAGGGAAACCAGTAGCTTCCGTAGGCGATCAGCACGACGGACTTCCATCCCTCGCGAGCCAGCCTTAACTGTTCTTCGCGCTGAATGCCATAGAGCATTTGGAACTCCAGGCTCGATTTAGCAAGCTTCTCCGAGTTCGCATAGTCGATAATGCGCCGGATCAACGTGACATCATGCGTGGCAAAAGCTGCGCGGACGCCGAGCGCGCGGGCCTGATCGCTGAGCAATTGCCGCGCGAGCGTGAAGTAGTTTTCATCCACGTCCGATTTGCGCGGGAAGGCCACCTCGGCAGATTCCATGTAGGCCCCCTTTACTAGCCGAATCGCGAAGCCTTGGGCCATCAGGCTCTTTATATCCGTGTTGGTGCGGTACAAGTAAGCCTGCAGGCAAATGCCGGTATTGGGATACTGAGTCCGCGCGCGCCGGTAAAGGTCGAGCGTGACATCCACATAGTTGCTGGCCTCCATATCAATCCAGACCACGCTGCCCCCACCCGCATGCTGGATGATCCGAACCAGGTTTTCGATGGCGAGCTCGGGACTGAGGTCAAGACCAAGCTGAGTGAGCTTCACCGACACTTCGCCAGCCAGGCCGAGTTCGCGGATCCGGTCGAGTACTTCCAGATAATGCTCGGTGACCGCGTTCGCCTCAGCCCGATCGGTAATATTCTCGCCGAGCCGGGTGAAAACGCTCCGAATCGACAACTTCTGCAGTTGCTGCGCAGCGAACAGGGCATCCTGCGCCGTCTCGCCGGGCATGAATCGCGACACGGCCCGGCGCACAAAGCGATAATGCGTCGCGCGCTCACGCATCCAAGCGCTTTGTGAGCACGCCAGGAGAAGGCTTCGCATAATAGACATGAATTGCCTCAACGGCTGCAGAAAAGCCGGCCCAGCGTAACGTATCCTAGATAGTATCCAAATCCGCGCTGGTGGCACAACCTCTTACCCTAGTCCTAGTAGTGGTACCATTCCGAAATAGGCAGGAGGACTCGAACCAGAGTCGTATCGGGGCACGACTTCAAGCGTGCCCTGATACAAGCCCTCGGAATTCTGTTGCAGCGTGATTTTGGGAATCGCACTACTAGCCGGTTAAGGAGGGTTCGGGTTGGACGCCTCGCGCTCAGTGTGGAGAGACGCCGGGCGCAGAGCGTTTCCTCTCGGCGTCCGTCGGATTTTTGGCCGTCGCTTCACCGATTCAACGAGTCGGTGATGAGTTGAAAGGGCGCCCAGTAGTAGGGCTTTGGGTACGATCTGCCGGAGTGAAGCAAGGCCAGCTTGGCCTCCCGCAGGCTTTGTTGTGGATTTTTTCCCATGCGCAACTCAGAATACATCGTTGTCATCAACTCGGCCGTCGAGCGATCGTCCACCTCCCATAAGCCCGCCACCACATTGCGGGCGCCAGCCTGAAGAAACGCCCAAGCGAAGCCCACCAGCCCCTCGCCGGCGTAGGCTCGACCTCCGGCACTGCGGCACGCTGAAATAGTCACCAAGTTGGCGCGAATCGGACACCTCACCACGTCGCGCGCGTAAAGCTTGTAGTTGTCGCCCTGGGGCGAGAGGATGACGGCGGAGTCCAGGGGGTCTTCGTGATTCGCCTCGGCGTGGGCGGCGAAGTGAATCATCGAGAACTGGTCCGGCTTGGAGGCCGCATAGGCGTCCGGCTTAGCAGCGGCGCCAGTCAGCACCACGGCTTGCCGAAATTGCTGACGGATGCCGCTGATTTCCGAAGCGGCGTTGGGCAGATTCGGCAGATTCGCTTCGTCCGGAGGAGAGGGGTCGCCGAACAGCAACAGCGAGCCAGCACGTTCAGACCCGCGGAACCCGCGATCGGCGTCGCGCCGCCGAGCCAAGCGGCGGTAGGCAAGATCGAGCGACGGCACGACGGAAGCGGTGACCTCGTCAATCCAGTAATGGGGCTGGGAGCCGGTGACGGGCAGCGACTCGAAGTTGAGGTTATGCAGTACTCCGTCGGGAACGATCGCCACCTTCGAACCCGGCCGAATGAAAGGACGGGCGGGGGCCAGCAGAATGTCATAGAGTTTGCGGCCAGTTTCGCTGTCTTCGTGCAGAGGATCGCGAAGCCCCTCAATGGCTCCCTGGTAGGCCGCTACCAGTCTCCCGATTTCTGATTGACCGGGAAGTTCGAAAGTCTGCACCCGGTCAGGCGTGACAACCCACAGGAGAGACCGCCCGGGCGCCAGCCAGTAAGAGAGCAGAGCGGTCTTGGAGGCGCGCGCCAGCTTTCGGTAGTCGTAATGGCCGGCGCCAGGCGTGGTTGGGTTTGGCTCGCCTAGCCGCTCTGCGAGAACGCGCGCCCGGCTGGATTCGACTACGCGCAACGCATCGACATCCCGATGGCGTGCCATCAGAAAGTCCACGTAATCCTGGTAGAAGCGAATCAGACTGGCAAAATAAGTGATCCGATAGTCGGGGTTCTTCAACTCGGCGCGCGTCGCGTTGACGAAGGCCAGCGTGCGGCGGAATTCCGCTTCCGCCTCGGGGTATCTGCGCATTTCCGCCAGAAGATTGGCGAGCCCCCCGCGGGCTTCGAGAAGCAGCTCCGGGTCCCGCACTCCCGCGAGCTTCGAGGCCGCGTCGATCACCGTCTGATAGGCGTTCTGCGCCTGCTCGAACTGTTCCCGAGCCTCAGCAATCAGCGCCACGTTTAGCTTCGGCCACAGGCTCTCGACCGGGCTGCCCATGCGCGCTTCGAGCGCAAGCGCCTCGCGGTTGTATTCCTCCGCGCGCTTTAGATCGCCGCTGTCAATCAGCATGGTGGCGGCCTGGTAGAGCCATTTGGCAGTCCAGTAATCGTCGTGGGCCTGGCGCGCGGTTTCAAGCGCACGCTCGTAATAGTGAAGCGCTGTGGCGTAGTCGCCCTGGCTCTCGGACCAGTCGCCCATCCGGCCGAGGCCAATTACGGCGTCCTTTACGACCCCGGTCTGCAAGGCTAATTTCTGGGCTTGCTCGAACAACGGCGCCGCCTTGTCGGGCTGCCCCAACTGGAGGTAGCAATAGCCGACGTTGTTGAGGTTACGCGCCTCAAGACTCTTCGATTGTAGTTGTCCCGAAAGGGCCGTGACCCGCTGGAACGAGGATACAGCCTCGTCGTACCTTCCGGCAGCCATCTCCAGGACCGCGAGGTTGCCGAGCGCACTGGTTTCCAGGTAAGTGTCTCTCGATTGCCGGGCAAGGCGTAGGGCTTCGCGGAATTGCTGCTCGCCAGCCGTGGCATCGCCGAGGCGCGCAAGCACAGCTCCACGCCTCAACTCGATTTCAGCAACGAGCGACTCCAATTGGTGTGACTGCGCGAGGTGGAAGGCTTCATTCAGGAGCAGCTCCGATTGGTGATAGTCGGGGAGCTCGTAATACAACCAACCCCGCTCGAAGAGAAGGCGCGCCTGGATCTCAGGATTGCCAGAAGGCGCCGACGCGGGAAGCAGGCTCGACGCCTCGGAAGGCTTGGTTTGAAGGAGAAGCACCTCAGCCTTCAACAGCCTGAACTTCCAGCACCATTCGAGGTTCGGCGGGTTACCGCACTGTGACAGTCCGCGGTTGGCCAGATCGAGCGCACGCTGCAGTTCGCCGTGCTCCTGGAGAGACCGGGCTTGCTGATAAGTTGCGGATGGATCGAACGGAGCGCGGCGCGTGCAGGCTAGTGCCGTAGCCAGAACAAGCAGGGCTGTGCACCAAGAGCGCAACGCAACAACCTGGGCCTGAAAGATGCGGACGCGTGTTCTACGGGTAGAACTCGCCGTTGCTGGCGACGTGTCCGGCAGCCACCCCACCGGTCTGCGAGCCACTCTCCACCGGGCATCCCAAATCGAGATGGAGCATGGTAAGGCTTTGGTAGCAGGGCGTGCTCAAAAACTGGATCAGGTAGAGCTTGCCGACCTGAGGTATTTCGAAGGCCCCGTCCCCGTGCGGGCTGATCCCGCAGTCTTCGTCCAACAGCGGCGGGTTCATCAGGGTGCGCAGTTCCGCGCGCTCGGGCCTCCTGTAATTCTCCAGCCGCTTCAGATCCGGCCGGACGTCTAGCGGATAGCCGGCAACCTGCAGGTTTTCGAAGTGGCTTCCCACAATGGTGACGTCCGGCCGCCCGCCTTCCTCGGGCTGGCTGGAAGCAAGACGCGCCACAACGCGATCAGCGGTGACCGCTCCGAGTACATTCAGCCCTTCAATCGTCACCGTCGCCAGCGTATTGTATTTCCTCTTGCTTTCGCTGAAGCTGCCGATGGTCAGGGTTGTCGCCGAGCGAAAGGAGAGAATCTCCTTGTAACGGAAATTCTCAACCCGCGAGGCCGAATATCCACCGGTGATCGGGAGGGCGCTCGCGCCTTGAACCTCGATCAGGTCCTGAAATGGCGAAGTGATCTTGCCGGAAACTCCCGCGGCCAGAGCGTGGTACAAGAACGTTCTTTCCATACGAGGCCTCCTATCTGTAGACCAATCTGAACGAATACTCCCCGATCTCCGTCGCCTGCGGCCCTTCCGCGCTCACGATGAGTGTATAGTCACCGGCAGGAAATTGCGAGCGCTGAAACAAGAGGCTTAAGGTTCCATCCGGCCTGCGCTGCGCAACGGGGACCGTGGATCTGACCGCGCCCGAGGCGTCGCGGATCTCGCAAAGGTACCCCAATGAGCTTTCCGTGGTCACATCGAAATAGACACTGAAATAGCGCGCAGCGGCTGGCAGATCGATCTCCTGAACTGTGCCGCGAGAGACAGCGTGAAGGGCAAAGGTCGGCAGAGACTGCGCGGCCGTGGACTGGGCCAGCTGATTCTGGAGTGAGGAGATCACAAACAAGCGCTGATAGCCGGCGACGCACAGCAGCACCAACGCTGCGAACGTGGGGGCCCAAACAGGAAATGCGAACCTCTGCCACCAGGGCGTCTTTGGTCGTCGCACGGCTTCGAAACCGGCTTCCTGCCGGGTACGAGAGGCCTCGTCTTTGAAGACGGCGTGAGCGTTGTCGGAAAAGGCTGCGCCCGTCTTCACGGCCTCCGCGCACTCCGGGCAGAGAAAGACGTGCTCTTCGAACTCCTCAACTTCCGTTGCCGACATTTCACCCAGAAGGTAGCGCTCAACCGCCAGGTTTGCATCTGCTTCGATATGTTGCATGGTCGTTTCTCCCGCCACTCCGGGATGGTCTCAAGCGTCATGTTATTCCCGTTCGTGGCCTTGGGAATCGTTCAGCTCCCGGAGGTTGCGGAATTGTCGTGACCGAAGCCGCTGCCGCGCCACCACCTCGGCGGCACGTATCGCATCCGGCCGGCTGCACCCGTTACATGAGCAAGTCACGATATTCAGCAATCCTCAACGACAGGATACATCGTTAGAGAGCGGCCAGACCGCGGCTCGCGGTGGCCAAGGCCTTAAAACGCATCCGAGCACGATAGAGTAGGACTCGTAAGTAGGCACGGTCCACCTTCATCGTCTTGCAGATATCCTCTCGAGGTTTCTCCTCCCAGAAAACCATGCGCAGCACGGTGCGGTCGGCTTCCGGAAGTTCCTCCAATACGATACGCACCAGTCTCTGGCGCTCCTGAGCGATCAGGTCGCCGTCCATATCGATTGCCTGATCGGCCAGTTCGCTTTCGGCAGGGTCAACACCGGGATTTCGAGTGCGCGCCCGGTAGGACTCAAGAACAATGTTGTTGCAAACCGAATTCACGAAGGCGCCCAGACGGTCCGGCTGCTGGAGCTCGCCTCTTCTTAGCTTTTGCAGGACGCGAAGAAAGGTTTCCTGGCGGACGTCCTCGACATCGTAAGTGGACCAACCTCGCCGGCGAAGCTTGATCCGGATGAGGTCGCCAAAATACGAAGTGAAATGGCGTTCCACGGAAGGATCGCCTTCCGCCAACTGCCGCACATACTCCGCGTCGAAGTCACGTCTGTCCAAGCCGGTACCGAAGGAGCCATAGTATACCGTTCGAGCGCTCCGGGCTGCAACCAATCGCGCCGGAACGGAGCCGGCAGCCGCCGAAACGGCGGACGTAGACGCGTTGAGCATCTCCTGTAGTCCCAGTAGCCCCATCAAGGCTGCTCCATGAAGCACGCCGAATGTACGGTTGTCGAAGCCGACCCAACTTGGCGCCCGGCACGGGCTTGGGCATGGAGTTCGGCCATCGCACCTGCGAGAATCTCCAGTGCACCAGACCCGACGGTCAAGGCCAGAGCAAGGGTCACAGTTTGGGCGACAAGGCTGTCCATGGCGCTCCCTGATTCATGGCCCGTCGAGGGCGACGAGCCGCATTCTGTGCGGACGCGCGGAATGCCATCGGTCCTCAACCAGTTTAGTGACTTTGGGCTGCAGCGCGTTTCATTTCGCGTCTTGGTCTTGAAAGCACCCTCTGTTTTGGTGGTGGGCGCCTGAGAGCAATCAGGAGCCACTATTGAGGCGTCCAGTGGGGATGACTTGTGAAAAGGCCGTCCACGAAGCCGATGCGATATGCGATGAAGAGACCGAAGCCGAGACTCAGCAAACCGGAGGCTGCCGCCAGACCGCCGTTAAGGCGACTAAAGTGCCGTCCCGTGTACGCGTATGGGACCGCGATGGCGGCGGTGATCAGCACCATGCCGGCGATGGTGCCTACGCCGAAGACCAGCAGATAAACCACACCAAAGGCGGAATTATGGATGGTGGCAAGCACGAGCAGGGCTACCGCAGCCGAGCCCGCCAAACCATGTACGATGCCCACAACCAGGGGTCTCAGAGCATGGTACAGCCCCAGGCGATTGGGGAATCGCCGCAGGTGGTTGTCCACCTGACGGTCGACCTTTGCCAGGGGCGTGGCCTCTTCGGCGTGTCCGTGGCTGCCGGGTGTGTGCCCGTGAAAATGATCGTGAGCGTAATCGCCGTGAGTGTGGAGGTGGGAGTGCCCGCCGGCAATCGCAGGCGTGAAGCGTTCCGTGATCCGGCGCGTTACTCCGGTAAGGTTCAGTACACCCAACATAACGAGCATGATGCCGACGGCCATTTCCATGGCGAGCCCGAGCCGGGGCGGAATGATAATGTTGAAAAGAATGATAGAGGCGCCCACGGCGAGAATAGTGAGAGTGTGGCCAAGGCCCCAGAGGGCCCCAACCAGTGCGGCGCTGTGAATCGATCGCTGGCGGCTGACGATGGTCGAGACGGCGATCACGTGATCTGGATCGGTGGCGTGCCTCATGCCGAGCACGAACCCCACTAGCGTGATGGCCAGCAAGTTACCCATTCATCCCCCTCGCCGAAAGCGCCCGGACCAAAGAAGCAGTCAATGGTTTGAAAGTCGAAAGTCTAAAGTCAAGAACGAAGCCTGATTCCCCGTTCAGCCTACAGCCTCAAGCGAAGTATACCCATCGCGCCCAGCCCTTGGAGCGTGACGGCCAATCCCAAACACGTGATGACCGCGGCCGAGGCCATCGGCAACCAGCGATTGATCACCGGGCCGTCGCTGGGCACCCGGGCCAGCAGCCGTCGCGCATAAACCGTGATCAGGCCGATTGAGATCAATACTGCAGCCAATCCCAAGCTGAATGCAAGGATGAGATAAAGTCCGAATGCCACTCGGTGCAGCGAAATTGCACTCAGCAGGACAACCAGTGCCGCCGGACACGGAATGATCCCGCCCGTTACTCCGAGCAGCGCAAGTTGCCGGTAGGAGAAGGACCGGTTGTGCGCGTCTTCGTGGTGAGTTTGCCCGTGATGGTGGTGCCCGTGTGGGTGGCTGCGTATATGCGAATGATTGTGTTGATGAGCGTAATCAGGGCCGTGAGGATGAGCGTGCTCACGCCTGGCAGGGCCGTGCGTGTGATCCGCGCGCGCCTGCGCAGGAGGGTGATGAGGTTCGTGCGTGTGGTCATGTCCCAGACCTATGCCGTGGTGGTGATGATGATGGTGGTGCGCGTGATCCAAGTAGCGCCGGCGCAGCATGTACGCACCGAGGCCCGCAATCGTGAGTCCTGAAAACATGCCGAGCCACGGATACAGGTGATCCGGGACGACGTAGCGCGAGGCGAATAGCGTGACGACGCCCAGGGCGTAAACTCCGGCGGTGTGGGTGGCCGTCACAATCAGTCCCAGCAGTAGCGCGTGAGCGGCCGTTCCTTGCGAGCCCACCAGGTAAGCCGCCACAATCGTCTTGCCATGTCCGGGTTCGAGGGCGTGCAACCCTCCCAGGGCGGCCGCAATCACCGCCGCGGTCAACAGAAACCACAGTCCCCACTGGTTTGTGGCGATGAGTTGGGTGAAACGATTACTTGGAGTACCTTGCTGGTTGACTTGCAAAGCTACCGTTTGTGTTTGCGCGGGAGCCGGAGTCTCGCCCGCGACCTGGGCTTGCGTCGCCATCACCGACCTTTGCCCCACAAGACCCTTCACTGACGCTTCGTTGGTTCCGTTCGTTCCTGCGGCCGGCACCGCGACGTGGCTCTGGCCCGCTAACGGGGGCGCCGCCGCGAGCCCTGAGTTTCTGCCCGTTCGGACACCGTTCCTGTTCGTCTTTGCGTGAGTAGGCGGAGTGCCATCTTCGAAAGGCGCACCTGCCTGAGGTGCCGAACTCGCTCCCATCTCAGCAGGCAGCGTGAACGTCAACTGGGCCGAGAGGGCCTGCGGCGGGCTGTTGATGAAATCGGTCGGGTAGTTGGAGAGCTCCCGGCTACGCGAGACGGTGGCCGCAGTGCTTGAAAGCAGTGTGAGGCCCGGCGCAGCTTCGGCTACCACTTCTTTCCAACCCGCTCGTTCCGGGTAGTTACCGTCCCGATAGACTAACGTGCATCGCTGCCCGAGAGGCACCGTGCGGGCGAGAGAGGCGCGATAGAGCATACCGATTTTCATGGTGGGGAGGTTTCCGGCGCCAGTCGGGAAGATGACGTTCTCCGAGACTGTTTCGAGTACCAGGGGCTGACCGTTGACAGTCACCGTTAGCCCTGACTTTAGAGCTTCAGCCCTGCGGCTGAGATAGGCCACAACCCCGGGGTCGCCAGGCTTGGCAACGATGTTCGCTTGTTGCATTTCTTGAAACGTCGGGATTTCGGCCATATCGAGAATGTAGCGAACTTCGAGCGAACCGCTCTCAATGCGGATTCCCGCATAGTGGCTGATGCTGAAGTTGCCCATGGGATGAGCGCGGGAATTGCGCGGCGTAAGAACGCCGACGCCAAGCACGAACGAAATGACCGTGGCAGCGCGCAACCGAGCTGTTGTGCATGTCATCGCTGCAGCATGCCTCCTGTCTTCGGCGGGCGAGCCCACGGCCTGCAGAAGGCCGTTCGAGGCTCCCCGGTTGAAATCTGCGCCAGCGTTCGCCGCGCTTGGTCCGCGTAGAGAACGTGAAAATGCGGATTTGACGCCAGGGCACGCTCGAGCAGCGCCCGGGCACGCTCAACGTGGCCAAGGCGCTCTTCAATCATTCCCGCGTGAAATTCCAGCACGGGATCCTTGGTGCCCAGCGCAAGGGCGTGTTTCATAGCCTCGCAAGCTTCAAGTTCGCGCCCGTTCTTATGTAGAACCCATGCCAGGATGTCCCAGGAGTAAATGTCGCGCCGGACCCGAAGCTCGCTTTTCGCCAGGCCTACGGATTCTTCGAGCTTGAGGTCATGGTCCGCGTAAAATAGCGCCAACTCTCTGTAGAACAACCGTTGGTTGACGGGATTGAGCTTGCCCATGAATTCAATCAGATCGTATTGCTTGCGCGCATCTTCGACGTAGCCCAGCTTCACGTCCAGGTCATAGAGCGCAGCGGCAAACATTGGATACGGCACGACGGCAATGGCTTTTTGATAGAGCGCGACCGCCTCGAGGTATCGTTCCTGGGCGGCTCGCAGTTCGCCGAGGCCGGCGAAATTGCGATAGGAATTAGGATCAATGCTGAGGCCTGCCTGATAGGCCCGTTCTGCGCAGCCGAGATCCCCGCTTTTGAAACATATCTCGCCGAGCTGGTAATCGCTCCAAGCCACGTTCTCGGCGGGCATGTGCAGGGCCTCCGCCGTCGCGAGGGCTTGGTGCATAAGTCGGATCGCGTTCTCGGAGTCGCCTTGAACGAATCGAAGGTAAGCGACCCGGCTGTCATGTTCGTAGGCCAGACCACTGGATCGACCGCCCCGCGGGCCGAACGGATTGCTTAACTTCTCATAGGCTTCGGCGGCTTGCTCGTATTCCCCCATATCGGTCAGAGCATCACCCGCGATTGCCCACGGGGACGGGTCGCCGGAGCCGAGCGCCAGGGCATCCTGAGCCCAGCCCAGGGCGTCTTCGAACTCGTGCTCTGACATCGAGACCACGGCCATATGAGTCTTGGCGGAGGCCGCGGCCGGATCGCTCGAGACGAGATCGAGGGATTTAGTCAGCGCTTCCTTGGCCAGTTCGTAGTAGCTGGCGTCGGCGGTCTCGCGCCCCCTCTGGATGTAGGCCGCGCCCAAAGCGTCATAGGCCTTGAAGTCTCCTGGAAACACCTTCAGGTGCGACTGCAACGATTGGATGGTGCGTGTAGTGGCGTCCTGTGAAGCGCACAAGCCGACGCTTGTTGGGATCGCGACAGCGACGGCCAAGGCACGAATGGAGGTCAGCTTAGAGAACATGGCGGCCTTTAGCTGTTGCTGATTTCCTCTTTGCACAGCCAAGAGTGGCTGTGCTACGGCTGTGCTGTCACTTGCCCCGATTTCCTTTTTGCTCGGCCAAGAGCGGCTGTGCAACTTCGGGATCGATCTCGACTGACATCTTCAGGTAGCGGTTGGCCGCAACCGTGTCTCCTGTGGCTGCGGCAATCGATGCGGCGTGAGAGAGGATCGTCGCCTCGTGGGTACCTACCTCCACCGCCTTGTCGATCTGGCGCCGAGCCTCGTCGTATTGTCGATTGGAATAGAGCGCCCAGGCATAGGCATCCAGGGTCCAGACGTCGTGGCGCCGTCCGAACTCGGATCGCGCGATGCGGAGAGCCTCGTCATCACGCTGGCCGCGACCTGTGTAGTACAAGACCAGTTCCCGATTATCATTGTCGGCTTCGTCGATCCGGCTGCGGGCCTCGATTTCAAATTGCCGGTAAGCAGCGCCAGCCTCCGCCGTGTGTCCGGCGCGTTCCAGCGCTTCGGCCAGCAGGTAGCGGCTCTGCAGGCTCGGAAAGCTCTGGTTGCGCTTCTTGATCAGTTCCACCGAATCCTCGTCACGGTGCTGGGCCATCCGAAGTCGAGCGCATTCCTCAGCGGTCAAGTAATAGCCGGGAAACTCTCCCGAGGCTCGCTGAAGTAGCGCATCAGCGGCATCAAACGATCCGGATAACCGGTCCAACCTCGCCATCGCCGTTAGAATCCAAGCCGCCTCCTCGGTCTCGAGTGGTGGCGTTTCCTGCAACGCCCGGTTGAAAAAGTCGAGCGCGCCACTGATATCGCCCCAGTCCTCGCGAAGAGAGGCGCCAACCAAATAGGCCGGGACGTTGCCAGGCCGCAGATTCATCATCCACTGCGCAGCCTCTTCGGCTTTGTCGTAGTCGCCAAGCGCAGCTTCGGCCTGGGCCATGTAACCCCAAACCAGAACCGTGTCCGGTGTGACGCGATTGAGAGCGTGCGCCTCAGCCAACGCTTGTTGATATTTGCGCTCGCCGATGAGCACAAAGACGTGCGCCTGCTCGCCCTCGAAGTTGTGCGGTTGAATGCGAAGCGAACTGCCGATTGCCTGCTCGGCCTGCCGGTAGTAACTCGTGTCGCCGGTTTCACGCGCGCGGTGTGCCAGGGCTATCGCCAGCTCGTTGTATGCTTGATAGCGATTGGGTTGCCTCTCGAGGACCAGTCTCGCCGCCTCGATCCTTCGCTGGGCCGGCGGCGGCAGATTCGTGCCGGTTTCCAGAGCCCCGGCCAGGGCCGCGGTCGTAAGAATGAGTGTTATAACGATGGTTTTCATTTTCGCTCCCGAGGCGTCAACGGCTGTAGCGGCGGTCATAGACAGTCAGAGTCCGCCGCTACAGCTCTTGCTGAACGCGGTTACTGCGAAGAGCCCGCGCAGTTCGCAGGTAGCCCGTCTACGGTGCAGCCGGGGCCGCCCGGATTGATGTGGACACGGTCTCGCCCCGTGGGACAGTAGTCGACATAGGGGAAAGCGGTATGGAAGTGAGTGTTCGACTCCACGAGGTTCGTGACACCATCCGTGGCCAGGTCGACGTTTACGTCGTTGACGTTTACCCCGTCGCCGAGGACGTTATTCGGAAACACGTTGCAACTGGAGTTGCCGCTCGGTCCGCACAGGTTCCCGGCAAGAACGCCGCCCACCGCCACGCGCAGGGTGATGTCAACCACATCATCGGCCAAGCGCCTGCCGTTCGGAAATCCGGCACCATCTCCAAGGAGCAGACCCAGGCGGTTCGCGCTGCCCGGAGCCGTGGGAGCCACGCCAGTGTTCAACCGAAGGAGGTCCGCAATCGGACCGGCGGGCGTGCCTAAGGCCGCAATTGGGGGCAAGTATTCCACCAACGGCAGCAGATCGTCGCGCGGGGCGGGCGGAGAGTAGAGTGCGCCCGGTACCAGCACCGAGTAAAGCGAGTCGACGATCGTGACGAAGAGCGGATTGAGATCGAAGCTGGAGAACTGCGAGTCGTGGATGGGCTGAGACATACTCCAGTAGTCCTTGGTTCCGGTTCCGATAATCAGTTCGTTGATTAGCGGATTTCCGATGCGCTGTACCTGAGCGTATTGGTTGACCGGAGGCGAAGCGACGTTTATCCCTCCCTTCGAGGTCTGCCGGATGGTAATCTGCGGACGGCTGGTGGAGGCCCAAATCCCGATGGTGGCTTGCGAAGAAGTTGGTGCTTCGACCTTTCCCGTGCTGGTCAAGTATTTAATGGGTATCTGAAGAGCAATGGCGTTCACAGCGTAACCGGACACCGTGTCGGCCGCGAAGTTTCCGTTGGCGCCGTCGGTGGAAGTCCCCGGAGCCTGGCCGGCAGCATTCATAACGCCCGGGATGCCACTCGGTCCGGTGTGGAAATTCCCGGTGTCGAACGCGCCGCCGAGATCGATAAAGAAAGGATCATCGACCGTGCCCGCGAAAACTGAAACGCCATGCTTCGTATTGGTGTAGGTTCCGGCAGCGTAAAGGTCAGCGTAGTTCATGGTCCGCGGACCGGCGTTGGCGGGAACGACGTAGAACGGTGAGCCGTCACTGTTGACGATCGGCGTCGAGAGTCCGCCCTTGATCAGAGTGATGGTGTAAGTCTGGCGGAAGTTCAGCCCCGGATTGCTGAAGTCGGTGATCTGAGACGGGACACCTGGCGCGGTACCGCCAGTGGAGGACGTGAATCCCGCCAGGCCGGTGTAAACCGTCGGCAACTGGTACTGGCTGGAAAAGCGAAACTGAAAGACGACGTCGTCTATGCCGTCGTTGTTGTTGTCGACGTGGATTTGGTACAGAATGCCGGGATCAAAGGGAAACCAGTTAGGGCCATTGGCCGGTTCGGCAAATGGGTTCGTCCCCATGATGATGGTAACGCTAGGCGGGTTGGTATCGTTGCCGTTGATGTCGTAGCTGCGGAACGCCCAAAGGTCGGTAATGTCAGCGTTGGTATCCAGCGCCGTGATCGGCGCCTCGCGATGGCTGGAGGCCACGATTCCGGCCGGACTCACGAGCAGAGCGGGTACCGCCGAAATCGCCAGAAGGGCCAGCACCACTGAGGTGGTCGGTCTCCTTTTCTTCATCATTCACCCCTTAAAGAGAATTGACTTACAAGTCCGCGAAGCTAACCAGGGCGACGTAGGTTGTAGCGGCACCCTATGAGCGCCGGCCGGCGGTCACAGACCGCCGCTACAGCTCGATGCCCTCAGTTCCATGTACGCGGGACCGCGGCGAGTCGGATTGCAGACTCGGACAATTTATTTGTGGCTTTTCGAGAAGCGGCGAACTTAGGAGGTTGCCCCAATCAGAACCTTGGGGCCCGTCGGGGCAGGCACACCACCGGCACGCTCGATGGTGACGGCAAAAGCCTTGGCCGTGACACCCTGGGGCAGGGACGGCAGCACCACTTCGCCGTTGCCGTGAGAATCGGAATTGAAGAGTCCCGCGGCCACGGGAGCACCCTGCGAAGGAATCAACCACAATTCGTAGGTGCGGCCCGCGGGCAGCGCAGCCAGATTGGTAGCGTAGAAGATCAGCCCTCGAGAGGCGTTGTAGAATGCCTTGCCATGCGGAACGGGGCGCGCAGCCGCTGCCGTCAGCTCTACTTTCACCGTGTCCGGCGCCGTTAGCACTTCTAACGCCGCCTGGGCGCGCGCGCTTTCCGCGGCAAACTGCCGGTTATTCGCGACGAGTTGCTGGTGCTCTGCCTCCAACTCATCCAGTTGTAGGGACAGTCTCCGGTTCTCAAATCGCAACCAGCCCGCGGCGGCGAGCAGGACGACCGCAGCCATCGCCCACAAGGGCGCCCATCGACTGGGGCGGCGGCGGATGGGAGTCGCGGCTGGCGATGGCGCACCCGCCCCACGACGCGACCGGAAGTCCTGCAGGACACGCTCGCGAACGCGAGGACCGGGCGCAGAAGGCGGAGCCGCCAGCCCGAGAATCGCCATCCGGCTCCGTGCTCCTGCTAGCTTGGCCCGGCATTCGGCGCAGCCTGCCAGGTGAGCCTCCACGGAAGCCTTATCGTCCCCATCGAGCACACCTAGCGCGTGAAGCTCGAGGTCCTCTTCGAATTGGAGATGCCCGTTCATCGTCGCTTCACACGCCGAGCGCCTTCTTCAGCGAAGCAATTGCGGCTCTGATGCGTGTCTTCACTGTGCCCAGCGGATCGCCGGTTCGACTCGCGATTTCGGTCTGGGTGAGGCCTTCGAAGTATGCGAGTTCCATGGCCTGGCGCTGAGCTTCGGGCAAGGCCTCCAGCGCTTTGCGCACCTGCGCGATCATCTGGTTCTGGGCCGCCGCTGTCTCGAGGTCCCATTCCGCCCGCAAAGCCATGTTTGACGGCTCCGCTTCTTCTGTAGTTACGATGCTGCGGCGCCGCAGGCGGTCAATCGAGCGGCTGCGCGCCATCACCAACAGCCAGGCTGAGAGACTCCCGCGCTCGAAGTCGAACCTCGCTGCCGTGCGCCAGATCTGGTGGAAAATGTCCTGCAGGACTTCTTCGGCGGCCCCGGTATCGCGGAGGATGCGGTTGGCGATCGAATACACCAAGCCTCCATATCGATCATACAGGGTGCCGAGTGCCGCCTCGTCGCCGTCCAGGATGCGGCGCATCAGGGCCTCGTCGGCGCTCCGGCGAGCATGCTCTTGGCCAGTAATCGGCTCCACTCCGCGCTTCTCCTGTAAGTACGATCTCGAAGCTTAATCGGATTCCGGCGCGCACACAATAGTCCCGTTCGGGAAGGTCGCGAGGTACCGCAACGTGGGGTCGCTCCGCAGTATCTGGAGCAAGGACACGCTCTTGGGAAGGTAATAATAACTTGTGGCGATTAAGGGATCGCGATCAGTAGACCGCCGGTGATGCCGATCGATTGCTCGTGTCCTC